>Ga0209048_10000235_pt1 | contig 60536 bp, 55 predicted proteins | sample FrelakmetCRP12CR_FD_187146 | JGI IMG/M metagenome (GOLD analysis project Ga0209048, IMG submission 187146) | Freshwater lake sediment microbial communities from the University of Notre Dame, USA, for methane emissions studies - CRP12 CR (SPAdes)... | ecosystem: Environmental > Aquatic >...
CTTCTTGATGTCGGCGACGATCGTCTGGTAGTCGCTGTGGCCGAACGGCGTGTACTTCTCGTCGATGTCCTTGTCGGCGACGCCCTTCGACTTCAGGAACGCGCGCAGGATCTTGTTCGTCGTACGCGGATAGACGTAGTCGGTGCCGAGCAGCACCCAGCGCTTCGCCCCGCCGCCTTCCTTGCTCATCAGGTACTCGACCGCGGGAATCGCCTGCTGGTTCGGAGCGGCCCCGGTGTAGAAGACGTTCTTCGAAAGCTCCTCGCCTTCGTACTGCACCGGGTAGAACAGCAGTCCGTTCAGTTCCTCGAACACCGGCAGCACGGACTTGCGCGACACGCTGGTCCAGCAGCCGAACACGACGGCGACCTTGTCCTGCGCGATCAGCTGCCGCGCCTTCTCGGCGAACAGCGGCCAGTTCGACGCCGGGTCGACGACAACCGGTTCGAGCTTCTTGCCCAGCACGCCGCCCTTGGCGTTGATCTCGTCGATCGCCATCAGCGTCACGTCCTTCAGCACCGTTTCGCTGATCGCCATCGTTCCCGACAGCGAGTGGAGGACGCCGACCTTGATCGTGTCGGCGGCGAGCGCGTACGTGCTGGCCGAGAGCCCGGCGGCCGCGAGCGCGGCGCCCAGTGCCAATTGCTTCAGAACAGTTCTGCGTTGCATGGATTCCCCGTATCGATGGATGGACGATGAGCACGACGCCTGCGAGCCATTGCGGCGATAAGCGGCGCGCCGCGGCTCTGTCATGTTGCATCGCACGATCCATGCCATGCGCGGCGCCTCACATGCAAGGTAATGATTGGAAAGTGCTTATCGGCATGGGACAGGCCAGAGCGTGCAGGCGATCGCCATGCGCTCGCAAGGCGATCGGCCCAGTATGGTGCATCGCACCAGCCGGTGCACCGAATTGGGCTATGCCCTGATCGCGCTCCGGCAGGCGAGCCCCGGCGTGCAGGGACGCTAGGGTGGCCGGACGCCGCGTCGTGATACCCGGCGCCGCCGCCAGCGCAGCAGGATCGTCGCGACGACGGCGACGGCGAGCGCGACGACGAACAGCACGTGCTCGGCGTGCCTAAGGTTGCCGAGCGCCGCCTCGACCGCGGTTCCGGCGCCATAGCCGGCGCCAATCCAGCACGCGCTCCAGATCGCGGCGCCGAGTGCGTTGAGCGCCGCGAAGTGCAGCCAGCCGATGCGGCTCATGCCGATCGCGAGAGGGCCCACGATGCGCAACCCGTACATGAACCGCACCATGATCACGCAGAGCTCGGGATGGCGTTCGATCAGCGCCGCCACCCGCTCGGCGCGCGGCTCGAGGCGCGGGAAGCGGGCGAACACGCGCAGGCCCAGCCGGCGCCCGAGCGCGAAATAGACCTGGTCGCCGAGGAAGCCGCCAGTCGCCCCGACGATGATCAGCAACGGCAGCGCGAGATAGCCGCGGTGTGCGGCGAGGCCCGCCAACGCGAGGACGGTCTCGCCTTCGAGCAGCGCGCCGGCGAAGCTCACCCAGTAGCCGTGCGCGGGGATGAGGCTTGCGAGGTCCTGCGTCATCGGTGCGGGCCGCGCCCGGTCATCGCCGCGCCGCCGCGCCCACCATCCCGCGCTCGAGGATGAAGCGCACGATGGTCTCGAGCCCCTGGCCGGTCTTGAGATTGGTGAACACGAAGGGGCGCTCGCCGCGCATCTTCCGCGCGTCGCGATCCATCACTTCGAGCGAGGCGCCGACCATCGGCGCGAGATCGATCTTGTTGATGACCAGCAGGTCGGAGCGCGTGATGCCCGGGCCGCCCTTGCGCGGGATCTTGTCGCCGGCGGCGACGTCGATCACGTAGATCGTCAGATCCGACAGCTCCGGGGAAAACGTCGCGGCCAGGTTGTCGCCACCGCTCTCGACGAACACGATGTCGAGGTTGCCGAAGCGCCGCGTGAGCCGATCCACCGCCTCGAGGTTGATCGACGCGTCCTCGCGGATCGCGGTGTGCGGGCAGCCGCCGGTCTCCACGCCGATGATGCGCTCGGGGGCGAGCGCCCCGTTCCTGACGAGGAATTGCGCGTCCTCCTCGGTGTAGATGTCGTTCGTCACGACGGCGAGCTGCCACCGGTCGCGCAGGGCGCGGCACAGAGCCAGCGTCAGCGCCGTCTTGCCCGAGCCGACCGGGCCGCCGATGCCCACCCGCAGTGGTTGAGAGGCGCTCGCGGCGGCCAAAGGGATCGAGGACGTTGGCATCGGACTTTGTTCCTTCATCGAGGCTACGAACGAAAGAGGCGCGTGTATTGCGTCTCGTGGCGGGCGCTGGCGAGCGCATAACCGGGGGCCCATGTCGACAGGTCGTCGTCGCCAATCGATTGCGCGGTGCCGACCGCCCCCGGAACGTTGGCGCCGAGCGTCATCAGCAGACGCTGTCCGGCGACCTGGCCCAGCGGCACGAGCTTGACCGCGGCCAGCACCTGGTTTTCGAGCCACGACCAGACGAACGCCGTCAGCGCGAACTCGGCCGGCACGGCGAATCCGCGCGCCGCAAGGGCGAACGCTGCCGGCAGCGTGATCGGCGCAGCCTGATCCGCCGCATGCCGCGCGGACGCATCGAGTACACCGAGGTCGGCGGCGAGCTTCGCGAGCGACGCACCCATCTGCTCCGTTTCCGCGCGAAGCTCCGCGGTTTCGCGCGAGACGCGGAACCAGACGTTCCAGGCGGCGAAGGTCGGCCAGTCACCGTCGCCCGCTGCGGCAAGCAGGCGCCATGCGACCGCGGCCTCGCCGCGCGCGACGACGAGGTCCAGGAGATCGCCGATCCAGACCTGCGCCGAGTCAGCATCACGCACGGCGCCGTCCTCGACGACGCGCTCGAGGCCCTGCGAGTAGCTGTATGCGCCGATCGGCAACACGGGACTTGCGAGCTGAAGCAGGCGCACGAGCGGCAACAGCGACGGCGCCCCCGGCCGCAACACCACGCCGGCCCCGGTCATCGCCGGCTCATCCTCCACGCGGGCCACGCGCGACGAAGTCGTGGATGATGCCGGCGTGCTTCGCTTCGCCCGAGTGCCCATGGTGGCCCGCGCCGTACGCCCCGGCCTCCGGCTCGAACGCCGCGTGGATCGCTTCGACGTCGGCGCCGAGCCCGCGGAGCATTGCCGCGAGCACGTCGTCCACGGCGATCCGCAGCCATCCGGCGCCGATCTGTGCCGGCGTGTGCCGGTTGCCGAGGTGATACGCGGCGCGCGCGAGCGCGACGGCATCGCGGCAGCGCACTTCCAGAAGATCCTCGGCGGCGGCAACCACACGCACGACGCGACCGTCGTCCGCGCGCAGGCAGTCGCCGTCGCGCAGCACCGTTCCGCGTTCGAGGAAGAGACCGATTTCCTCGCCGCCCGTGACCGTCGCGCGGAGCCGGCTCTTCTGCCGCAGCTCGAACGGGAGGACGAGCTCCGCGTCGTGCGGGGCCGGCGCGGCGAGCTTGCGCTGCACGACGAGCATCAGGGCGCGTTCAAGCTATGTCTGCACGACGCGTCGCGAGCGCCAACGGTACCGGGTCAGAACAGGAAATACCGCTGCGCCATCGGCAGCACGGTCGCCGGCTCGCAGGTCAGAAGCTCGCCGTCCGCGCGCACCTCGTAGGTTTCCGGATCGACGTCGATGCGCGGCATCGCATCGTTCCTCTTCATGTCGCGCTTGCCGATCTTGCGCGTCCCCTTGACGGCGACGAGCGGCTTCGCGAGGCGGAGCTTCGCCACGGCGGGGTTCTTCAGCGCCGCCTTCGACACGAACGTGACCGACGTCGCCAGCGCCTTGCCGAACGCGCCGAACATCGGCCGGTAGTAAACGGGCTGCGGCGTCGGAATGGAGGCGTTGGGGTCGCCCATGGCCGCCGCGGCGATCATGCCTCCCTTGAGGATCAGCGACGGCTTCACGCCGAAGAACGCCGGTTTCCACAGCACGAGGTCGGCGAGCTTGCCCGGCTCGACCGACCCGACCAGGTGGCCGACGCCGTGCGCGATCGCGGGGTTGATCGTGTACTTCGCGACGTAGCGCATGACGCGGAGATTGTCGTGCGCGGCCGGGTCGCCCGCGAGCTTGCCGCGCTGCGCCTTCATCTTGTGCGCAGTCTGCCACGTGCGGATGATCACCTCGCCCACGCGGCCCATCGCCTGCGAGTCCGACGAGAGCATCGAGAACGCGCCGAGGTCGTGCAGGATGTCCTCGGCCGCGATCGTCTCGCGCCGGATCCGCGATTCCGCGAACGCGATGTCCTCGGCGATCGCGGGATCGAGGTGATGGCAGACCATCAGCATGTCGAGGTGCTCGTCGATCGTGTTGACCGTGTAGGGGCGCGTCGGGTTCGTCGACGACGGCAGCACGTTCCCCTCGCCGCACGCCCGGATGATGTCGGGCGCATGGCCGCCGCCCGCGCCCTCCGTGTGGTACGTGTGGATCGTGCGCCCTCCGATCGCGGCCAGCGTGGTCTCGACGAATCCCGATTCGTTCAGCGTATCGGTGTGGATCGCGACCTGGACGTCCATCCGGTCGGCGACCCTGAGCGCCGCGTCGATCGCGGCGGGCGTCGTGCCCCAGTCCTCGTGCAGCTTGAGGCCGATCGCGCCGGCCTCCACCTGTTCGACGAGCGGCGGGGCGAGGCTCGCATTGCCCTTCCCCAGGAAACCGAGGTTCATCGGAAACGCGTCGGCGGCCTCGAGCATCCGGTGGATGTGCCACGGCCCGGGCGTGCACGTCGTCGCGAACGTGCCGGTCGCGGGACCCGTCCCCCCGCCGATCATCGTCGTTACGCCCGACATCAGCGCCTCGTCGATCTGCTGCGGACAGATGAAATGGATGTGCGAGTCGACGCCGCCCGCCGTGACGATCATCCCCTCTCCGGCGATGATCTCGGTGGCCGCGCCGATCACGATGTCCACGCCCGGCTGGATGTCGGGGTTGCCGGCCTTGCCGAGCCTCGCGATCTTCCCGCCCTTGAGCGCGACGTCGCACTTGACGACGCCCCACCAGTCGATCACCAGCGCGTTGGTGATCACGGTGTCGGCGCAGTCCGCAGCGACGCGCTGGCTCTGCCCCATGCCGTCGCGGATCACCTTGCCGCCGCCGAACTTCACTTCCTCTCCCCGGATGGTGAAGTCGCGCTCGACTTCGACGATGAGGTCGGTATCCGCGAGCCGGACGCGGTCGCCGACGGTCGGACCGAACATCTCCGCGTGCGCGCGCCGGCTGATCTTCATCGCGCGCTCCCGGGCTTCCGCCTGCCGGCCGCGCGCTTTTTCGCCACACGCGCGCCGCGCGCCGCCGGCCTGCCACGCGGGCTGGCGTCGAGCGGCCCCATCACCGCGCCCGTGAAGCCATACACGACGCGCGCACCCGCAAGCGCCACGAGTTCGACCGTGCGCTTCTGCCCCGGCTCGAAGCGCACGGCAGTGCCGGCGGCGATGTTGAGCCGGAAGCCCCGCGCCGCGCCGCGATCGAAGCGCAGGGCCGCGTTCGTCTCGGCGAAGTGGTAGTGCGAGCCGACCTGGATCGGGCGATCGCCGGTGTTCGCGACCGTCAGCGTGAGCGTCGCGCGGCCGACGTTCTGCTCGAGATCGCCGTCCTGCAGCAGCAGTTCGCCGGGGATCATGGTATCGGGTGGTGCACGGTGACGAGCTTCGTTCCGTCCGGAAACGTCGCCTCGATCTGGATCTCGGGAATCATCTCGGGGACGCCCTCCATCACCTGGTCGCGGGTGAGCAGCGTCGCGCCGTGGCTCATCAGGTCGGCAACGGTGCGGCCGTCGCGCGCGCCCTCCATGATCGCCGCCGAGAGGTACGCGACGGCTTCCGGGTAGTTGAGCTTCACGCCGCGCGCAAGGCGCCGCTCCGCGACCAGCGCCGCGGTGAAGATCAGCAGCTTGTCCCTTTCCCTCGGTGTGAGTTCCACGATGCCCCTTCGTCCCGGATGCGGATCAGGTGCTCCAGATGCGCGGCGCCACCGCCTCGCGGCCCGCGAGCGCCGGTCGCAGCACCCGCCAGAGCTTAGCAAAATACGTGCGCGCAGTGCTCGAGGAATCTCCGCGGTACCGCGCCACGAGCACGTGCGGCAGGCGGGTGACGGCCCCCTCTCCCTCAGCACAGGCCACCGCACGGCACGCGGCGAGCAGTTCGTCGGGCACCGGGTCGAAGGCGGCAACGAACGTCCCGAACACGGGCGCGCCGTTCAGGATTGCTCCGGATTGGAGCGCCGGCGACCCGCCGTCGAGCGCCGTGCGCTCGCAATAGGCCAGCACGTCGTCGCGATGTAACTCGAACGTCTGGCGCAGGCTGCCGGACGCGAAGCGTTCGCCCGACTCCGTTCTGCCAAGCGCTGTCACGTCCCACCCGATGAAGCGCGCGTCCCCGGACAGCTCGACGCGCAGCCGGACGGCGGCGCGCGCGCCGTCGAAAAGCAGGGTCTCCTGCGGGAGCCACTCGACAATCGCGCCGGCGCCCGCCGCAATGACCGTCTCGGAGCGCGCGACGCGCCCGGCCGACCGGTACCATTTCGCGGCGCCGGGAGTCGTCAGCTGGGCATGCGCGCCCCGGCCAGCCTCGAGCCCGATCGAGAGCCGATCGCCGCCCACGATGCCTCCCGGCGGATGCACGATGACGACGTGGCAGACGGCGGCACCCTCGGGATGGAGCGCCTTCTGGACACGCAGCGGACCGGCATGCCGGCGCGCCGCGAGAACCGTGCGGCCCGCCTCGCGCTCGAACCGCAGCGCTAGCCGGGCCTCCCAGCCGGCGGCCTCCTTCGCGCCGGCGCGCCCTTCGAGGAACGTCGAGTCGGTCATCGTCCGGATGCGGCGGGCATGGCCGGATCAGCCCCGCTCGCCTTTCAGCGAGAGCGCCTGCGCATAGAGGGCATCGCGCGCCAATCCCGTCGCGGCGGCGGCCACGCGCGCCGCGCGCGCGGGCGGCAGCTCGTCGACCAGGGCTGCGAGAAGCCGGCGCACGTCGAGCGCGGCGGTGCCGGGCACGGCCTGCGCGACCGGCGGGGCGTCGACCAGCAGCACGAATTCGCCGCGCTCGCGGTTGGGATCGCCGACGAACCATCCCGACGCATCCGCGAGCGGCATCCGGGTGATCGTCTCGAACTTCTTCGTGATCTCGCGCGCCACGACGAGGCTCCGCTCGAGGCCGAGCGCCCGGCCGAGGTCGGCGACCGCGGCGCGCACACGGTGCGGCGCCTCGTAGACGACGAGCGCGACCGGCAGACGGGCCACTGACGCGAGCAGGTCGCGGCGAGCCTTCGCTGCGCCGGGCAGGAAGCCGAGGAAGAGGAATCGCTCGGCCGCGAGCCCGGCCGCGGACACCGCTGCGATCGCGGCATTCGCACCGGGTATGGGCACCACCGGGAATCCGGCGTCGCGAACCGAACGCACGAGGCGCGCGCCGGGATCGCTGACTGCCGGCGTTCCCGCGTCGCTGACGAGCGCCACGCTCCGGTCCGTGCGCAGCATGGCGACGATCCGCTCCGCGCGCGCCGCCTCGTTGTGCGCGTGCAGCGAAAGCGGCCGCGTCGCGATGCCGTAATGCCGCAGCAGCACGCCGGTGACGCGCGTGTCCTCGGCGGCGACCGCGTCGACGCTGCCGAGAACGTCGAGCGCGCGCAGCGTCACGTCGCGCAGGTTTCCGAGCGGCGTGGCGACCACATATAATGTACCGGGCGTCGCGCGAAAGCGTTCCGGAACACCGCCGCCCGCCTCCGCGCTTTCGTCCATGCGAATCACGACTCCCGTCAAATGATCGATCCGTGCCGGCAATCCGGGAATCGGCGGCGCCGCACGCGCCGGCATGGCGCCGCAATCGCGCTCGCGCTGATGCTCGGGGTGCCGGCATTGTCCGCCGCGCAATCCTCCGGGGCAAGCAACGCCGTGCCGGAGCTCGGTCCCGAATTGCCGCCCGAACCCGCGGCCATCGTCCTCGTGCTGCCGCTCGCTTCGACGACGTTCGGCCGCGCCGCCGAAGCGGTGCAGGCGGGGTTCCTGGCCGCCGCAGAGGCTGCGAAGGCGAAGCCGGTCGTGATCGCGCACGGCGACGGCGATGTGCTCGCCGCGTTCGCCAAGGCGGAGCAGGCCGGTGCGCGGGTCATCGTCGGGCCGCTGGTCCGCGACGACCTCAAAACCGTCGCCGCCGCGGGACTCGAGCTCCCGCCGACGATCGTGTTGAACCAGCTCGAAGAAGGGGCGACGCTGCCCCCGCGGATGTACGCGCTGACGCTCACCCTCGACAGCGAGGCGCGGCAGCTCGCACGGCGCGCGCGCGCGGATGGCGCGACGACCGTCGCCGTGATCGCCGGCGACACCCCGTTGCAGAAGCGCTTCGCGAGCGCCTTCAACGCCGAATGGATCCTCGCGGGAGGCGACGCTCCCGTCATGTTCCGGTTCGACCGGGCACCGGAGACGCTCGCGTCGCTGCGGCGCGAGCTCGGCAAGACGCCGGTGGACGCCGCGCTGCTCGCCGTCGACGGCGCGGATGCCCCGCTTGCGAAGTCCTATGTGAAGTCGATCCCGACCTACACCGGCAGCCAGGTCAACGAACGGCAGTCGCGCGAGGCGCTGCGCGACCTCGACGACGTGCGCTTCGTCGACATTCCCTGGATCGTCGAACCGGATGCGGCGGCCTTCGCGGACCTGAAGCATCCCGACTACCCGAACACCGCGTTCGACCGGCTGTACGCACTCGGCATCGACGCCTTCCGTGTCGCCCGGGCCTTCGCCGACGGTCCGCCGGAGAAACTCGAGTTCGACGGCGCGACCGGACGTCTTTCGCTCGACGCGACACGCCAGTTCGTCCGCGAGGCACGGATGATGCAATTCCACGCCGGCCAGATCGTGCCGGCCGACGCCCGCTGACGATGGCCGGAACGCGCGGTGCCGACGGCCGGCGCGCAGAGGCACTGGCCGCGGATTTTCTCGCCGCGCGGGGCGTCGCGATCGTCGAACGCAACTTCCGCCGCCGCTGCGGCGAGATCGATCTCGTCGCGCGCGACGGCGACACGCTCGTGTTCGTCGAGGTGCGCCTCAGGACGCGCCGCGACTTCGGCGGTGCCGCCGGCAGCATCACCGCCGCCAAGCGCGCGCGGATGGCTGCCGCGGCGGGGCTCTACGTCGCGCGCCTTCGCCACGCGCCGCCCTGCAGGTTCGACGCCGTACTGCTCGACGCCCTCGATCCCGCGCGCATCGAGTGGCTGCGCGACATCATGGCGGTGTGAGCGACCGGAGGCGGGACTGCCGTCGACAGCGGGACGCACGGGGACCGAACGGAGCGTGCGCCTGTCCTGCTCGCCAATCTTGTTACAATCCCCGGATTCCGCATCGCCCCTCATGGACCGCATCTCGCGCATCCGCGCGCATTTCACCGACAGCGCACAGCTCAAGATCGCTGCCGCGGAGCTGCTCGCCCCCGCGATCGCCAGCGCCGCCGAGCTGCTCGCGGAATGCCTGCTGGCCGACGGCAAGATCCTCGCCTGCGGCAACGGCGGATCGGCGGCCGACGCGCAGCACTTCGCGGCCGAAATGGTCGGCCGCTTCGAGCGCGAGCGCCCGGAGCTGCCGGCGATCTCGCTCGCCACCGACACGTCGATCCTGTCGGCGATCGCGAACGACTACTCGTACGAGCAGATCTTCGCGAAGCAGGTGCGCGCGCTCGGCGCGGCAGGCGACGTGCTGGTCGCGATCTCCACGTCGGGAAATTCGGCCAACGTGATCGCGGCGATCGACGCCGCGCACGACCGCGAGATGCGTGTCATCGCGCTCACGGGCAAGGGCGGCGGACGTGTCGGGGCCATGCTCGCTGCTCCCGATGTTCACCTGTGCGTGCCGCACGACAGGACCGCGCGCATCCAGGAAGTGCACCTGCTGATCATCCACTGCCTGTGCGATGCGGTCGACAACACGTTGCTAGGAGAGGAACCTTGAAGACGCGCACGCTTGCTCCCGCCGCGGCCGCGTACCTGGCCGCGACCCTCTTCGGCGCGGCCGGCGCGGCGCTCCTGGCCGGCTGCGTCCCCGTCGTGATCGTCGGCGTCGGCGCCGGCGCGATGGTCGCCGCCGACCGCCGGACGACCGGTGCACAGGTCGACGACGAGGCGATCGAATTCAAGGTGAATTCGGCGGCCAACAGCAGCTGGGGCACGGAGGTTCATCTCAACGTCACGAGCTACAATGCCAAGGTGCTCCTGACCGGGGAGGCGCCGACCGCCGCGGTCAAGGACGAGCTCACGCGGATCGCGACGACGACCGAGCGCGTGCAGTCGGTGACGAACGAGATGGTCGTCGGTCCCGTCACCGATCTCGGCGCGCGAACCAACGACACGTACCTGACGTCGGTCGTGAAGACCCGCTTCGTCGAGTCCGAGAAATTCGCGCCGAACCACGTGAAGGTGGTGACGGAGCGCAGCGTCGTGTACCTGATGGGCATCGTGTCGCGCGAGGAGGGGAACGCCGCGGCGCAGATCGCGGCGACGACCTCCGGCGTCGCACGCGTCGTCAAGATCTTCCAGTACACGGACTGACGGCGCGATGACCGCAACGGGCCCGTTCCCGGCGCCGCGCTACCTCGCCCGAATCGCGACACCGGACACCGCGCTCGCGCGCATCCGGAGCCTGCCGCGCCCGCTCGTGTTCACCAACGGCGTGTTCGACGTGCTGCACCGCGGGCATGTCACCTACCTGGATCAGGCGCGCGCGCTCGGGGCCTCGCTCGTGGTGGCCGTCAATTCCGACGCCTCGGTGCGGCGGCTGGGCAAGGGCGGCGAGCGGCCGCTCAATCCGCTGGAGGACCGGATGGCCGTGCTGGCCGGCCTCGCGGCGGTCGACCTCGTCGTTCCGTTCGACGCCGACACTCCGCGCGATCTCGTCGTCGCGTGCCGGCCGGACATCCTGGTGAAGGGCGGCGACTACACCGCCGGGACGACCGCCGGCGCCGCCGAGGTCGTCGCGGCAGGCGGGCGATTCGTCGCGATTCCTTTCGCGTCCGCGCATTCCACGTCGGCACTGGTGCGCAAGATTCGCGGCTAGCGTCCGGTTCCGGAAGCGATTCCGACGACGATGAGCGTCGCGCTCCTCCTCCTGCCGGATTTCCTGCTGATCACCGGCGGTACCGCGCCCGCGCGGCGGGCTATTTGCGGTAGCGGTTCAGGAAATCGCCGACGATGCCCTTCTGGCTGCGTTCGATCGCCGCGTCGAGCTCGCGGTCGTTCGGGTCGTACTGCTTTGCCCTGCGGAACGCGTTCACCGCGTCCTGATGGTTGCCCTGTGCCTGCTGCGCCTGGCCGAGACAACGCCACGCATCGGCGTTGGTGAGCTCGAGATTCGCCCACGTACCGCACAGTTCGGCTGCCCGCCGGAAGTTGCCGGCAGCCAGCATCCGCGGCCCTTCGACCTTCAGCACGTTGACCCTGGCGCGCCGCTCGGCAAAGAGCGCCGCCACGTCGGTATCGAGCGGCGTCAACGGCGACGCGCCCGGACCCGCGGCCGGCGGCGTGGAGCGGGAACCGTCGCCCGGACGCGTGATCCCTCCTGCGACGCCCGGCCCCGTCCCCCCGCCGAGGATGTCCTGCGGCAGCAGCGACCGCGCCGCGGGCAGCGCACCGACGATCGCATCGCCGGCCGCCGCGATCGAATCCTCGACCGGCCGGTGCCACGCGACGCCGTAGAGCCAGAGCATCGCGGCGAGGCCGCAGACGCCCGTGGCCGTGTTGAGCGCGCCGGGCGGCGCGTAGGTGACGAGGCAGTCCTGGGCGAAGTCCCAGTCGCTTTCCTGGTTGTGCATGACCCGTTCGTACGCGATCGCGATGACGACGGGGGCGAGGAGGGGGAAGCCGCAGCCCATTCCCTGCCACCAGACGCGGAACCCGCGCCGGAGGGCGCGCGCGAGCTGCGCGGGCATCTCGCGCCGCGCATAGGCATCGGAGATCGCGAACTGGAGATAGCAGCCGAAGAGCCACTTGCCCGGGGTCGTGCCTACGGAAACCATCAGCAGCGCCTCGACGGCGATCCAGGTACCCGTGATCAGCACCGGCGCGACGAGCGGATGACCCAGCCAGGCGCCGACGTGTTCGGACACGACGCCGACGCCCATGAGCTCCGAGACCAGCAGCGCGAGCACGATGCCCCATATCGCGTAATCGAACATGCGCGCGCCGAGACGGTTCCACGGCCGCGGCTCGCTCGTGCGACCCGTCTTCGCGCGCTCGAGCTCGGCCATCCGCAGCTGGAAGATCCAGCTCGCGTCCTCCTGCGGCTGGTTGGTGCCCAGGAATACGCTCTTCTCACGGCGCCAGTTGAGGATCGCGAGGTCAGTCTGCGGCACGAGGCCCCGGGCGGGCGCCCTGCCCCGTCGCCACGACCACGCGAACGCGTGCACGACGCCGTAGACGAACGTCAGCGTGAACAGCGAAACCGTGAGCCAGACCAGCACCTGCTTCGCGACCTGCACCGCGTCGACCGGCATCACCACCACGATGGCCGCGGCGATGAACACGACGAAGAGCGCGCACAGCGCGATGGTCACGGACGTCGGTCGACCGAACGAGGCGACCGGCTCGGTGAGGCCGGGATGGTGGGTGCTGCGCGAGGCGTTGCTGTCGTCGCCGCCGGACTTGAGCGCGATCCGCTCGGCCGCCGAATCGCCGGGCTGGGCGACGTCTGTCCCCTCGCCCGACAGAGCCAACGCGTTGCTCGCGACGTGTGCGACGGGCGCCTGCGCGGTCCCGTCCGAGAGCGCGAGCTCGTTGTCGTAGCGCCCGCGCCGCTCCGAATCGCTCAGTATGCGGCTGGCATGATTGATGAAGCGCAGCGCCTCTTCGACGTTGCCCTGGCCATCGCGCGTCTTTGCGTAATATTTCCGGATCAGCCGCCGCAGCGCCGCGCGAACCTCCTCGTCCGAGGCGGTTGGAGCGATTCCCAGCGCTTCGTAAAGCGAGGCTTTCATCGAATCCGGTTCGCGGGTGAGTGCCCCGCTCGATGCGGGAATCTTCGGGGAAATCCGTCCTCGAGGCAAGTCGGCCGGTAAGGCGCGCGGATCACGCGGCCGCAGCGGGGCGTCGGCTTCCGCGGGCAGGGGTGGCCTCCGGGAAGCGCACATCGCACGACGTCCCCGGCGCGGCGCGGGAAGACGCCGCCGCGCGGCCGCCCCGCTTTCACCTGGCGCGGCGCGTCACTCGCCCTTCTTCTCGCGGTGCGTGTGCGCGAGCTTCTCGCGGATCCGTGCCGACTTGCCCGAGCGGTCGCGCAGGTAATAGAGCTTTGCGCGCCGGACGTCCCCCTTGCGCTTGACCTCGATGCTCGCGATCAGCGGCGAGTACGTCTGAAAGGTCCGCTCGACCCCTTCGCCGCTCGAGATCTTGCGCACGACGAACGAGGAATTGAGCCCGCGGTTGCGCTTGGCGATCACGACGCCTTCGTAGGCCTGGACGCGCTTGCGCTCGCCTTCGACGACGCTGACGTTGACGATGACGGTGTCTCCGGGCGCGAACTCCGGGACTGTCTTGCCCAGCCGGGCGATTTCTTCCTTCTCGAGCGTTGCGATGATGTTCATGCGTTCTCCGATGCCGTGGTTGCTGGTCGTTGACCTCGCGTGCAGCGCAGGGCGCCCCCTGATGCACGCGGCTTCTTGTCCGGGGCCGCACTTCCGGCGTCGGGGGCCTCAAGCACGCCCATCGAAGCCCCAGCGCGTCCTGCTCCCTGGTCGAATTCCGTTCCTCGTTACTCGTTCCTCGTTACGCCCTGCACATCCCCCGCCCCCTGCGTCCGCTCGCGACGATACGCCGAGAGCAGCTCCTGCTCCTCCTGCGACAGCACCCGGTCCCGCAGGAGATCGGGGCGCCGTTCCCAGGTTCGGCCGAGCGACTGCTGCAGGCGCCAGACGCGGATCGCCGCGTGGTGGCCGGACAGCAGGATCTCCGGCACGCGCTCGCCGTCGAGCTCCTCCGGCCGCGTGTAGTGCGGACAGTCGAGCAGCCCGGCCGCGAACGAATCCTGGGCCGCCGACTCCGCGTCGTTCAGGACTCCCGGGCGCTGGCGCACGATCGCGTCGATCAGCATCAGCGCCGGGAACTCGCCGCCGGACACCACAATGTCGCCGATCGCGATCTCTTCGTCCACTTCCCTCCTTAGCAGCCGTTCGTCGATCCCCTCGTACCGTCCCGCGAGGAGGACCAGTCCGGTTGCGTCGGCGGCCGCCGCGAATTCGGCGACGCGCGCGTGCGAGAGCGGCCTTCCCGCGGGCGAGAGGTACACCGTGCGTGTCGCCCTGCAGCCTTCCGCCTCCTGCGCCGAGCGCGCGGCCGCGATCGCCCTGGCGAGCGGCTCGGCCAGCATGACCATTCCGGGTCCGCCGCCATATGGGCGGTCGTCGACGGTCCGATGGTTGTCGGTCACGAAATCACGCGGGTTCCACACCCCGAGCCGCCAGAGCCCGCGTTCCAGCGCGCGCCCGGTCACGCCGAACCGCGCCGCGTGGCCGATCATTTCCGGGAACAGCGTTACAACGTCGATCCGCATGCCGTACCCTGCGCTCCGCCAACGCTAGTAGTCCTCGCCCCAGTCGACCTCGATCCTGCCGGCGCCCACGTCGACCCGCCGCACGATCGCCGCCACGAACGGAATCAGCCGCTCCGGACCGGGGGATCCCGGCGGACGCGTGACCCGCAACAGCGGATGCGCGCCGTGCTCCGTCACGCCGCACACGTCGCCGAGCAGGATTCCCTCGCGGTTCCTGACGGCGAGACCGGTCAGGTCATCCCAGTAGATCTCGTCGCCGGCAGCCGCGGGCAGCGCCGCCCGCGGCACCCCGACCTCGAACCCCTTCATGTCCATCGCGGCCTCGCGCGTGCCGACCCCCTCCAGTTCCGCGAGAAGCACCCCCGAATGCACGCGCCCGGACGCCCGCGTGAACCGTCGCCACTCCGAGGCGCGCGCCGGCTTCAGCCACCAGGTCGGATGGGCCAGCAGCCTGTCCGGGGTCTCCGTGAACGGCCGCACCTTGAGCCAGCCGCGTACACCATAGGGCCCGATCACTTCGCCCATCACGACGATGGCGTCGGGTGCCCGCGCCATCGTCCGGACAGAGTCTTGCGCCCGCGCGAGCGGCGCGCGCTCAGGCGGCAGGCGCCGGTTCCGCCGCGGGCGCCGGTGCCGCCGCCGGCCCCTTCGCCGAGCGCTTGACGAGGCCGGCGACGGTGTCGGACAGCTTGGCGCCGCGGTCCTGCCAGAACGCAATGCGGTCCGCCACGAGACGCAGGGCCTCTTCGCCTTCCTTGGCGATGGGGTTGTAGAAACCGACGCGCTCGATGAAGCGGCCGTCGCGGCGGTTGCGCGAATCGGCAACGACCACGTTGAAGAACGGGCGCTTCTTGGCGCCGCCGCGGGCTAATCTGATGACCACCATGGTGGGTTCCCTAATGGGGGTTGACCGAGGAAAGCTTTTGATTATACGACCTAATGCACCCGCGCCGCAAGCGCGGACCGCGCCCGCCGCGGGCTCGCGGGCGGGGGCACGGCCGGTCAGCGCAGCCCCGGGAGGAAACCCTTCATTCCGCGCAGCATCTTCTGCATGCCTCCCTTCGCCACCATTTTCATCATCTTCTGCGTCTGCTCGAACTGGTTCAGCAGCTGGTTGACTTCCTGGACCGTCACGCCGGCCCCGGTGGCGATCCTGCGCTTGCGCGAGGCCTTCAGGAGTTCCGGCCTGGTCCGCTCGGTGGGCGTCATCGAGTTGATGATGCCCTCGATGCGCGCGATCTTCCGCTCGTTCATCGGCGCTCCCTGTGCCGCGCGCGCGAGCTCCGCGGGCAGCTTGTCGAGCATCGCCGACAGCCCGCCCATCTTGCGCATCTGCGCGATCTGCGCCCGGTAGTCCTCGAGGTCGAACCCCTTGCCGGACTTCACCTTCCGCGCGAATCGGTGCGCCTCCTCGACGTCGAGGGTCTTGTGCGCGTCCTCGATCAGCGACAGCACGTCGCCCATGCCCAGGATGCGCGAAGCCATGCGCTCCGGGTGGAACACCTCGAGGCCGTCTATCTTCTCGGACACGCCGGCGAACTTGATCGGCGCGCCGGTCACGTGGCGCACCGACAGCGCCGCGCCGCCGCGCGCGTCGCCGTCGAGCTTGGACAGGATGATGCCCGTCAGCGGAAGGGCGTCGCGAAAGGCGCGCGCGGTATTGACCGCATCCTGGCCCTGCATCGCGTCGACGACGAACAGCGTCTCGACGGGCTGCACCGCGGCATGCAGCAGCGCGATCTCGCGCATCATCGCCTCGTCGATCGCGAGCCGGCCCGCGGTGTCCACGATCAGTACGTCGTGATAATGCCGTTTCGCCCAGTCGAGCGCGGCTTCCGCGATGGCCACGGGCTGCTGGCCGGTCGTCGAGGGAAAGACGTCCACGCCGACCTGCGCCGCGAGCGTCGCGAGCTGCTCGATCGCCGCCGGGCGGTAGACGTCGGCGGAGACAACGAGCACCTTCTTCTTCTGCCCCCGCAGCAGGTGCGCGAGCTTCGCCGCCGTCGTCGTCTTGCCCGCGCCCTGCAGCCCGGCGAGCAGTACGACGGCCGGCGGCTGTACGGCGAAATTGAGCGGCGCGGCGGCGCCCCCCATCAGCCCGGCGAGCTCGCGGTGCACGATGCCCACGAGCGCCTGGCCGGGAGTCAGCGACCCGACGACCTCCTCCCCGACCGCCTTCTCGCGGATTTTCGCGATGAAGTCCTTGACGACCGGCAGCGCGACGTCGGCCTCGAGCAGGGCGAGCCGCACTTCGCGCAGCGCGTCCTGGATGTTGGCGTCGGTGAGCCGCGCCTCGCCGCGCAGCTGCTTGACGACACGGGAGAGCCGCTCTGAGAGATTGTCGAACATCGGAAGCCCGGAGTCCTGGGGAGGCCGTCATCGTGCGGCTGAGGTAAACTGCAGGCGCGCAAATCCGGCGAGCGCCGCACCGCCAAAACCGATGATTTTACTCCACGTCGCCGCTGCGGCTCTGTATCTGCTCACCGCCTGGGCGCTGTGGCCGTCCGCCGATGCCGGCGGGCCGGCCGCGCGCCCCACCGCGGCTGCGGCCGGATGGCTGCTGCCGGCCGCGCTTCTGCTGCACGCCTGGCTCGGGTGGCGGGAGATCGCGACGGCCGAGGGGCTCGACCTGTCGCTCCTCAACGCGCTGTCCGTCGTCGGCTGCCTCACGGCCGCAGTCGCCTGGGCGTCGGGTCTGCTGCGCACGCTGCCGGCCATCGGCACGGTCGTCCTTCCGGTGGCCGCCGCGGCGGCGCTGCTGCCCGGGATCCTTCCTTCGATGCTTCCGACGATCTTCGCGAGAGGGCACCTGTTCGCCTATGCCGGCGAATCGCTCGCGGCGACACACGTCGCGGTCGCATTGGTGTCGTACTCCCTCTTCCTCGTCGCCGCGCTGCAGGCGCTGGTCCTGATGGGCCTTGAGAAGCGATTGCACCGCCGGCTGCCGGACCCCGGCGCGGCAGGGCTGCCGCCGCTCCTGACGCTCGAGCGCTTCCTGTTCCGCCTCGTCGCGGCAGGATTCGCGCTTCTCACGCTCACGCTCGCGAGCGGCATGCTGTTCTCCGAGCAGATTTTCGGGAAGCCGGTGACCTTCACGCACAAACCCGTCTTTTCGGTACTGGGCTGGCTGACGTTCGGCGCGCTGCTCTGGGGCCGCTGGCGCTACGGCTGGCGCGGCCGCACGGCGCTCCGCTGGATCATCGCCGGCACCGTGTTCGTCTTTCTCGCCTATCTCGGCAGCAAGTTCGTCCTCGAAGTGGTGCTCGGACGCTGATCGGGCGCCGGCGACCGGCAACGGGAGCTGCGGGACTCCGCCGATGCCGTCGCCACCCCGATTCCGCGAACGATGAATCCGCCGGAACCCGCCACCCGCTGCCCGCCACCCGCCCCCCGATGGACGACATTCCGCTGAGCACGCTCGGCCTGGTCCTCGCGGTGCTGCTCGCGACCTCCGGATTCTTCTCGATCGCCGAGACCGCGATGATGGCGGTCAACCGATACCGGCTCAAGCACCGCGCGCAGCGCGGCGGACACGGGGCGAAGCTCGCGCTCGCGCTGCTGGGAAAGACGGACGCCCTTCTCGGGGTGATCCTCCTCGGCAACACGCTGGTGGCCGCCGGGGCCGCGACCCTGACCGCGGTGATCACGAAGCGTCTCTTCGGCGAGGGCGAGCTCGCGCTGGCGCTCGGCACCGTCGCCATCTCCTTCGCGCTGCTCGTCTTCTCCGAGATCACGCCGAAAGTCGTCGGCGCGATGCATGCCGACCGGATCGCGCCGGTCGTGAGCTACCTGCTCTCGCCGATGCTCAGGGCGGCCGCGCCGGTGGTCTGGTTCGTCAACCTGTTCGTGCAGGGCCTTTTGAAGCTGCTGCGCATCGAGCGCGCCAGCGAGGCCGGGACGACGCTGACGCAGGAGGAGCTGCGCTCGCTGGTCCTCGAGGGCCAGTACTTCCGCGGCAAGCACCGCGCCATGCTCGCGAACCTGCTCGACCTCGAGACCATCACGGTCGACGACGTGATGACGCCGCGTAACCAGATCCACGCGATCGACCTCGCCGAAAAGCCGTCGCTCGTCGCGCAGCAGGTCGCGACGTCCTACCACACGCGGCTTCCGGCCTTCGAGGAAGAGCTCGACAACATCGTCGGCGTCGTCCACCTGAAGCAGGTCGTGCACCTGCAGCGGGGGGGCGACATCGGGCCCGACCAGCTCCGCTCGATCCTGCGCCCGGCCTATTTCGTCCCGGCGGGGACGCCGCTGCTGGTCCAGCTGCAGCAGTTCCAGAACGACCGCGAGCGGCTCGGGCTCGTGGTCGACGAGTACGGCGAGCTCGTGGGTCTGGTGACGATCGAGGACATCATCGAGGAGATTATCGGCGACTTCACGACGCAGGCCGCCGACAGCGTGGACGCCTACCGACGCGCGGCGGACGGCAGCGTCGTCGTCGACGGGCTGGCGCCGCTGCGCACCCTCAATCGCAGGCTCGGCACCCAGTTCCCCATCGACGGCCCGAAGACGCTGAACGGGCTGATCGTCGCGCATCTCGGGGATATCCCGGCGGCCGGCACCCGGGTGAGCGTGGCGGGGCAGGCGATCGAGATCCTGCAGACGCAGGACCGGGGAGTCAAAGTCGTGCGCCTGTTGGCGCCGGTCGGACGCGGGTCCGGCGCGCCTTTACAAAACCGGGACGGGCAGGCATGATCGGTTGGACAAGTTTTATGCGCTTGGAATAATCGTGTCGATCGGCGCGGTTGTAGCAGACACGGCACGGGAATTGCTTGTCCCCCTGGATGCGTCGGATCCCCGCTTCGACAAACCGACTTCGACCTGAGTAGCCCATGGCGACGCACGCCGCTTCGACGCGCAACATCACCGGGCTCGCCCGCGCGCTGGCGCAGCACGGGCTGATGACGGAGTACGAGGCCGAGACGCTGCAGTCGCAGGCGCAGCAGGCCGGGGCGACGTTCGTCGACCATGTGCTGGCCGGCAAGCGGATTTCGGCGACCCAGCTCGCCGTGTTCGCCTCGCGCGCCTTTGGCGTGCCGCTCCTGGACCTCGCCGGCTACGACCCCGACCAGTTCCCCAAGGAGCTGATCGACCTGAAGATTGCCCAGGCGCGGCACGTTCTGCCGCTTCACAAGCGCGGGAACCGGCTCTTCGTCGCGACCTCCGACCCGGCGAACCTGCAGGGGCTCGAGGAGATCCGGTTCAAGACCAATCTCGTCGTCGAGCCCGTCGTCGTCGAGAACGACAAGCTCGCGGCCGCGATCCTGAAGCTCGTCGAGGCGACCGGCGCCCTGATGAAGGACGTCACCAACATGGAGGAGCTGGAGATCGTCCTCCAGGAATCCTCCAGCCCGCAGAGCAGCGACGAAGAGAGTTCGGAAGTCGAGGACGCGCCGGTCGTCCGGTATCTCCAGAAGATCCTGCTGGACGCGATCCACGCCGGCGTCTCGGACATCCACTTCGAGCCGTACGAGAAGTTCTACCGGGTCCGGTACCGGCTGGACGGCGTCCTGATGGAGGTCGCGCAGCCGCCGCTCGTGATCAAGGACAAGCTCGCGTCCCGGATCAAGGTGATCTCCAAGCTCGACATCTCGGAGAAACGCGTGCCGCAGGACGGCCGGATGAAGATCGTCCTGTCGAAGAGCAAGGCGATCGATTTCCGCGTGAGCACGCTGCCGACGCTGTTCGGCGAGAAGATCGTGATGCGTATCCTCGACGCGTCGGGCATCAAGCTCGGCATCGAGTCGCTCGGCTACGAGCCGGACCAGCAGGAGGCGCTGATGCAGGCGATCGGCCGCCCCTACGGAATGATCCTCGTCACGGGCCCGACCGGCAGCGGCAAGACCGTGTCGCTCTACACCTGCCTCAACATCCTGAACAAGCCGGGGATCAACATTTCGACGGCGGAGGATCCCGCGGAAATCCAGCTCGCCGGCGTCAATCAGGTCAACGTCAACGAGAAGGCGGGGCTCACGTTCGCGACGGCGCTCCGCGCCTTCCTCCGGCAGGATCCGGACATCATCATGGTCGGCGAAATCCGCGACCTCGAGACCGCGGACATCGCGATCAAGGCCGCGCAGACGGGGCACCTCGTGCTCTCGACGCTGCACACGAACGACGCGCCGACAACGCTGCTGCGTCTTCTCAACATGGGTGTCGCGCCGTTCAACGTCGCGTCGTCGGTCATCCTGATCACGGCGCAGCGGCTCGGCCGCCGGCTCTGCACCCACTGCAAGAAGCCCGAGGAGATCCCGGCGGAAGCGCTGCTGCGCGCCGGTTTCACGGAGGAGGACCTCGACGGGTCGTGGCAGCCGTTCGGCCCCGTGGGCTGCGACCAGTGCAAGGGCACCGGCTACAAGGGCCGCGTCGGCATCTACCAGGTCTTGCCGATCACGGACGACATGCGCCAGATCATCATGCGCAACGGCAACGCGTTCGACATCGCCGACCAGGCGCGGAAGGAAGGCGTGCGCGATCTGCGGCACTCGGGTCTCGTCAAGGTCAAGCAGGGAATGACCTCGCTCGAGGAAATCGAAGCCGTCACCAACGAATGACGGCCCAATAAGGGGTAAGCCATGGCCACCGCCACCGCACAGCGCAGGGATGTCAAGGAATTCACGTTCGTCTGGGAGGGATTCGACCGCAACAACCGGCAGGTGCGCGGCGAGACCCGTGCGGCCTCCGAGACGGTGGTCTCGACCAATCTGCGACGCCAGGGCATCCGCGTCACGAAGGTCAAGAAGCAGTCGTTCCGCGGTGGACGCAGCGTCAGCGAGCGCGACGTGGCCTTCTTCACGCGCCAGCTGGCGACGATGCTGCGCGCCGGCGTGCCGCTGCTGCAGGCGTTCGACATCGTCGCCCGCGGCCACAACAACGCCCGGTTCTCGCGGCTCATGATCGACATCAAGGGCCGGATCGAGGCCGGGTCGAGCCTCTCGCAGGCGTTCCGCGAGCACCCGGCCCAGTTCGACCCCCTGTACTGCAATCTCGTCGGCGCCGGCGAGACGTCCGGCATGCTGGACGCCATCCTCGACCGGCTCGCGACGTACAAGGAGAAGATCCTTGCGATCAAGAGCAAGATCAAGTCGGCGCTGTTCTACCCGATCTCGGTCATCTGCGTCGCGATCATCGTGGTCTGGGTCATCATGGTCTGGGTGATCCCGGCGTTCAAGCAGGTGTTCACGAGCTTCGGCGCGGACCTGCCGGCGCCCACCCTTCTGGTCATGGCCATTTCCGACTTCTTCGTCACCTGGTGGTGGCTGATGGCGATGATCGTGTTCGGCGCCTTGACCGCATTCTTCGCGCTGCTGCGCCGGTCGACCGCGTTCCGTTTCGCGGTCGACCGCATTTCGCTCAAGATCCCGGTGATCGGCAACATCCTCGAGAAGGCGACGATCGCCCGCTGGACGAGGACGCTCGCGACGATGTTCGCGGCCGGCGTGCCTCTGGTCGAATCGCTCGACGCCGTCGCCGGCGCGTCCGGCAACGCGGTGTACGCGTCGGGTACCAAGCGCATCCAGACCGAGGTCAGCACCGGCTCGAGCCTCACCAACGCGATGACGAACACCAAGCTGTTCCCGTCGATGGTGCTGCAGATGACGCAGATCGGCGAGGAATCGGGTTCCCTGGACGCGATGCTGTCGAAGATCGCCGAATTCTACGAGCGCGAGGTCGACGACGCCGTGGCGGCGCTCTCCAGCCTGCTCGAGCCGATCATCATCGTGTTCCTGGGCGTGGTGATCGGCGGCCTGGTCATCGCGATGTACCTGCCGATCTTCAAGCTCGGCGCCGTGGTTTGACGGCGGTCCCCGCCGTCGCGTCGCACCTGGGCCCGGTCCCGCGGCCGAAGATTCCGCCGCGGGCCGGCCGGAGCGCCGCCGCCCCGCTCCGGCCCGTCCCCGCCGCCGCTCCGATGCCATGACGGAGCCGGTGTTCGCGACGTTGTGCGCCCTTTTCGTCGGGCTTTGCGTCGGCAGCTTCTTGAACGTCGTCATCCACCGGCTGCCCAGGATGCTCGAGCGGGGCTGGCAGGCGCAATGCGCCGAACTGCGCGGTGAGATCCCGGCCGCCGAGCCGGCCTACAACCTCGTCGTACCCGGGTCGGCCTGTCCTGCCTGCGGGCACCGAATCAAAGCGCTCCAGAACATTCCGGTCGTCTCGTGGCTCGCGCTGCGCGGCCGGTGCGGAGCGTGCAAGGCGCCGATCTCCGTGCGCTACCCAGTGATCGAGGTCCTCGGGGGCCTCCTCGCCGTCTGCGCGATCTGGCGCTTCGGCGCGACGCTCCCGGGCGTCGCCGCGTGCGCGCTGCTCTGGTCGCTGCTCGCGCTGACGGTGATCGACTTCGACACGCAACTGCTTCCCGACAGCATCACGCTGCCCCTCCTCTGGGGCGGGCTCGTCGTCAACCTCTGGGGAAGCTTCACGGCGCTGCCGAACGCGGTGGTCGGCGCGGTCGCGGGTTACCTGTCGCTGTGGACGATCTACTGGCTCTTCAAGCTGATCAGGGGCAAGGAAGGGATGGGGCACGGCGACTTCAAGCTGCTCGCCGCGCTGGGTGCCTGGCTGGGGTGGCAGGTGCTGCCGGTGATCGTGCTGCTGTCGTCCGTGGTCGGCGCCACGATCGGGATTCTGTTGATCGTGTTCAAGGGGCGCGACCACAACGTCCCGCTCGCTTTCGGTCCCTACCTGGCAATCGCGGGGGCGATCGCGCTGTTCTTCGGCCCGGCGCTCGTCAAGCTCTTCTTCCCGTGACGTTCGTCGTCGGCCTCACCGGAGGCATCGGCAGTGGCAAGTCGGCCGTGGCCGAGGCGTTCGCCGCGCTCGGCGCCGCCGTCACCGACACCGACCGCCTCGCCCATGCGCTGACGGCCCCGGGACAGCCCGGCCACAAGGCGGTCCTCGCCGCGTTCGGGCCCGCGTACCTAGGCGCCGACGGGACGCTCGACCGCGCCCGCCTGCGCCGGCACGTGTTCGACGACGACGGCGCGCGCATCCGGCTCGAGACGATCCTGCACCCGCTGATACGCGAGGCGGCCCGGTGGGAGGTGTCCGCCTGGACGCAGCCCTACGGGCTCCTCGTCGTCCCGCTGCTCCTCGAACGCGGCGGCCTCTCCGGCGTCGACCGGGTGCTCGTCGTCGACTGCCCGGAAGAGGAGCAGGTCCGCCGGGTCATGGCCCGGAGCGGTCTCTTGGCCTCCGACGTGCACGCGATCATGGCCACGCAACTTTCGCGGGCCGAGCGGCTTTCGCGGGCCGACGACGTGCTGGACAATTCCGGTCCGCCGGCGGCCATTGCGCCGCAGGTCGCGAGGCTTGATCGCAGTTACCGCGCCCTGGCCGCCGCCAAAAAATAGGAGCGCGGCCCTTCAGTTGGCGGCGCAACTTGGGGCAGAATGCCGGATTGAGGCAACGCTACCCGGACCGCCAGCATTCCGTGATCCGTTACGAGCACCCGCTGAACGAGCGTATCCGCACGCTGATGCGGCTCGAAGATCTCTATCGTCGCGCGCAGTTCTTTGCCGCGCAGACCGAGGCGTCCGATCATCATGCCGCGCTGATCGCGCTGTTCGAGATCACGGACGTCGCGGCGCGCGCGGACCTGAAGACCGACCTCCTGCAGGAGCTCGAGCGGCAGAAGCAGCTGCTCGGACCGTTGCGCAACAACCCGGCGATCGAGACGCGCGTGCTCGAGCCGCTGCTGGCCGAGATCGACCGTGCGAGCTCCGCGCTGCTCGCGCAGACCGGCAAGGTCGGCGTCCACCTGCGCGACAACGAATGGCTGATGACGATCAAGCAGCGCACGGCCATCCCCGGCGGTGTGTGCGAGTTCGATCTGCCCGCGTACCACTACTGGCTGAACGCCGATCCGCTTGCGCGTCAGAACGACCTGCGCGGCTGGATCGAGCCGTTCCTGCCGATCTACGACGGGCTCGCGATCGTTCTGCGGCTGCTGCGCGACAACGAGCGGGTGAGCCGGCAGACCGCCTATCACGGCGTCTTCCAGCTCATGCTGACGACGTCGAAGGTCGCCCAGCTTCTGCGGCTCACGGTCCCGCGCGACATCCCCTGCGTTCCCGAGATCAGCGCGAACAAGTACGCGCTCAACATCCGGTTCATCGGCGTCTTGGGCATGGACCGCGGGTCGGTCTACGCCAGCGACGTGGAATTCGACCTCGCGTTCTGCAACCTCTGAAATGCCGCGTGTCGTTGCCTGTCCCCGCTGCGGCGCCACGGTGGAGTGGACGCCGTCGGCGCGCTGGCGCCCGTTCTGCTCCGAGCGCTGCAAGATGATCGACCTGGGCGCATGGGCGAGCGAGGCGTACCGGGTTCCCGTTGCCGAGGCACCCGACCCCGACGATCGCGAGACTGCGCCCGACTCCGGCCCGCGCAATCGCGATACGTCGTCGTAGCTTCCGGCTCTTTCCAGGGCTACCTGTCGGGCCACGCATCGCGGCGCAGCGCGATGCCGTGCGCGCCGTGCGCAACCGCGACGTCGAGATCGCCGTGCGCGAGGCCGCCCAGCGCGAAGATCGGCAGCGGCGCCTCGGCGGCGATCGACGCGAATCGGCCCCACCCCAGCGTCGCCGCGCCGGGATGCGACGGCGTCGGCAGCACCGGGCCGAGCACCGCGAAGTCGAGTCCCAGCCGGCCGGCCTTCGCGATCTCGGCACGCGTGTGACACGACGCCGCGCACAGCATGCCTTCGGGCCGCGCCGTCGCGGCGCCAAGCCTGTCGGAGGTCCAGTGCACGCCGTCGCAGCCCCACGCCCGCGCGGTCTGCGTTTCTCCGTTCAGCAGCACCTGCGTGCCGCGCGGACGCGCAAGCGCGATCAGCGCGTCGGCCAGCGCATGCTGGCGGGCCGGGGGCCAGTCCTTCTCGCGCAGCTGAATCAGCCGCAGGCCCCCGTCGAGCGCCACCGTCGCGCGCGCCAAGAATTCGGCCTCGCCGAGGTCGCCCGCCATCGTGATGCCGTAGACCGGCGGGAGCAGCAGCGCGCGCAGCACGAGCGTGTTCGCGGGCAGCAACGGTGCGACGTCGAACCTGCCCGGCGACTGCCACGCGAACGCCTGCCCGTCGTGACCGATCGGATCGCCGTCCCACTCGAACACGCGGAAGAAATGCAGCTCGACGTGCGCGTGCGGGTACCGGTAGCGCTGGACGAGCCACGGCGCGGCGCGCCGGACCGCGAGGCCCAGCTCCTCGGCGAGCTCGCGCTCGAGCGCATGCCGCGGCGACTCGCCGGACTCGAGCTTGCCGCCGGGGAACTCCCAGTAGCCGGCGTACGCCTTGCCGGGCGGGCGCTGCGCGAGCAGCACGCGACCGTCCGGCCCGAGGACGACCGCCGCGGCGACGCGGACGACGCCGTCGCTCACGCGCCCGGTTTTCTGCGCAGTGCGTGCGCGCCGGCGTACCCCCGCGCGAACTGCCACGCGACGCGGCCGCTGCGCGAGCCGCGCTGCAGCGCGAACTGCAGCGCCTCGTGGCTGCGCGCCTCGGCCTCCCGCGCGGAGCGTGCCGGCGCGACGCCGAACGCCGCCAGCCACGATGCCACCGCCGCGAGGTAGTCGTCCTGGCTGAACGGATAGAAAGAGATCCACAATCCGAACCGCTCGGAGAGCGAGATCTTCTCCTCGACCGATTCTCCGGGGTGGACCTCCTCGCCGACGTGCTTCGTCTCGAGGTTCTCGCTGAAGAACTCGGGCAGCAGATGCCGGCGGTTCGACGTCGCGTAGATCAGCATGTTCGCCGACGCCGCGGCGATCGTGCCGTCCAGCATCACCTTGAGCGCCTTGTACCCCGGCTCGCCCGAGTCGAACGTCAGGTCGTCGCAGAACACGACGAAGCGCTCGCGCCGCGCCGCGACTTCCACCGCGATGTCGGGGAGATCGACGAGATCGGCCTTGTCGACCTCGATCAGGCGCAGGCCTCTTGCCGCGTATTTCGTCAGCATCGCCTTCACGAGCGAGGACTTGCCGGTGCCGCGCGAGCCCGTGAGCAGCACGTTGTTGGCCGGCAGGCCCGCGACGAACTGCCGGGTGTTCGCGACGATCGCGCGCTTCTGCGCGTCGACGGCGACCAGATCGTCGAGGCGTATCGCGTGCGGGTGGACGACGGACTGCAGGTACCCGCGGCCGGCCCGCTTGCGCCAGCGGAACGCGGTGGCGCGCCAGTCGGGAGGGGGAGGCGGCGGCGGCAGGACGGCCTCGACGCGCCCGAGGATACCCTCGAGGCGGGCAAGCAGCGCACCGAGTTCGCTCGCGGACGGCATCCTAGCTCCGGTAGTCGGCATTGATGCTGACGTAGTCGTGCGAGAAATCGCAGGTCCAGACCGTCGCCGACGCCGCGCCCCGACCGAGCGCGACGCGGACCGTGATCTCCTCGTTCTCCATCACGCGCTGGCCGTCCTCCTCGGCGTACGACGGCGCGCGGGCGCCCGCGTCGACGACCAGCACGTCGTCGAGCCAGAACGACACGCGCGACGCGTCGAGGTCGCCCGGCGCCGAATTGCCGATCGCGCAGACGATCCGGCCGAGGTTCGGATCGGACGCGAAGAACGCCGTCTTCACCAGCGGCGAATGCGCGATGCCGAAGGCGATCCGCCGGCACTCGTCGGCATCGCGCCCGCCTTCCACCCGGATCGTCATGAACTTCGTTGCCCCTTCGCCGTCGCGAACGATCGCCTGGGCAAGCTCGACGGCGACCCCGACGAGCGCCGCGCGGACCGGCGCGAGCCGGGGATCGTCGGGTCGCGCCAACGGCGCCATCGGCGCCCTGCCGGTGGCGGCGATCACGAAGCTGTCGTTGGTCGAGGTATCGCCGTCGATCGTCGCGCAGTTGAACGAGACGTCGGCGATCTCGTGCGCCAGCGTGCCGAGCACCGCGGCGGCGATCGGCGCATCGGTCGCGACGAACGACAGCATCGTGGCCATGTCCGGATGGATCATGCCGGCGCCCTTCGCGATGCCGGTGACCGTGACCGGCACGCCGTCGACGGCGACGCGGCGCGATGCGCCCTTCGGCACGGTGTCGGTCGTCATGATCGCCGACACGGCGGCAAACCAGTGGTCCGGCCCCAGCGCAACCCGCGCGGCGGGCAGCGCGGCCACGATCCTCGCGACGGGGAGCGGCTCCATGATCACGCCCGTCGAGAACGGCAGAACCTCTTCCGGCGCGCAACCCACCAGCGAGGCGACCGCCGCGCAGGTCGTCTCGGCGTCGGCGATCCCCGCGCCGCCGGTGCCGGCGTTGGCGTTGCCGGCGTTGACGACGAGCGCGCGGATGCCGTCGGCGCGGTCGAGGTGGCGGCGGCACACCGTCACGGGGGCCGCGCAGAACCGGTTCCGCGTGAACACGCCCGCTGCCGTCGTACCCGGATCGAACACCGCGAGCAGTAGATCGTCACGCTGCCAGTTCTTGATCCGCGCGGCGGCCGTGCCAAGCGCAACGCCGGGAACCGCGAGCAACTGGTCGGGCGTGGGAGGCGTGTAGCGGACGGGCATCGGAAACGACCGGGGAAAGCGGTGTCGGCCTCGGTTTCTCGTCAATCGCGGACGTCTTCGGGTCGGCGACCCGGGAATCGCATTCGACCCCGGCTTGTCGACGTGCTACGCCAGCCGCCCATGGCACTGCTTGTATTTCTTCCCCGACCCGCAGGGACAGGGGTCGTTGCGCCCGACCTTGCCCCCCGCGCGCACGAACGGCGCGGCGGCGGGTGGCGGATCGGCCGGAGTCGGGGCGAGCGCCTCGTCGTAGTCGGCGTGCTGGTACTTGACGTTGGTGACCGCCGGCGCTTCCTCCACCGCGTGGACGTCCTCCGGCGTGCGCACCTGCACCGTCAGCACGACCTTCACGACGTCCTGCTTGATGCGGTCGAGCATGTCGGAGAAGAGCTCGAACGACTCGCGCTTGTACTCCTGCTTCGGATTCTTCTGCGCGTAGCCGCGCAGGTGGATGCCCTGCCGCAGGTGGTCGAGATTCGCGAGGTGATCGCGCCAGTGCTGGTCCAGCGTCTGCAGCATCAGGCTGCGCTCGAACTGGCGCATGAGCTCCGCGCCGACCTGCGCCTCCTTGCCCGCGTACTGCGCGAGCGCGGCGTCGTTCAGGCGGTCGCGCACCGCACTGTCGGTGATGTCGGGGTCGCTCTTGAGCCACTCGCCGACCGGCGCCTGCATCTGGAATTCCGACGCGAGCGCGGTTTCGAGGCCGGGCACGTCCCACTGCTCCTCGACCGACTCCGGGGGGATGTAACGCTTGACGGTCTCGTCGACCAGGCCGACGATCATGTTGCGGATGGTGTCGGCGATGTCGGTGGACTCGAGCAGCTCGTTGCGCTGCTGGTAGATCACGCGGCGCTGGTCGTTGGCGACATCGTCGTACTCGAGCAGCTGCTTGCGGATGTCGAAGTTGCGCGACTCGACGCGGTTCTGCGCCTTGGCGATCGACCGGTTGACGATGGGGTGCTCGATCGGCTCGCCCTCCGGCATCTTGAGCCGCTGCATGATCGCTCCGAGGCGCTCGCCGCCGAAGATGCGCAGCAGCGGGTCCTCGAGCGACAGGTAGAAGCGCGAGGACCCCGGATCGCCCTGGCGTCCCGCGCGGCCGCGGAGCTGGTTGTCGATGCGCCGCGACTCGTGGCGCTCGGTGCCGATGATGTGCAGCCCGCCGGCGGCGATCACGGCATCGTGCCGTACCTGCCAGTCGGCGCGCATGCGGCCGATCTCCAGTTCCTTTTCGGCCGGCGGCAGGGACGGGTCCTCGCGCAGCTTGAGGATCTGCGGCTCGATCACGCCGCCCAGCACGATGTCGGTTCCGCGGCCCGCCATGTTCGTCGCGATCGTGATCGCCCTTTGCCGGCCGGCCTGCGCGACGATCTCCGCCTCGCGCGCGTGCTGTTTCGCGTTCAGCACCTCGTGCGGCAGCTTCTCCTTCTCGAGGTGGCCGGCGAGCATCTCCGAGTTCTCGATCGACGTCGTCCCGACGAGCACCGGCTGCCCGCGCTCGTGGCAATCCCTGATGTCGGCGATGATCGCGTCGACCTTCTCCTGCAGCGTGCGGTACACCTGGTCGTTCTCGTCCCGGCGGACCATCGGCATGTGCGTCGGGATCACGACGGTCTCGAGGTGGTAGATCTGCTGGAACTCGAAAGCCTCGGTGTCCGCGGTGCCGGTCATGCCGGCGAGCTTGCCGTACATCCGGAAGTAGTTCTGGAAGGTGATCGACGCGAGCGTCTGGTTCTCGCGCTGGATCGCCACGCCTTCCTTCGCCTCGACCGCCTGGTGGAGGCCGTCGGACCAGCGGCGCCCCGTCATGAGACGCCCGGTGAACTCGTCGACGATCACGACTTCGCCGTTCTGCACTACGTAGTGCTGGTCGCGGTGGAACAGCGCGTGCGCGCGCAGCGCCGCGTACAGGTGGTGCATGAGCCCGATGTTGTGCGCGTCGTAGAGGCTCGAACCCGGCGCGAGCATGCCGGCCCCCGCGAGGATCTGCTCGGCGTGCTCGTGCCCCTGCTCGGACAGCAGCACCTGATGCGCCTTCTCGTCGACCCAGTAGTCGCCTTCGCCCTTCTCCTCCGGCTGCCGGATCAACCTCGGCGCGATCTCGTTCAGCCGGTAGTACAGGTCGACGTTGTCGTCGGCCTGGCCCGAGATGATGAGCGGCGTGCGCGCCTCGTCGATCAGGATGGAGTCGACCTCGTCGACGATCGCGTAGCTCAGGCTGCGCTGGACGCGCTGCGAGCCCTCGAACACCATGTTGTCGCGAAGGTAGTCGAAGCCGAACTCGTTGTTCGTGCCGTAGGTGACGTCCGACGCGTACGCCGCCTGCTTGGCCGCGTGGTCCATCTGCGAGAGATTGACGCCGACGGTGAGCCCGAGGAAGCGATAGATCCGCCCCATCCAGTCGGCGTCGCGCTGCGCAAGATAGTCGTTGACGGTGACCAGGTGGACGCCCTTCCCGGCCATCGCGTTCAGGTAGACGGGCAGTGTCGCGACGAGCGTCTTGCCCTCGCCGGTGCGCATTTCCGCGATCTTGCCGTTGTGCAGCGCCATCCCGCCGATCAACTGGACGTCGAAGTGACGCATCTGCAGCACGCGCTTGCCCGCCTCGCGGACGACGGCGAACGCCTCGGGCAGCACCGCGTCGAGCGTCTCGCCGTTCGCGACGCGTCCCTTGAACTCGGCGGTCTTGCCCTTGAGGGCCTCGTCGGCGAGGGCGGAGGTCGCCGGCTCGAGCGCGTTGATCTGCCGGACGACGGCGCCGTACTCCTTCAACAGGCGCTCATTGCGGCTGCCGAAGATGCGGGTGAGGATGTTGATCATAGGCCTTTGAGATGTCGGCGCCGGCGCAAAAAACAAGGGGTGAGGACCGCCTCACCCCTCATTCCGTCTGCATTGGCCGGTGTGCGGGTCGCCTGGATCAACTCGCGGATCGCAGGAACCGGGCGGGATTCTGCGGCACGCCATTGAGCCGCACCTCGAAATGCAGATGCGGGCCGGTCGAGCGGCCGGTCGACCCCACCGTCGCCACCGGCTGGCCGCGCACGACCAGATCGCCCTCGTTGACGAAGACCTGCGACGCGTGCGCGTACCGCGACACCAGCCCGTTGCCGTGATCTATCGCGAGAATCCTACCATACTGCGGGTGGACTCCGGACTCGATCACCTTGCCGCTGGCGGCCGCGACAACCAGCGTTCCGGAATCCGCCGGGAAGTCGATTCCCTCGTGGAACGTCTGCATTCCCGTGAACGGGTCGATCCGGTAGCCGAAGTTCGACGAGAACCAGCCGTCGATGATCGGCGCGAGCGTCGGCATGAATTTCCGGTTGGCCGAATCCTGGACGAGCAGCGCCTCGAGAACCCCGAGCTGATCCGAGCGCTCCTCCATCTGGTGACCGAGCTTCGCCAGCAATTCCGAGAACTCGTCGACGGAAAGCGAGCGCGATGGAACGGACGACGCGGCGCCGCCGCGCCCGGGCACCTGCCCCGGCTGCAGCGACGGCAGCTCCTGCGGCTTGAGGCCGGCCACCTTCGCGAGGTGCTCGCCCAGACCCTCCAGCCGCATCATCTGCGCCTGCAGATCGCCGAGCCGCAGGGCCAGCGTGTTGAGGTGTCCCTGGACGAGCTCGTGCGTCTTCAACGCCTCCTGCCGCTGGTCCGCCAGAACGATGGCCTGCAGCCAGGGATGCTGTATCGCCGCGGCGTACTTCAGCGTCACATAGTTGAACAGGGCGGTGAACGCGACGAACACCACCATCAGGCCGAGCCCGCCTAGGACCCAATGCCGCCAGTCCAGCGTGATCGTGCGCGCCCGCGCCGTGGCGCTCGAGACCAGAATGATGTTCAATTGGGCTCCTCTCCCTCTATCCCCGCGGGGACCGTCCGCGACCGGACGGCGCCCGCCTGCCCGCCTTCGCCACCGTGCGCTTCCCCCAGCCCTTCAGACGCATCGTCGGCGCCGACGCGACGCTCGCCGCATGGGCAGCCCGCCGCGATTCGGAGGAGGCGTTGACGGACCATGTCCGCAAGCTTCTGCCGCGGCCCCTCGCGATGCGGGTACGCGTTGCCGACAGCCGGAACGGGCAGCTCGAACTGGCCGCTGATGCCGGCGCGGTTGCCGCGATTCTCCGCCAGCGGAGCGCCGAACTCCTCGCGAACTTGAAGCGTGAAGGGTGGGAATTTACTGGAATACGGGTCCGGGTGCAAGTTCGCGCCGACCGGGGGCCGACGCGAAAAGCCCTTGCAAATCCGTTGGATAGAGCTGCGCTGCAGCCGCTGTCCGCGCTGGCCCGCGATCTTCCCGGCGGGCCGCTCAAGGCGGCCCTCGAGCGCTTTCTGCGCCGGGCGGGGTGAGGGCACCGGTCAGGTCACAGCATCGGCCCGACCAGCCGTTCGAACGCGAAGAAGACCAGCACGACGGCCAGGATCAGGATCGTGAACTTGAGCACCTGACCGATGAACTTCAGATAGCGGCGATCGCGCCGGAACAGGTACATGACCGCGGCGACGGCGATGGCGGCCAGCGCCAGGAAGAACAGCAGGCGGACGAGGATCACGACGACTCGGTCGGCTGGGCGTCCCGCGCGACGGGCATCGGGGCGCGCGCCGCAGTCACCGACTCGCGACCCGGCCCCGGAGGCCTCACGCCGGCGAAAGCTGCCAGCCCTGGAACGCCGACGGCACGTCCTTGGGTTCGGTGAACGTGACGAGTTCGAACGCGTCCCGGCGCGCGAGGAGCGCGCGGGCAAGCGCGTTGTTGAGCCCGTGACCCGACTTGAACGCCGTGTACTTTCCGATCAGCGGGTGGCCGAGCAGGTACAGGTCGCCGATCGCGTCGAGCACCTTGTGCTTGACGAACTCGTTGTCGTAGCGCAGTCCCTCGGCGTTCAGCACTCGGTACTCGTCCAGCACGATCGCGTTCTGCAGGCTCCCGCCGAGCCCGAGGCCGGCGGCGCGCATCGCCTCGACGTCCTGCATGAAACCGAACGTCCGTGCCCGCGCGACTTCCTTCACGTACGAATTCAGGGCGAAGTCGATGACGACGCTCCGGTTCTCGGAACCGAACATCGGATGCGGGAAGTCGATGGTGAAATCGAGCCTGAAGCCGTCGAACGGGTCGAAGCGCGCCCACCTGTCGCCGTCCCGCACCTCGACCGGGGCAAGCAGGCGGAGGTAGCGCTTCGACGCATCCTGTTCGACGATGCCCGCCGACTGCAGCAGGAAGACGAACGGGCCCGCGCTGCCGTCCATGATCGGCATCTCGGGACCCGCGACGTCGATGTGCAGATTGTCGATGCCGAGCCCGGCGAGCGCCGACATGATGTGCTCCACCGTGGAAACGGACGTGCCGTCGCACTTGAGCGTCGAGGACAGGCGCGTGTCGCCGACGTGCAGGGCGTCGGCGGGCAGGGCGACCGGCCGCTCGAGATCGACCCGGTGGAAGACGATGCCGGCGTCCGGCGCCGCCGGCCGCAGCACGACTTCCACCCGGGCGCCGGTATGCAGCCCGACGCCCGTGGTCCTGATCGTGGTTTTCAGCGTGCGCTGTTTGAGCATGCCAGGGGCCGCGTTGGAATCATGCGTCGGTTCAACGGGTTAGGGGCGGAGGATACCATACGATCGGCAAGCCCGCACCCCCGTCGTCAATCCGCCTGCTTGCGCAGGAACGCCGGAATTTCGGTCGTGTCGAACGCCGGCCCGGCCGGGAGGCCGCGCTCGCGCTTCCGGATGACCGCGGGAGCGTCGAAATTCTCGTAGTCGATGGTGTCGACGGTAACGCCCACGCCGTCGGTCCCCGTCCGCGCCACGACCTGCGGCTGCTCGACCAGCGACATGTTCGGCGTGCGCTGCTCGCGCCGCACCGCCTGCCCGCCGCCCAGGCCCGTCGCGATCATCGTCACGCGCAGCCGGCCCTCCATCGCGTCGTCGATCACGGTACCGACGATCACGAGCGCGTCGTCCGCGGTGAACTCCTTGATGGTCGTCATCACCTCCTGGTATTCCCGCATCCGGAGCGCGGACGACGCGGTGACGTTGACCAGCACGCCGCGTGCGCCGGCGAGGTTGACGTCCTCGAGCAGAGGGCTGCGCACAGCCTGCTCGGCCGCCTGCCGCGCGCGATCGGCGCCCTCCGCCATCGCCGAGCCCATCATCGCCATCCCGACCTCGCCCATCACGGTTCGCACGTCCGCGAAGTCGACGTTGACCAGTCCGGGGTTGTTGATGACCTCGGCGATGCCCGACACCGCCCCGTGGAGGACGTCGTTCGCCGCGGCGTAGGCGTCGAGCATCGAGATGTCGTCGCCCAGCACCTCCATCAGCTTGTCGTTCGGGATGATGATCAGCGAGTCGACCCGTTTCCCGAGCTCGTCGATGCCCGCCTGCGCGACCTTCATCCGCTTCCCGCCCTCCAGCCTGAACGGGCGCGTGACGACGGCGACCGTCAGGATGTTCATGCCCTTCGCGATGTCCGCGATCACGGGCGCGGCGCCCGTGCCGGTGCCGCCGCCCATGCCGGCCGTGATGAACAGCATGTCGGCGCCGTCGATCATCTCGGCGATGCGGTCGCGGTCCTCCATCGCCGCGTCGCGTCCGATCTCGGGCCTCGCGCCGGCGCCGAGGCCGCGCGTGAGCGCCGAGCCGAGCTGCACCTGCGCCTGCGCGGTCGAGCGCTTCAGCGCCTGCGCGTCGGTGTTCGCGCAGATGAATCCGACGTCCGCGAGACCCCTCGCGATCATGTGCTCCACTGCATTGCCGCCGCATCCGCCGACGCCGATTACCTTGATGATGGCGCCGTCCTGCGCGGGCTGGTCGATGATCTCAAACATGGTGCGCTCCTTTCTCCTGTCCAAAGTCGTTGCGAAGGTCTCTGTGTGACTGCGTGGTGGTAATGCAGATGCTCGCCGGGGGACCTGCCCCGACTCCGCCTGGCGCGGCCATCGCGCCCTTTCCGAATGTCATGCTCATGTGAACCTGATGTCGACGGTGCCTAGAAATTCGCCTTGAACCATTGCTTCATCCTCTCCGCTGCGCCTCCGAGTCCGGTGGTGCGCGCCCGCGACTGCTGCGCGCGCAGGTACTGGTCGCGGCCCTCGAGCAGCAGTCCGACGGCGGTCGCGTAACGCGGGCTGCGGACCACGTCGGCGAGCCCGCCCACGTACGCCGGCACGCCCACGCGCACCGGCAGATGGAACACCTCCTCGCCCAGCTCCGTCATGCCCGCGAGCAGCGCGGTGCCGCCGGTCAGGACGATCCCGGACGAGAGCAGCTCCTCGAACCCGGAGCGGCGCAGCTCGGCCTGCACCAGCGTGTAGAGCTCTTCGATCCGCGGCTCGATCACCTCGGCGAGCGTCTGCCGCGAGAGCTTCCGCGGGGGCCGTTCACCGACGCCGGGAACCTCGATGACATCGTTCGGGTCGGCGAGCTGGCGCAGCGCGCAGCCGTGCCGCAGCTTCAGTTCCTCGGCTTCCTTGGTCGGCGTCCGCAGCGTCATCGCGATGTCGTTCGTCACCTGGTCGCCGGCGATCGGGATCACCGCGGTGTGCCGGATCGCGCCGCCCGCGAACACCGCGAGGTCCGTCGTGCCGCCGCCGATGTCCATCAGGCAGACGCCGAGGTCCTTCTCGTCGTCGTTCAGCACCGCGATCGACGAGGCGAGCGGCTGGAGGATCACGTCGTTGACGACGAGGCCGCAGCGGCGGACGCACTTGGTGATGTTCTCGACCGCCGACACCGCGCCCGTGACGATGTGCACCTTCACCTCGAGCCGCACGCCGCTCATCCCGAGCGGCTCGCGCACGTCTTCCTGTCCGTCGATGATGAATTCCTGCGGGAGGATGTGCAGGATCTGCTGGTCGTTCGGGATCGCGATCGCCTTCGCCGTTTCCACGACGCGGTCGATGTCGGCCTGCGTGACCTCCTTCTCCTTGATCGCGACCATCCCGCTGGAATTCAGGCTCCGGATGTGGCTGCCGGCCACGCCCGTGTAGACCTCGGTGATCCGGCAGTCCGCCATCAGCTCGGCCTCTTCCAGCACGCGCTGGATCGACGCCATCGTGGCTTCGATGTTGACGACGACGCCCTTCTTCAGGCCGCGCGAGGGCTGGGTGCCGAGGCCGATGATGTTGAGCACGCCGTCCTCGGTCACCTCGGCGACGATCGCCACGATCTTCGACGTGCCGATGTCGAGGCCGACGATCAGGTTCTTCGTGTCCTTTACCATCGTCCTATCGTCCCCCCGTCCACATCCGCGCCGCGCCGCTCATGCCGCCGCCCTCTTCTTCGGAGCGCGCTCGCGGAACCCCGGCACGCGCGCCGCGAATCCGTTGCGGTAGCGCAGGTCCACGTGCCCGATGTTCGTTCCGGCGCGGGCGAGCGCCCCGACCGTGCGTTCGTAAGCCGCGACGAAGCGCGCGAGCCGCGCGCTCGGCTCGTCTCGCCCGAGCTCGATCGCTATCGCGCCCGGGCCCCCCCTCGCCGTGAGATGCCATCCGCCGCGCGCCGACAGCCGCAGGCTCTCGACGGCGAGCGCGACCGGCGCGAGCGCGCTGCCCCATTCGCGGAAGCGCGCGGCCACCTCCGCGGCGCGCCCCTCGGGGCCCTCGAACTGCGGCAGCTCGCCGTCGTAGTCGGCGACGAACACCTCTCCCTGCTCGTTGACGAGCGCGGCGTCGTTCCAGCGCGCGAACGGCACGTGCTCCTCGACCACCACCTCGAGCCTCTGCGGCCACTGCCGGCGCAGTGCGACGCTGCGCACCCAGGGCACGCGGGCGAGCGAGGTCCGCGCGCGCTCCAGGTTCATCGTGAAGAAGGTTCCCGCGAGTTCGTCGCGCACCACGGCCTCGAGGTGCGCGGCGCTCACGTGCCCGAGGGAGCCGCGGACGACCACCTCGCGGAACGCGAATGCAGGCTGGCGCACGGCCCAGGCCAGCACGCCCCAGAGCAGGAACGCGCCCGCGATCAGCGCGAGCGCCGCGGCGATCGCGTTCAGCTGTCGCGGGTCATCCCACATGCGCGCTCCCCAGGATTTCGATGCACAGGTCGCCGAACGACACGCCAGCGGCCCGCGCCGCCAGCGGCACCAGCGAATGGCCGGTCATCCCGGGCGACGTGTTGACCTCGAGGAACTGGAACGATCCGTCGGGCCGGAGGATCAGGTCGAGCCGGCCCCAGCCGGAACAGCCCACGATGCGGAACGCGGCGAGCGAGGCGGCCTGAATCTCGCGTTCCCGCGCTTCCGCCAGTCCGCACGGACAGAAGTATTTCGTCTCGTCGGAGAAATACTTGTTGTGGTAGTCGTAGTTGCCCTGCGGCGCCTCGATCCGGATCAGCGGCAGCGCGCGTTCGCCGAGAATCGACGCGGTGAGCTCGGTGCCCGCGACGAACTCCTCGACCAGCACGAGATCGTCGTGCCTCGCGGCCTCGGCGTAGGCCAATGCCAGCTCGCCGCGATCGGTGCCCGTCACCTTCGTGATGCCGATCGACGAACCCACGCGCACCGGCTTCACGATCAACGGCATGCCGAGCTCGGCGACGATGCGCATCCAGTCGGTCTGCGCGTCGACGCGTCGGTAGCGCGGCGTGGGGATGCCGCTCGCGAGCCAGACGAGCTTCGTCCGCCACTTGTCCATCGCGAGCGCCGAGGCCATCACGCCGCTCCCGGTGTAGGGGATGCCCATCGTTTCGAGCGCGCCCTGCACGGTGCCGTCCTCGCCGAAGCGCCCGTGCAGCGCGACGAACACCCGGTCGAACGCCTCGCGTTTCAGGTCGAAGAGCTGCCGTTCCTTCGGGTCGAACGCGTGGGCGTCCACGCCTTTCTCGACGAGCGCGGCGAGCACCGCGTTGCCCGAGAGGAACGAGATCTCGCGCTCCGACGACGGCCCGCCCATCAGGACGGCCACCTTGCCGAATTCGCTCATCGGACGACCCCCACGCTTGCGGCGATCAAAGCTGCGCTGCCCCCCGGGGGACGCCCGGCGGCGCTCATCGGGCGCCCTCCCCGATCACCTGCACCTCCGGCTCGAGTTCGACGCCGGTTCGTGCGCGCACGGTTTCCCGGACGTGCGCAATGATCGCCTCGATGTCGGAGGCCTTCGCGCGACCGTCCGGATTGACAATGAAATTCGCGTGCTTCTCCGACACGCGCGCGCCGCCGACGGCGTAGCCCTTCAGGCCGCAGCTCTCGATCAGGCGCGCCGCGTGATCCCCGGGGGGATTGCGGAACACGCTTCCGGCATTCGGCAGGTTGAGCGGCTGCGTCGCGAGGCGACGCTGCAGCAGTTCCCTCGTCCGTGCGCGTGCCGCGCCGCCGCTTCCTTCGGGAAACGCGAACCACGCCGCCGTGAAGATGCCGTCCGGCGTGCTCCCGTCGGCGCGGCGCACCGAGCGGTAGCCGATCGCGTACGCGGAGGGGAGCCGCTCGTCGAAGTCGCCGCCGCGCTTCAGCACTTCGACGCGCGCGACGAAGCGCCACGTTTCGCCGCCCCAGCAGCCGGCGTTCATCGCGAGGGCGCCGCCGACCGTGCCGGGAATCCCGGCGAGGAATTCGGCCCCGGCGAGGCCGTGGGTCGCCGCGAATCGCGCGACCTTCGGGCTCGCGACACCCGCTTCGGCGTAGATCGCGCCGCCGCGCAGCTCGAGCGCGGCGAGAGCGGCATGAAGTACGACGACGGTCCCGCGCACGCCGCCGTCGCGGACGAGCAGGTTGCTGCCGAGGCCGATCACCGTCAGCGGCTCGACCGCCGGCAGCTGCCGGACGAACTCGGCGAGATCGGCGCGATCGGCGGGCACATAGACGCGGTCGGCCCGTCCGCCGCAGCGCCAGCTCGTGTAGCGGGCGAGCGGAAGATCGAGCGAGAGCCTGCCGCGCAGCGCAGAGAACTTCCGCGGTTCGTTCATCATCATGCCGCCAGGATCCCCGGCACCTGCCCGATCGAGCCGGCGCCCATCGTGACGACGACGTCGCCGTCGCGCGCGAGCGCGCGGAGCGCGGCCGGCACGTCGGCGACCGATTCGACGAAGACCGGTTCGACCTTTCCGGCGACGCGGACGGCACGGGCGAGCGCGCGGCCATCCGCCGCGACGATCGGCGGCTCGCCCGCCGGGTAGACCTCGGTGAGCACCAGCGCGTCTGCAGTCGAGAGCACCTTGACGAAATCCTCGAACAGGTCGCGCGTGCGGGTGTAGCGGTGCGGCTGGAACGCGAGCACGAGCCGCCGGCCGGGGAAGCTGCCGCGCACGGCGGAAATCGTCGCCGCCATCTCGGCGGGGTGGTGCCCGTAGTCGTCGATCAGCGCGCACGTCCCGCCATCCTCGGTCGGGACGTCGCCGAAGCGCTGGAAGCGGCGGCCAACGCCGCGGAACTCGGCCAGCGCTTTCGCGATGGCCGCGTCGACGACACCGACCTCGCGCCCGATCGCGATGGCCGCGAGCGCGTTCCGGACGTTGTGAACGCCCGGCAGGTTGAGCTCGACGCGCAGGTCCGGCACGCCCGCCGCCCGGACGACGAACCGCATGCGGCCGCCGACGTTTGCGATGTCCGTCGCGCGGAGCCGCGCGTCGTCGGCGAGCCCGTAGGTGACGATGGGCTTCGTGATCGCCGGCAGGATTTCGCGCACGTTGGGGTCGTCGACGCAGAGCACCGCGACGCCGTAGAACGGCAGCCGCTGCGCGAAGTCCACGAAGGCGCGCTTCAGACGCTCGAAGTCGTGGCCGTAGGTCTCCATGTGATCGGCGTCGATGCTGGTGATCACGGCCAGCGCCGGAGACAGATACAGGAACGACGCGTCGGACTCGTCCGCTTCCGCGACGAGGAAATCACCCTTGCCGAGCCGTGCGTTCGCGCCGGCGGACAGCAGCCGGCCGCCGATCACGAAGGTCGGATCGAGCCGGCCCTCCGCCAGCACCGACGCGATCAGGCTGGTCGTCGTCGTCTTGCCGTGCGTTCCGGCGACGGCGATACCCTCCTTCAGGCGCATGAGCTCGGCCAGCATCAGCGCGCGCGGCACGACGGGAATCCCCCTTTCGCGCGCGGCCACGACTTCCGGGTTGTCGGTCGCGATGGCCGTCGACACGACGACCGCGTCGGCGCCGGCGACGTTCGCGCTCGCGTGGCCGATCGCGATGGCGACGCCGATCCCCGCGAGGCGTGCGGTCGCCGCGCTCGCGGCAAGGTCCGACCCCGAGACCCGGTAACCCTGCGTCGCGAGCACCTCGGCGATGCCGCTCATCCCGGCGCCGCCGATGCCGACGAAATGGACGTGCTTGACCTTGTGCTTCATGGCCTCGATCCGAGAGCGATGCAGGCGTCGGCGACACGGTCGGCCGCGTGAGCGCGAGCGAGCTTGCGCGCCGCGACGGCCATCGCGAGCAGCTCCCTGCGCGTGAACGACGCGAGGCGCCCGACGAGCACCTCGGGAGTCAGTTCCGCCTCGGCAATCGCGAGCGCCGCGCCGGCATCCACGAGGAACCGGGCGTTCGCGCTCTGCTCGTCCGCGATCGCACCCGGCAGCGGCACGATGATCGCCGGTGCGCCGGCGGCGGCGAGCTCGGCGACGGTGATCGCACCGCCGCGGCAGAGCACGAGATCGGCCTCGGCGTAGCGTGCCGCCATGTCGTCGATGAAGGGGACGCACTGGGCGGCGACGCCGGCTTTCTCGTAGGCGGCACGCAGCGCCTCGACGTGCTTCGCCCCCGCCTGATGGACGACCCGCGGTCGCGCCGACGCGGACATCAGCGCGAGCGCCTCCGGGACGCACCGGTTGAGTGCCGCCGCCCCGAGGCTTCCTCCGACCACGAGCAGGTTGAGCGGCCCGTCGCGGCCGGCGAACCGCGCCTCCGGAGGCGGCACCGCCGCGATCGCGTCGCGCAGCGGATTGCCGACCCATTCGACCTTCGCCGAATGCCGGCCTCGCATCGCATCCGGAAACCCGAGGAGGATCCGGTCGGCGCCGTAGGCGAGCACGCGATTGGCGAGCCCCGCCACCGCGTTCGCGTCGTGCAGCACCAGCGGCTTCGCGAGCGCGACGGCCGCGAGCGCGCCCGGGAACGAGGCGAACCCGCCCAGCCCGAGCACGACGTCCGGCGCGCGACGGCGGATGATCTTCCCGCTCTGCCAGCAAGCGGCGAGCAGCGCGAGCGGCCCGAACACGAGCGTCGTGAACCCCTTGCCGCGTATGCCGCGGAAGCGCACGCCCTCGAAGTCGACGCCGTGCTGACGGACGAGCGCGGCCTCCATGCCCTCCATCGTGCCGAGCCAGAACACGCGCCAGCCGCGCGCAACCAGCTTGGCCGCCACCGCGAGGCCCGGAAAGACGTGGCCGCCCGTGCCGCCCGCCGTGATCATCACGGTGCCGGTCATGCCGTGAACCCTCTGAGGAGCCTGCGATTTTCGTAATCCACGCGGAGCAGGATCGCGAGCGCGATGCAGTTCGCGACGATGCCCGAGCCGCCGAACGAAAGCAGCGGCAGCGTGAGGCCCTTGGTCGGCAGCACGCCCATGTTGACGCCGATGTTGATGAAAGCCTGGACACCGATCCACACGCCGATGCCGAGGGCCACCAGCGCCGCGAACGGGCGCGCGAGCCGCGCCGCCTGCCGGCCGATCGCGAAGGCGCGGAACAGCAGCCAGACAAAGAGCCCGATGACTGCGAGCACGCCGGCGAAGCCCAGTTCTTCGGCCGTCACCGCGAGCAGGAAGTCGGTGTGCGCTTCCGGCAGGTAGAGCAGTTTCTCGACCGAGGATCCGAGCCCCACACCGAACCATTCGCCGCGCCCGAACGCGATCAGGGCGTGCGACAGCTGGTAGCCCTTGCCGAACGGGTCGGACCACGGATCGAGGAACGCCACCAGACGCTGCAGCCGGTAAGGCGCGGCGACGAGGACCGCCGACAGCCCCACGGGCAGCAGCAGCAGCAATCCGAGGAAAAGCCGCCAGTCGAGGCCGCCGAGATACAGGATGCCGAACGCGATCGCGACGATCACGACCAGCGCGCCGAAGTCGGGTTCGAGCAGCAGCAGTCCGCCCGTCGCGACCATGACGACGAAAAGCGGCAGGAATCCCCGCACCAGCGTCTGGCGCAGCGGCTGCTCCGCGTGCAGGAAAGCCGCCTTGCGGACCGCGTAGCTCGCCGCGTACAGGACGACGGCGAGCTTCATGAACTCCGAGGGCTGCAGGTTGACGAACACGAGCGAGAGCCATCGCCGCGAACCGTTCACCGACTTGCCCAGGCCCGGGACCAGCACGAGCACAAGCAGCACGGCGCCGCCGATGAACAGCCACGGCGCGAGCCGCTGCCATGCCTTCATCGGCACCTGGAAGGCGACGAACGCCGCTACGGCGCTGATCGCGACGAATATCGCGTGCCGGACCAGGTAGTACCACGCGCGAAAGCCCGTGTGCGCCGAGGCCTCCGCCATCGCAATCGATGCCGAGTACACCATCACGAGCCCGATCGCGAGCAGCAGAGTCGCCGCCCAGACCAACGAGGCGTCGTAGGCGAGCATCGTCCGGGGCGCGCGTGGCAGCGCGCGGATCGCCGCGAACGCCCTGCCCACGCCCAGGGGGCGCTGCGCGCCGGCGGTGGCCGTGTCCTTAGGCATGCTGCGCAGCCTCCCTTTCGAGATGCGCACGAACGCATCGCGCGTAGCGCTCGCCGCGCTCGACGTAGTTGGCGAACTGGTCGAGGCTCGCGCACGCGGGCGAGAGCACGACAGCGTCGCCTGGCTTCGCCATCCGGATCGCGCGCGCCACGGCCGCTTCCAGCGTCCCCGCCTGCTCGACGATCGCCGTCGTTCCGGCGAGCGCCGTTCCGATTGCCGGAGCATCGCGTCCGATCAGCACGACCGCGCGGCAGTGGCCGTCGACGGCCGGCCGCAGCTGCGCGAAGTCCTGCCCCTTGCCGTCGCCGCCCGCGATCAGCACGACCGGCCGGCCGAGACCCTCGAGCGCGACTCGAGTCGCGGCGACCGTCGTTCCCTTGGAATCGTCGACGAACAGCACGCCTCCGGCCTCGGCGATCCGCTGCATCCGGTGCGGCAGACCCTCGAAGCGCGTCAACGCTGCCAGCACTTCGCCGTCGATCCGGGTGACCGCCGAAGCGAGCGCGAGCGCCGCCAGCGCATTGAGCGCGTTGTGCCGGCCCACGAGGCGCAGGTCCGCCGCCGCGACGAGCAGCGCGCCGCCGCGCGCGAGCCAGGTCTCCGCCGCGTCGCGGCGCTTCGTGCCCCGGTCGACGAGGCCCCAGGCCTCCTCCGATTCCGGCACGCCGGCGCCGAACGTCTGCACGAGGCGTCCCGGAATCCGCATCGCCATCGAGCGCGGATCGTCCCGGTTCAGCACCTGGATCCCGCCGTGCAGGAAGATGCGCGCCTTCGCCGCCGCGTACGCGTCGATGCCGGCGTAGCGGTCGAGGTGGTTGTCGGTGACGTTCAGGACGCAGGCCGCCGTCGGCACGAGCGAGCTCGTCGTCTCGAGTTGGAAGCTGGAGAGCTCGAGCACGAAGACGTCCGGCCAGCCGCCGTCGGCCGGCAGCGCGTCCAGCACGGCCTCTCCGATGTTGCCGGCGACGACCGTCGCGAGGCCGGCGGCGCGGCAAAGGGCGCCGGTAAGCGCCGTCACCGTGGTCTTGCCGTTGGAGCCCGTGATCGCGAGCACTTTCTGCTCGGGGGGCAGCGCGCGGGCGAAGAGCTCGACGTCGCCGACCAGCTCGGCGCCGGCCGCGACGGCCGCGATGATCGCTGGCTGGTCCTTCGCGACGCCGGGACTGATCGCGATCAGGTCGGCGCCGGCGAACGTCGCATCGGTGAATGGACCCGTCACGACGTCGATGCCGGGCAGCGCCGCGGCGAGCCTGTCCGCGAACGGCGGGGTCGTCCGGGTGTCGGCGACGCGGGCCGCCGCGCCACGCGCCGCGAGATGGCGCGCGAGCGAGAATCCCGTGAGTCCGAGCCCCAGCACGACCGCGTTGCGTCCCCGGAGGTCCATGCTAGCGCAGCTTCAACGTGGAAAGACCGAACAGGACGAGCAGCATCGTGATGATCCAGAAGCGAACAACAACCTGATTTTCCTTCCAGCCCTTGAGTTCGTAGTGGTGATGGATCGGTGCCATCCGGAACACGCGCCTTCCCGTGAGCCTGAACGAGGCGACCTGGATCATCACCGACAGCGTCTCGACGACGAAGACGCCGCCCATGATGAACAGCACGATTTCCTGCCGGACGATCACGGCGATCGTGCCGAGCGCCGCGCCTAGCGCCAGCGCGCCGACGTCGCCCATGAACACCTCCGCCGGGTAGGCGTTGAACCAGAGGAAGCCCAGTCCTGCGCCCGCCATCGCGCCGCAGATCACGGCGAGCTCGCCGGCCCCGGGGATGTACGGGAACTGCAGGTAGCGCGCGAAGATCGCGTTGCCGCTCACGTACGCGAAGATGCCGAGCGCCGCCCCGATCATCACGGTTGGCATGATCGCGAGGCCGTCGAGGCCGTCGGTGAGATTGACCGAGTTGCTGGTACCCACGATCACGAAATACGTGAGCGCGATGAATCCCCAGACGCCGAGCGGGTACGAGACCGTCTTGAAGAAGGGGACGATCAGGTCGGCCTTGGGCGGCAGCTCGAGGTTGAAGCCGCTGCCGATCCAGGCGAAGAACAGCTGGACGAAGCGCGCGTTGTCCGGCGCCGACACCGAGAACGCGAGATAGACGGCGGCGACGAGTCCGATCACCGACTGCCAGAAGAACTTCGCGCGCGCCGGCAGGCCCTTCGGATTGCGGTGGACGACCTTCCGGTAGTCGTCGACCCAGCCGATCGCGCCGTAGCCGACGGTCACGAGCAGCGTCACCCACACGAAACGGTTCGCGAGGTCGCCCCACAGCAGCGTCGTCACCGTGATCGAGACCAGGATCAGCGCGCCGCCCATCGTCGGTGTCCCGGCCTTCGCGAGGTGCGTCTGCGGCCCGTCGTCGCGCACCGACTGCCCGATCTTCATCCGGGTGAGCCACGCGATCACCCGGGGACCGACGATGAACGAGATGAAGAGCGCCGTCATGCACGCCAGCACCGCGCGCAGCGTCAGATAGCCGAAGACGTTGAACGCCCGGATGTCCTTCGCGACCAGCTCCGTCAGCCACAGCAGCATCAGTGCGCCCCCTGCCCGGCCGGCTCGCCGCAGAGCGCCGCGACGACCCGCTCCATGCGCATGAAACGCGATCCCTTGACGAGCACCGTCGTCCCCGCGCCCGCGCTGGTGGCGGCGTGCGCAGCGAGCGCTTCCACCGAGATGAAATGCTCGGCGCCGGCGCCGAACGCCGCCGCGCTTTCCGCGGCGAGCGCACCCGCGGTGAGCAACCGCTCGATCCCGGCGTCGCGCGCGTACTCGCCGACCTCCCTGTGGAAAGCCGGGCCGCTGGCCCCGACCTCGCCCATGTCGCCGAGCGCGAGCCAGCGCGGCGACGGCGCGGCGGCGAGCACGTCGATCGCCGCGCGCACGGAATCGGGATTCGCGTTGTAGGTGTCATCGATCACCGTCGCGCCCGAGACGGCGCGCCGCGCGGCCAGACGGCCAGCGACGGGCCGGAATGCCGCGAGGCCGTCGGCCACGGCGCAGAGCGGAACCCCGATCGCGAGCGCCGCCGCCGCCGCAGCGAGTGCGTTCGACGCGTTGTGGCGGCCGGGCACCGCAAGCTGCACGGTCGCGTCACCGGCCGGCGTCGACAGCTCCAGCGCACCGCCGGCCGACGGCAGCGGGCTCCGTGCGCGGACCGCGGCCACGTGATCAAGCGCGAAGTCGAGCACGCGGACGCCCGTGTGTGCGGCAACGCGCCAGACGCCGACGTTCGGATCGTCGGCATTGAGCACCGCGGTGCCGTCGGCGAGCAGCGCGCGAACGAGCGCGGCGTGTTCGACCGCCACGTCGGCGACGCTCTTCATGAACTCCTGATGCTCGCGCTGCGCGTTGTTGACGACGGCGACGGTCGGCTGCGCGATTGCCGCAAGCAGCGCGGTCTCGCCCGGGTGGTTCATGCCCACCTCGATCGCGGCGACCTCGTGCCCGGCGCGCAGCCGCAACAGCGTCAACGGGACGCCGATCGCGTTGTTGAGGTTGCCTTCCGTCGCCAGCACGCGCGGCGCCCCGAAATGCGCGCGCAGGATCGCCGCGAGCATTTCCTTGACCGTCGTCTTGCCGTTGCTGCCGGCAACGGCGATGACGGGAATGGCGAACCGCGCGCGCCAGTGCGCGGCCAGCTCGCCCAGCGCCCCGAGCGTGTCGGCCACGACGACCAGGTTGCCCGTGAGCCCGCTCGCGCGCGCGTCCGCGACGAGCGCCGCCGCCGCTCCGCGGTCGAATGCAGCGCCGACGAAGTCGTGCCCGTCGAAGCGCTCGCCCTTGACCGCAACGAAGAGGTCGCCCGGAGCGAGCGAGCGCGTGTCCGTAGTGACGCGCGCGAAGCGCACGTTGGCGCCCAGCATCCGGCCGTGCACGGCGCGCGCGGCGGTTGCCGTGTCCATCATGCGTCCTCCTTGCAGGGGTCGTATGAACTAGCGCTTGCGTATCGGGCGCGCGCAATCGGACGGCGACGCGCCCTCCGGGCCTCGGCTGCGCCCGCCGTCCTCATGCGCCCCTCCACGCGGCGAGCGCGGCGGCGGCGACGGCGGCGTCGGAAAACGACACGCGAACGCCATTCTGTTCCTGGTAATCCTCATGGCCCTTGCCGGCGATCAGCACGACGTCCCCGCCGTGCGCGCTCGCGACCGCCGCGCGTATCGCCGCGGCGCGGTCGAGCTCCTGTATCCAGTGCCGCCGGCCCGTGTCGCGTATCCCGCGCACGATCGCCTCGGCGATCGCAGCGGGATCCTCGCTGCGCGGGTTGTCGCTGGTGACGATGACGCGGTCGGCGAGCGTCGCCGCCACCCGTCCCATCTCGGGCCGCTTGCCGGCGTCCCGGTCCCCACCGCATCCGAACACGCAGATGAGCTCGCCGGCTTCGACCATCGTGGGCCGCAGCGCCGCCAGCACCTTCTCCAGCGCGTCGGGCGAGTGTGCGTAGTCGACGACGACGAGCGGCTTGAATCCGCCGCCGAGGCGCTGCATCCGGCCCGGCAGCGCTTCGATGCGCGACAGCGCCGCCAGCGCGTCCGCGAGCCCTACGCCGCCGACGAGCAGTACACCGAGCACCCCGAGCACGTTGGATACGTTGAAGGTGCCGGAGAGCCGCGCCGCGACGTCTCCACTCCCCCACGGCGTCGCCACCGACATGGCGATCCCGTCCCGCGTGGTCGACAGACCGGCCGCCGTCACGTCGGCGTTGACAAGTCCGTACGTCACGACCTGCTGCCCGCGCGACCGCGCCGCACCCGCGAGGCTGCGGCCGAACGGATCGTCCACGTTCACGACGCACGCGGCGAGACCGGGCGACGAAAACAGCTTCGCCTTCGCCGCTCCGTAAGCCGCCATCGTCCCGTGATAGTCGAGATGATCGCGCGTCAGGTTGGTGAACAGGGCGACGTCGAAGGCAACCGCGTTGACGCGACCCTGGTCGAGACCGTGCGACGAGACTTCCATCGTGACTGCCTGCGCCCCCGCGTCCCTCAGTTCGGCCAACGTCTCGTGGAGTTGCGCGGCATCCAGCGTCGTGTTCGCCGACGGCTCGAGCGCGCCGACGAATCCGTTGCCCAGCGTGCCGAGCACCGCGGCGCGGCGGCCGCAGAACGCGAGGCACTGCGCGATCCAGTGCGAGCAGGACGTCTTGCCGTTCGTCCCCGTGACGCCGGCGATCCAGAGCGAGCGCGAGGGGCTCCCGTAGACGAGGTCGGCGATGGCGCCGAGCTTCGCCTTCAGGCCGTCAACCGCGACGTTGGGCACGCTCCACGCCAAGTCCCAGCGGAAGCCCTGCGCCTCCCAGAGCACCGCGCCCGCGCCGCGCGCGATCGCGTCGCCGATGAACGCGCGGCCGTCGGCGGCCTGCCCTCGATAAGCCGCGAACGCGTCCCCCGCGCGCACCCTGCGGCTGTCGGCCGTGATCCGGCGCGGCAGGAACGGCAGCCGCGCGATGAGCGCGGCCACGTCGAAATCGGGCGACAGCACCGCCTGCATCACGTTTCCTCGCGGACCTCGCCGCCTTCGGGCGGCAGGATCACGTTGTCCTGCGGCGCGTCGGGCGGCACGCCCTGCATGCGCAACGCCGAACCCATCACCGCGGAGAACACCGGGGCCGCGACCTCGCCGCCGAAGTGCGCCCCGGCCGTCGGCTCGTCGATCATCACCGCGACGACGAGCCGCGGATTCGAGGCCGGGGCGAAGCCGACGAACGACGACACGTACCTGTTGGTGTAGCCCCGGCCTTCGAGCTTGTGCGCAGTGCCGGTCTTCCCCGCGACCCGGTACCCGGGCACCTGCGCCTTCGGCGCCGTCCCTCCGGGCTGCACCGCGAGCTCCAGCATCCGGCGCACGGCGTGCGCGGTGCCGGCGCTCACCACCGGCCGTCCTGCGACCGGACCGTTTCCCTTGAGCAGCGTCGCCGGCTTCAGCTCGCCGTCGCCCGCGAATACCGTGTAGGCGCGCGCGAGCTGGACGAGGTTCACCGAGATTCCGTGGCCGTAGGCCATCGTCGCCTGTTCGATCGGCTTCCAGGTCTTGGCCGGGCGCAGGCGGCCCGCCACTTCGCCCGGGAATCCCGTGTTCGGCGTCGCGCCGAATCCCGCGTCCGACAACGTCTGCCACAGGGTCGCCGGCGGGAGCGACAGCGCGATCTTCGCCGCGCCGACGTTGGACGATTTCTGGATCACCTGCTCGACCGTCAGTGCGCCATTCGGATGCGCGTCGTGGATCGTGTTCGGCCCGATCGTGAACGTGCCGGGCGCCGTCTGTATCACCGTGTCGGGCCGGATCTTCCCGCTCTCGAGCGCGGACGCGATCGTGAACGGCTTCATCGTCGAGCCGGGCTCGAACACGTCCGTCAGCGCGCGGTTGCGCATCTTCTCGCGCGCCACGCGGTTGCGCGCATTCGGGTTGTAGGTCGGCCAGTTGGCGAGCGCGAGGATTTCGCCGCTCTGCGCGTCGAGGATCACGAGCCCGCCGGCCTTCGCCCGATTCGCCTCGACCGCGGACTTGAGCTCGCGGAATGCGAGATACTGGAGCCGCGCGTCGATCGCCAGCGCCAGGTCGCGGCCGGCCTGCGGCGCGCGTATCGCTTCGACGTCCTCGACCACTTCGCCCCGGCGGTTGATGATCACACGCCGGCTGCCCGGCTTGCCGCCCAGCCATTCCTGCTGCGTGAGCTCGAGGCCTTCCTGCCCGACATCCCGGTCGCCCGTGAATCCCAGGATGTGGCTCATCGTCTCCCCCGCCGGGTAGAAGCGGCGGTATTCGTTCTGGTCGTGGATGCCCTTGATCTTCAGCGTGGCGACGCGGTCGGCGACTTCCGGCGGCACCTGCTTGGCGAGGAAAACGAAGTCGCTGCCGTCGTCGAGCTTCTTGGCGAGCGCCTGCGGCGTCGTCTCGAGCGCGAGCGCGAGGAGCGCGAGCTGGCCGGGGGTCGCGTCGACCTGGCCGGGGAACGCCCAAATCGACTTCACCGGCGTCGAGATCGCGAGCGGCTCCCCCGCGCGGTCGATGATCCGGCCGCGGTGCGCCGGCACCTCGATCTCGCGGCTGTAGCGGGAGGTGCCCTGCCCTTGCAGGAACTGGTTGTCGATCCACTGGAGATACAGCGAGCGCGCGAGCAGCGCGCCGAAGAGCATCAGCAGGGCGCCGAAGACCAGCGGCGCGCGCAGGCGCGGCAGCGCAGGCGCCGGCGCGGCGCGCTTGAGCGCGAGCGACACGCCGGTCATCGCGCGGCACCGCCGGGAACGGTCTCGATGCGGCCCGGTCCCGGGATCTGCATCCCGAGATGCTCGCGCGCGATCTTCTCCACGCGCACCGGCATCGCCCACGTCGACTGCTCGAGCTGCAGCTGGCCGAATTCTGTCTCGTAGGCGCGGGCCCGGACCTGCTCGCGTCCGAGCTCGACGAAGAGCTTGCGCGCCTGGTGCCTCGAGGTGACGAGCGAGAGCGCACAGACGACGAGCACGGCGAGCAGCACGAGGTTCAACCGGACCATCTCGCGCTCACCTGTGTACCGGTTGGCCGAAGTCCGCGGGCACCGGATCCGCCGTGCGCTCCGCAACGCGCAGCGTGGCGCTTCGCGCGCGCGGGTTCGCCGCGATCTCGCGGTCGGACGCACGCACCGCCCGGCCGACCGGCGCGAGCGGCGTCCCGGGCAGCGCCGCCGTCCTGATCGGCAGCCGCGCGAGCCGCGGGTCGCCGCCGAACGGCTGCGACGCGAAGGCGATGAAGCGCTTCACGATCCGGTCCTCCAGCGAATGGAAGCTGATCACGGCGAGACGGCCGCCCGTATCGAGCAACGGGACGATGCGCGGCAGCGTCAGCGCGAGCTCCGCGAGCTCACGATTGACGAAAATCCTAAGAGCCTGGAACGTCCGCGTGGCCGGATCCTGACCCCGATCACCCCGCGGGCGCGCGCCGACGGCTTTGGCCACGATCGCGGCGAGCTGCCGCGTGCGAACGACGGGTGCGAGCGTGCGAGCCGCAACAATTGCTCCTGCAATCGATTGAGCAAACCGTTCTTCACCATAGTCGCGTATCACCTCCGTCAGTTCGCGCGCCGTCGCGCGCGCAAGGAACGCGGCTGCGGATTCGCCGCGCGTGGGATCCATCCGCATGTCGAGCGGGCCGTCCGCGCGAAACGAGAAGCCGCGGCCCGGATCGTCGATCTGCGGCGAGGAAATGCCGAGGTCGAGGAGGACGCCGTCGACGCGCGGGACGCGGAGCGCCGCGAGCGCATCCGCGATGTCGGAGAACCAGATGCGGCGGAACGCGAACCGCGGGTCGTCGATCGCGGCTGCGCTCTCCTCCGCTTCCGGATCGCGGTCGAACGCGAGGAGCCGTCCCGATGCTCCGAGCCGGCCGAGGATCGCGCGGGCGTGGCCACCGCGCCCGAACGTCGCGTCGACGTACGTGCCGCCCGGCCTGATGGCCAACGCGGCGACGGCTTCCTCGAGGAGGACGGGAACGTGGGCGCCATCGGGCATCAGAGGCTGAAGCCGTCCAGCTCCGGCGGCAGGCCGCCGGTCGGGAACGTGATCGCGCGCGCGGTCTGCTGCTGCCACTTCGCGTCGTCCCACAGCTCGAACTTATTGCCCTGCCCGACCAGCACGACACGATGATCGAGCGAGGCGTACTGGCGCAGCGGCGGCGGGACGAGGATGCGTCCCACCCCGTCCATCTCGACTTCGTCCGCGTGTCCGACGAGGAGCCGCTGCAGACCCCGGATCTGGTCGTTGAACGACGAGAGCGACATCAGGCGGGTCTGGATCGGTTCCCAGGCGGCGCGCGGGTAGACGAGGAGACAGCGGCTGGGATCCGCGGTGACGATCAGCGAGCGTTCCGCGTTGTCGGGTCCACCGGTCAACGCGTCGCGGTGCTTCGCGGGAATCGCGAGGCGGCCCTTGGCATCGAGCGCAAGCTGGGTCACGCCGCGAAATACGGCCCCCGCCGAACCGGTCGAACCCGTTCCTCCCTGCGCCACCGCGTCGCTCCCGCCGCTTGAAGTGATAGTGAGTACTTAGTTACGCAGGCATCCTGCTTTCCGGCAATCGGCCCGCAAAACCCCACTTGAACCCACTTTTTACCACTCCACGCTACTATAAAGGAACAAAAGTCGCCCGGTCAATCTATTTTGTTTTCCGAACAATAACTTATCGTCAAGGCTGTACCAAAAGATCTTCTATTCTAATAAACAATTACTTACAGTGAATAATAAATGTAAAACTCGAACTATCCTGCCCGCTGACCTCCGCTTATCGTACGATCGTTCGGCAAGGTGCCGTCTCGCCGTCGCCACTACGGAATTCCGACCCGCTTCGATACCTCCGCACGCGACCCGAAACGCCCGCGCGTCCGGACCGCGGCCTTGTGCCGCCAGGCGCACGCGACGCAATTCGGGAAATGATCGGCCGCGCGCCGCCTTTCATGACAATGGAATGGCCTGCCGTCGGCTGTTGGGAGGAACGTTTGCAGAGGTGCGGCGTACCGACTTCAGCGCCCTCCCACATCTGGCGTCCAACGGAAAGGCCCGGCCGCCGCGGCCGCCCGCGGTTCGGGATGGGGTCGCCGCGCGGGCGTTCGCGCCCCGACCCAAGGGAGTGCGTGCAGCCACGGATGTCGCTGCGCGCACGACATCATCGTCAAAGCAACGCATCCGGCACCGTCCCTGCCGCGCGCCGCGTCGACCGGTGCACCGGGTCAGGTAGAATCGTCGCGCCGCGGCGCCGGTGTGTGTACCGGTCCGCCGCGCCTCCCCGTCGCCCGCCCAAACGGAGCCCCGCATGTCGCGCTGCACGCCGGCTCATCCCGCCGCCATCGCCATCCTGGCCGCGACGCTCGCCGTCGTCGGCGCGCTGCCGTCGGCCCCCACGCGCGCAGAGACCCCGGGCCGGAGCGAACTCAGCACCGCGGTTTCGGTCACCGGCGTCTACCAGTTCGGTTCGGATCTCGACCGCGGCGGCGACGTCGGCTGGTCTTCGGTGATCGCGAGCGGTGCGTGGACCCACCAGGCCACGCCGCAGCTCGGCGTCGGGGTGACGCTGCACTACGACTACGAGAAGTGGCGCTTCTCGAACCCCGTTGCGTTCCAGGGACAGGCGCCGTGGGACCGGCTCAACGCGTTGAGCCTCGGGTTCAACCTCGACTACGCGTACACGGACGAGCTGCGCTTCGGCGTCACGCCGGTCATCGAGTGGGCATACGAGACCGGCGCCACGGCGAGCAATGTCCTGAACTACGGGGCGATCGTGTCTGCGACACGGATCTTCTCGCCGCGGCTGGTCCTGGGCATCGGTGCCGGCGTGTTCCGGCAGATCGACGAGACCAAGGTGTTTCCGTTCCTCATCGTCCAATGGCAGATCGACGATCACTGGCGACTCGCCAATCCGTTCCGCGCCGGACCTGCGGGGGGCGCAGGGCTGGAGCTCGCCTACGCGATCGACGACCACTGGGAGGTCGCGGGCGGCGGCGCGTACAGGTCGTATCGGTTCCGGCTGAACGATAGCGGGATCGCGCCGGGCGGGGTCGGAGAAAACAGGTTCCTGCCGCTGTTCGTGCGCGCGACGCGCACGTTCGGCCCGGCGACGCGGCTCGATCTCTACGCGGGCGTGTCCGCCGGCGGCCGCCTGTCCGTCGACAGCACGCAGGGCAACCAGGTCGCACGCGATGACTACAAGACCGCGCCGGCGCTCGGGCTCACGCTGCTGCACCGCTTCTGACGCCATCGTGGCGCCGGTCCCCGGTCGCCTTGTCACGACTCTTGTCGCGACCTTCGCTTGCGCCGCCGTCGGCGGATGCGCGGTCCGCATGGACAGCGCCGGCGTCTCGCGCGTCGGGATCGGCCTGTGGGGATTGGGCGATCCTCCCGGCGTGGACTGGAACCTCGACTGGCCGCGCCGCGAGGTTCAGGAGTTGCCGAAGACGCCGCCTGCGGAGCTTCCGCCCGTACCGGTGACCTGTCCGGGGGCGCCCTCCCCCGAATGCGGCGCTCGCGGTGCGGGGTGCGCTTCGCCCATGGACGATAATCGTGGTTGTGCGCCGTGCTGCAACTCAATTCCGTCGTCCTCGCCGGTGGCTGCCGGGTCTGGCGCTGGCCGCAACGCTGCTGAACGCTAGCGCGCTCGCGGCGGACCCCACCGCCGCGACCGCGACGACGACACCGGCGATCGCGGAGCCTCGCTATCGCGTGGTCATCGACGCCCCGCAGCCGCTGGTTGCCGTGATCGAGCGCAGCGTCGGGCTCGTCCGGTGGAAGGCCTACGCCGACATGACTTCCGAGCTCCTCGACCGGCTCGCCCGCGAGGCGCAGGAAGAGGCCACGGACGCGCTGGCGGCCGAGGGCTTCTTCTCCGCGCGCGTCGAGGTGGCGATCGACCGCAGCGCGCAGCCCGCGACCGTCACGCTGACGGCGACGCCCGGTCCGCCGACACGGATCGCCAGCGTGCGAATCGACGTTGACGGCCCGGCGACCGCCGATCCGCTCGGCATGGCGGCGATCGCGAAGATCCGGGCGGAATGGGGCCTCTCCGAGGGCGATGCGTTCCGGCAGGCCGCATGGGCCGCGGCCAAGGACCGCGCGCTCGCGACGATGCGGGCGAGCCCATTCGCTGCAGCCCGCATCGCGCGGAGCGAAGCGACGATCGATCCCGACGCGCGGCAGGCCGATCTCGCCATCGAGCTCGAGAGCGGGCCGCCGTTCCGGTTCGGATCCCTCGAGATCGGCGGGCTCGCGAAATACGACGCGTCGATCGTGCGCAACTTCAATACGATCCGTCCCGGCGAGCCCTACACGGGTGTGGCGCTCGAGCAGTTCATCAGGCGCCTCAATTCGACCGGCTACTTCTCGAGCGTCCAGGCGACGATTGATCCGGACACGACGCATCCCGACGACGCGACGATCCGCGTCGCCGTCATCGAGGCGCCGACGAAGAGCCTCGAGCTCGGCATCGGCTACTCGACCGACGTCCAGTTCAGCGCCAAGGGCAACTATCGCGACGTCAATGTCGACGACCGTGGCCTGCAGATGCTGGTCGACGGCGAGCTCGACCGCAAGATCCAGGGAGGCTCGCTGCGGTTCGTGCAGCCGCCCAACAACGCCCACTGGATCCCGACCTACGCGCTCGGCGCGAAGCGCACCGACATCGAGGGGCTGATCACGCAGACGGCGATCGTCGGCACGCGCTGGCACACGGTGGAGGAGCGGCGTGAGCGCGCAATCTCGGCTACCTACTATCTGGACGATCAGCACCCGACCGATGCGCCGTCGCAGCGCTCGCACGCCGTCTACGTCGAGGGCGAGCAGTTCCTGCGCGAGGTCGACCGGTTGGTGGCGCCGACGCGCGGGTGGATGGCGAGCGCGCAGCTGGGCGGTGGAATCCCCGGCGTCTCCACGCGGGGCTTCGGGCGGATCGTCGGTCGCTTCGCGGCCTGGCTTCCACTCGACGCCGCGAACGAGCTCAACTTTCGCGCGGACGCCGGCGCGGTCCTCGCGTCGACCCGCGACGGCATTCCATCGACGCTGCTGTTCCGGACCGGCGGCGACACGACGGTGCGCGGTTACGCGTTCGAGAGCCTCGGCGTGACGCAGGGCGCCGCGGTGGTGGGCGGCCGCTACTACGCGGTCGGGAGCGTCGAAGCGATTCGCTGGATCGGGGATGCATGGGGGCTCGCCGCCTTCGTCGACGCCGGCAACGCCGTCGACTCGCTCGACGATTTCAGCCTGGCGCTCGGCTATGGCGGCGGCCTGCGCGTGCGCACCCCGCTGGGTCCGCTCCGGCTCGACATCGCCTACGGCCAGCAGACGCGCGAGGTGCGAATGCATTTTTCGGTCGGCCTTTCCTTCTGACCTCATGGAACCCGCCGCGCAATCGGTTTCCGCCGGACCGGTGCCGCCGAAAAGGGGTACGCTGCGCGCGCTGCGCCGTCTCGCGATCGCGGCCGGCCTCGCCGTCGCGGCGCTGGCCGGGACATACGCGTTCCTCGCGAGCGAGTCCGCGCTCGGCCTCGCGGTGCGCATACTGGTCGCCCGCAGCGAGGGCCGGCTCAGCATCGACGAGCCCGCCGGCTCGATCCTTTCCACCGTGCGCGTCAAGCGGCTGGCGTGGCAGGGACCCGCGGCAAGAGTGACCGCGGACGAGATCGCGCTGACGTGGAGCCCGGCGGCGCTGTGGTCGCGTGGAATCGTGATCCACGGGCTGGGCGCCCAGCGCATCGCCGTCGCCATGCAGGCCTCGGATGGTGCGACGCCGCTCCCCGCGAGCCTCGCCCTTCCGACCGAGATCGCGATAGACCGGATCGCGGTCGGGCACCTCGATTGGACCGTTGCCGCGAGCAGCGGGACGATCACGGGGCTCACCTTCGGCTACACCGGCGGCGCCGGCGCACACCGCATCGACGGGCTGTCGCTCGTGACCTCCCGCGGCACGGTCACCGGCACCATCTCGCTCGGCGCGGCGGCGCCGTTTCCGCTTGCGGCGAATCTCGTCTTCGCCGGCAATGCGAAGCTCGGGGACGCACGCGCCGAAGGCGTCGTTTCCGGCACGTTGGCGGCGGTCGCCCTCGACGCCGCCGGCCGCGCGGGCGACGCGCGCTTCACGCTGCGGTCCCGGCTTTCACCGCTCGCCGCGGTCGTGCTCGACGAGCTCGCGCTCGACGCGGCGAATCTCGACCTCTCCGCGTGGGACGCCGCGCTGCCGGCGACGCGGCTCGACGCGAGCATCGAAGCGCGGCCCATCGAAGGGACGCAGCCCGTCGACCGCGCGCTCGTCGGCCGCATCGATGCCACGAACGCCATTCCGGGGCCGATCGATGCGCGGCGATTGCCGCTGCGCTCGCTCGCGGCGCGGTTCGAATGGCGCGGCGAATTGCTCGCGCTCGACGACATCGCGGCCGAAACTGCCGGCGGCGGCCGCGCCACCGGAAGGGCCAGGATTCCGCTCACCGGCGGTGCGGGCAGCTGGGCGCTCGACGTGCGCAACGTCGATCTGAAGCAGCTCTACGCGCCGGCCGCCGCGACCCGTCTCTCCGGCACGCTCGGGGCCGATCTCGAGTCGCACCGGCAGCGCCTGGTCGGCGAGCTCGCCGATCGGACGATCGCGAACGGAATCGGGCTCGCTTTCGCCGCGACCGCGGCCGACCGCGTGCTCGCCGTCGAACGGTTCCGACTGCGCGCCGGAGACGGTGAGCTCGCGGGCAGCGCACGGATCGGGCTTGCCGGCGAATACGCGTTCACCGTCGCGGCAAAGGCCAGGGGATTCGATCCTTCGCGCGTCAGTGATCTTCCCACGGGGAAGCTCGACGGCGACGTGGCGGCCAGCGGTGTGTTGCAGCCCGCGTGGCGCATCGCTGCGGATGTTGCGCTGGTCGCCGGCAGCCGCATCGCCGGCGTGCCGATCGCCGGTTCGCTCCACGCGACCCTAGCGTCACGCGCCGTGCGCGATGCCGTCATCGACGTCAGGCTCGGATCGGCGGGGTTGAGCGCGCGCGGCAGCATCGGCGGCGCCGACGACCGGCTGACGATCACCCTCGACGCGCCCCGCCTCGCCGAGCTCGCGCCGCTGCTGCCCTCGCGCTTCCCGCGCCCCCTGGCCGGCGCGCTCTCCGCCCGGCTCGATTTGCGCGGAGACCTCGACCACGGCGGCGCCGAGCTGGAGGCACGAGGTGAAGCCCTCAAGATCGGCTCCGGGCTCGCGCTCGCGACGCTCGAGGCGCGGATCGCCATCGCCCCGGCGGATTCGGCCGGTGCGCCGGCAACGCCCTACGAGCGCAGGATCAAGGGCGAAATCGCCGCGACCGGCGTCGTCGCGCGGCCGGGGACCTTCCCGCGCGCGCACGCGGGCGTCGACGGCACGCTGGCGCGGCACACGGTGTCGGTCGCGTTCGCCGGCGAGGATCTCGACGTCGACGCCGCCGCGCACGGCAGCGTGCGCGAGTCGCGCACTGCGGACGGAACCGTGGCGTGGACGTGGTCGGGAATTATCGACACGCTGGAGAACCGCGGGCCGTGGGCGCTGCGGCTCGCCTCTCCCGCCGCGCTCGAGATCGCCCGCGATCGTGTGCACGTCGGCGCGACGCGCGTCGACGTGGCCGACGGCAGCGTCGAGCTCGCCGCGCTCGCGTGGGACGACGGCCGCGTCGCGACGCGCGGCGCGTTCTCCGGCGTGCCGGTCGCCACGCTGGCCAAGCTGGCGGGCTACCACGTTCCGCTCGATTCGACGCTGACGCTCGCCGGCGACTGGACGCTGGCGGCGACGCCCCGGCTCAACGGCGCGCTGACCGTCCGCCGCGAGCGCGGTGACCTCTTCGTCCGGCCCGACACGATGGTGTCTCCCGCCGATCGCGCGTTTCGCATCACTGCGTTAGACCTGTCCGCGGTCGTCCGCGACGACGCGGTCGAAGCGACGGGTGCGCTGCGCTCCGGTCGTGGCGCCAATGCGGACGCACAGCTCTCGATCGGGGCCGCCGCGGGCGCACCGCCCGGCCACATCGCGGCAGCGGCACCGCTCAGACTCGCGCTGACCGCGGAACTGGCCACGCTGCAGGTGCTGCAACCGTGGCTCGGGACCGCGGCGCTCGTCGACGGCAATCTGCACGCAGAGCTCGTCGCGCGCGGGACGGTGGGCCGCGCACCGCTGTCCGGCACCTTGCGCGGCACCGCGCTGCGCATCGCGGCGCCGCAGCACGGGGTCCACTTCACCGACGGGCGGCTCGACGCCCGGCTTGCGGACGGCGCGGTCACGCTCGAAGAGCTTTCGTTCGCCGGGGGCACGGGCAGGTTCACGGCGTCCGGAACGATCGCCGCGGCGGGCGAAGCGACCGGCGACGCCCTCGCGGCCTCGGCGCGGATCGCCTGGCACGCCGAGCACTTTCGCCTTTTCAATCGCCCCGATCTGAGGCTCGTGGCGGGTGGGTCCGGCACGCTCGCGATCGAGGACCGCAAGCTCCGGATCGACGGCACGCTCACCGCCGACGAGGGGCATTTCGAATACACGGCCGACGCGGGGTCGACGCTGGGCGACGATGTCGTGGTGAAGGGCAGGCCGGGCAGAGCGAAGGGTGGAGCGCGCACGGAAGTGGTGCCGCTGACGATCGACCTCGTGCTCGACCTCGGCGAACACCTGACGTTCACCGGCGAGGGACTGGACACCGGATTGCGAGGGCAGGTGCGCGTGACGACGGCGGCGGACGGGGGACTGCGCGGCCGCGGTTCGATCCGGGCGGTGAACGGAACCTACCGCGCGTTCGGCCAGCGCCTCGCCGTCGATCGCGGCCGCCTGATCTTCGACGGGCCGCTCGACAACCCGGGGCTCGACATCGTCGCGCTGCGCAGGAACCTCGCGGTCGAGGCGGGCGTTGCCGTCAGCGGCACCGTCAAGGTCCCGATCATCCAGCTCACCTCCAATCCGCCGGTGCCGGACAACGAAAAGCTCTCGTGGCTGGTGCTGGGGAAAGGCCTCGACCGCACGTCCGGCGGCGACGTCGCCGCGTTGCAGGCGGCGTCCGCCGCGCTGCTCGGCCGTCGGGGAAGATCCGTGACCTCGACGATCGCCGAGAGCGTCGGGCTCGACGACATCTCGGTCCACAGCGCAACCGGCGTGGCGCGCGGCGCGACACCCGGCACGAGCGCCGCCTCGGGGCAGGTCGTCGCGTTCGGCAAGCGGCTCACGGACAAGCTCTCGCTCGTCTACGAGCAGGGGCTCACCGTCGCGACCAACGCGCTGCGCCTCGAGTACAGCCTGACGCCCACGCTGACGCTGCGCGCCGAGGCCGGCGCGATCAGCAGGCTCGGCGTCTATTACCGGCGCACGTTCGAATAGCGACGACGGGGGCGAGGCGGCGTCGGCGTCGCCCGTCACCCGGGAACGACGCGCCCACCGAGGGCAGCCGCGAGGCCGGCGCTCGCGGCGGAGTCACCGGGCTCCGTTTCGCGAGCGCGCCGTGGCCGGCACCCGACGCGTCGCCGGCGCCCTTGCCCCCTTTACCGGCGGGTGCAGCTCCGCGAGAAGGCCGGGGGCCGACTCGACGACGAACTCGACGAACGCCGTCGTCGCCCCGCTCACGAAACGGCCCGCCCGCTGCACGACGTACCACCGGCGCATCAGCGGCAAGCCGACGATGTCGAGCTCGACCAGCCGCCCCACCTGCAGCTCGAGGCCGATCGTGTGGCGCGAAATGAAGGCGAGCCCCATATCGGCCATGACCGCCTGCTTGATGGTTTCATTGCTGCTCATCACATTGCCGATCTTCGGCACGAAGCCGCGTTCGGCAAACAGCCGCTCCATCGACGAGCGCGTGCCCGACCCCTGCTCGCGGACGAGGAACGTCTGTCCGGCGAGCGTCGCGAGCGGGATGCGACGGGCAGTCGCCAGCGGATGGGACGGCGGCGCTATGACCACCAGCGGATGGTCAGCGAAAGGTATCGCGGTCGTCTCGATCCGCTGCGGCGGCGTCCCCATGATCGCGACGTCGATCTCGTTGCGCTCGAGCTCGCGCACGATGATCTCGCGGTTGTTCACCGACAGCGAAGCGCGCACGCCCGGGTAGCGCTGCTGGAACTGCGCGATCAGGGCGGGGGCGAAGTACTTGGCGGTGCTGACCACGCCGACGCTGATGCGCCCGCCGGTGAGCCCCTTCAACGCCGAGATCGCCGCATCCGCGTCCTTCAGCGCGTCGAGGATCTGCTGCGCATACCGGAGCAGCTGTTCGCCGGCCTCGGTCAGGAACAGCTTCTTCCCGCGCCGCCCGAACAGCGCGATCCCGGCGATCTCCTCGAGCCGCTTGACCTGCAGCGATACGGCCGCCTGCGTCAGGTGCAGCTGCTCCGACGTGCGGGCGAAGCTCAGATGACCGGCCGCCGCGACGAATATCTGCAGCTGCCGGACCGTGACGCCGCGCATGGTGACCTCGACCT
>Ga0209048_10000236_pt1 | contig 60534 bp, 49 predicted proteins | sample FrelakmetCRP12CR_FD_187146 | JGI IMG/M metagenome (GOLD analysis project Ga0209048, IMG submission 187146) | Freshwater lake sediment microbial communities from the University of Notre Dame, USA, for methane emissions studies - CRP12 CR (SPAdes)... | ecosystem: Environmental > Aquatic >...
CGTGGCATCCGGCCGTGCTCGTGCCCAACGCCGCCCTCCCCCCCGAGTTGCCGGCCGGATCCTGGACCTCGAACCTGGACCCGATCGGCGGCAAGGGCATGTGGGTGTGGGAATGGGGCCGGACCGAGGCCGGGGACGCCGCCGCCGTCGTTCGGCGCGCCGTCCAGGGCGGCCTGCACCAGCTCTGGGTGCGCGTGGCCGACTCCAGGGACGGCTTCTACGGCGGCGGGGAGTTGGGCGCCCTCGTCGACAGGGCCCACGCCGCCGGCGTGGCGGTGATCGCCTGGGGGTTCCCCTACCTCTACGATCCGGTGGGCGACGCCGGCTGGACGGCCCAGGTCCTGGGCTGGCGCAGCGCCCGCGGCGCGGGGGTCGACGGGTACAGCGCCGACCTGGAGGGGACCAGCGAGGGTGTGGCGCTGACGGAGCGCCGCGTCGCGGTGTACCTGGCCGCGGTCCGCCGGGTCGCCGGCAGCCGCCTGGTCGTCGCCACGGTGTACCCGCCCGTCGACACCTCCTGGCTGGGTGCCTACCCGTATGCGGCAATGGCCCGCTACGTCGACGCGTTCGCCCCGATGGTCTACTGGGAGTGCACCGACCCGGGGGCCGACGCGGCCCGGGCTCTGCAGCGCCTGACCGTCCTGCGCCCCGTCCACCTCATCGGCCAGGCCTACAACTCGGCCGACCGAGGGGGGCGGGCCGTCTCGCCGGGGGCGGCGGAGATCCAGCGGTTCCTCGACGTGGGCCGTCGATCCGGGGCCGTGGGGGCCTCCTTCTGGGTGTGGCAGTCGGCGACCCCGGAGGAGTGGCAGGCGCTCGCCGCCTACCCGTGGGGCGTGTGAGCGCCGGCGCTCAGCCCACGATCGCGGCGGGGATGTCCACGACCCTGGCCCGGAGGTACTCGCCGAGGCCCTTGGCCTGGGGGTCCATGCGGGTGCTCGAGGCGACCCCCTCGTCCAGCAGGCCCCTGAAGACGAAGTTGAGGGCGAGCAGGTTGGGCAGGAGGTGCCGGTCCACCTCGCGGACCCGTGCCTCCGGGAACAGCTCGCCCAGCCGGTCCACCGTCAGGAACGATTCCAGCCAGGCGTAGGCCTCGGGACTGCGGACCCACAGTCCGACGTTGGCGTTGCCGCCCTTGTCGCCGGAGCGGGCCCCGGCCACCCGGCCGAGGGGGGCCCGTACCGTCGGCCCGCCCGGCGGCGGCGGGTGCCCGGGCCGGGCCGGCTCCACCTCGGCGCCGGGGAGCCCGGGTGCGGTGTTGTCGACGACGCTGCGGCGCCCGGCGACCACCACCTCGCTCCAGCACAGGTCGCTCGGGATCAGCGTCGGCCAGTACACGCCGTAGGGCTGGGCCTCGGCCGGGCCGCCGCGTGCGAACATGCCGGGATAGGAGGCCAGGGCCATCTCGATCCCGACGTTGGCGAACGCCCGGCCCACCTTCCGGGGGTCGGGGTCCTTGGCCGTGACCGTGAGGGTCGCCACGGCCTCCTCGTTGGTGCGCGGGTCGGCGTGGTCGCTGCGGACGAGCTGGGTCGACGTCCTGGCGAACCCCTCCCGGCCGTCCGGGAACGAGCCCCAGAAGGTGCGCTCGACCAGGTCGGCCTTCTCCTCGACGTCGAGGCCCGTGAGACAGAAGGTCATCGAGTTCCGGTAGCCCCCCTCGTAGTTGATGCACACCTTGGTCGACGGCGGGGCCGGCTCGCCCCGGACGCCGTGGACGAGGACGCGGTCCGGTCCGGCCTGCTCGAGCCCGACGGTGTCGAAGCGGGCCACGACGTCCGGGTTGAGGTAACGGGCTTCGCCGATCTCGTACAGCAGCTGGGCGGTGACGGTCCCGACGCTGACCAGGCCGCCGGTTCCGGGGTGCTTCGTGATCACGGTGCTGCCGTCGGCGTGGATCTCGGCCAGCGGGAACCCGGGACGCTCCAGCCCGGGGACCTCCTGGAAGAAGGCGTAGTTGCCGCCGGTGGCCTGGGGTCCGCACTCGATGATGTGCCCAGCCACACAGGCCCCCGCCAGCGGGTCCCAGTCGGTGCGCCCCCACCCGAAGCGCCAGGCGGCGGGGCCCATCACGACGGCGGCGTCGGTGGTGCGGCCGGTGATCACGATGTCGGCCCCGCCCTGGAGCGCCTCGACGATCCCCCAGCATCCGAGGTAGGCGTTGGCGGTCAGCACGGCTCGGCTCCCCAGGGGCTCGCCGGTGTCGAGGTGGCGGAGGTCGTGGCCGGCCGCTCGAAGATCGTCGAGGCGGCCGAGGACGTCGTCGCCGGCCACGTGGGCGATGGTCGGGGCGAGGCCGAGACGGTCGGCGACCTGCCGCACGGCGTCGGCGCAGCCGGCCGGGTTCAACCCGCCGGCGTTGGACACGACCTTGATCCCCCGCTCCAGGCAGGTGCCCATCACGTGCTCCATCTGGGCGACGAACGTGCGGGCGTAGCCGGTGCTGTGGTCCTTCGCCCGGCTCTTGGCCAGGATCAACATGGTGAGCTCCGCCAGCCAGTCCCCCGTGAGGACGTCGATCGGGCCCCCTTCCACCATCTCCCTCGCGGCCGAGAGCCGGTCGCCGTAGAACCCGCTGCAGTTGGCAACCCGCAGCGGGGTGGTGTCGAGGTCGTGGGCGTTCATAGCGTCATCCTTCCGACGGGACCGGCATCGTCCGGTCCTTCCCGCTTTCCACCACGAGGAGCACCATCCCGTTGGGGACCTGGTCGCCCACCGAGACCCTGACCTCGGCGACGACGCCGTCCTCGGCGGCGGCGAGATGGTGCTCCATCTTCATCGCCTCCATGATCACGAGCACCTGGCCGCCGCGGACCTCGTCGCCCACGGCGGCCCGCACCTCGACCACCCGGCCGGGCATCGGTGCCGCCAGGCCCCCGACGGGTCCCTCGACCGTCGGCTCGGGGAACCGTTGGCGCTGGACCAGCTCGACGGCGCCGTCGGGGCGGCAGACGGCGAGCCGGTCGTCCCACGCGGCGACCGTGGCCTTGAGCCGCCGCCCGTCGAGCTCGAGGTCGACGGACGTCGGGGTCCAGGCCAGCAGCCGGGCCAGCCCGTCCTCGCCCACCTGGAAGGTCCCATCGCGGCGCGCCCGATAGCTCACGGCGAGCTCCTCGCCGTCGTGGTGGAACACCACGCGCTCGGGCGGGAGCCGGCTGTTGCGCCACCCCGACGGCAGGTGCCCGAGAACCGGCGCGTCGCGGCGGTTGGCGCCCTGTCGCCAGAGGGCGGCCAGGATCGCGGCATCCCGTCGGCCCTCGGGGCCCAGCCGGCGCCCACGGGGTGGCTGCACGCGGTCGATGAAGTCGGTGCTCGTGTCGCCGGCGAGGAACGCGGCGTGGCGCAGCGTCGAGACGAGGAAGTCCCGGTTGGTCACGACGCCGGCGATCGCCGTGCGCTCCAGGGCCAGGGCGAGGCGTCGGGCGGCCTCCGCCCGGGTGGGCCCGTGGGCGACCACCTTCGCCAGGATCGGGTCGAACTGGACACCGACCACGGTGCCCGCCTCGACCCCCGAGTCCCACCGGACCTCGGGACTCGGGGCCGGAGCCCACACCTCGACGGTTCCGGCGGCGGGGAGGAATCCCTTGGCGGGGTCCTCGGCGTAGAGCCGTGCCTCCACCGCGTGGCCGGTCATCGTGACGTCGCCCTGGGCGTATCCCAGGGGCTCGCCCATGGCGATGCGGAGTTGCTCCCGGACGAGGTCGAGCCCGGTGACGGCCTCGGTGACCGGGTGCTCGACCTGCAGGCGGGTGTTGACCTCGAGGAACCAGAACTCCCGGGATCCGTCCGGTCCCGGCTCGGCGTCGAGGAGGAACTCCACCGTGCCCGCCGACTGGTAGCCGAGCGCTCGCCCCAGGCGCAACGCGGCCTCGCCCATCCGCTCGCGGAGCTCGTCGTCGACCGCGGGGGAGGGGGCCTCCTCGAGGATCTTCTGGTGCCGGCGCTGGATCGAGCACTCCCGCTCGCCGAGATGCACGAGGTGGCCGTGGCGGTCGCCGAGCACCTGGATCTCCACGTGCCGCGACCGGGCGACGTAGCGTTCGAGGAACACCCGCTCGTCGCCGAAGGCGGCGCCCGCCTCCCGACGGGCCGCGCCCACGGCCTCGGCGAGGTCGCCGGCCGACGCCACCACCCGCATGCCCTTGCCCCCGCCGCCGGCAGCCGCCTTCACGAGGAGCGGGTAGCCGACCGCGTCCGCCATGGCGGGATCGTCCACCGTCGCCAGGGTCGGGACCGCGATCCGGGACGCCAGCTGCTTGGCCGCCAGCTTGTCCCCCATGGCGGCGATCGCCTCGGCGGGCGGACCGACCCACGTCAGCCCCGCTTCGACGACGGCTCGGGCGAACCCGGGGTTCTCGGAGAGGAACCCGTACCCCGGGTGCACGGCGCCGGCGCCGCACCGGAGCGCCACCTCGACGATGGCGCCGCCGTCGAGGTAGGAGCCGCCCCGGAGCAGGTAGGCCTCGTCGGCGTCGCCGACGAACGGTGCCCCGGTGTCGGCGTCCACGTAGACGGCGACGGTTCGCATGCCCATCTCGTGCGCGGTGCGCATGACCCGCCTGGCGATCTCGCCCCGGTTGGCGACCAGCAGCTTGTCGATCAGCACCCCGTCGGTCATCCCTGGGCCGTTCGTGCTCATGGCCGGAACACTCCGTAGCCCTCGGCGCCCTGGACGCGCTCGTTGTGGCAGACCGACAGGCACAGCCCGAGGACGGTCCTCGTGTCCCTGGGGTCGATGACGCCGTCGTCGGAGATCGCCCCGGTGGCGGCGAGCGCGAGCGACTCGCGCTCCTGCGAGGCCTCGACCGCCTCGACGATGCGGCGGTCCCCCTCCTCGTCGAAGGGTTGGCCGGCCCGTGCCGCCTGGGCCCGCCGCACGATGGACATGACGCCGGCGATCTGCTTGGGCCCCATCACGGCGATCTTGGCCGTGGGCCACAGGAACGTGAACCGGTTGTTGTACGCCCTCCCGGACATCCCGTAGTTCCCGGCGCCGTACGAGGAGCCGACGATGACCGCGAGGTGCGGCACGGTCGAGTTGGACACGGCGTTGATCAGCAGCGAGCCCTTCTTGACCATGCCCGCCCGCTCGAAGTCGCGTCCCACCACGAAGCCGGTGATGTTGTGGAGGAACAGCAGGGGCACGTCGACCTGGTTGCACAGCTGGACGAACTGCGCGCCCTTCTCGGAGGAGTCGGGGAAGAGCACCCCGTTGTTGCCGAGGATCCCGACCGGGTACCCGTGGACCGAGGCCCACCCGCACACGAGCGTCGCCCCGTACCGGGGCTTGAACTCCTCGAACCGGGAGCCGTCCACGACGCGGGCCACGATCTCGCGGATGTCGAACGGGCGTCGCAGGTCGCGGGCCACGATCCCCAGCAGCTCCTCGGGATCGTGGGCCGGCTCGTCGACGGCGAGGGGGGCGCCGTAGCCACGCTTGCGCCAGTTGAGGTGCGACATGACCTGACGGCAGAGGCGGATGGCGTCGAGCTCGTCCTCGGCGAGGTAGTCGGCCAGCCCCGACACCTCGGCGTGCATCTGTGCCCCGCCGAGCGTCTCGTCGTCGGAGTCCTCGCCGGTCGCCATCTTGACCAGTGGCGGCCCGGCCAGGAAGACCTTCGACCGTGCCCGGATGAAGATGTTGTAGTCGGACATGCCGGGTTGATAGGCACCCCCGGCCGTGGATGATCCGAACACCACGCTGACGGTCGGGATCCCGAGCTTCGAGAGCTCGATCATCTCGTAGAAGAACCGGCCCGTCTCCGCGAAATGGAAGGGATTGGCCCTGCGCCGCCCCCCGCCCCCGTCGTCGCCCTCGACCCGCAGGTCGGCGCCGGCGGACTCGACGAAGCTGATGTAGGGAAGGCGGCAGGTGCGGGCGATCTCCAGCGCCCGCATGAGCTTCTTGGCGGCATAGGGGGTCAGCGCACCGCCGAGGACGGAGGGGTCGTTGCCGAGGATCACGCACTCCACCCCGGCGATCACGCCGATCCCGACCACCATGCCCCCGCCGATCGTGTAGTCGGAGCCGTAGGCCGCCAACGGGCTGATCTCGAGGAACGGGCTGTCGGGATCCAGGGCGAGGGCGATCCGCTCGCGGATCGGCAGCTTGCCCCGCTCGGCCAGCCGGGCGTTGGCCCGCGGCCCTCCGCCGGCCGCGGCCTCGTCGAGCAGCCGGTCGATCACCGCCAGCTGCTCGAGCATGTCGGTCCGGTTCTGCCGGAACTGCTCGGACCGCGGGTCGAGGTGCGACCCGAGCGGGCGCAGCTCCGCGACCCTCATCGGCCGGCCCAGGCGTCGCCGAGCTCGGTGCGCAGATCCTCCGGGGATGCGTCGGTCATGATCGGGCTTCCTTTCGCGCCGTCGGGACGGTCCCCTGGACTATAGGAAGGGGTCCGCGGGTGACGCAGAGGCGGGTGCCCGCGGGGCTGACCGCTCGACACGGCCCCCACGCCGCTCCGTAGGCTCGGGCCATGACCGATGCCGTGCTCTACGCCGTTGCCGACCACGTCGCAACCGTCACGATCAACCGGCCGGAGCGCCGCAACGCCCTGTCCGCTGACGTGATGGCCGGCCTGCTGGCGTCCCTGGAGCGGGCCCGGGGTGACCCCGACGTGCGGGTCGTCGTGCTCACGGGTGCCGGGGACAAGGCGTTCTGCGCCGGCGCCGACCTGTCGGGCGGGCGAGGCGACGCCAGCTTCATCGAGATCCATGAGGGTCGCGGGGAGATCATCAGGCTCTTCGAGGCGGCCTACGGCCTCGGCAAGCCGCTGGTTGCCCGGGTCCGCGGGTTCGCCCTCGCCGGCGGGTTCGGGCTCGCGCTGCTGTGCGACCTCGTCGTCGCGGCCGAGGACGCGGTGTTCGGGACGCCCGAGATCAACGTTGGGATGTGGCCGATGATGATCACGGTCCCCATGCTGCGCTCGATGCCGCCCAAGATGGCCCTCGAGCTGCAGATGACGGGCCGTCGGGTCGACGCCCGGGAGGCCCTGGGGATGGGTTTCGTCAACCGGGTGGTTCCGGTGACCGACCTCGACGCCGCCGTCGCCGAGCTCGCCGGGGCGCTCGCGGCCAAGTCGCCGTCGATCATGAAGCTCGGTCGCGACGCGTTCTACCGGGCGATGGACCTCCCGGCGGCCGACGCCCTCAACCTTCTGCACGCGTCGCTCACGCTCGTGAACCAGACGGAGGACTCGAAGGAGGGCATCGTCGCCTTCCTCGAGAAGCGGGCGCCGGTGTACACGGGTCGGTAGGGGCGCCGCCGCGCCGCCGCTCACCGTCGTCGCGCGTGAAGGGACGAAGGCCTCTGGCGCGGCCGGGCCCCGTTGGGACAAGGTTCATGCCCGGGCTGTCGGCGACGGCCGGACCGGCAAACGGGGGAAGAGCATGCAGCGCCGAATCGCAGACGCCATCCCGGGCCTGGATCGTCTGGCCGCCCGCCTGGACCGCGAAGGGCTCGGGCCGGCGCCCCGGATCGCGATCCTCGGTGCCGGGGCAGGGGGCCTGTGCATGGGCGCGCGCCTGATGCAGGCGGGCATCGACTCCTTCACCATCTTCGAGAGGTCCGATGGGGTCGGTGGGACCTGGCGGCACAACACGTACCCGGGCTGCGCCTGCGACGCCCCGTCCCACTTCTACTCGTTCTCGTTCGCCCAGTGGAGCGAATGGGACCGGATGTTCGCCGAGCAGGCCCAGATCCTCGAGTACATGGAGTGGGTCGCCGACCGGTTCGGCCTGCGGCCCCACCTGCGCTGCAACTGCGCCGTGGTCGAGGCCCGCTTCGACGAGGCCGAGGGCGTGTGGCGGTTGCGCACCGAGCACGGCGAGGACGTGGTCGCCGACATCGTCGTGAGCGGCCTGGGCCAGCTCGACGTCCCGGCCACGCCGGCCTTCCCGGGCCGTGACGACTTCCGGGGCACCACCTTCCACTCGGCCCGGTGGAACCACGACCACGATCTCGCCGGCGAACGGGTGGCCGTCATCGGCAGCGCTGCCAGCGCGGTTCAGTTCGTCCCCCGGATCGCCTCGACCGTCGGACATCTCACCGTCTACCAACGCAGCGCGAACTACGTGAACCCCAAGCCCGACGTCGCCTATCCCGCGAGCGTCAAGCGCCTCTTCCGAACGGCCGGCATCGTCCGCCGGGCGCACCGGGCCCAGATCTGGGCGCTGCTCGAGCGGAACTGGTGGGCCTTCAAGCCCGACACGTGGCGGGCGAAGAAGCTGGAGGCCGGCTTCGCCGACTACCTCGCCTCGCAGGTGCCCGATCCCGGGCTGCGACGCAAGCTGACGCCCGACTTCCCGGTCGGGTGCAAGCGCATCCTCATCCAGAGCGACTACCTGTCCACGATCGCAAGCGACAAGGTCACCCTGGTGACCGAGCCCATCGAGCGGTTCACACCCGACGGGATCACGACGGCCGACGGCACGCACCGCGAGTTCGACACCGTGATCTACGCGACCGGGTTCGAGACGACGAGCTTCCTCAAGGGCCTCGAGGTGGTCGGCCGCAAGGGCGAGTCGATCCACCACGTCTGGCGACGGGGCGCCGAGGCCTACCTCGGCCTGGCCGTCCCGGGGTTCCCCAACTTCTTCCTCCTGTACGGGCCCAACACCAACCTGGGCCACAACTCGATCATCTTCATGATCGAGTGCCAGGTCCGCTACATCATGCGCCTCGTCCGGGAGTGGCGGGCCGAGGGCGCGGTGCTGCTCGACGTCAGGCCGGCGGCGATGGACGCCTACGAGCGCGAGATCGAGGAGGCCATGCACGAGATGGTGTGGGAGTCGGGCTGCTCGAGCTGGTACAAGAACGAGGCCGGCAAGGTCACCAACAACTGGCCCCGGACCACGACGGCGTACTGGCTGCGGACCCGGCGCGACGATCTGAGCGCCTTCGCCCGGAGTCCGGTCGGCTGACCGGGGCGCCGCCCGCGCCGGGGCGGCTGCTCCGGTCAGCCGGGGCGGAGAGGGCGATCAGGGCTGGGCCAGGACGGCGCCGGAGGCCTCCGGGATCGTGAACGTGAACGTGGCCGGCGCGGCGCCCTCCGCGGGGCTGGCGTCGAGCCGGTACCTCCCGGCTCGGGGCAGCTCGACGGTCCCGATGAAGCGCCCGTCGGAAACCCAGACGAGGGGAACCGGAGCCTCCGGGGCCCCGACCGCGCCGAGTGCAGCCGTCGGATGGGTGACGGCCCGCGCCGCCACCCCCCGGGTGGAGAAGACCACGACGAGCTGGTCGGTGCCGGGCCGGCCGGGCGCGATCGCGGCGTCGACGGTGTAGGGCGACCCGGTCCGCTCGAGCACGATCCGGCCGCTGGCCGCCTGGGCGACCGACCGCCCCGGGTTCATCACCATCAGACCGGTTGCCGCCGCGACGACGAGGGTGAGCACCCCGAGCTCGGCGATCGCCGAACGCTCGAATGACGAGGTCGCACCGTCGACCGAGCGGGCGTCGCCGAGCGAGGCCGGGACGAACCAGAGGTGGTGTGCACCGAGCAGGAGGGCGACCTGGAGGAGCACGATCTTGAGCAGGAGGACCCGGCCGTAGGGCAGCGTGACGAGGTCGCTCGGCCGGCCGAGGTCGAGGATGGCGCTGAGGAGCCCGCTGGCCACCACGGCGGCGACGGCGGCGACCGCCACCCGGCTGAAGCGACGGACGAGCACCCCGACGAACGCCGAGCGCGGCGCCGGATCAAGCTCGCGCCATGCCGCCGAACCGAGGACCACGAGCGCCCCGAGCCCGCCGACCCAGACGCCGACGGCCAGGAGGTGGACGGCCAGCGACGGCACCCCGAGTGCGCCGTGCTGCAGGGTTCGGGCGTGCCCGACCTGGGCGGTGACCACGGCCTCGGCGCCGAGCGCGCCCAGCGCGGCGGCCCAGGCGCCGGTGCCGAGCCCTCGCCCGGCCCGATGGCTGAGGGCGTAGACCGGCAGCCCGGCAGCCCCCGCCAGCAGGATGGCGACGAGCCAGTGGTGACCGGCGCTCGTCTGCAGCACCTGGTTCACGCTCGAGGGCCGCACCGACCACCGCAGCGACCGGCCGGCATCGGCGGCCGCCTGCCCCACCAGGATGGCGGCGCCGCTCACCAGCGAGAGGAACCAGGCGCCCTTGAGGGTGGCGCCGAACCGCCGGTCGACCCGGGCCTCCGCGCCGGCCCCGCCGGCCCCGCCGGCACCCGCGCCGGCCCCGCCGGCCCCGCCGGCACCCGCGCCGGCCGGGGGCCACACCCAGCGCCGCACCACGATCAGGCCGACCAGGGCGAACAGGGCGGCGAACCACCCGAATCGAGCGGCGGCGAAGAACCATCCGGCAGCGGCCGATGCCCCGGCCACCGCAGGGACGGCGTGGGCCGGTCCCTTCGACGGTGCGCCGACGGAGAACGCGAAGGTGCCCGATTCGGCGTGCCCGTCCCCGGACACGACCTTCCAGATCACGTAGGCGGTGCCCTGGCCCGGGCGGACCTTCACGTCGATCTCGCGGCCGTTGGGGCTGCGCACGGGAGGACCGCTGGTGATGTCATGACCGCCGTTGTCCACCACCCGGATGCTTCCGAAGGTGGTCTCGACCGGCTCCGAGAACTGGAGCCGCACCCGCGGGGGCGCCGTCGCCAGGACGCTCTGGGGCGCCGGATCGGAGCCCAGCAGCACCGCGTGGGCCGCCGCCGGCGCGGCCGTACCGAGGACCAGCGCGGCGGTGCACACGGTCAGGCCGGCGACCGCCCGGGCACGCTGGGACACGGTCCAGCCGGTCGGCCGCCTCACGTTCCCTTGCAGAACCCCTGGGGGTCCGTGTCGAGGGTGCCGTCCGCGCACCGCAGGTCCGGGTTGGCGTGGGAGAACACGCCCTGGGGGCTCTCCCACCCCGGCACCACCCAGGCGTGCAGCATCCACACCGTCTGTCTCATGAACTGCCCGTGCGCGGCGTCACACTGCGCCTGGGTCACGTCGGCGTCGGCGGGGAACGGGACGTCGATGAGGCCGTTCCCGAACCGGACGCACGTGTTGAAGTGGCGGTGCCAGTGGTCGTTGGGGCCGGCGAAGCCCTGGGGGGCGGCCGCCGCCAGGGAGATGTACATCAGGCCGACGATGCGCGACGTCGGGCTCGTGCCGTCGTAGATGAAGGAGGCCGGGCGGCTCGGGTCGACCGTGCCGTCGGGCCGGATGCCCGTGAGGACGCCCTGGGTCCACATGTAGTGGGCGCCGGAGCCGGGGGCGAAGCCGCCAGCCAGGTACATCCCGGCACGCTTGGCGTCAGCGACGGTCGGATACCGGAGGGCCGCCTGACGGGCCGCGGTGAGCTGAGCGGCCAGCCCGTCACGGGTCGCCTGGTCGAGGGGCTGGTCGGGGAGGCCGACGGCGGCAGCCACGTCGGGATTCGTGGATGCGGACGGGTCGACCACGGCCGTGGCCGTGCCCGTCGCGGCGAGCACCGGCGTGGCGGTGGCCCCGGCGTGCAGGACGGTGGATCCGACGACGCCAGCACCTGCGCCGACGAGCGCGATGCTCACGATCGGGGCCGTGACCCGGAGGACCCGCCGCCTGACCGAGGGCCGGCCGGCGGTGCCGTAGAGCCACGGCCCGGCCAGGGCGAGCACCGCCCCCAGGGCTGACACCCCGAGACCGCCGATGAGCAGGACGCGCCCGACGTGGGTGGCGCTGAGCGCGCCGCCGGCGCCCGACTGGCCGGCGTCGCGGCCGTAGGCCCCGGCGATGACGCCGGCGATCTGGAGGGCCACGCCGGCGGCGGCCACGGTCCAGCCCCACCGCCGGACCCGCTGGTCGGGCCCCGCGTCGAGGCCCAGTCCGCCGGTCAGCCGCTCGAGTTCCGCGTCCAGGTCCGATTCGCGCAGCACGGCGTCCCCCGTTTCCCCGTCGGTGGATTCTCGCACGGTCGCGGTCCTGGGTGGTAGTGGTCCCGACCCGTCGACGGAGCCGGCTGGCGGACCCGGCCTGCGGTGGGCCTGCGGTGGCGGCCCTCGCCGCGGCGCGGTGGGTGCCGGAGATGCCAGACTCCAGGCCGGCCATCCGGCGTGGGTGGGGGATGGGAGGGACGGGACCTCATGAAGACGCGCGCGGCAGTGCTGTGGGGACTGCGCCAGGACTGGAAGGTCGAGGAGATCGACCTCGATCCGCCCAAGGCCGGTGAGGTGCTCGTCGAGCTCAAGGCTGCGGGCCTGTGCCACTCCGACGAGCACATGGTCACCGGCGACATGACGCCCCCGGAGGAGATCGCCAAGGCGATGGGGCTGCCGCCCACCTACCCGATCATCGGGGGCCATGAGGGGGCGGGCGTGGTCGTGGAGGTCGGTCCCGGCGTGACGACCCTGCAGCCGGGCGACCACGTGGCGGCGAGCTTCGTGCCGGCGTGCGGTCGTTGCCGGTGGTGCGTCACCGGGCGCACGAACCTCTGCGACATGGGGGCGCTCACCTTCATCCCCGGCCAGATCAGCGACCAGACCAACCGCCACCACTGCCGGGGCGAAGACGTGAACCTGCTGGCCAAGCTGGGCACGTTCGCCGAGCACACGGTCGTGAACGAGGCGTCCGTGATCAAGGTCGACCAGGACCTGCCGCTGCCGGCCGTCGCCCTCGTGTCGTGCGGGGTGGCCACCGGATGGGGGTCCGCGGTCCATCGCGCCGAGGTCCAGCCCGGCGAGACCGTCGTGGTCGTCGGGATCGGCGGCATCGGCATCAACGCCGTCCAGGGCGCACGGATGGCGGGGGCCAAGGTGATCGTGGCGGTCGATCCGATCGAGTTCAAGCGTGAGCAGGCCCAGGTCTTCGGGGCGACCCACGCCGCGGCGTCGATCGCGGAGGCCCAGGCACTGGTCAACGACCTGACCTGGGGCCAGATGGCCGAGAAGGTGATCCTGACCCCCGGCGTCCTGTACGGCGAGATCCTCGGTGGGGGCCTGTCGCTCACGGGCAAGGGCGGCACGTGCGTCGTGACGGCCATCGCGCCGATCACCCAGACCGAGGCCAGCATCAACCTGTTCGAGCTGGCCATGTGGAACAAGGAGGTCAAGGGGGTCATCTTCGGCTCGGGGAACCCCCGCTTCGACATCCCCAACCTGCTGTCGATGTACCGGGCCGGCCAGCTCAAGCTCGACGAGCTGATCACCCGCACCTACACCCTCGACCAGATCAACGAGGGCTACCAGGACATGCGCGACGGCAGGAACATCCGGGGGGTCATCGTCTTCGACTGACGTGCGCGCGCCCGGCCCGGGCTGGCTGGGCCGTGGCCCGCCGGCCTCAGTCCGAGCGGCGCGACAGGCGCGAGAGGATCTCGACCGCGTCCGGATCGGCGTCGGGGCCGAACGCCGACACGACGATGCCGGCCATGCCGCAGTCGGGGCACCGGACACCGAGGACGATCGCCTCGTCCCCCGGATCGCTCGGCCCCTCGAACCGGTAGACGTGGTCGACGGTCAGCCCCTCGAGATGGACCGCCCGGCCGCATCCGCCGCAGTGGGCCTGCATCCCGTGGGGGGTGACGGTCCCCACGTAGCCGCCCGACTGGAGCAGGCGGACCGCTTCGGTGACGGTGTCGGGTTCGGCGGCCATGAACGCTCCTCTCGTCCCGGCGGCCTCAGGAGCCGAGCGGCCAGGTCGTCGCCGGCAGGGCGATGACCGCCACGACCGGGTTGGGGATCGTCAGGAGCTGGAGTCGCCGGAGGGCCACCACGTCGAGCCCGTCGGGTGGCCGGAGGACCGCCGACAGGTTCCCGGTGATCTGCCCGGCCACGTCGGCGTGCCCAAGTGCCTCCGCCTGGGCCACCAGGCGCGCCCGTAGGTTGTCGGCCTCCGCCCGCAGGGCGGGCGGCAGCGGGTCCGCCGTGGCCACCACACGGGCCCCCGGTCGGGCGGACACCTGGTCGATCGAGGCGTCGCTGGCGACCACGAGGGTCGGGAGCACCGCGTCGGGTGGGGCGCGCCGGCTGCGCCCGGCCTGGTCGACGAGGGTCCCGGTGACCGACACCAGCGGCGGGATGCGCGGGGTGCGTCCGTTGCGGTCCAGTTCGACGGCGATGGACGCCGACGATGACGTGAACACCCGGCCGGCGTCCACGACCCGGACCACGGCGCCGCGGGGCTCGGAAGCCACCGCCGCGGGAAGGAGACGGCGGTAGACCGGCTGGACGCGGTGGTCGGGCACCCGCCGGCCGACGCCCACCGCCGCCACCGCCGCGACGAGGCCGAGCGCGATGGCGGGGGCGAGCGCCGGGGACCCGCGTGCGGGCGCGTGGGCTCGCCGTCGGGTGGGGCCGGCGATGACCCGGGCGAGCACGACGAACGGGAAGACCGCCGTGAGACAGGCCACGGCGCGGATCCAGAGGGTCAGGTACTCGTACGGGGGGCCGAGCACCCGGACCTCGGCGTAGACGGAGGCGAGCTGGGCGGCGAGCAGGAGCGCGCCGAGTCGGGCGCTGGCGCCGTCGCCCCGCCGCAGGGCCACGGCGGCGGGGACGACGACGGCGGCCACGGGCACGGCCAGCCACCACACGGTCAGGGGCAGCGGCTCGTTGGCGAGGCCGAGCGGGTTGCGCCCGATCCAGGGGCCCCAGGGCAGGAGCAGGCGCGCCGCCATTGGTGATCCTGTCGCCCATCCGGCCGCCACTTCGGGGGGCTTCGCGGTGAAGAAGGACACCAAGGTCGAGAGATTCCCCGGATGGCCGAGAAGCTGCTGCAGTACCGGCGGTGCCCACAGGAGCCCGAGCACGACCAGGGTGACCACCGGGGGACGGCGGAGCGATGGCCGTGGCGCCCCGGCCGGTGGGCCGCCCAGGCGGAGCGCGAGGGCCACGGCGCCGATCGCGGCCACGGGGAGGGTCATGCTCACGTGGGTCTGCACGACGAACGTGCCGAGGCCCGCGGCGATGGGCAGCGCCCGCCGCTCGCCGGTGGTCCACGCCCAGGCCGCCGCGACGAAGGCCAGGAAGGGCAGCACCACGATCCGGGGCGTCCAGGGGTCGATCAGCCAGTCGCCGAGGCGGATCGCCAGCACGCCCACGCCGACCGCCACCGGCACGGCGGCGGCGGTCCCGCCCGCCCGCCCCGCCAGCCACACCGCGAGCCCGGCGCAGGTTGCGGCGGCGACGAGGGCGCCGGCGAGGAGGGCCGCCGGGCGCGCCAACGCCAGACGCAGGAACACGACCTGGTACACGAAGACGGCGGGGCCCGGGTGGTACCAGCCGTAGCGGGAGTAGAGGCCGACGAGCGGGCTGTGGCGGGTGCCCACGTCACGGGCACGCAGCCAGATGAGGCCGTCGTCCTCGATCGGCACCCACGCCCGGGCGGCGAGCGCCGCCGCCGCGCCGGCGAGGAGGACCCCCACGGCGACCGCGGCGCCCACGAGCCCCGCGGGCACGCGTGCGGCCCGGGGCCCGCCGGTCGTGTCCGGCCTCGAGGGCGCACCGACGCCGGTCCCGGACGGTGCGACGTCGGCGGCCGTCATCGTCCGGCGATGCTAACGGGCGGGCCGGCCGGCCGCCCCGACCGCTCACGGACCGGGAGTCCCCGGGTCCTCTGGGCCCGCCCCCAGCGGGAGGATGTCTCACGACACTCCGCTCGTGGTCGCCCGGCGGGAGGCGGTGGGAGTGCCGGCAGGACAAGCCCGGGAACCGTCCTGGACCTTCCTCACCAACCACGCCCACGTGCTGACCTGTGTCGCCGGGGATCCCGAATCGCGGCTGTTTGACATCGCCGCCGACGGCGGGGATCAGCGAACGGGCCGCGCAGGCGATCGTCTCGGACCTGGCGAGGGGCGGTTGCGCCGACCCGTACCGAGATGGGTCGGCGCAACCGCTACGAGCTGCACCGATTCGGATCGGACCGGATGACGGCGGATGTGCCAGGACAGTCCTCAGATCAGCCGTCTACGCCTGATGTCGCAGCGTGCCCGTCGAGGTGTGCCGGGCTGAGCGTACGGCGTCCCGGACGGAGCCACCGAGACGGCCATGAGATGGTGGTCGGCTCGGCGACAACCCGGCGCTCGCCGCGGGTGGGGGTGCGCTGATCGTCTGGCGCCTCTCCTACGGGTTGCAGGCCGGGCACTGGCCGGGCGGGGCGAGCTCAACCCGGGGTTGGCGGGTTCGAGCTGCGCATGCGGTCCGGGCGCACCCGAACACGTCGCAGGCGACCAGCGCGGTGGGCTGGGCGCACCACTCGCAAGCCAGCCCAGTCTCGACGGCCACGATTCCCCAGCCGGGGACGCCACAAGCGGGGCAGAGGTGGTCGACGCGACTGGCCAGCCGACCGGCGAGCTCGGCCAGGGCGCGTTGCCGGGTGGGGTTCAGATGCGCCCGCATGTCGGTCTGGATGAGGGCCCGCCCGGTGCGGCTCAGGCAGCGGGCCACGGCGGACTCGACGGCGTCGAGGTCCTGGAGTCCTTTGAACATCGGCGTCATCTCCCCAGGGGGAGACACGACGAGGGCGTGGGTCGGGAACCGGGCGGATGCGAGAAAGGCAGGGGAGACGGGGAGCTCGGTCACCTCCAGGTGCTGGAAGTTCGTGTCGGTGCTCACCATGCGCTCGACGATCTCGCATCCGTCCCGCGCGTCCAGGCACAGGGCCAGCTCGCGCCCGATCGCCACGAAGGGGGCGTCGGGATGGGGTCCGAAGCATCCTTCGCTGGCCAGGCCGAATCGGGCCCCGGTGTGGTCGATCGCCCATTGCGCCTTGTGCCGCGCGGTCTCGAGGGGGCTCCCTGGCCGGGGGATCTCGCCGCTGAACGTCCCGAGCCGATCGGTGTCGACGTCCGCCACGATCACGTCGAGACCCACACGCTCGGCCAGCGGCGGCCCGAACTGATGCTGTTTGCCGTGCTTGGTCGCGAGGGCGGCGACCTCACCGCCCCAGGGGTGTCGTCCTGGCGGCGTCGGGCTCACGGGCCGCCCACCGTCGGGTCGACACCCGTGATCTGAAACTGCACGTGGTCGTTGCGGGTCACGACCGCGTCCCGCAGCGAGGCCTGGTGGTCGCGGAGCGCGGCACGGACGGACAGGTCGCCCACGGCCAGGATCCGGGCGGCCAGGAGAGCGGCGTTCTCGGCGCCGTCGATGGCCATCGTGGCCACCGGGATCCCCGCCGGCATCTGCACGATGGACAGGAGCGAGTCCAGGCCGTCGAGGTGAGGTCGACCGACGGGCACGCCGATGACCGGCAGGGTGGTGGCCGCGGCCACCATGCCGGGGAGATGGGCCGCGCCCCCGGCGCCGGCGATGATGACGGTCACGCCCCGTTCTTCGGCGCTGATCGCGAACGCGAGCATGCCCGCGGGGTCTCGGTGGGCGGAGATGACCTGGACGCTGACGGGGATGTCGAGAGCGCGGAGCCTGTCGACGGCCGGCTTCATGACCGGCAGGTCCGAATCGCTCCCCATGATCACCGCGACCGTCATGTCCGAATCGGCGCTCGGGAGGAGCCGGCCCGGTCGACCACGCCGTCGAGGTTCGGTCCCGGCACCGGGGAGCCGGACATCTCGGCTGCCTGGCGCATCAACGTGCGCCGATCGGTCCCGCAGATCGTGACGTGGCCGACCTTGCGGCCCGGGCGGCCGTCCTTGCCGTAGCGGTGGACCCGGGTCTGAGGATCCGCCGTCAGCCGCTCGAGCTCGGCGGGCGGGGTGCGCCCGTCGATCAGATTGACCATGACCGCGGCCGGCGTCGTCAGATCGGGGCAGCCGAGGGGCAGGTCGAGCACCGCGCGCAGGTGGTTCTCGAACTGGGAGGTGACGCAGGCATCGATCGTATAGTGGCCGCTGTTGTGGGGTCGGGGTGCCAGTTCGTTGACGACCAATCCGCGATCGGTCACGAAGAACTCCACGGCGAGCACCCCGACCGCACCGATGGCCTCGGCGATCGTCGCGGCCCACTCGTGCGCCAGAAGAGCCACCGCCGGTGCGATGTCGGTGGGTGACTCGACCACGCGGCAGATGCCGTCGTCCTGGTAGGTGCGCACCACGGGATAGTGCGCTGCGGCGCCGTCGGCCCGGCGCACGACCTGTGTCGCGAGCTCGGCCCTCAAGGTGAGCTCAGGCTCGACCACGACGACCGAGCCCGGCGGTAGACGAGCACACAGCGCGGCCGTCTCAGCGGCATTGCCCACCCGGAAGACCCCCCGGCCGTCGTAGCCGCCCCGGGTGAGCTTCACCACGATCGGATACCCGAAGCGCCCGGCCGCGGCGGCCACCTCCGACGCCTCGGTCGCGATCACGTGAGGCGGCGTGGCGATGCCCAACCGGTCGCACAGGGCGCGCTGGCCGGCCTTGTCCGCCGCCGTGCGCAAGGTGGCGGCGCCGGGACGCACCACCGTTCCCGTGTCCTCCATCAGCTCGACGGTGGCCGGGTCAACGAGCTCGTGGTCGAAGGTGATGACGTCGCAGGGGGCGGCGAACGAGCGGAGCGTGTCGGGATCGTGCCAATCGCCGACGGTGACGTCGTGCGCGATCCGGGCGGCCGCGTCGAAGGCTCCCGCGGCCAGCACTCTGAGTTCGACGTCGAGCGAGATGGCCGCCTGGTACATCATGCGGGCGAGCTGGCCGCCGCCGACCACCCCTACGACCGGATGGTCACCCATCCCGACCGGAACCGTCATAGACAAGTCCTCAGATTCAAGAAGTCTAGTTCCAGAATACTGCCAGCGTCAGAACGGGGTGTCAAGCACGTCACCGAGAGATCGGGGCCGGGGAGCGGGTTCGGCTTCAAGTGCTGACAGCTGAAGCTCATTTCACTATACTTCGTTCCGGTAGCAGAGAGAGGAAACCGAGATGGCGCCAGAAGAAGTGATCGAGCCGACCTGGACCTTCCTCACGAATCACGCCCATGTCCTCAATTGCGTCGCCGGGGACCCCGACTCGCGCCTACGGGACATCGCGGCGCGTGTGGGCATCACGGAGCGCGCCGCACAGGCCATTGTGTCGGACCTCGAGGCCGGTGGATACCTGACCCGGACGCGGGTGGGCCGCCGCAACTCCTATGAGGTGCACCCGGATCTGCCGTTTCGTCACGCGATCGAGCGCGACCATCAGGTCGGCGAGCTCCTCGAGCTGTTGGGTTTGAGCCCACCGAAGGGTCGCAAGGCCCCGGGCAGCCGACCTACCGCCCAGCGGACGTGAGCCGCTCGGCCTAGCCAGCGTCCGGCTCGCCTTCCCTGCTGATGGGTGATCGATCGAGCAGTTCGGCGATGTCATCGTCGGTCATGCCCAGGCGGGCGAGCTGGTGACGGGCTTCAGCCGTCCTCATCGGCGAGTGGGTGGGCCCGGCGGTGTGGTCGACCCAGCCTTGCGTCACGGCATCGAGTTGGGGACGGAGCTCCAGCTCGACCTCGGCGGTGTCGGCGAACCAGGCGGCGGCCGCGTCGGCGGCCCGCTGCTGGGTCTCTGCGAGGGTGGCCCCGAAGGTGAGGATCCGCGGTTCCTCGGCGACGAACGCGTTCCACGCGCCGAGGTCGGGCTCGGCTCGGACGACCAGGCTGAGGTGCAGGCGCCGCCGGGGCCCTCGCTCCTCGTGGGCTGCCGGCGGGTCAGCGTCGCCGAGGGCTGTGGTCAGCCAGCCCCGACCGAGGCGCGGTTCGAGGCTCCATTCGATCGCCCGCACCGTCCAAGGTGACAGTGCCGGTGAGTGGTGGGGGACCACCACGCGGTCACCGTGGTGCTCGTAGAGCGCATGACCGTCGGTGCGGCGCACCACCGTGTAGCCGTGCTGCGTCAGCTTGTCCTCGACGATGTCGCTGGTGATCGCCATGGGATGACCTCCCGGCTCGATTGACTCCCAACCCAATAGCCAAAGCTGACTTCCGGTATTGCACCTCTGTAGTGGATCTGGTGTCAAGGGTGTCTCGTAGCGCAGGCGTTCGCGCACGCCCGCCGTTCCGCGCGCGAGCGGACCGCGAGCGGACTCGGTGGTGCGGTAGGCAGGTCATCGGACGCTGCGCTCATCCGTCGACCGCTTCCCACTGCAGGCCGCCGGTGAGATGCTCCCACACGATCCGCGCCGCGTACGCGGCCCAGCCGCCCACCCGCAGCAGCAGCGCCTGGACGTAGAGCTCGAGCGCCTCTCGGGTATCGCGAGCTCGCGCACAGCGACCGCCGCGGCGGCCAACGGGTCATCGGGCAGCGACTGCACGGCCGCTCTGAACCCCTTGAGACCCATGACCTCCGGGGTGCGATCGATGCTCGCCTCTTCCTTCCATGCGGCGAACAGCGACCGGCTCGGGTCGGCGGACCGCCACATCGCCTGGCCGCTGTCGAAGTAGGCCGCCGCCCGCCCCGCGACCCGATCGGTCGACAGCCGCACCCAATCCTGGCCGGTGACCGCCCCCGCCACACGGGCGACGTGGGCACCCGGGCGGCGCTGGCCAGCAGTTCCGCGGCGTCACTGAAACGGAGGTCGGCGAGGCCCAGGTAGGGGTTCACGGCCACGAAGCTCTCCAGGGGCCACAACGGGGCGATCCGCCCACCGGCTGCTCGCAACGCTCGTTCGATGTCCACGGCGGCGATCCGGGTGGGCGCTTCGGCGGTGCGGGTCAGTTCCACGATGTTGGCTCCAGGTGCGGCGTCGATGGTCGGGGTCGTCACGGTCGTCGGTCTCGTGCTCACCAGGCCTGGTCCGGTTGTGGAGTCGGGCTCCGCAGGGCTCCGACGGCGACGCCTCGTCGATCACGCTGCGGCGATGCTGCTGGTGACAATCGGGCCTCCACCCGGCCAGTCTTGACGCTCATCGGGTGCTCCTTCGACCCGACGATTGGACGGTGTCTGTTGATGGCCGCCACCTGGTTCTCGGCCCGGGTCACCCGTGTCAGTCGGCGCTGTCCCGTGGCGCCTGGCGCAGCGTCGAGGACTTCGCGCTCTGGCGTCAGGCCGGCGGGTTGTCCCGGAACCAGCGCACCGTCCGCTCGACGGCTTCGGGGTGCGGGGTCGGAGCGCCCGTGCCGATCCGGGTTTGGGCCCCGAAGCGGTAGGGCTCGGCCCACTGGTACGCGATCTCGGCCAGTTCGCGCACGACGGGCACGACGGTACCGACGACCCGCAGGACCGGGGTGGGTGCGACGCTGGGCTTCGCCTTCGAGCCGGCAGCGGCGCCGACAGTGTCGAGCATGGCCCGCTGGGTGAGAGCCGGCGGGCAAGCGACGTGCCAGGTCGCCCCCCACGACGTGGGGGTCAGCGCAGCGTCCAGCATGGTTGCTGCGAAGTCGTCGACCTACACCCAGGTGTGGTCCACGTCGAGACGGCCGAACACCTGCGGGCGGCGACCGGCGATCAGCCTGCCGAAGACGCGGTCGCCGTAGACGGTCGTGGCCGAACCCCAAGGTCCGTAGTAGTCCGGGGCGCGCACCGTCACCGTCGGGCAGCGGCCCGAGACGTGCGCCTGGCGCACTTCGGCATCGAGCGCGGCGCGGATCGCCCCCTTCCGGGACCGCGGTCGCTCGACGGATCGTTCGGTCATCTCGCCGTCGGCCGGGTCGTACATGTAGGCGTTCGAGGAGTTCACGACGACGGCCCCGCTGCGCTCGCCGGCGGTCAGGATGCCGGCCATGAGGGGCGGGTGCTGCGCGGCCCACTGCTCGTACGGCGGTGCGGCGCAGTGGTGGATCGCGCTGGCCCCGGTGCAGGCACCCGACGCGGCGTCGGGGTCAGCGGCGTCGGCGGCGAGCAGCGTGACGCCGGGGGGTGCGTCGCGCATCCGGCCCGATCGGGTCACGATCTTCACCGGGATTCCCTTCGCCACCGCCGCGGTCGCCACCGCCCGGCCGAGAGCCCCGGCCCCGAACACCACCTGCGGTCCGTCCATCCCGACCCCCGTCCGCTATCCGAGGCACAGCACCCATGGTTATGTACCGGTACGGTACCAGCATTTGAGCCGGCGCCGACGTCTACGGTGGTCGCCGTGGCCGAGGTGTCCGACGAGCTGACCGAGATCGCGGAGGCGGTGTTCGACGTCGCCCGCGTGCTGGCGGCGGAGTTCGAGCGCGCTGCGGCGGGGATCGGCCTCACCAAGCAGCAGGCGCTGGTGCTGCGGGCGCTCCCCGAGCCGAGGACCATGGCCGAGCTCGCCGCCATCGTGGGCGTCGACCCGTCGAACCTGAGTGACGTGGTCGCCCGGCTCGAGGAGCTTCGCCTTGTCGTGCGCCGGTCGGCGGCCACCGACCGCCGGGTCCGCATGGTGACGCTCACGGCGGCGGGTCGCCGAGCCGTGCAACGCTTCCTCGACGACCTGGTGGGCGCAACGAAGCTGGCTCGCCTCGACGCCGGTCAGCGGCGCCAGCTCCGGGACCTGCTGAGCCTGCTGCGCAGCTGAGCCGTCTCGCTCTGGGGCGTCGGCGTCGGCGGTGCCAGTTGTCGATCGGCCCGATCCGAAGATGACGCGCTGGTGGTCGTGTCGGCGTCGAAGGGGCGGCTGTTCGTGGGAATCGACGGCTTCGGTTGCGCATCTGGCCCGGTTGGCAATTGGGCAGCGCGGTGGTGCTCGTTGATCAGGCCAGCGAACCCTGGCAGATGATGGAGAAGTCAAGGCGGGCAGCCGACGATCACCAGCGGCGGCACCAGGCCGCGTCTGCCCAGGTCAGGGGAGCGTTCGAGCATTCCGCACATGCAGCGTCGAGCCGAACCGTTCGGGTACCGCTTCGAGATCAGGTTGCGTCGATTGACGATGGATCAACGCCGATGCCACCGTGGTCGTTGCTGGCGTAGGCGGCGAGAGCGAAGCGAAGCACGGCAGTGGCTTCTTCGGCGCACCATAGAAGGGGTCCATCGCCGGTACGGAGCCAACCAAGCCAGTGCCGACCTGAGTCTCGGAAGCTGCTGGCCCAGTCGTCGTCGAGGGCGTGGAAGCTGCGCATCTCGCCGTCGGCGTACACCTCGAGGCTCGGCTGTTGGATGCCACGCGCGGTACACCGGTTCACCCGGGCGAAACCCTTGGTTCCGGTGATCTCCCAGCGTTCGTCGTTGGTGTAGTAGTCCGACCGGAGGTACAGGTCGGGGGCGAGCGTGATGTCCCACACGCCACGAATACCGTTGGCGTGTTCCCACACGATGGTCGAGGGCGCATCGATAGCGACGCCCGGACCCATCTCGGTGACACCGATCCAGGCGCGGACCTCGCGGACCGGGCCGAACAGCCAGAGCGCGGTCGAGAGCTTGTGCCACCCGTCGTCGAACACCATGATCCCCCGACCGTTGCGCATCTGTTGGAACTGCCACTCGAAGCTGCTCCAGGGCACGTCCCATCCGCCGTTGCCGCTACCAACCATCTTGAGGTGATAGCCGCTCACCTCACCCAACTCTCCAGCGTCGACGGTGGCCTTCAGGCGACGCAGCGGCTCGTAGAACAGGTAGTTCTCCATCACCCGCAGCACCCGGTCGTGTTCGACGGCCGCGTCGATCATGCGTTGCGCGCCAGCGAGGTCGTTGCACATCGGCTTCTGCAGGTTGACGTGCCAGCCGTAGCCGAGGAGCTCGTCGACCCCTTTGACATGGAGCGGCGCGGGCAACAGCGCTTCCACGGCATCGACCGCGAGACCACTCGCCGCCAGCTCGGCGGCCGAGGCGAACACCTGAGCCTCAGGCCAGTCGGCTCGGCGTTGGGTCCGTCGTTCCTCACTCGGATCGACCAACGCCACGACCTCGACGTCGGGATTGGCGAGGTAGCCACAGACATTGAGGTCGTAGATCCGACCGAGACCGACGAACGCGGCTCGGACCGGACGATCGAACGGAGTGAAGGTCACAGCTCACCATCCCGACGAGTGTCTGGATCCTGCTGGAGTTCGATCGTGTTGCCGGTCGGGTCGGTGATCCAGATCTGAACGTTGTCCGCGCCCTGAACCGCCTGTCGGTACGCGATGCCTCGATCGTCGAGCTCGCGGATTGCCGGATGAAGGTCGGCGACGGCCAGGCAATCGTGATTCCCGGTCGGGTCGATCGGCCGAACGCGCCTTCGACGACGACTGGGCCCATCGCGCACGTCGGCTCCCGGCCGATTCACAGAACCGGCAGGCCGCGTCAAGATCCACGACCTTCACTGCGATGTTCGCCATCCCGGTTGTCACTGGTCCTCCTCCATCACTGACGCCAGAGTGAGGCACACTACCGGTCGGTCGATGCGCCACGGCAGAGCTGCGAGGATGGAAGCCGAGTGTCCGCACTCCGAGCCTCGCTCGACTACTCGAGCGTGGTCACTGTGAATGTGCGTTGTGACCGGGCCCTTGACCTGCGCAGATGCGCCAACACCGTGGAGCGGGTGACGGGAATCGAACCAGCGGTCTCAGCTTGGGAATCAGAGTCAGGCTGATACGCGTGGACGGCCTCGGACCGGATCAGACGGTTGAACTGCACCTTCGCGAACGCGTGGACTGGCGTGGACCCTCGTGGACGTCGTGGGATGTGACATCCGTGTCCCATGGAGCTGCGATGGTGGCGTCGGACGGGTCCGATCGGGGGGCCGGGTCAGGGATCGCGGCGCCGTGCCTCACCCTCGTCATCTCGCGGTTCGGCTGAAGGGGCGTGAGGGGTTTCGAGATCGGAAACCGTGCTCAGCAAGTCTGGGGCACTGACTTCGTAGGTGTTGCGGCGCCCGTTTCGTCGGCGGGTGAGGTGCCCGGCCTGTTCGAGCTCGCTGAGAGCAAGGTTGACGGTTCGTTCGGTGACACCGAGCGATACGGCGATTCGCGGATGCGAAGGTGCGGCTCGTGGGCGAGGAGGACGGGCGGCTTCCCCTGGGTCGTCAGGAGCTGGGGGAGGACGGATGCTCGCGGCGGTTGGAGTGGGCCATCATCTCCCGCCATAGGTAGTCGACCTGTGCTGCATCCGTAGGGGCCAGCTTCGCCGGAACCCTATTGGCCTTGGCCGAGGCTGTAGCCGGGTGTTCCGTTGAAGGTGAAGAGGCCCTCGGTCTTGATGAAGGGGAGCCCGGCGGCGGCAAGACGATCGAGGAGGGCGATGATCTGGCCAGTGGTGACGGGCTGCGCGGTGTCGGGGGCTTGGAATCGGCAGCGCCAGTGGTCGGTGGTGATGGTGGACGGGTCACCTCCCGGGTACACCTTCTGGCCCCGGTTGGACACCATGACCAATCGGAGGTCACCGGCTTGGGCCTCGAGCCTGCGGCCGAGTTCGTCCGCGGACCCTCGGTGTTCCACGAACACGTCGATGCCCACCTGTTCCTTCACGGCGATCGGTCTCGGGGCGACCTCGATCCGGATCGGTTCAGACGATGCCGGGTAGTCCACGGCTCGGAGTCGTTCGGGCCGGGATCCGAGGCGGTCGATGACGGCGTCGGCGAACGCCCTGGTCCCGACCTTCTGGGTGCTGATCTCGGGGTTGTAGATGTCGTAGGTGTGGATCCCGTCTTCGATGGCGCGGAGCCAGGCGTTGTGCACGGTTGTTGCGATGTCGCCTTGGCCGATGTGGACGAGCATCTGTACGGCCCCGAGGAACAGGCCCGAGGGGTTGGCGAGGTCTTGGCCGGCGCGGCGGGGGGCGGAGCCGTGGATGGCTTCGAACATGGCCGCGTCGAGCCCGACATTGGCGCTACCGGCGAGGCCGACCGACCCCGCGATCTGGGCGGCCACGTCGGAGAGGATGTCGCCGTAGAGGTTGGGCATGACGAGTACGTCGAAGGCTTCGGGGGTGTCGGCGAGCTTGGCGGCGCCGATGTCGACGATCCAGTGCTCGTTGTCGATGTCGGGGTACTCCGCGGCGACTTCGTCGAAGACCTGGTGGAACAGGCCATCGCTCAGCTTCATGATGTTGTCCTTGGTGAAGCACGTGACCTTGTGACGGCCGTAGCGCCGGGCGTACTCGAAGGCGTAGCGGGCGATCCGCTCACACCCGGGGCGGCTGAACAGCTTGAGGGTCTGGACCACTTCATCGGTCTGGCGGTGTTCGATGCCGGCGTAGAGGTCTTCTTCGTTCTCGCGGACGATGACGACGTTCATGTCCGGGTGCTTGGTGGCGACGTAGGGCGCGTAGGAGGGGCAAGGGCGCACATTGGCGAACAGGCCGAGGGTCTTGCGAACGGTGACGTTGAGGCTCTTGAACCCGCCGCCCTGGGGGGTGGTGATCGGAGCTTTGAGGAAGACCTTGGTCCGGTGCAGCGACTCCCAGGCTTCGGGCTCGATGCCGGCGGTGATGCCTCGCGTGTAGACGGCTTCGCCGATCTGGATCGTCTCGATCTGGAGGGCGGCGCCCCCGGCGTCGAGGATGCGCAAGGTGGCGTCCATGATCTCGGGCCCGATGCCATCGCCGTGGGCGACCGTGATCGGTGTCGGCGTGCGGCTCGTCTGCCGGGTTGCCGAGGCTGGTTGCTCGGTGGCGGTCATCGGGTGGGCCTTTCAGCGGAGCGAGCGGTGGTGGTGGTTGACGAGGGCGGGAGGTGTGGGACCCATCGGGATGATGGATCAGCCGGCGGGAACCACCGAGGCGATCGGCGGGAAGGCGGGGATGGCGTCGAACTCCTCGAGCTTGCGCACGAGGGACCAGTGGCCGACCTCGGCGAGCGCGGCCAGCACCTCGATCACGGCGCCGTCGGTCAGGTGGGCGTCCTCGGCCCGGGCGACGATGCGGGCCCGGAGTCGCCGGTCGTAGGGCCCGCCCACCTCGGCCGCGAACGGGGCGACGTCGATCAGTCGGCAGCTCGTGCGGGCGAGCGCCGCCGGCAACGCCGGTCCCGGAACGCCCTCGCGGGTGGGCCAGAGCTCGAGCCAGACGTCGATGCCGATGACCCGACGACGGCGCGATCCCGAAGGTACCGGGAAGGGGTCGAGTCCGACGACCCCGGGAAGCTCGTGGTCGCTCAGGGCGAAGGTCATGGCGTGTTCCTCCCGGTGAGCGGGTTGCGTTCGGGGTCATCCGGGTCTTGCGGCCACCAAACAAAGGATATAGAATTCGGGTAACAGAAGTCAAGTGATTCGGTGTTGGTGGTCGAGGTGTGCACCCTCGCGAAACCCGAGGTGCTCGATGTCGATGAGAGATCGCTCGTTGCCATGGCCGTCGGCGCCCCCTGCCGGCGCGGCGCTCCTGCCCGACCCGGGGAACGTGTCGGCGAGCATCCGGTGAACGATCGGATCGACCCGCGGAGCCCGTGCATCATCGGGGTCGCACAGCACACCTGGCATCCTGGCCGGGGCTTGGCTCCCGAACCGCTCGACATGTGGGTCGAGGTGGCCGGGTCGGCCGCCGCCGACGCCGGCATCCGATCCTCGCTGTCCGACGTGGACGCGCTCCACGTGGTGCATTGCATGAGCTGGGTCTACGACGATGCCCCGGCCCGGCTCGCTGATCGTCTCGGCATCCAGGCGAAGCATGCCGAGGTGTCGATGCTGGCGGGGACGGCCAGCCAGCGCATGGTCAACGCGGCGGCGGAGCGCATGTTGGCCGGCGCCTCCGAGCTCGCGCTCGTCGTGGGGGGCGAAGCGCTCGCTTCGCGCCGGCGCCTGCGCAGTGATGGGCAGGCGCCTGCGTGGTCGTACCCTTCGGCGCGCGCCGGGGACCCGCCGATCGATCTCGACGAATGGATCTGGCCGACGGAGTGGGCCCATGACGTCATCCAGCCCACGCTGACCTTCGCCGCGCTGGACACCGCCCGGCGCGCCCGGCTCGGTGCCGATCCCGAGACGTACCGCGGCGCGCAGGCGGCACTGCTCTCGCGCTTCACCGACGTGGCGGCCGCGAATCCCCACGCCTGGTTCCCCACGCACCGCACGGCGGCGGAGATCGCCGCGGTGGGGCCCGAGAACCGTTGGATCTCGACGCCCTACACGAAGCACATGGTGGCGATCATGGATGTGGACATGGCCGCGGCGCTGCTCGTCGCCACTCACCGGAAGGCCGACGAGCTCGGGGTGCCGCGCGACCAACGCGTCTATCTCCGGGGCTGGAGCTTCGGGCGCGACGCGACGCATGTCGCCGAGCGACCGTTCCTCGACCGCTCACCGGCCATCGCCCAAGTGGCCGCCGACGCGCTGGCCCGGGCCGGGGTGGCCATCGACGACATCGCCCACATCGATCTGTACTCGTGCTTCGCGTCGTCGGTCCTCTACGCGGTCGACGCGCTGGGTCTGTCAGTGGACGACGAGCGTGGTTTCACGGTGACCGGCGGCCTCCCGTATCACGGTGGCCCATCGAGCAACTACACCGCGCATGCCATCGCCGGCATCGTCCAGCGGCTCCGTCACGACGGCAGCGGGTATGGCCTGGTGTCGGGCGTCGGCATGCACATGACCAAACACGTCTGGGCCGTGTATGGCACCGATCCGGGTCCGCTGGTCCCGCCGGATTACCCCGCGGTGCAAGCCCGCATCGACCAGGCCCCGGTGCGTCCGGTCGTACCCGTGCTGGCCGACGCGGAGGCGGCGACGGTCGGGTGCTACTCGGTCACCCACGACCGGTCGGGCGCGGCGGTGACCGCACTCGTCGTCGCCGACCTGCGCGGAGGGGGCCGGGCCTACGCCCGCACGAACCACCCCGATGCCTTGGCTGCGTTCGGCGACGGCGAGTGGGTGGGGCGGCCGGTGTGGGTGCGCCCGGGCCGGGCCGGGGCCAACGAAGTCGTGACCTAACGGCGGTGCCGCGGGATGCTGGAGCGCGCCCGGTCGGGCTAGGGATTGCACGCCGGGCATCGTCCGGCCGGAGCGAGGTCGACCCGGGGGTTCCCGTGCGCGCGCGTCGCGCCCCGTCCGGGCGCACCCGAGCACGTCGTAGGCGATGAGGCCGCTCGAACAGGTCACCGGTCTCGCCGAGCGTGTTGCACAGCACCCGCTGGCGGGCCTTGTCGGCCGTGTGGCGCAGGGTGGCGGCGCCGGGGTGCACCGCCGTTGTTGCGTCTTCCGACAGTTCAACGGTGGCTGGGTCGACGAGCTCGTGGTCGAAGGTGATGACGTCACACGCAGTCGCGAACGCCCGGTAGCACGTCCGCATCGTGCCAGTCGCCGACGGGACCGTCGTGCGCGATCCGGGCCGCCGAGTCGGCGCTGGTGGCGGCCAGCACCCCGAGATCGACGCCGGGCGAGATGGCCGCCTGGTCCATCATGCGGGCCAGCTGGCCCCCCCACCACGCCGACCACCGACCGTTCGCTCGTTCTCATCGACTCCACCTGAACGAAGGGCCCAGAGCCCGGAACAGGGATTCCACAGTCGGGTATCGGACGAAGGCTTTGTCAAACAGCCTGGTGGGCCGAGGTGCAACAGCGGGTCGGCGGAGATCGCTGACGGATAATCTGCAGTTCGCTACACTTGTTTCCTGTAGGCGAGGAGGGGAAACCAAGATGGCATCAAAGGACGTCGTCGAGCCGACCTGGACCTTCCTGACCAACCACGCCCATGTGCTCAACTGCATTGCCGAGGACACTGAGTCGCGCCTGCGGGACATCGCGGCGCGGGTGGGTATCACCGAGCGCGCCGCACAGGCGATCGTCTCGGACCTCGAGGCGGGCGGCTACCTGACACGCACCCGGGTGGGCCGCCGCAACACCTATGAAGTGCATCCGGAACTGCCGTTTCGGCACGCGATCGAGCGCGACCACCAAGTCGGGGAGCTTCTTGATCTGTTGGGGTTGACCCCACCGAAGACCCGGAAGTCTCGCGGCCCCAGGCGAAGCGCGTAGCCGAGGCGAGGAGTTTCGATCTCCGAGAGCGGCTATGGCCCGTCTCCTCCGCTGATGGTCGGTCGAGCAGTTCGGTGATGTCGTCGTCGGCGATGCCCAACGGCTCAGGTGGCGACGGGCCGCCGCCCTACGACTCGCCGATGGTGAGGGCGTTGTCGCGTAGTCGAGCCCCTCCTGCGTCACGGTATCGAGTTGGAGGAGCTGCTTGAGCTCAACGTGGGCCCTGTCGGCGAACCACGCGCCGGCCGCGTCCGCCGCCCTCTTCGGGTCTCGGCGAGAGTCGCTCCGAAGGTGAGGATGCGCGGCTCTTCGACCACGAACGATGCCGTGTGGTCGGGTTCGGGTCGGACGCCAGGAGCAACACACGCGGCGGCGAGGTCCGCTTCTCGGTGGGGGGGCCGGGCCGAGGCGGCCGGGGCCGCTGCCGTCAGCCATCCCCGCCCGAGGCGCCTTCGACGTCGTCGCAAGGGATGCCCATCCGATCCTCTCCCGACTTGACGAGCCCTCAACTGCAGCGAGGAAGTGGACTTCCGGTACTGAACGTCTGGAGTATTGCGTGTCAATGGGGCGAACCTGGGAAGCGGTGCAAAATACCGGTAGCAACGAACCTGTATTATGGTTCTGTTTATGGCTGCGCTCGCTGGGCTGTACGTGGAAGGAACCTGCAGATGTTGCAAGGCAAGAAGCTCGTCATCACCGGCGTGGTCACCACCGACAGCATCGCCTTCACGACCGCCCGGCGCGCCCTCGAGCTCGGAGCCGACGTGATCCTGACCGCACCCGACCGGGATCGCGAGCGCGCCGACCACGCCGCGGACGCGCTCGGGTGCGATCTTCAGACTCTCGACGTGAACGCCCCGGAGGCGTGGACGGCGCTGGAAGGCGTGATCCGCGACCGCTGGCGTCATGTCGACGGTGCGCTGCATGCCGTGGCCTACGCCCCGCCGGACGCGCTCGACGGCGACTTCTTCGCCGCGCGACGCGACAGCCTCACCATGGCGTTCCACACCAGCGCGACCTCATACGCGGCCCTGGCCGGGCTCGTGGCCCGGCTGGCCCCAGCGGAGGGCGGCAGCGTCGTCGGTCTCGACTTCGATGCCGCCGCGGCGTGGCCCACCTACAACTGGATGGGCGTCTGCAAAGCGGCACTCGAGGCCACCAGCCGCTACGTCGCCCGCGATCTCGGGCCCCAGCGCATCCGCAGCAACCTGATCGCGGCCGGGCCGCTCGAAACCCGGGCGGCCCGGGGCATCCCGGGTTTCTCACGGCTCCTGGAGGCGTGGGCCGGGCAGTCACCGATCGAGTGGGACTCGACCGATCCGGGTCCCGTCGCGGACACGGCCTGTTTCCTGTTGTCTGATCTGGCCCGCGCCATCACCGGCGAGATCATCCACGTCGACGGCGGCTTCCATGCCATGGCCACGGCGCTACGGACGCCGTAACGCTCGGAACCACCGCGACCGACCGGTCTCGTCGACCGCTGCGAGCTCCGCGAGAGCTGTCCCACGGGGCCTGGCCCACCCCCTCCGAATGTGGCCGCGGGGGCGGGACGTCACCCAGCCCGTTCAGCCGTGGGCTCCGGCGGCGCGCAGCGCGGTGATCTCGTCGGCGGACTTGCCGAGCACGTCCCGAAGGACATGTTCGGTGTGTTCACCAAAGGTCGGGGCGCGGGCCGGGGTAGGTAGGTCTGCATCGAGGAACTTGATCGGCTGTGCCAGTTGATCGGCACCGAGGGCTTCCTTCGGGTACCAGCGGAAGCGGTCCTGGAATTGAGGGTCCTGGGCAAGCTGGCCCGGGGTGTTGACCGGTGCGATCGCCGTGTTGTGCGTGGCGGCGAACGCCAGCCACTGCTGGGACGTGCGGGTGCGGAGTATCTCGCACAGCTCGGCTTGGAGCTCGCGGTTGTTTCGGGCGTGGTCGGCGAACGTGGATCCCGGCCAGCGCTGAAACAGGTCCATTCGGTCGATGCCGGAGCAGAAGTTCTTCCAGAACGCCTGCTCGGAGGCCATGAACAACACATGGCCGTCAGACGTTTCGTACACCTGGTAGCGCACGCCGTCGCGCAGGCCGGCGGTGCCGGGGGCGCGCCGCTCCCAGCCATCGGCCGGGTTGCCGGTGACTTCGTCCTCAGGTCGCTCATAGGCTCGCCAGGTCTCGTGGCGGTACCAGTCGAACGACACCGCGGCGTCGGCTTGGGCGAGCTCCATCTGGCAGCCCTCGCCGGTGGCGCGGGCCGCGATGATGCCCGCGAGGAGGCCGAGCGCGCCATGCATCGGTCCGGCGTTGATCCCGATCGACACGTGCTCGGGTAGGTAGCAGAAGCCCTCGTCGTCAACGACTGGCGAGACGATGCCCGCCCACGTGTCGAAAGCGACGCCGTGCGAGGGAAGCGTCCGGTACGGGCCCGTGCTGCCATACCCCGAAAACGACATCACCACGATCTTCTGGTTGATCGCCTTCAACGTCTCGTAGCCGACGCCGAGCTTCGCGAGCTGCCCGGGGCGCATGGCCTCCACGACCGCATCCGCGCCCGCCACCAGTTCCTGGAACAGCGCAATGCCCGCCTCGCTCTTGAGGTCGACCACGACGGACCTCTTGCCCCGATTGATGTGGAGATGCATGAGCGACACCCCATCGACGATGGGCCAGGTCATCTCGCGGATGTAGTCACCGGCCCGCGACTCCACCTTGATGACCTCGGCTCCCAGATCGGCGAGCGACGTGGTCATGGCGGCGCCCCCCAGGAGCGACACCTCGATGATGCGCACGCCGTCGAGGGGACCGCGAGTCGAGGTCGGGGTGGTGATCGCCGGCGCCGGATCAGCCACGCCATGACCTCCGCCCGTGCCCGCCGCGCTCACGGGCCGACCGGTTCCCAGCGGAGCCCACCGATGTAGCGTTGGGAGACCGATCCGGTTTCGTCCATGGCGAGTAGCTGCAACCAGCCGTTGTCGCACAGCTCGCGAACGGACGTGTGCGCGCTGAGGACGTCGTTCATCGCGTCGATGGGGGCATCGATGATGACGTTGAGCCGCAGTGGGTCATGCTGGAGCCGCTTGCCGTCGTGCACCGATTGCCAGGGCAGCCCGGTGCGGAGGTCGCCGGCGTTGCCCTCGAGCACCCCGATCCGTCCGACGACGTTGTGGAGCGTCTTGTTGCCCGAGCCGAAGAGCCGGTTCTCCACGGTCGACGCGTAGTACTGGAGGCTGATCCAGCTGGCGACGACCATCGGGGCGGTCATGATCAGCTCCAACACCCCGAAACCATCGTCCTGACGCCAGTCGTAGGAGTGGAGGAACGACCGCCCGCCGAGGTCGAGGCCCTGGGTCCGGCTCCGCGGCGCGGCGATGAAGGCCTGGCAACCGGCGAGACCCCATTCCGGGCGCACCTGCGCCCAGTCCGTGCTGCGGCCGATGATCTCGGCATCGATCCGTTCGGTGTTGGTGAGGTCGAACCGCTGCGCTCGCTCGGCGCGGGCGCGACGGCCGGCCTCGGAGAGGTGGTCGTCCAGTTCGGTGAGCAGCGGTGCGTGTCGGGCGGGCACCAGGGCCCGGTCGAACACCGTGATCTCGTCGGTGGTCGTGTTGTGCAGGCCGGCGACGAACCAGGTGTCGTCGGGGACGCAGATGCCGCGGGCGGCGAGGGCCTGGCGAACGTCGGTGTCGTTGAGGATGGCGGCGGCGACCCGGGCGTTGGCTTCGCCGGTGTGCCCCCCGCAGGCGCCGCAGTCGAGCCCGGTGGCGTAGGGGTTGTTGACGGTGGCGGCGCCGTGGCCGAGGATCATCACGAGGGGGGCGAAGTTGTCGGTGAGCGACATGCCCCGCAGGGCGCCTTCCGCCAGGTCGATCCGGCTTTCCAACGCGATGCCGCCGGTGGCCGACGTGGCGTCAGCCGGACCGAGGTTCGGGCCGCGGTGGCTGACCGCCCATGGCGGTAGCGCCTCGTCCTCGGGACGTGCGACTGGCCGCGTGGAGCCGTGGCCGTCGGTGAACAGCTTCGGCAGGTAGATCAAGCCGACCGGCCCAACGAAGCTGAAGCACGAGATCGCCCCCATCTTGAACGACTTCCACGCTCGGCGGACGTGATGCGTGAGACGCCGAGCGGCGACCGCCTCATCGGTGCGGGCGGGGTCGGCCTCCGTCTCGGTGACCGTGTAGCCGGGCGTGAGCAGCACGGGGCACTGGGCCTCGCCGCGGTCGTGAGCGAGCGGGACGTAGTCGATCGGGAAGCCGAAGAACCCGGCGAAACCGATCGTGTCGAAGTCGTCGGCGGCCTGCTCGAGGTGGCGGCGCATCACCTCGGAGCGGACATCGATGCAGAAGACCGCCTGCACCCGCGGGCGCCGGCCCGGCACGGACGGGGCGATCGTGTTGGATGACAACTGCTCGATGAGGTGGCGCTGTGCGGACCGGTCGAAGGCGTCCTGCAACACGAGCCGGCTCTCGAGTGGCGCCCGCACCGCCGGTCGGCTGCCGAGCGAGCGGAGCTGCGCGGTGGCCTCGGCCCAGGCTGCGGGCACCCCGTCGCGTTGCCCGGCATGCAGGACGGCGAGCTCCCAGCCGAGCAACACGGCGAGGAACTGCAGCAGCGTGTCGTCGTCATCGCCGAGCAACCGGTGGTCCCACACGACCCGGGCCGCGTGGGCTGCCCAGCCCCCAACCCGCAGCAACAGCGCGTGCAGGTACAGCTCGAGCGCCTCGCCGGGGATCCCCAGCTCGCGGACGGCCAGTCCGGTGGCGGCGAACGGGTCGTCGGGGAGCGACCGAACCGTCGCCCGGAACCCGCTGAGACCCATGACCTCGGGCGTACGGTCGATGCTCGCCTCCTCCTTCCACGCGACGAACAGCGGCCGTTTGGGGTCAGCCGACTTCCACAAAGCCTGCCCGCCGTCGAAGTAGGCCGCCGCCCACGCCGAGACCCGATCGGTCGACAACCGGACCCAATCGTCTCCCGTCACCGCGGCCGCGACATCGACGACCGTCGGCACGCGGGCAGCCGTCGCCGCCGCGTCATCGTCGGATGTCCGGAGCGCGTGCAGCCAGCTCGCGACATCGGCGGCCGGCCCGGCCCCGGACGCGGCCAGCGCCGCATCAAGGTCGTCGCGGTTGATGCGGCCCCGGTCGATCGCGTCCAGGTAGAACGCGGCGGGCATCGTCGAGTGCGCCCCTGCGGTGCTCGCCAGTAGCTCCGCGGCCTCGCCGAAACGGAGGTCGGCCAAGCCGAGGTACGGGTTGACGGCCACGAAGCTCTCCAGCGGCCAGAGCGGGGCGATCCGCCCGCACGCCGCGCGCAGGGCTCGTTCGATGTCAGCGGGGGCCATCTCGGTCGGCACTGCGGGGATTCGGGTCAGTTCCACGGTGTCGTCTCCAGGTTCGTCATCAAGGGCCGGGGTGGTCGGTGTCGGGGTCATCGGGCCTGCTCCGGTCGCAGCGTCGGGCGTCTCAGGGCGCCGACGGCGCGGTCGAACATGGCGTTGGCGTAGAGGCCGTTGCGCAGGTGGATCGCCATGGCGCGCCGTCGCGCGCTCATGGACCTGGTCGGTTCGAGGATCTGCAGCACCACCACCGCCGCGAAGGACACGAGGATCACGAGGATCAACGCCGCCTGGAACACGTCACGGCCCACGGTTTCGGGCACCGTGTCGGCCAGGAGATGATGCGCGCCCGTCTCCAGCGTGAAGAACGAGAGGGTCACGGCGAGGGCCAACCCGGCGGCTCGGACGGTGCCGATGATCGGGCCGGCCGAGTCCAGGGCGGGGGCGACGAGCTGGGTCGTCCCGATGACGAGGATGCCGCCGATCGCGATCACGATCGGGTTGCCCCCGAAGTCGATCCCCCACAACAGCGCCAGGGGCAGGTACAGCCCGAGTGCGATCAAGGCGCTGCCGGCGATGCGCAGTGGGCTTCCGAGCCGCCGGGGCAAGGCCACCTTGGCGGATCGCTTCTCGTCGATCACGCTGCCCGACGAGAGGAAGGCGTGCGCCTTGTAGAACGAGTGGGCGACCAGATGAAGCAGGGCGGCGGGGTAGAAGCCCATCCCGCAGACCATCAGCATGAAGCCCATGTGGGCGGCGCTGGAGTAGCCGAGGGCCACCTTGACCGACGGCTGGGTGAGCAGCACAACCGAGGCGAAGACGGCGGTGAAGCCGCCGACGACGATCAGCAGCGTGGTGGCTGGTCGAGCACCCTCGACCACGTACGCCATGCGGATGATCAGGAACGGCCCGGCGTTGAGGATCCCGGCATGCAGCAGCGCCGAGACCGGCGTCGGTGTCTCCATCACCTCGACCAGCCAGCCGTGCGTGGGGAACTGGGCCGACTTCAACATGGCGGCAACCCCGAGACAGAGCGCGGCCAACGCGAGCGCCCCGAACGACCAGCCGGCGGTGGAGGACGCCTGGGCACCGACGAAGATCTCCTTCAGGTTCCCCGTGCCGAACCGGTGGTAGAGCAGCGCGACCGCCGCGATCAGGAAGCCGTCGCCGATTCGGGCGGCGATGAACTTCTTCCGGGCGGCGGTGACCGCCCGCGGGCGGTCTCGGTAGAAGACCAGCAACCGATGCAACGCCAGGCTGGTGGCCACCCACGCAACCACCAGCAGGGCCAGATCCCCGGACACCACGAGCACCTCGACCGCGGCGATCGTGGCCGCCAGCCGGCCCAGGAACACCCCGTGGCGGTCGTCGCCGTCGAGATAGGTGCTGCTGAACCGGAAGATGACCACGGCCAGCAGGGAGATCATGGTGAGCATCGTCACGCTGAGCGGATCCAGCCGCACGGAGAGCCCCAAGCCGTTCCAGCCGACCGTAGGGCTCTCCACGGGACCGTTCAGTGCCGTCAATCCGCTCGCGACCACGGCGACGGCCACGCCGAACCCTGCGGACCATGCCCCCAGACGCTCGACGAGTCTCGGATCCGGCCCGGGAACTGATGCGGCCGCGATCGCGACAAGGCCGAATGCCAACGGGGCGGCGAGCGCCACGAGAGCGAGGGGTGATGTCATCAGTTCACCTTTCGGTTCACGCCATCGCGGGGCGATGCGCGGTTCGGTTTGCGCCCACGGGGAGAGCTCACCGACGGGATGGTTCTGGTTGTCGCCATGGAAGCCACATGCATGGCCCACTATAGAGGAGGACAAAGACCGGAATCAAGTTTCCGTAGTGGGCGGTCTCGGGCAACCACGGGACCTGGCTCGACGATCTCCCCGCCGGACGCCTCATCGACACCATGTTCGGCGGTTCATCCTCGTCGTTCCTGAAGAACGCCTACATCCACCGGGTCGTCCGAGACGAGACCGTCCTCATGTTCGACGCGATCAGATGCTGGATCTACCAAGACGACATCCGCCGCCTCGGCGAAGTCGAACGCGCCCTCGGAGGCCTCACGTCCTGACCCGCCTGGCGCGACCGAAAGCTCGACTTGGGCAGCCGGCCCCGATCCCGATCCCGATCCCGACCCCGTGAACAGGGCCTTCATGTTCAGGTTCGTCAGGTGAGCCCTTGCCGCCTGGACTGCGCACTGCCACCCGATGTGCCATGGATGTGCCATTGGTCCCGGTCCGGCATGGCACGAAGAAGCTGATGACACAGCGTCTGAGCTGCGTCGTCAACGGCTGCGCTCCGGTATGAGCACGCCACCCGTGACAGGGACGCGGCGACAGCCGTCGACGCTTGGCGACCTCATCAAGCCCAAGCCCGGGAGCGTCACGGAGCTGCGCCCGTCTGCAGCTGATCGCGATGGCACCTGATCCCCCTGGCGGCGCTCCGGGGAACGCCGTGTACTGGCGCTCCGGGGGCCACCGACTCTCGGACTCCACCACGATCCTCCGGTTCGAGATCGCCGACCTGAACCGGCTCGTGACCAGGTCGGCCGTCGGACAGCGGTCTCTACGCGGGCATCTTGGAGCGCACCGGCCACCCACCCACCTGGGACGTCCTCGTCGTGTCCTGCTTCGCAGTGACGGACCTGTGGACGCCGGCGAGGGTGGCCGAACAGACCGGCTTTCGCCACGCCAGTACCGGACGGCACCAGCGGGCCACCTCCTCGCCGCTGGTTACGCGCTCTGGCCGACCGAGACCTTCGTCGCCGGCATCCCGGATCCTCGCAACGAGGTCCACGACGACTTGGTCGTCGCCACCGGGCCTTCGCCCATCCCCGCGGAGCTAACCGCACCGACGCCAGCCGCTCGGCGTGCAGCTCGGGACGGCCTGCGGTCAAGATTCGACGCGGCGGCCTTCGCCGCCACGATGTGCTACCGGCTGATCACCTTCTACCTGCCACCGATCTGGGGGGCCGGGGTGTTTCGCCGGATGGAGCGCAACGGCCTGCTGTGAGCGGACCTGGGACGTGTGGGCCGAACGAGCCGAGCTTGGCTAGGTTTCCTGGATGGGGCGCGTTGGAGCCAGGCACGACGATGCCGTTCGTGACGGAAACTTCGTGCCACCGCGGCCGGACCAGGGCCTCGCGCTTCGTCACGAGGCCTTGAAGCGCCTTTCGGCCCCGGGTCTGCGGGTCGGCGTGATCACGGCGCCAGCGGGCTACGGCAAGACGTCGCACGCGTCCGCCTGGCTCGCTGATGATGATCGGCCGGCGGTGTGGATCGACCTCGAGGACGGCCACGACGATGCTCTCCTACTGCTGACCGACTTGGTGGAGGCATTGTCGGCAGTCACTGACTTCCTCGGCGACGGTCTTCCCGTGCGTGGTGCGACCGTTGACGAGTACGCAACCGGGGTCGCGGCGGCGCTGGGGCGCGCTGCGCGGGCATGCACGGCGCCGTTCGTGTTGGTGCTCGACGACGTGCACCGGTTGGCCGACGTTTCCGCGATCGACCTGGTGGGGTCGCTGGTGGCGAACGTGCCCTCGGAGGCGGCGGTGCTGCTGGTGGGTCGTACCTGTCCGCTACGGGAGCTGAGTCGGCTGCGGGTCGACGCGGGCGTCGTCGAGATCACGACCGATGATCTCAGGCTGGACCCGCCCGGCGTCGGCCGTGTCCTCTCCGCGATGGGTGTCGACGCCCTGGAGGAGCAGGTGGAGAAGGTGGCGCTTGAGACCGAAGGGTGGCCGGTGGGTGTTCGGCTGGCGGGGCTCTCCGCCCTCGCCCACCGTGACGAGCGTGGTCCTGACATGGTGGCGCTGAGGGGGCGTGCGCCCGACATCTCGGACTACCTCGCTTCGGAGTGGCTCCGCGATCTCACCGACGACGAACGTGACGTCCTCACCCAGGTGAGTCCGCTCGATCGACTCTCCGGCCCGTTGTGCAACGAGGTGCTCGGCCGTGATGACGCGGGGGAGATCCTGCACGGGATCTTCCGAAATCGCTTGCTGCTGATCCCGCTCGATCACCACGAAGGCGCCTACCGGATGCACGGCCTGCTCCGCGACGCACTCGAAGCGGCGTTCGAACGCACCGACCCACACGGGCTTCGGCGGGTGCACACGAAGGCCAGCCACTGGTTCGAGAGGGCCGGCGACCCTGATCGTGCGGTCCAGCACGCCGTGGCCGCGGACGACTTCGCGCGGGCGCACGACCTCGTCGTGGGTCACACGCCGTCCTTCTACACGAACGGCAGGTACAGGACCGTCCACCGGTGGATCGAGTCGCTGCCCCGTGAGCAGGTGGTGGCCAGCTCGGCGCTGTGCCTGTGTGCCGCGCTGGCCGAGCTCGGCCTCGGCCACCCCGACGCGCTCTCGGTCTGGCTCCGTCTCGGCGAGCACGCCGCCGAGACGTCACCCGAGCCGGATCCGACGGCCCAGCTCTGCCTCCTCGACCTCCGCTCGACGACCAACACCGGACCGGTGCGGTCGGCGCTCGAGGATGCGGCGGCGGCCTATCGGGGACTGCCGCCGAGCATCTGGCACGCGGCGTCGTGCCTGGCGTATGGCGTGTGGTCCTGGACCGTGGGCGACGACCTCGCTGCGGGGATCCTCACCGAAGGGGCTGAGGAGGCGGCGGTGCTCGGCGCCCCCGCGCTCGAGGCCTACTGCACGGCGATGCTCGCGCTGATCGCGCACGCCGAACGAGATCCGGCGCGCGCTTGGGGGCTCGTGTCGCGAGCGCGGCGGGTTGCTAGCGAGAACGGTCTGGAGCGAGCCCCGGGAATGGCCATCGTCAGCGCCATGCACGCCCTGGCTGCCGCGAGCGCCGGTGATCGCGACACCGCCAAGCACGACTGGCAGCTCGCTCGCACCCAGCTGGCCGTGCTCAAGGACCTCTCGGGGTGGGCGAACGTCCAAACCCGGGTCGCGCTCGCTAACACCAGTCTGCTGCTCGGCGACCGCATCGGTGCCGAGACGATGCTGCGCGAGGCGCGCGAGTTCCTCATCCGACAGCCCGACGCCGTCCGGGCCCACGCGCAGATCACCGAGTTGGAGGGCCTCACCCAGCAGGTGCAGCGCCTCGCGACGTCGGGGTCGTCGTCGCTCACCACGGCAGAGCTGCGCGTGCTGAACTACCTGCCCACCAACCTCACCCTCGCCGCGATCGGCACCCGGCTGTACGTGTCCAGGTACACGATCAAGACCCACTGCGAATCGATCTACCGCAAACTCGACGTCGGGTCGCGCTCGGAGGCCGTGGAGGGAGCACGACACCTCGGGCTCCTGGATGCCGAAGGTCCCGCCGCCGGGTGAATCACGAAGGTCGGTTCCGCGCGGCGGCGCGTCGTCGTGCCCGCCGCTGGAGCGTCAACGTCGCGGTGCTGGCAAGGACGAGCATCACCACGTTGGAGAGCAACACCAGCAGCGCTCCCCACATCGGGTCGTCGCGGCCCATGGCGATCGCGGCACCGACGTACGCGGCGGCCGGGATCGTCGTGACCGAGATGGCGACGCCGACGGCGGCGCCGCCGGGACGTTCGAAGGCCAACATGCCGGCCACGCCGGCGGTGCCGGCGACCATCAGGCTGCCCGGGCCGAGATGGGTGAGGGCTTCACCGATGGTCGTGTCCGCGAGCACCAGCGTCTCGGGAACACGCCCGAACAGTCGCAGGAGCGCGGTGGCCGCAAGGGCGCCGACGGCGCTGACCGCGAGTCCGATCAGTAGGACGCGGACCGCCCGGAGGGCGAGCTGCCAGCGGTGCTCGACGATGCCGATGGCACTGGCGCTGATTGGGAGCAGGTCGGGGCTGATCGCCATCGCGCCGACGATGAGGACGGCCGAGCCGGTGAGCACGCCGATGCCGGCGATGATGCCCGCGGTGATCATGAACACGAGGTAGCTCGACGCGAGCTCGGCGTGTTCGTCGGCATGGCCCACGATCTCGGCCCACACCTGGGCCCCCGACTCGCCGGAGCGCGCCTGCGAGCGCCACCCGAGCGGCTGGATGCCGGGCACGCGCCACAACGTCAGGTCATCGGGCTCGATACCGAAAGTCGCCAGCCGTTCGATGGCGGCATCGGCACTGGTGACGTCGACCTGCGCGGATAGCGACACCAACCCCTCGGTTGTCGATGCGCCCCTCGTGACATGACGGATGCCCGGGATCGCGATGAGTGCCGCGCACACATCGTCGACCAGTTCTGCGCGCACGAACGAGTCGAGCTTGAGCATGCTCAGCTCACCTACGTGGATAGGTCGCCGCCGTTCGAGAAGTCGTGACCGCAGGCACCACAGACTGTGGACCCCTTCTCGACGTCGTCGCCACATGATGGACAGATCCGCAGCCGGGGCCGGCTCATCAGCCAGATGAGCGAGAGCACGACGAAGCCCGCGACGCCGACAGCGAGGATGACGCCGATCCCGACCGCGGTTCCGACCGTGCAGATGGTCTGGCTGATGGTGCCCTCCTCGTCCTGGCAGCCACGCGAGGACAGGCCGACGATCAACCAGATCGCGATGCCGATGGACCAGATGACCAAGGCCCAGGTCGCCTTGCGCCATCCCCGCCGGTGCCCCCTCGATCCCATCTCAGGCTCCGTCCACGATCGTGATCGAGCGGCGGCGCACCAGGATGAGCACCGCCGACGCGGCGACCCAGGCGGGGAAGACGAGGCTCACCCATGGTGCGATCTCGTAGCCAACCAGCAGCATCACCGCCGTGGCCATGCTCAAGGCGCCGAAGGTCCGGGGGAACAGCCCCGACCGCACGCCCCGGGACGCACTCACGCCGACGAACACGGCAGCCGATCGCAGCGCCATGATGTCCGACGACGCTTGGCCGAGTGAAAGCAGCGAACGGGCGCCGTCGACGTCGAAGCCGATGGCCGCATCCGCGAGCCGGGCGACGGCGAGTTGCACCGCTGCGAGCGTGAACAAACTCACTACGACCAACGCACCGGCCACGACGTGGGCCGTCGAGAGGATCGTGTGCTCGTGGCCCGCGGTGCGAACGTAGCGATCGCGTAGCGCCGCCATGAACCAGATGAACGCGATGCCCGCCAACGGGATCACGTACAGGCCGACGATCGTCGCTTCACGCTGATGCGCCGAGTCGCCGTAGTACGCGACCAGCTGGTCGTCGGTCGCGTCGAACGGGGGCGCGCCGCGCAGCAGGAACCACGCGAGCAAGAAGAGCGCGGAGAACAGGAGCCCTGCGAGCGCGATCCGCGACCCGCGCACGCCCGCCTCAGCCTCGCTGGTGACGCCATCGGAGTGAACCATCATGATCTCCGCTCAGTCGCGATCACGGTTCGAGCATCCACCAAGGAGCGCTCGTCGGCATCCGCCACATCAGCCGATTCCGCTCAGGGCGATCGCCGGGAGGATCTCCGCCCATGTGGCGGATGCCAGATCCCGCGCCGACGCCGTAGGTTCGAGGTGGGCAGAGTCGAGCAGCCCGAACACCGGGTCTACGGAACGGAGCACGCCATGGCCAACGAGATCAATGAGCTCACCGAACTGGCCTACGAGGGTGCCGGATTGCCGCTCTCGACGTCCCCGGTGGTGGGCACACCGGCCCAGCCGTATGCGGACCTGTTCGTCCCCGGTACCGAACCGCTGGGGTCGGATGAGATCCGAGTGACGATCCTTGGCAGCGGCGACCCGTTCGTGAAGAAGTCACAGGCGTCGGCGTCGCTGCTCATCGAGGTGGGCAACGCCGAGGGGGACTTCTTCTTCTTCGATCTCGGGTCGGGGTCGCTCGCCAACTTCAACGGCCTCGGCCTCCCGGTCACATCGACGACCAAGGTGTTCTTGTCGCACCTGCACGCGGACCACGTGGGGGACATGCCGACGTTGCTGTGGAGCCTCGCCAAGGCCGGTCGTCGCGACCCGGTGGAGGTGTGGGGCCCGGCCGGGGAGGAGGACCACCTCGGTACGCTCGCCTACGCGCAGCACCTCGAGATAGCCCACGCGTGGGACATGAAGTCGTTGAACGGGCATCCGGGCCAGTCGGGGGCGCGAGCGATCACCACCGAAGTGCCCTACGACCGGCCCGAAGTCGTCTACCAGCGCAACGGGGTGACCATCACCTCGTTCCCCGTGATCCACATCCACAACGGCGCGGTCGGCTACCGCCTCGACTACGCCGGGCGCAGCATCGTGTTCTCCGGCGACACCCGCCCGTGCAACTACCTCGTCGAAGCCTGTGACGGCGCCGACCTGCTCGTTCACGAGACATTTCCGACTGCCGCGGTGCTCTCCCAGAAAGCCGGCATGCCGCTGGCGGTCGCGGAGATGATCGTGAACGGTGCCCACACCAGCCCGGCGATGGCGGGCAAGGTGTTCGAGCGCGCCGGCGCACGGATGTCGGCGATGTGGCACCTCGTCGTCGACCACGAAACCGTCGGCCCCGTGTTCTCTGAGGTGCGCGCCGAGCACGACGGTCCCGTCGTCATAAGCCAGGACCTCACCGTGTTCACCATCACCAAGGAGTCCGTCGTCGCCCGGCAGGCCACCATCGATCCGGTCCGCTGGCCCGTCGTCGGCCCGTCGAACGAACAGGGCCCGCCGATGAACCCACCGCTCGAACCCCCGGCCTGGTGGGCCGACGCGCTCATCACCGACTGACGGGGCGGGATCGCCCCATGGACACGACTGCGAGCACAGCGACGGGTCGGGCCCACCTGCCCCGACCGGGGGGCGTGCTGCTCCCCGGTGGACGTTCTCGGCTGATCACCGAGATCTTCGCGGGCGAGCCGTGAACGAACCTGCGTGCCGCTGGATTCGTGCCCGACCACACCCTGGCCAAGGCCTCTTGGCGTCGTCGACCACCCAACGCGCCGCTCGGAGAGCCCGCCCACGACTGAACCCGACCCAGCGGTGACCTCCCGCCGCAGCGCCAAACCGGCCGAACGCGTCGGTCCCGCGGAACAGAACAGCGGCTTCTCGGTAGCTCCTCACGGTCGCCCGACACGAGTGCCAGACATCAACCCGACGACTCAGGGTCCGGTCGCTCAAGGATGGATTGGAGGTACTCGGCCGCGTCGCGGTCGCGAGCAGGGACCCACGCCCAGTAGATGTCGAGGGTCGTGGAGGTACGGGCGTGACCGAGCCGGTTGGCGACGGTGCGCACGTCGATGCCGGCGGTGAGCAGTTCGGTGGCGACGAAGTGGCGGAGCCCGTGGATCTTGAGGTGATCCAGACCGCTGCGCCGACGGAGGCGTTCCCAGCGGCGGCTGACCCTGTCGGGCCGCCACGGGTGGCGACCGTCGGGGTCGTTGGTGAAGACCAACTCCGCTGGATCAACACCTCGGCCACGGTCGGCGGCTCGGGTACATGCATTTCCGTAGAGCCCTTCCAGCGACGCGGTAGCGCGGTCGGTGAGGGACACGAGGCGGAACCGGTCGGTCTTGGTGGTCTTGATGAACACCCCTTCCTTCTTCGTCGCCGACAAGGACCGCTCGATCCGAACCGTCCTCGCGGCCAGATCGACGTCGCACCAGGGCAGCCCGCACACCTCACCGCGACGGGCTCCCGTGGCCGCGGCGACATCCAGCCAGCACGCCAACATCGGATCATGCTCGCGGGCCGCGGCGAGCAGTTCCCGCACCTGGTCGACATCGGGTGGGACGACGGTTGCCCGGGGCACTTCGGGTCGGGTGGCGTCGGACACCGGGTTGCGTGGTAGCCAGCCCCAGCGCACCGCTTGGGCGACCGCTCGGTGCAACACGACGTGGGCGCAGCGGACCCGTGACGGGCCGAGACCGGCGGCGGCCATGCGGTGGTAGAGCCGGTCACAGTCGCCGGGCGGTGAGCTTCCACAGCGGGATCGACCCGAGCTCGGGGATCAGGTGCCCGTTGGTGACGCTCTCCCAGTCCGATCGAGTGGTCGGTGCCAGCGTGGCGGTCGCCAAGAACTCCTCGAGCACGGTCGCGACGGTGACCTCGCTGCCGCCCTGAAGACCGGCGCCCGCCTCGACCACGAAGCACTGCAACGCGCGTGTCGCCTCGGCCTTGGTGCCACGGAAGGGCCGCGAGATTCTTCGGGTCCTGCCGGTCACTGCGTCAGGCTCGGAGGTCACCTGGAGGCGCCAGACCCCCGGTGATCGTTCGGTCATCGTTCCGGTACGTGGTCTGGTCATCGCCCACGATGACGCCGAATCGCACCCAATCGCACCCGAACTGGCCATCCTGACGCCCGCTGTCAGCGACCCGGCACCATCGCTGACCAGCGCCTTCACAAGAGAGCGGGTGACGGGAATCGAACCCGCGTTCTCAGCTTGGGAAGCTGATGTTCTGCCTCTGAACTACACCCGCGAACGCCAGCCGATGGTAGTCGATCGTCTGCCCGATGCCCGGCGCCGGAGGGGCGCCGGGCGGGGTGGTGGCGGTAGCGTGCGGGGCACCATGATCCTGTCGGACCGAAGCATCCGCGAGCAGATCGCGGCGGGGCGGATCGTCGTTGATCCGCTCGCCGATCGCGACATCCAACCGTCCTCGATCGACCTCCACATCGACCGCTACTTCCGGGTGTTCCGCAACCACACCATGCGGGTCATCGACGTGAAGGAGGACCAGGAGGAGCTCACCGAGCTCGTCGAGATCGGGGGGGAGGACTCGCTGATCCTTCACCCCGGGGAGTTCGTCCTGGGCTCGACCCTGGAGCGGGTGGCCATCCCCGACGACGTCGTGGGGAGGCTGGAGGGCAAGTCCAGTCTGGGCAGGCTGGGCCTGTTGATCCACAGCACGGCCGGCTTCATCGACCCCGGGTTCGACGGTCAGCTGACCCTGGAGCTGTCCAACGTCGCCAACCTGCCCATCACCCTCTACCCTGGCATGAAGATCGGCCAGATCAGCTTCCTGCAGATGACCACCCCCGCCGAGCACCCCTACGGATCGCGGGAGGCGGGCTCGAAGTACCAGCACCAGGTCGGACCCCGTCCGAGCCGGTACTTCGAGAACTTCCGCCAGGGCGAGCCCGAGCGGTCGCGGGAGGGCGGGTCCTAGACCGACGGAGGCCGCGGGCGTCCGCCGGTGGGGAGTCCGGGACCGTGCGACGGCCCCGACCCGGTCAGCTCGCCGGCGTCGCGTCCTTCCCGTCGGACCGGTCGGTGGCCGTCCCGATCGAGGCGGTCGCGACCTGCCGGACGGCCTCGGCTGCCTCGATCGCGTCGAGGAGGTGCATCGAGATGTCCTGCACCACGACGTCGTCGCGGCCGTTCTCCTTGACACCGTCGTCGATCATCACGATGCAGAACGGGCAGGCCGTCGCCACCCGCTGCGCACCGGTGGCGATGAGCTCCCGGGACCGCTCGGTGTTGACCTTCTTGCCGGTGCTCTCCTCCATCCACATCCGGGCACCGCCCGCGCCGCAGCACATGCCCTTCGTCCCGTTTCGCGGGGCCTCGACGATCTCGATGCCCTTCAGGGACCCGATGACCTTGCGGGGCGCGCCGTAGATGTCGTTGTGGCGGCCCAGGTAGCAGGAGTCGTGGTAGACGACCCGTTCCTCGAGGCTGGCGCTCTTCAGGTCGAGGCGGCCGGACTCGATGAGCCGCTCGAGGAACTCGCTGTGGTGGAGGACCTGGTAGTTGCCCCCGAGCTGGGGGTACTCGTTGCCCAGCGTGTTGAAGCAGTGGGGGCAGATGGTGACGATCTTCGTCACGCCCATCCCGTTGAGGGTCTCGACGTTCTGCATGGCCAGCATCTGGAACAGGTACTCCGACCCCGACCGACGTGCCGGGTCGCCGGTGCAGAGCTCCGAGGGGCCGAGGATGGCGAAGTCGACCCCTGCCCGTTGGAGCAGCTTGGCGGTCGCCACGGCGATCTTCTTGGCCCGGTCGTCGAAGCTGCCCGCGCAGCCGACCCAGAAGAGGTACTCATGGCCGAGGGCGGCGCTCGGGTCCACCACCTCGACGCCGTCGGGCAGCGCGTCGGCCCAGTCGCCTCGGGCGTCCTGGGACAGCGCCCAGGGGTTCTGCTGGTTCTCCATGGCCCGATAGGCCTTGCCGAGCTCGGTGGGGAAGTTCGACTCCATGAGGGACAGGTACCGGCGCATGTCCAGGATCTTGTCGAGGATCTCGATGTTGACCGGGCAGATCTCGTCGCACGCCTTGCAGCTCGTGCAGGACCAGATCTCCTCGGGGCTCACGCGCTCGAACACGCTGTCCGCGCTGACCGTGAGCTCGCGCTCGTGGCCGACGACGGCCGGTACCGGGGGGCTCCCCGACTCGCTCATCACCTGCCCCACCTTGAGCACGATCTCGCGCGGGTCGAGCGGCTTGCCGGTGGCGTTGGCGGGGCAGACGCTCGTGCAGCGCCCGCAGACGGTGCAGGCGTCGGTGTCGAGCAGCTGCTTCCAGGTAAAGTCGCTGATGAGGTTGGCGCCGAAGCTCTCCATGTCGGTTTCGGCCAGGTTGGGGAGCGGCTTCATGGCGCCCTTGGGCCGGTCACGGTCCGAGAGGTACATGTTCATGGGCGAGAGGAACATGTGGCGCAGCTTCGTCACGGGCAGGATGGCGACGAACACGAAGAACGCCCCCACGTGCACAAGCCAGAGCACCTGGTGGGCGGTCTGCAGGCCGCCGCGGCCGACGTCGCGGATGAGCCAGGACGACGGATACGAGATGTAGGCCCACTTCTCGAATCCCAGACGACCCTCGAGGGCGATCCGCACGGTCTGCACCGCCAGCCCGGTGAGGCCGATGACGAACATCGTCCCGAGGATGAGGGCGTCCTCGGGACGGGTCTTCACCCGAAGGCGGTAGGGGCGCTGGACGTATCGCCGCACGATGGCCCAGCCGACGCCGATGAGGAACAGGACCCCGGCGGTGTCGCCCACGAACTTGTACGCCTGGTAGGTGGTGCCGTGGAGGAACTTGGCCGACGGCGGCAGCTGATGGTCGATCTCCAGGACCGTCGTCACGGCGAACAGCACCAGGAAGGGGAAGTAGATGAGGCTGTGCATCAGGCCGGCCGCGCTGTCGCGCAGCAGGGTCTGCATGTAGACGCCCCGCCGGTAGTCGCCCGCCCGCTTCCGGAAGCGGAGGCGGTCGGTCGCCCGCTTGTCGGGCTGGCCCCGCTGCCAGTTGCGGGCCCGGAGGCTGAGCTGCCAGGCGGCCCACACGAACAGCAGGGGGAGCATGGTGTAGAAGACGACCTGGACGGCCCCCGGGACGTTGACGAACACCTCGCGAGACACCGGGCTCTTGTCCGTCCAGCCCTCGCTCGCTCCGATGATGCCGGAGGCGGCCGTCACCACCGCCAGGCCGAGGCCCACGAGGACGAACAGCTGGGCGGGCTTGAGCGGGGCCTTCACCTTCGGCCGGGTAGACATGGCTCCGAACGTAGCTTGTGACCTGGCCGGACGCCGATTCAGGGCGGGTCGGGCGGTGGGCTCGCCGCGCCCGCCACCGGGGGGTTCAGTGCGAGACGGCCTTCTCGTCAGCCTCGCGGAGCCGGGCCACCATCTGGACGAGGATCTTGCGGGCCAGACCCGGGACCTCGTCGAGCACGGCGCTGAACTCGCGCTGGCCGAGGACGAGCAGGGTCATCGGCGTCTCGGCCGCCACGGTGGCGTTGCGCATGCCCTTGTCGAGCACCGCCAGCTCACCGAAGTACTGGCCGGGCCCGAGCGTCGCGACCTCGCTGCCGTCGCGCCTGACGGCGGCCTGGCCATCGAGGATGAGGAAGAACTCGTGACCGTAGGTCCCCTGCTTCACCAGCTCCTTGCCGGCGGAGACCGTGACCTCGTCCGAGGCCCGGCTGATCAGGGCCAGTTCCTTCTTCGAGCAAGCGGCGAACAGCTTCACCTGCGCCAGGTGTTCGAGCTTCGAGTCGCGGGCCATGCGCGCAGACTAGCGGTGAACGTCACGACGGGCCCGGCCCGTGCCGCCGCCCACCGTTCACGGAGGGGAAACAGCGGCGTAATAGACGATCTCTAGTGTTCCGGGTGATGGACGTGACCCTCGTTCGCTGGCCCGTGGAAGCGGTGCGACGGGAGCGCCTGGCCCGGTCGAACGCGCCACGGCTGCTGCTCGTGGAGGACGGCGCCCTCCCTCCCCCGGCCGAGGACTGCCTGGAGGACTGGATCCGCGTCCCGGCGTCGGAGGGCGACGTGCGGGTCCGGCTCGACTCGCTCGCCGCCCGGGCCGCCCACCACATCGGCTCGCGACCGGACCTCGACGGCGACGGGGTCCTGCGCTTCGGGGTGGGCTGGGTGCCGCTGCCGCCGGTGGAGGCCCGCCTGACCCGGGCCCTTCTCGACCGGTTCGGCGCGGTCGTGGGCCGGGACGTGCTGAGCCGGGCCGGCTGGCCGGAAGGGGCTCCCGGCCGCAATGCCCTCGACGTCCACGTCCTGCGACTCCGCCGTCGGCTCGGTCCGGTCGGCCTGGCCATCCGGACGGTCCGCTCACGCGGCTACCTGCTCGAGGCCGGCGCCGAGGATCGGGCCGCCGCGTTCCGGGCGGAGGCCTGACCGACCGGCCGATCGGGGAGCCCGGGCGCCTGGGCGGCCGGTGGAGGAACCGGCGCTGGCGCTCGGGGCCCGCTACGCCTCGTCGAGGTAGCGCTCCCGCTCCCACGTGGTCACGTGCGCCCGGTAGGCCTCCGCCTCGCTCCGCCGGCCGTCCACCAGGCTCGCGAGCAGCCGGTGGTCGAACGCGTCGACCAGCGTGTCGTCGGCCAGGAGGGCGTCGAGGGCCTCGTCGAGGTTTCGTGGCAGCGGCTGGTAGCGCAGGGCGTGGGTCTCCGCCGGCTCGTAGCTGTCCACGACCTCCTCGAGCGGAGGTCCGGGGTCGTAGCGGTTGGCCAGTCCGTCGGCCTCGGCGATCAGCAGGCCGGCCACGAGCAGGTAGGGGTTCGCCGACGGGTCCGGGCCCCGGTACTCGATGCCGCCCGTCTCGCCGCCGAGCTGGCCGATCCGCACCAGCGCGCCCCGGTTCACGTGGGCCCAGACGGCGGCCCCGGGGGCCTCCGGTCCGGCGTGGAGCCGCTTGTAGGAGTTGACGGTGGGCGAGGCCAGGGCGGCCAGCGCCCGGGCATGGGTGAGGATGCCCCCCACCAGCGCCTCGCCGTCGGGGGAGAGCTTGCCGCCGTCCACGACCAGGCCGTCGATCTCGTGGTGGAGGTGCAGGCCCGAGCCGGGCTGGCCGTTCAGGGGGCGGGGCATGAACGTCGCCACGAGGCCGGTCTCGCGCGCCACGTCGCGGACGGTCTGCTTGGCCAGCACGATGGCGTCGGCCAGCTCGACGGGCCCGAGCGGCGCCAGGTCGATCTCGTACTGCCCGGGCCCGGCCTCGTGGTGGCAGGACAGGACGTCGACGCCGCCGGCGGCGAGCTGGTCGGCAGCCGCCCGGACGACCGCCATGCCCAGGCCCTCGCGGTCGTCGAAGTAGGCGGCGTGGTCCACGGGCTCGCCGGCCTCGAGGAGGTAGAGCTCGAGCTCCGCGGCCGAGGACCACGCGCCGGGGAGTTCGCCCAGGCCGTCGAGCATCCCGACCAGGGCGGTCCGGGGATCGGCCGGCCAGGGCACCCCGTCGGGCGTGAGCACCGTGCACGCCACCCGGGCCACGTCACCGGCCCGTCGGAGAGTGGCCGGGTCGGGGCGCAGGCGCATGTCCGCTTCCAGCGCCCGGGCGCGGCCCTGCAGGGCGGAGCCGTCGAAGGTCTCGCCGACCTCCACGGCCCGGGCGAACCGGGTCACCGGGAGCTGGAGAGAGTTGCTGGTCCCGAACACGTCGACGAACGTGAGGCGGACCCACCGCACCCCTTCGAGAGTCTGCTGCCATCCCCGCGTCGCGCTCACCTGGCCACCTCCGTCACGTTGGTCACCGGAGCACCACCGACAGGGTGATGATCACGGCGACGATGCCGATGAATCCGACGGCTACGAGCGCCACGAAGGCCCACAGCCGCTTCTCCGAGTTGATCGCCGCCATGCCGCCGATCGGGGGCTCGGGCGACACGTCATAGGCCGACGGGTCCAGCGTGTCGAGATGCTCGAGGTCGTGCAGCAGCTCGTCGGCCGACTGGTAGCGGTGTTCGCGGTGGCGGCGCATGGCGTGCGTGACCACCGCCTCGAGGGCCGGGGGCACGTCGGGGCGGAGCTCGTGCAGCGGCTGCGGGTTCTCCCCGAGGTGACCGGCCATCACCGCCATCCAGTTGTCCCCGCCGAAGGGAACCCGGCCGGCGAGGAACTCGTACATCATGATGCCCCAGGCGTAGACGTCGCTGCGGGCGTCCCCCCGCTCGCCCTGGATCTGCTCGGGGCTCATGTAGTCGGGGGTGCCGAGGCTCTCGGAGAGGTGCTTCCAGGTCAGCCGGCGCGCGCCCTCGAGCATCGCCGTCCCGAAGTCGGCGATCTTGAGGCAGCCGTCCTCGGACACGAGCACGTTCTCGGGCTTGAGGTCACGGTGCACGATGCCCTGGGTGTGGAGGTAGGCGAGCGCGCCGGCCAGCTGGCGGCCCCAGTCGATGGCGCGGGCGATCGGGATGGGTGTGGGCCCGGCCCGGAACACGCGCCGCAGGTTGTCGCCCTCGATGTACTCGAGCACGAGGTAGGGCTCCGTGCGCGTGTCCCCACCGTCGATACCCCGCTGGACCCCGGGGTGGTCCAGGCGACGGGCGATGTCGCTCTCCCTGCGGTAGCGCTGGAAGAGGCCGGGGTCGGCGAGGAGGTTGGGATTCGGCATCTTGAGGACGACGGTCTCGCCGGTGTCGGTCCGGCGCGCCCGGTAGGTCTCGGCGTAGGCGCCCTCGCCCAGGGACGCGACGACCTCGTACCTGTCGATCAGCTCGCCCGGCTGGTGGCGCACCTCAGCTCCTTCCCCGCCGGAAGAGCAGCCGCCGCCCGCCAGCTGCCGGGATGGGACGATCCGACGTGATCCGGACGACGACGGCGGTGACGTTATCAGCGGTCCCCCGGCCGATGGCGGCGTCGACCAGCTGCTGGGCGGCCGAGGCGGCCGTGGGGACGGCGTCGACCCCGATGGCCGTCGCGACCTCGGCGATGTCGCCCCGCGAGACGACGTCCCAGAGGCCGTCCGAGCACAGGACGAAGGTGTCACCCCTGCGGACGGGCTCCTTGACGATGTCGACCTGCACCATGAGGTCCGCGCCGAGGCTCCGGGTGAGCATCGAGCGCGCGGGGTGGTTGGCCGCCTGCTCGGGGGTGATCATGCGCATGCGCAGCATCTCGGCGACCCGGGAGTGGTCCGTGGTCAGCTGGGTGCACTCCCCGTCGCGGACCCGGTAGCACCGGCTGTCGCCCACGCTCGCCACCAGCGCCTCGGTGCCGGCCAGGGTGAGGGCGCAGATGGTGGTGCCCATCCCCCGGCGCCCCGACTCCATCCCCGTGTCGCAGACGACGGTGTTGGCGGCCCGGACCCCGTTGCGGAGGGCGGCGGCCGGGGCCGCGGGCGACCCCGTCGTCCAGCCCGACAGCAGCGTCTCGGTGGCCAGCCGGCTGGCCACCTCGCCGGCGGCGTGGCCACCCATGCCGTCGGCCAGCACCCACAGGGGGCCCCGGTCCCAGGAGTCGTCCGGGGTGGTCGGCGCGTAGGCGCCGGCGAAGTCCTCGTTGTGGGGGCGGACCTTGCCCGGGTCGCTGATCAGCCCCCAGGACAGCTTGGCGAGGACGGCGTGGCTCGCGAGGTGCCCGTTGCCCTCGGTTTCCGGCTCGTCGTCGGGGCCGCCCACCAGTCCATCATCGGTCACCGAGTACCGTCGCGTGACGTGTCGAAGGACAAGCGCAAGGGCGGCCGGGGCCGCGTGACCCCGAAGGGCGGCCCCAGGCCCGACGTCCCACCCCCGGAGCAGCGCTCCTTCGCCCCCAAGCGCATCGGGCCGTTCGACAAGCCCGATCCTGACGCGCCCCTCGGCCAGGTCGGCCGCCGACCGTCGTCGCCGGGCCGGCTGTTCGTGTTCGCGGGCGTGTGGTTCGTGTGCGGTGTTCTCGCCTTCGTCGTCCTCACGGGGGCGTTGCGCTTCGTCATCGGGTTCGTCCTGGTCGGGATCAGCCTGTTGTGGCTGCGTGGCGCCGCCACGGCGTACCTGCGCCAGCACCGCGGGGAGGGGCAGGGCTAGGGACCGGGGGCCGGGCTCGGGCGGGCGCGGTCGCCCGAGCGCTGGCGCGAACCGGGGCCGGCGTGGCGCCGACCCCGGTGTCGCGTCCTGGCGTTCGGAGGTCAGCCGACGGGGACCCTCGAGGTCTTGCGGTCCTCCACCGCCGCCTTGGCGTGGTGCCTGTTGGGGTTGAACGCCACCCAGAGGACGCCCAGCACCATCCAGAGGCCCACGATGCCGAGCGCCTTGTAGGCGTCCTTGGTCGTGGCACCGCCTGCCGTGATGGCCAGGTACACCACCCCGATGAGCTCGGCCACGTTCATCAGCGCCCCGAGGCCGGGGACCACGTAGTGCTTGCCGATGTGCTTGTCGTGCCGGTGGGCGAAGGCGACGATCGCGACGATGCAGGTCATCCCGTAGACGAGAAATGTCCCGGTGTTGGACGCCAGGGTGACCTGGGTGATGTTGTCCACGTTGTACGGCGTGGCGCAGTAGACGCCGATGGCCGCGGAGATGGCCGTCAGGACCAGGATGCCGCCGTGCGGGGTGGCGAACCTGCCGTGCAGCAGGCTGAGGATGCCCGGCATCTCCTTGTCCTTGGCCATCGAGTAGGTGACCCGGACACCCGTGTTGAGGCACGCCAGCGTGGTGCCCAGCAGGGCCATGAGCACCGTGGCGGCCACGATGAGCGACACCGTGGTGCCCGTGTGCCCGAGGGAGCTCTCGGCGACGTTGTGGATCATGTTGCCGATCGGTGCCGAGTTGGCGCCCGCCGCCGCGTAGCCCGTCAGGTGCTGGGCCGGGGCGCCGGCCGTGGCCGGGACGGTGTAGGTGGACGTCTGCTCGCCGATGACGAAGTTGGCGGCGAAGTACTCGAACAGGTAGCAGACGCCACCCTGGATGATGAGGCTGAGCAGGACGCCGCGCTTGATGTCCTTGTCGGGGTTGATCGCCTCGGCGCCGAGGGCGGTCACCGACTCGAACCCGACGAGGAGCAGGATGGCGATCGTCGACTGGTAGATGACGTTGATCAGGCTGTGGGGGATCACCACCTGCCCGGCGTTGGCCAGCTCGTAGATCTGGCTCCCGTGGCCCAGCCGGTAGGCGATGAACAGGATGCTGACCAGCACCAGCGTCGTGATCTGGATGACGTTGATGACGATCGACGTCATCGTGGAGCCGCTCACGCCCCGGTAGGCGATGAACCCGCACAGGAAGGCGAGGAACACGGCGGCTGCGGCCTGGGGGATGTAGGTCAGGGTGTGGTGGAAGACGGTGCTGTAGATGTAGCCGAACAGGATCCCCATGAACCCGACCATGATCGCCGGGTACAGCCAGTAGTACAGATGGCTGATCCAGCCCACGCTCAGCTTCGCGAACCGGGCGAAGCCCTGGTGCTTCGGGTTCTCCTTGTCCAGGAGGGCCGCCTCGGCGAAGTAGTAGCTCGAGCCCGTCCCGGCGTCGGGGTAGATGCGGGCCAGCTCGCTGTAGCTGTAGGCGGTCAGCAGGGCCAGGACGAGCGAGAAGAACAGGCCCGTCCACATGTCGGGCGCCGTAGCGCCACCCTTCTGCGACGCCTGGATCTGGAAGGTGGTCCAGAGGAAGGCGCCGGGCGCGATCAGCGCCATGGCGTTCACGGTGATGCCGGTGAGGGTGAGGCTCCGCTTCATCTCACCGGCTTGGACTTCAGCCACTGGTGGGCCCCTTTCGTGTAGGCGCTCTTCGGGCTCGCCGTCTCCGGGCGGGACGGCGACTCGAACGCGACGCTGCGCTCAGCGGGGCACGATACGGAGGTCAGATTTCCGGAAGGTCAGTCCCGTGTGAACGGTCTGTTTCCTCCCCCCGGGCGTCCCTGAGGGCCTGGTGGAAGGTCGCTCAGGCCTCGGCCGGGCCTCCGTCGGCGAAGGTCCAGTCCGGCTGCTTGAGCCGGTAGCGCCCGTCATAGACGGCCCGGCCGCCGGACAGGTCGACGAGCTTCGGCACGGCCAACCCCCGGGGCCGGGGGCACCCCCGGCCCTCGAGATGGTCGACGAACTCCTCGGGGAAGCTCGTGAGGAGGCTCGAGACCACGTTCTGCTCCTCCACGGGGAGGGCGCAGCGGTTGCCGTCGGTCACGCTGCGGAGCCGGGCGCCGATCGTCTCGATGTCGAGATCGGTCCCGAGGCCGAGCTCGATGCTCGTCAGGCACTCGGTGATCGTCTGGGTTCCGAGCTTGCAGGCCGGGCACTGGCCGCACGACTCGACGTAGAGGAACCGGCTCAACAGCCGGGCCACCTCCACGATGCACGCGGTGTCGTCGTACACGATGAACCCGGCCGCCCCGAGCCCCTTGCCGATGGCGGCGAAGTCCTCGTAGGTGAGCGGCGTGCGCAGGTCGCCAGGGACCAGCACGGGGTTGGACACGCCGCTGAACACCGCCTTGACGGCGCGCCCGGGCAGGGTGCCGCCCCCGATGCGCTCGATGGCGTCGCCGAGCGGCAGGCCGAGCTCGACTTCGCCGACCCCGGCGTGCACCACGTCGCCGACGACCGTGCACAGGATCATCCCCGGGCTCTGGGGGGTCCCGAGCCCGCGGAACCACTCGGCGCCGTTCGCCAGGATGTGGGGGACGTTGCAGAGGGTCTCCACGTTGTTGACGAGGGTGGGGTTCGACTGGCGCGTCGGGTCCGTCCCCGGCTCGGCCTCGTGGGCCTGCCAGCCGAGCTGGACACCGGTGGCGAAGAGCCCGTGCTGGTAGGGCGGGAGCTGGCGGGGCAGCGGTGCGTTGCCCTCGATCACCTCGAGGAGCGCCTTCTCCTCCCCGAAGAGGTACTCGTCCGGGCCGAGCTTCAGGTTCACCGGCACGTCGAACATGCCGGCGGCGTCCATCTCGCCGACCGCCCGCTGGAGGCTCTCGATCTCGGGGACGAAGGTGTGCTTGACGGCGACGAACACCTCACCGGCGCCGACCGCCGCGGCGGCGATCGCCGCGCCCTCGAGCAGTTGGTAGGGGTTCGACCGCAACAGCGCCCGGTCCTTGAACGTGCCCGGCTCTCCCTCGGCCCCGTTCACGGCGAGGTACTTGGTGTCCCCGGGGGCGGAGCGGACGCTCGCCCATTTGGCGCCCGTCGAGAACCCCGCCCCGCCGCGGCCCCGGAGACGGGCGAGGCGGACCTCCTGGATCGTCTGCTCGGGACCGAGCTCCCGAGCCCGTTGGAGCCCCCGCCCACCGCCACCTTCCCGGTACTGGGCAAGCGAGGTGACGGGGACCGGGGACAGCAGGAACCCGCCCGTGGGCTCGTCGGCGACGTCCATGTCCCTGGTCTACCCCTTCGCAGCCGATCCGGGACCCGTGGTCGGGTGATCGGGGACGACGGGTCCTCGGACCGGGCTCGGCCACCGCCCCGTCGACCGCGCGGTCAGACGGCAGGCGGTCAGGCGGTCAGGTCGACCCGTGAGACGGGGCGCAGGGCGCGGTCGAGCTCGTACACCGTGGGGACCCCGGTCGGCAGCTCGAGGCGGACGATCTCGTCGTCGCTGATGCCGTCGAGGTGCTTGCGCAGGGCCCGCAGGCTGTTGCCGTGGGCCGCGACCAGCACGATGTGGCCGGCCTTCAGATCCGGCCCGATGGCGTCCTCCCACCAGGGCAGCAGGCGGGCCACGACGTCGGCGAGACACTCGGTCGGCGGGACCACCTCGGCGGGCAGGTCGGCGTAGCGGGGGTCGCTGAGCGACGAGCGCTCGTCGCCGTCGGGAAGCGGGGGCGGCGGGGTCGCGTAGCTGCGGCGCCAGGCCAGGAACTGCTCCTCGCCGTAGCGCTGCCTGGTCTCGGCCTTGTTCCGGCCCTGGAGGTCGCCGTAGTGGCGCTCGTTGAGCCGCCAGCTCCGCCGGACCGGGATCCAGAGGGCGCCGAGCTGCTCGAGCGCGAGGTTCGCCGTCCGGATGGCCCGGGTGAGCAGCGAGGTGTGGAGGATGGTCGGCGTCACCCCGGCGACGGCGAGGGCCCGACCGGCGGCGCGGGCCTCCGTCTCGCCCCTGTCGGTCAGGTCCACGTCGGTCCACCCCGTGAACAGGTCCTCGGCGTTCCACTGGCTCTCGCCGTGGCGGAGCAGGATGAGCGTGGGCACGGCCGTCACCGTACGGACGCGCCGTTCGTCCCGTCCACCCGGGATCCCGGCCACGGCGGCCCGGCGGGCCGGAATAGGGGCCCGGGGCCGTGAGTTGATAACAACGGACTCAAGTTCGCTATAGTTCCGTTGTCATCTCAACTCAGTCTCGGAGGCAGACCCCATGCCCAAAGCAGTAGGCATCGACCTCGGCACCACCAACTCCGTGGTCAGCGTGCTCGAGGGTGGTGAGCCGACGGTCATCCCCAACGCCGAGGGTGCGCGGACCACGCCCTCGGTCGTTGGCTTCTCCAAGGCGGGCGAAGTGCTCGTCGGCGAGGTGGCCAAGCGTCAGGCCATCACCAACCCGGACCGGACCATCCGGTCGGTCAAGCGCCAGATGGGCACCGGCTGGACCATCGACATCGACGGGAAGCGCTACGCGCCCCAGGAGATCAGCGCCCGGATCCTCCAGAAGCTGAAGCGCGACGCCGAGTCCTATCTCGGCGACAGCGTGAGCCAGGCGGTGATCACCGTCCCCGCCTACTTCAACGACGCCGAGCGGACCGCCACCAAGGAGGCGGGCCAGATCGCCGGCCTGGAGGTGCTCCGGATCATCAACGAGCCCACCGCGGCCGCGCTCGCCTACGGGCTCGACAAGGAGGGCGCCGACCACACCATCCTCGTGTTCGACCTGGGCGGCGGCACGTTCGACGTGTCCGTGCTCGAGATCGGCGACGGGGTGTTCGAGGTCAAGAGCACCCACGGCGACGTCCACCTCGGCGGCGACGACTGGGACCAGCGGGTCATCGACTGGCTCGTGCAGAACTTCAAGGCCGCGCACGGCATCGACCTGTCGCAGGACAAGTTCGCCGGCCAGCGCCTGAAGGAGGCGGCCGAGAAGGCCAAGATCGAGCTGTCCGCCGTCCAGCAGACCCAGATCAACCTGCCCTTCATCTCCGCCGGTCCGGAGGGCCCGCTGCACCTCGACGAGCAGCTCACCCGGGCCAAGTTCCAGGAGCTGACCGCGGACCTCGTGGACAAGTGCCGCGTGCCGTTCGAGCAGGCGATCTCCGACGCCGGCCTCAAGCTCGGCGACATCGAGCACGTGGTGCTGGTGGGCGGCTCGACCCGGATGCCCGCCATCCAGGACCTGGTCAAGAGCCTGACCGGCAAGGATGCCCACAAGGGTGTCAACCCCGACGAGGTCGTCGCCATCGGCGCCGCCATCCAGGCCGGCGTCCTGAAGGGCGAGGTCAAAGACGTCCTGCTCCTCGACGTGACCCCGCTGTCCCTCGGCATCGAGACCAAGGGCGGGATCATGCACAAGCTGATCGAGCGCAACACGACGATCCCGACCCGCCGCAGCGAGGTGTACACCACCGCCGAGGACTTCCAGCCGTCGGTGGAGATCCACGTCCTGCAGGGCGAGCGGGAGATGGCCAGCTTCAACAAGACGCTGGGCAAGTTCCAGCTGGTCGACCTGCCCCCGGCACCCCGCGGCGTGCCCCAGATCGAGGTCACGTTCGACATCGACGCCAACGGCATCGTGCACGTGAGCGCCAAGGACCGGGCCACGGGCAAGGAGCAGTCGATGACCATCACCGGCCAGTCGTCGCTGAACAAGGACGACATCGACCGGATGGTCCGCGATGCCGAAGCCCACGCCGACGAGGACCGTCGCCGCAAGGAGGAGGCCGACACCCGCAACCAGGCCGACACGCTCGTGTACCAGACCGAGAAGCTCCTCCGCGAGAACGGCGACAAGATCGACGCCGCGGAGCGGTCGAAGGTGGAGACGGCGGTCGGGTCCCTGAAGGAGTCGCTCGCCGGGTCGGACATCGACGCCATCAAGCGCGGCACCGAGAACCTCATGCAGGTCAGCCAGGGGTTCGCCCAGCGCCTGTACGAGTCCGCGTCCCAGCAGGGCTCGCCCGCGGGTGCGTCAGCGGGCGGACCCGGCGGGGCGTCGGCGCCCAACGACGACGAGGTCGTCGACGCCGAGATCGTCGACGAGCCCCACCAGGGCAGCGCGTGACGATGGCCGGCGACGACCTGCACGAGGAGGCGGTGGGAGCGCCCGTCGCCTCCTCGTCGACCGACCCGGCCCCGGCCGCGGCCCCGGCCGCCACCCCGGCCGCTGACGCGGCTGGGGCCTCGGCCGCCGTCGGCCCGTTCAGCGTGCCCACGCCTGTCGACGAGATCGACGTGGAGGTGGCGGAGGCCGAAGCCGCCGTCGAGTCGGACCTCGACGTCCTCGTCCGCGAGCGGGACGAGTATCTCGACGCGCTCCGGAGGCTCCAGGCCGACTTCGAGAACTTCAAGAAGCGGACCATGAAGCAGCAGACCGACCACCTCGAGCGTGCCGCCCAGCACCTCGCCGCCAAGCTGCTCCCCGTCCTCGACGCCGCCGACCTGGCCATCGCCCACGAGGCGGGTGAGGCGGTGGCCCAGGTGGCCGGCCTGCTCATGGACACCCTGGTCAAGGAAGGCCTCGAGGGGGTCGATCCGAGGCCCGGCGACCCGTTCGACCCGATGGTGCACGAGGCGGTCGCCCACGAGCCGGGCGAGGGGGGCGCGCAGGAGGTCGCCGACCTGCTGCGGGCCGGGTACCGCTGGAAGGGCGTGCTCCTGCGGCCCGCCATGGTGAAGGTCCGGGGCTAGGGCCGGAGGGGGCGCGGGATGGCGCAAGCCTCTCGGGAGTGGTTCGAGAAGGACTACTACAAGGTGCTCGGCGTGTCGTCGGACGCGACCGAGAAGGACGTCCAACGCGCCTACCGCAAGCTCGCCAAGCAGCTCCACCCGGACGCCAACCCGGGCGACCGGGGCGCCGAGGAGCGCTTCAAGGAGGTCAGCGCCGCCCACGACGTGCTGTCGGACCCGGCCAAGCGCAAGGAGTACGACGAGGTCCGCCGGTCGGGCCCCGGCGCCGGCATGTTCGGCGGCCCCGGCCCCGGCGGCGCGGCCGGCGGGGGGTTCACCACCCAGTTCCGGGTGGACGACCTCGGCGACCTGCTCGGGGGCCTGTTCGGCCGCAATCGGGGCCGGGGCGGGGCGGGCGCCGCCACCGGGCCCCGCCGGGGCGATGACCTCGAGGCCGAGCTCCACCTCGACTTCGACGCCGCCCTCGCCGGGGTCACCACGACCGTCAGCGTCGTGAGCGACGCGGGGTGCTCCGCGTGCCACGGCACCGGGGCGGCGCCGGGGACGTCGCCGGTGATCTGCTCGACCTGCGGGGGTCGGGGCGTCGTCGACGACAACCAGGGGTTCTTCAGCTTCTCCACGCCGTGCCGGACGTGCCGCGGAACGGGCATGCGGGTCGAGTCGCCGTGCCCGACGTGCCGGGGCACCGGCCTCGAGCGGCGACCGCGCAACGTCAAGGTCCGGATCCCGGCGGGGGTGGAGGACGGGCAGCGGATCCGGATCCCAGGCCGGGGCGGTGCCGGCCACAACGGCGGACCGGCGGGGG
>Ga0209048_10000237_pt1 | contig 60435 bp, 54 predicted proteins | sample FrelakmetCRP12CR_FD_187146 | JGI IMG/M metagenome (GOLD analysis project Ga0209048, IMG submission 187146) | Freshwater lake sediment microbial communities from the University of Notre Dame, USA, for methane emissions studies - CRP12 CR (SPAdes)... | ecosystem: Environmental > Aquatic >...
CACCAAGAAACGGGCACCCGCCAAGAAGACCACCAAGAAACGGGCACCCGCCAAGAAGACCACCAAGAAACGGGCACCCGCCAAGAAGACCACCAAGAAGCCAGCGGTCAAGCGCACGGCTCCCGACCGAAAGGCCGCGCCCTCCGCGATGCGGGCAACGCAACCGCGCGCAACTCCGGTCGCGCCTGCGCCGCCTGCCAATGCGGGCATTGGGACCGGGGCAGGAGCGCGCGCCGCGTCCGCAACGGGGACTGCACAACCCAAGAAGGGTTTCTGGGACCGCATCCTGGGTAAGTGAGCGGCCCACACGCCACGCCACCGGAACCCGCGAGACCCGAACCGAGGAACGGGAACCTCCGTCAAACAAGCGTGCGTCGATCCTTGTTCGCGACCCTCGGCGGGTAGGGCTCGGCCGGTCCGGCTCCACCTGCAAACGCCGGTGCCGTGAGTCCAAGGTGCTGACGTGCGACGAATACTCTCCGCGGCAGGAACGTAGGGACCGGCGCAGCCGTTGTCGCCAGTCGAGATGGAGGTGACCCAATGGGTCTGTTCACGAAGAGCACCGCGGTGATCGCACCGGAGGACGCGCTGCCGGGCCGGCCCGAGCCGATGCCGGTCCCCGAGCGCCACTTCGTGCTCGACACGCCCCTCACGCCACCGTTCCCGGACACCTTCGAGCAGGTCGTGGTCGGGCTCGGCTGCTTCTGGGGAGCCGAGCGGAAGTTCTGGGAGGCCGACGGCGTCTACACGACCGCGGTCGGCTACGCCGGCGGCACGACCCCGAATCCGAACTACGAAGAGGTGTGCTCCGGTCGCACGGGCCACACCGAAGCCGTGCTCGTCGTCTTCGATCCAGCGGTCATCAGCCTCGACGCGGTGCTCAAGCTGTTCTGGGAGTCGCATGACCCGACCCAGGGCATGCGCCAGGGAAACGACGTCGGCAGCCAGTACCGCTCCGCGATCTACACCAACTCCTCGGAGCAGGCCGTCGCGGTCGACCGCTCACGCGACGCGTTCGCCCGCGTGCTGGCCGAGGCCGGCTTCGCGCCGATCACCACCGAAGTTGCTCCCGCCGGGCCCTTCTTCTACGCCGAGGAGTACCACCAGCAGTACCTCGCCAAGAACCCTGGCGGCTACTGCGGGCTCGGCGGCACCGGCCTCACCTGCCCGACCGGTGTCACCGCGGTCGAATGATGGCGCCGAGCCCCGACTACGCAGGCGCCTACCACGAGGTACGGGTCGGATTGATCGAGCTCCTGCGCTCCCGGACCGAGCCGGAGCTCGACACGATCGCGCCCGCAACGCCCGAGTGGAGAGTGCGCGACATCGTGGCGCACCTCGCCGGCGTATGCGACGACATCACCCAGGGGAACATGGCCGGGGTCGCGAGCGACGATTGGACGGCCGCGCACGTCGCCAAGCGAGCCGACTGGACCATGGAGCAGCTGCTCGCGGACTGGGACGAACGCGCGATCGTCGTCGAGGACCAGATGAACGCATGGGGTCCTGGAATGGGTCAGATGGTCTTCGACGCGTTCACTCACGCGCAGGACATCCGGGGCGCGCTCGGCGAGCCCGGGGGCCGCGAGTCTCTGGCTGCTGCGATCTCCTTCGAGTGGATTGTCACGAACCTGCAGGCCCCAGGCGACGCCTCACCCGACGATGCGCGGCTCCGCCCCCCGATCCGCGTCGTCACCGACGCCGGCGAAGTCGACATCCTTGGCCCAGCCGGAGCCGCGACGACTCTGCGGCTATCCCGATTCGAGTTCCTGCGAACGATCACAGGCCGACGTAGCCGTCGCCAAGTCGAAGAGTCGGACTGGGACCCCTCACCGCGGGTCGACGATCTCTACGGGAACGAGGTCTTCCGGCCGGCGGCGGTCGACGTCATCGAGTAGACGACCGCACGCGTCCTCCAAGCCGCGCTGCCCGGCGCCCGCTTCGCGTTTGAAGCCGACGGAGCCGGTTGGCCAAGCGCACGTTCGGTACCGTGAGCTGGCCCATGACACTCCCTCGTTCGTTCGCTCCTTTCCGTCACCGCCGGTACGCCGCCTTCTGGACTGGCGCGTTCGCGTCGAACATCGGCACGTGGATGGAGACGGTCGGGGTCGGCATCCTCGTGACCAAGGCGACCGGCCAGGTGGGCTGGACCGGCCTCGTCGCGGCAGCCGGTTTCGTGCCGATGGCGCTGCTCGGACCGGTCGGGGGCGCGCTCGCCGACCGGCTCCCGCGGCGGCCACTGCTGATCACCATGAGCACGGTCCAGGCGACCCTCGCCGGGGTGCTCACCCTGCTCGCAGCGGTGGGAGCCGCCGAGCCGTGGGCAGTCACGCTGATCGTGTTCACCTCCGGCTGCGCCGGGGCACTCGCGTTCCCCGCATACCAGAGCCTCATGCCGGATCTCGTCCCCCGGGACGAGCTGGCCTCGGCAGTTGCACTCGGTGCGGCTCAGTGGAACCTCGGCCGTGTCATCGGACCCCTGCTCGCCGGCGTCGTCATCGGCTTCGGGGGCTTCGAGATGGCGTTCGCCGTCAACACGGTGAGCTTCCTCGCGGTGATCGCGGCAATCGCGCCGCTACGGCTACCACCCCCCACCCCGAAGGAAGGCGAGTCGATCGCGACCGCGATCCGCGACGGCGCCCGGTTCTCGCTACGCGAGCCCGGGATCCGCGCGGTCATGACCTACCTCGCGTTGAACTCACTCCTGGCCGCCCCGTTCATCGCGCTCGTCCCAGCCGTCGCGCTCAAGCTGTTCGGCAACGAAGCGGACGGAACCGCGGCACTCGTGACCGCCCAGGGTCTGGGTGCAGTGCTCATGGCGGTCTCGCTCGGCGGGCTCGCCGCCCGGTTCGGCCACCGCCGTGTGCTGCTCAGCGCAATGACCGCGCTCCCCGTGACCCTGGTCCTCTACGCGCTCGCGCCGTCGTTGGCGCTCGCGCTCGTAGCGATCTTCTTCGTGGGCGCCGCCTACCTCGGTTGTCTCTCGAGCTTCACGACGGTGGCGCAGCTGCGCGCTCCCGACGCACTGCGGGGTCGCGTGATGAGCGCACTGATGGTGCTCCTCGGAGTCCTCTATCCGCTCGGGGCTGTCATCCAGGGAACGCTTGCCGACCAGATCGGCTTGCGGGCGACGACGACCGGGGGCGCGGTGCTCCTCGGGGCTTCGCTGCTAGTGATCCGGTTCGCCCGCCCCGGCTTCGACGCCGAGGTGCGTGATCCGGTGATGATCGACCAGTCGCCGAACGCCCTGACCGACTAGGAGACTGATGAACTACGGCTCGGTGGTCATGGAGCGACGCAGGGCCACCATGCTCACGCCAACGGCCGCGAACGAGCACGCCATCTGGAAGAACCACCACGTCCCGATCGTGTGGTGCCCCGTGGTGGGGCAGGCGACCGCGGACGCGACCAGTAGGACCGACGCACTCAGCGCCGCGACCAGGCCCCAGCGGCGACACATGGCGAGACCGACGCCCGTCGCCAACATGGCGCCCAGCAACGCCACGCCGAGCACCACGCCGATCACGGGCACGGCGTTCGACGTCTCGGGTTCGACTGCCACGCTGATCGCGAAGAGCGCGTACCACGACAGGCCAACGGTGGCGGCCATCGCACCCGGGATGGGCTGTCGCAGCCACTCACCCCCGTCGGGCTCGGGTGTGGTGGGGCCCGTGGGCGCCGACGTGGCATCGGCGAGCGGTCCGCCGGTACGGGACGGGGTGGTGGTGGCCATGGTCGCCTCCCTGAGAAATGGGATGAAGTCGTGAGTGGACCCATTCTGCCCGAGTTGGCCGTTGCTATCGTGCGCGCCCGCCGCCGAGGCGGTAACGATCCCGATCTTTGGAGGCTCGATGGTGCTCGAACGGCAACGGCGGGGCCGCGTCGAGGTCCTGCGCCTGAACCGGCCCGAGGCGCGCAACGCGATGAACCCCGAGCTGTCCCACGCGATGGAAGCCGCGCTCGACGGCATCGAGCGCGACCCGTCCGTCGGCGCCGTGGTCATCACGGGCACCGGTCCGATCTTCTGCGCCGGGGCCGATCTCAAGGTGGTGGCGAGCGGTCGAGGGAGCGAGATCGACACACCCAAGGGCGGCTTCGGCGGGCTCGTGCGCCGCGACTTCCCCAAGCCCGTCATCGCAGCGGTGAACGGGCCGGCGCTGGCTGGCGGCTTCGAGCTGGTCCTGGCGTGCGACTTGGTCGTGGCCGCGGACACCGCGTCATTCGGGCTGCCCGAGGTGAAGCGGGGTCTGCTCGCCGCCGGCGGCGGACCGATCCGACTCGCGAAGCGGGTGCCGCTCGCGACCGCGCTCGAGATCGTGATGACCGGGGATCAGATGCCCGTCGCTCGGGCATATCAACTCGGCCTCGTCAACCGCGTGGTGCCGACGGACACGGTGCTCGACGAGGCCGTCGCCCTCGCCGAGCGCATCGACGAGAACTCGCCGACGGCGGTGCGCGTGGGCCGGCGCCTGCTGCGCGACGCCGTCGATCTGTCAGAGGAAGCGGGATGGGCCCGCACCTACGAGCTCGTGCCCGAGGTCTTCGACAGTGGCGACGCGATCGAGGGCGCCACGGCGTTCGCCGAGAAGCGACCGCCGGTCTGGAATCCGCCCATCCGCTGAGCGTGCTCCAGCGCGACCCTCCGGCCCGATGTGACGTTGGGAGTGATCACTCCTAGGATTGGGGCATGGCCGCACGGGCGCTCCAGGAAACGGATCTTCGGGTTGAAGATCTGGCCCGGGCTGCCGGCCTCTCGATCGACACGATCCGCTTCTACCAGAAGCGTCGGCTCCTGCCCCCGCCTCGCCGGGAGGGGCGCATCGCCTGGTACGGCGACGTTCACGTCGTCCGCCTCTCCAGGATCCGTGAGCTGCAGAGCCAGGGATTGTCCCTCGCGCTGATTCGTCGCCTCCTCGACGGCGAGCTCGACGCCGCCGATGCGCCCCTCGCCGCTGCGGTCGCCGACGAGACCGGGGGCGAGCTGCTCACGCTCACCCAGCTCGCAGGTCGCACCGACGTCCCCGAGGCACTCCTCGAGGTCGTCGTGGCGGAGGGTTTGCTCGTGCCGCAGCAACGCGACGGCACCGACCGCTTCTCGGCCGCCGACACCGAGCTCGTCGCCGGTGGGCTCCGACTCCTCGGCGCAGGGCTCCCGCTCCCTGAGCTCCTCTCGCTGGCCCGTCGTCATCACGACATGACGCGTGCGATCGCCGAAGACGCGGTCGCCATGTTCGACGAGCATGTCCGCGAACCGCTGCGGGAGGCCTCGATGAACGACGAGGAGCGCGCCGATGCCCTCGTCGAGGCGTTCCGCACGCTGCTGCCTACGGTCACCGCGCTCGTCGCACACCACTTCCGGGGCGTGCTGCTCGAAGTGGCTCAGGAGCACCTCGAGGCCGTCGGCGAACCCGCCGAGCTCGTCGCCGCAGCAGCGGAGCCGGGGTGGGAACGAGTCGAGTCCCGATGAGCGCATCACCTCCGCCGGCCGCACCCGACCCTGCTCCGGTGCTGGGCGCCGACGGCACGCTCCCCCAGGGCGACACCAAGCGCGTCGCGGTCGAAGCGATGTTCGACCGAGTTGCGCCGGGCTACGACCGCATGAACCGCATCATCTCGCTCGGTCTCGACCGGCGGTGGCGACGCACGGCTGTCGCCGCCCTCGCCTTGAACCCCGGCGCCCGGGTCCTCGACCTCGCGTGCGGCACCGGCGACTTCAGCCGTGATCTCGCGGCCGCCCGCTACCGGCCCGTCGGCGCCGACTTCTCGGCCGGCATGCTCGCCGCGACTCGCACCGCCACGCCACTCGTACGCGCCGATGCCACGGCGCTCCCCGTCCCCGACGCGGCGTTCGACGCGATCGTGTGCGGGTTCGCGCTGCGGAACTTCGTCGACCTCGAGACGGTGTTTCGTGAGTCTGCGCGCGTCGTGCACTCAGGTGGTCGCATCGCTGCGCTCGATGCGGCCGTGCCCGACCGGGCGCTGCTCCGCGCGGGGAACACGATCTGGTTCCGGGGCGCCGTCCCGCTGCTCGGGCGCCTGCTGTCGCGTGATCCCGACGCCTACCGCTACCTCCCTGCCTCCACCGCGTACCTGCCGCCCGCAGCGCGGCTGCTCGACCTGCTCAGGTCGGTCGGCTTCGTCGACACCCACCACGTCACGATGACCGGCGGCTCCGTGCAACTGCTCACCGGGACCAGGGCATGAGCACGGCGCCCGTACCTCGCGAGCACCTCCACGCCACGACGCGCGCGACGGAGGCGCCCGACGACCTCCTCGACGCGCTCGGACCCCACGGGTTCGCGTGGTTGCACAACGGTTGTGGTTTCGTGACCACCGGCGTCGCGGCTCGCGTCGCCCCCGGTGACGCTGCTGTGCTGCTCGCCTCGATCGAGCACGACGACACGCTCGATCGCCCTGGCACCGGCCCGCTCGCCGTGGGCGCACTCCCCTTCTCCCCCGACGCCTCTGCCGAGCTCCTCATCCCGGCTCGCATCGTCGGGCGGGACCGCGACGGCCGCGGCTGGGTCACCGAGCTCGGCCCAGGACTCCACGTGCCACCGCCGCCGGCCGAGCCGCCCGATGCGTTCACCGTGCGCGAGCTCACCTCACGCGAGCACTGGCACGAGGCCGTCGAGACCGCGCTCGGTGCGATCGCCCGGGGCGAGCTCGAGAAGGTAGTCCTCGCCCGTCGCGTCGAGATCGAAGCCGACCGGCCGTTCGACCCGCGCACGGTGCTGGCGCGACTGCGCTCGCAACAACCCGGATGCTTCGTGTACGCCGGCGACAGCATCGTGGGCGCCAGCCCGGAGCTGCTCGTCCGCCGCGAGGGCCGCGCGGTCGAGTCGATCCCGATGGCCGGCACGGCCACGGCCAGTGACGCCGCCGCGATCGCGGCCCTGCGGATCTCGGCCAAGGATGCACGCGAGCACCGGCCCGTGGTCGATGCGATCCTCGCCACCCTTGAGCCGCTCTGCGAGCACCTCGACGCCGTACCCGAACCCGAAGTCGCGGTGTTTGCGATGATCGCCCACCTCGTCACGCCGATCCGCGGCCTGCTCCGGTCGCCCGCGCCCGATGCACTGGCTCTCGCGTTGGCGATGCACCCGACCCCGGCTGTCGGCGGCTCGCCACGCTCGACCGCCCTCGAGGCGATCTCACGGCTCGAAGGTCATGCTCGAGGCCGCTACGCCGGCCCGGTGGGTTGGCTCGACGCACGCGGTGACGGCGAGTGGGCCGTCGCACTCCGAGGAGCGACCATCGCGGGGGCATGTGCACTCCTGCATGCGGGAGCCGGCATCGTTGCCGGGTCGGATCCCGATGCCGAATGGCGCGAGACCGAAGCGAAGCTCGAACCGATGGTGCGCGCGCTCGTCCGGCCCTGACCGACCGGGCGCGCCAGCCCGAAGCTCCAGGTTTGCGCTGCGATCTACGCGCCGGCGATCGCGGTCCGGACCGCGCCCCACACGGCCTCGTGCCGTGCGACGTTCACGTGCCGATCGGTGCGTACCAGCACGACGCGGACCCCACCCGCGCGAACCGCTTCCTTCACGACGCGTTCGACGTCGCTCGCCTGGTTGACGACCGCGCACGGCAGCCCGTGCAGCGCCGCTACGGCGGCGAGGTCGACGCCGTGCGGAGTGGCGAACAGCTCCTCGAAGCGCTCGGCCCCGACGACGGCAGGGTCGCCCTGGGGAAGGAACGAGAAGATCCCGCCCCCATCGTTGTCGACGACCACGAAGGTCGCGTCGAGGCCTCGGTCACGCGCGCCGAGGAGCCCGTTTCCGTCGTGGAGGAAGCACAGGTCGCCGAGCAGCCCGACGACCGGCCCGCGGTCACCCCCGGCGGCCACCCCGAGCACCGTCGACACGAAGCCGTCGATGCCGTTCACACCCCGGTTCGCGAGGAATCGCACGCCGACGCGAGGAGCAGCGAATCCCTCGACATCTCGCACCGGCATGCTCGACGCCACGACGAGCGTCGCGCCATCGGCGAGCGCGGCGACGACATCGCGCGCGATGCGCCCTTCGAACGGATCCCCGGACGCGTCGCACACCTCGTCGATCGCGTGCCGAGCCTGCCGTTCCGCCGCGAACCACCGGTCGAGCCAGGCGTGAGAAGCAGGGACGGATTCCAGGAGGTCTGCGACCGCGTCGAGCAGCGCGCCGGGATCGGCATGCAGGCGCGTGGTCGCAGTGCGGGACGGATCAAGCCAGATCCCGTCGGCGTCGACCAGCCACGTTGCGTCGGCCCGCTCGAGCCACCTGCCGGCGACGGTGCTCGTGAGCGGCGCACCGACGCGCACGACGAGCTCCGGCAGATGTACATCGGCGAACTCGGGCGCCCGCAGCAGCGCGTCGTACGTCGAGATCGCCTGCTCACCCACGCGCAACCCGGAGAGTGGGTCGGCGAGCACGGGCCAGCCTGCGGCTGCGACGAACCGGGACGCGGTCCCCACGGGTACGGCGGCACCCCAGCCCGCAACCAGCACCCCGCGCGGCGCGGCGCGCACCGCGTCGGCGAGCGCCCTCACCATCGCGCGTTCGGGGGTGCGATCCAGTGCTTGGGCCCTGACCCACGGTGCACCGTCGGGTCGGCCCGGTGGATCGACCAGCGCCGCTCCGGTCGGCACGAGGGGCTCGCGGAACGGGAGGTTCATGTGCACGGGCCCCGCGGGCGAGCCCGTCGCAGCCATGACCGCACGGGCCGCGACCTCGCGCCACTGCCCTCCCGCTCCCGCGATGTCGGGGGGACCCGGATCGTGGAACCAGCGTACGGCGTCGCCGTACAGGTGCGCCTGGCGGATCGTCTGCGCGGCACCGACGCCCTGGAGCTCGGGTGGGCGGTCGGCAGTGCACACGATCAACGGCACCCGCCCGTGATGGGCCTCGAGGACTGCCCAATGGAAGTGCGCGGTCGCCGTTCCCGAGGTGCAGCACAGCACCGAAGGGCGCCCGGACACCCTCGCCGCGCCGAGGGCGAAACCGGCCGCGGACCTTTCGTCCAGCAGCACGTGCACCGACAGACGACCGTCGCCAGCGAGGGCCAGCGCGAGCGGCGTCGAGCGAGACCCCGGGGCGACGACGGCATTCCTCACCCCCCCGCGCACGAGTTCGTCGACGAATGTCCGGGCGAACGACGTGTTGAGGTCGCGGGGCTCAGTGTCCTGCGTATTGGCGTGCGGGATGTTGGTGTCAGAAGTCACGGCGGACCCCACCGAGACGCCTACCTCGACACGGTCGCCGAAGGTGGGGTGCGCCGGTCCCGCATGGGAGGATGCCCACGTGCGGATCCGGCTGATTCACGGGTTCACGCAGACGGCCGAGTCGTGGAACCCCGTCGAAGCCCGTCTGCCCCGAGATTGGGACGTCCAGGCCCTGGAGATCCCGGACGGCCTCGACTTCGTCGCGACCTCGGAGGCGATCGGCCACCGGGGTGGCGGCGAGGGCACCTGGGGCGGCTACTCGATGGGTGCCCGACTCTGCCTGCGCCTCGCGCTCGATCGGCCCGAGATCGTGCAACGCCTCGTGTTGGTGAGCGGCACCGCGGGAATCCGCTCGCCCGCCGAACGTCGTGCCCGCCGCGCCTCCGACGAAGAGCTCGCCGCTGACGCGGAGCGCGATGGGCTCAAGGCGTTCCTCGAGCGCTGGCTCGATCAGCGCCTGTTCGAGACGCTCCCACGCGGTGCGGCGATGCTCGATGAGCGCTGCCGTGGCAACACCGTGCACCGCCTCGTCCACCAGCTGCGCGCGCTCGGCCAGGGGACGCAGGAGCCGATGTGGGACCAGCTCGGCGCCCTGACCATGCCGGTACTGCTCGTCAGCGGCCAATGGGACCGCACGTACGGCGAGATCGCCGAGCAGATGACGGCCGCGATCGGCGAGAACGCGACGCACGTGACCGTGCCGAAGTCGGGGCACTCGGTGAACCTCGAGCGGCCCGACGAGCTGGCTCAACTGCTCACGACCTGGCTCGAAGGCGCTACCGAGTAGCGAGCGAGGAGCTCGGGGTCGGGAACCACGACCCGCGCCGCGAGCCGTCCCTCACGGGGAACGAGCGGGTCGAGCGTCACGTCGGCAGACAGCAGCGGTGCGGTGGCGAGCCCACAGGCGAACGGAACCTCGGGCAGCGCGCACGCAAGGGCGAGTCCCGCCGCCAACCCGACCGACGTCTCCATCATCGACGTCGGGATCGCGGGGACACCCGCGGCATCGGCGATCGCGAGCGCCGAGCGCACACCGCCGAGCGGCTGCACCTTGAGGACGACCACGTCCGCTGCGCCGAGGCGGTCGAGGCGCCGCGCATCGTCGATGGTTCGAACGCTCTCGTCGGCCGCGATCGGCACCGAGCAGCGTCGTCGGACCTCGGCAAGCTCCTCCAGTGACGCAACCGGCTGCTCGAGCAGCTCGACACCCAGGCGTGCCAACCGATCGGCGACGGCAACGGCGGTCCCCACGTCCCAAGCACCGTTCGCGTCGACCCGGAGCGTGACTCGGGGCCCGACGGCATCACGAACGCGCGCCACGAGCTCCACGTCACTCGGGACGCGCATCTTGACCTTCACCGCGCCGAACCCGGCAAGTGCACCGGGATCGAAGTTCGTGTCCGCGACAAGCGCATTGACCGCCACGTCGCCCCGATGGGTTGGCGGGAACCCGTCGACCGCGGCCTCCACGGCGGCCCGACGAGCCGAAGCCGGATCACACGGGTACCCGGCAAGCACAGAGCACTCGCCCCAGCCGGCCGGGCCCTCGATGAGCGTGACGTCACGGCCACCGAGCCGGAGCCGGTGCTCGGTCAGCGCAGGCACAGGCCGACCGATAGCAGCGCCGCGGTCACGAGCTCGAGGCGACCCGTCGCGACGAGCGCCGCGATGAGCTGTGGCGGCTGGTCCCCCCGCAACACAAGCCGCGCGGGCTGGACCGCGAGCGGGATGGCGAGGAACGTGAGCAGCGCCCACGAGTACTCGAGCGCGATCGGCACGACGGCGAGGAACGCGACGACGAGGCAGCCCACGTAGAGCCCACGCGCTCGGGACTCACCGATGCGCACGGCGACGGTGCGCTTGCCTGAGACCGAGTCGGTCGCGACGTCGCGCACGTTGTTGGCGACGAGGATGGCGCAGGCAAGGAGGCCGACCGTGGCCGAACCCCACCACGCGGCGGTAGGCACCCGTTCGAGCTGCACGAATGCCGAACCGGCGGTGGCCACGAAACCGAAGAACACCAGCACCATGACCTCACCGAGACCGAGGTAGCCGTACGGCTTCGGTCCACCGGTGTAGAGGACCGCAGCTGCGATGGCGGCGGCGCCGACGAGCAGGAGCCAGGGTGTGACCAGGATGGCGAGCACCAGACCCGCGACCGCGCCGACCCCGAACGCGATTGCCGCGGCGGCCTTCACGGCGTGCGGCGTCGCGAGACCCGATGCGGTCAGGCGCACCGGGCCCTTGCGGTCCTTGTCGGTACCGCGCACGCCGTCGGAGTAATCGTTGGCGAAGTTGACGCCGATCTGCAACGCCAGCGCCACGACCAGCGCGAGCACGGCACGCATCCAGGACACGTCACCCGCGTCGGCGTACGCCGCGGCGGTACCTACCAGTACCGGTGCAACCGCTGCGCCCAGCGTCCGCGGCCTCGCACCTTCGATCCAGTCTCCTGGCTTGGCTCCCACTCCGCTACTTCCGCTCGCTCCGCCGCCCCGAGTCAGGGACGCTTGGGGAAGCGCTCGAACTCGGGGCGGCGCTTCTCGAGGAACGCCCGCTTGCCCTCCTGCGCCTCCTCGGTCATGTAGTAGAGGAGCGTCGCGTCGCCGGCGAGCTGCTGGATGCCGGCCAAGCCGTCGTCGGCCGCGTTCATCGACGCCTTGAGCATCCGCAGCGCCAAGGGGCTGTGGTGCAGCATCTTGGCGCACCACTGCACCGTCGTGACCTCGAGGTCCTCCAGCGGGACCACGGTGTTGACCAGGCCCATGCGCTCCGCTTCGGCCGCGTCGTACTGCTCGCAGAGGTACCAGATCTCCCGCGCCTTCTTCTGTCCGACGGAGGCGGCAAGCAAGCCCGACCCGTAGCCACCGTCGAACGAACCGACCTTGGGACCCGTCTGGCCGAAGCGTGCGTTGTCCGCGGCGATGGTGAGGTCGCACACGACGTGCAACACGTGACCACCGCCGATGGCGTACCCCGCGACCATCGCCACGACCGGCTTCGGGAGGCGCCGCATCTGCACCTGGAGGTCGAGCACGTTCAGTCGCCCGATGCCGTCGTCACCGACGTAGCCGTCGTCGCCGCGGACGCGTTGGTCGCCGCCGGAGCAGAAAGCCTCAGGACCCTCGCCGGTGAGGATGATCACCCCGACCGCCGGGTCGTCGCGCGCGAGCTCGAAGGCGTCGTGCAGCTCGAACAAGGTGCCGGGCCGGAACGCGTTGCGGACCTCGGGCCGATCGATCGTGATCTTGGCCACCAGGCCGCCCTCGAGCTCGCCGGTCTCGTAGCGCACATCGGTGAAGTCGGGGCCGCCGGGCTTCCAGTCGGCACCGGGTCGAATCGCGCGGGGGTTGCCGTCGAGGTCGAGGGCGATCGAGGACGGGGTCGCCATGGGGGCCTCCGGGGACTGGGACACCCGCACGCCGGGCATGAGAAGGGGGCGCCGGGACTCTGGGAGTGATCACTCCAACGGTAGGCTGTGCCGTCGTGCTCCGCCCAATCGGCTCCTCCAACGGCCCTTCCCCTGGCTCGCCCGGGGCCTCGGGCGGCGCCGCGCTGGTGGCGATCATCCTCCCCCGGCCTTCAGCTGCGGTCGCGGTCGCCCGGGCGTGGGACGCGGGTGAGGCCGTCACCGTGCTCGACCCGGCTGCGCCGCCCGGCGTGCGGACGCAACTGCTCGACCTGCTCCGCCCGACCCACCTCCTCGACGAGCACGGACGGCGCGACCTCCCGGGAGGCGTCGCCGTGCCGAGGAACACGGCGGCGGTCGTCACCACGTCGGGAACGACCGCATCCCCCAAGGGCGTGGAGCTCACCCTCACCGGGCTCGAAGCCATGGGTGCGGGCTTTGCCGCCGCGTTCGGCACGCCTCGCGCCGACCGCTGGCTCGTGTGTCTCCCGTTGCACCACGTGGCGGGTCTCGCGATCCTTGCTCGCGCGCGGGTCAGCGGTGCCGGGCTCGTCGTGCACGCCGGGTTCGAGATCGGCGCGGTCGCGTCGTCACCTGCCACGGAGCGGACGACGCTCGTATCGCTCGTCCCGACGATGCTGCACCGATTGCTCGCCGCGGACGCGCCACTGCACACGTTCCGGCGCATCGTGACCGGCGGCGCGCCGCTTCCACCCGCGGTGCGCGCTCGCGCCACGTCAGCCGGTGCTGTCGTCGTCGACGCGTACGGGCTGTCAGAGACCTGGGGTGGGATCGTGCTCGACGGCGCGCCCATCGCCGGCGCCGGCGTGATGCTCGGCGACGACGCCGAGGTGCTCCTGCGGGGACCGATGGTGATGCGCGCCTACCGGCTTCGGCGCGAGGAGACCGCGGCCGCGTTCACGCCTGACGGATGGCTACGTTCCGGCGACATCGGGGTTCAGGATCCTGACGGGTTGGTTCGGATCGTCGACCGTCGGAAGGATCTTGTGATCAGTGGCGGCGTGAACGTCAGCCCGCGCGCCGTGGAGGAGGCACTTGCCGACCACCCCGAGATCGATGACGTCGCGGTGGTCGGAGTCCCCGACGCCGAGTGGGGCGAACGCGTCGTCGCGTACGTGGTACCTCGTGACCGGCACGCCCCGGTCACGCTTGCCGATGTGCGCGCGTTCGGCCGCGACCATCTCGGAGCAGCGCACCTACCTCGAGAGCTCGTGCTCGTGGACGCGATTCCCCGCACCACCGGCGGCAAGATCCTCCGTCGCGAGCTCCGCCGCCCAGGCTGACCGGGCTTCAGGCTGACCGGGCTTCAGGCGTCGCGCAGGGCTTCTTTCCAAGCGCGAAAGCGCACGTGGGTCGTACCGTCCGGCCCGACGCCCCCGCCCGTGCCGTCGGGAAAGAGCCGGAATGTGAACACGCGAGCCAGATCCTTCGAGTCGACTGCGGCGTAGCGCGCGTCGGATCTCGACGCGGGGCCGGCGCGCCAGAGCAGCCAGTCGCCGATGCGCCGCTTGTAGGCGACCAGGTCGATTCCGATGTCCGCGCCCAGGGTCAGGACCGCCTCGGGCGCCTCGACCCATCGGTCGGCCGGGATCAGGAAGTCGCGTTGGGGTGTGGCCGGCAGGTCGTCGGTGTGCCAGTCGCGTGTCGTCGGTGGACGAGCCTCCGCTGATGTCGACATGCATGCCATGCTCCCACGTGTGGCGCCCACCACCGACCTCGAGACGATCGCCACGCCGGCGCTCGTCGTCGACGTCGGCGCGCTCGAGCACAACCTCGCGACCATGGCAGTCGCATTGCCCGGCACGCGGTGTCGTCCCCACGTCAAGGCCCACAAGACCACCGCGCTCGCGATACGTCAACGCGAGCATGGTCACCCCGGGTTCACGTGCGCGACACCCCGCGAAGTCGTCGGCATGGCGGGCGCTGGCCTCGGTGAAGATCTGCTGCTCGCGAACGAGGTCCTCGATCCCCATCGTCTCGCATCGCTCGCCGCTCTGGATGCGCGCGTGACGATCGCGGTCGACTCCGAGTCGGCCATCGACGCCGCGGCGCGCGCCGGTCTAAGCGAGTGCGTCATCGACGTGAACGTCGGGATGCCACGCTGCGGTTGTCAACCGACCGATGCCGGCCATCTCGCCGAGCTCGCCCGAGCGCGCAAGCTGACCGTGCGTGGCGTTATGGGATACGAGGGTCACGTGGTCGGGCTCGAGGACCGCGCCACGCGCGCGCTCCAGTGCACCGAGAGCATGGCGCTCCTCGCCCAGGCTCACGACGCCGTCGGTGGCGACGTCGTGTCGGCGGGGGGAACGGGGACGTTCGACTGCAACAGCCTGGCCACCGAGATCCAGGCCGGCTCGTACGCGCTGATGGACACCGCCTACGGCGCTCTCGACATCCCGTTCCGGCTCGTACTCTGCATCCTCGCCACCGTGATCAGCGTCAATGTCCGTGACGGCTACGCGGTGGTCGACGCCGGTTTGAAGGCACTCGGGATGGACCACGGCAATCCGACGATCACCACCTTCGATGGCAACGACACCACGTTCTGGTACTGCGCCGACGAGCACTCGGTGTTCAGCCCGGCCGACGGTGCACCACTTCCGGACATCGGTGATCGCGTCCGCGTCTGGCCTGCGCACGTCGACCCGACGGTCGCATACCACGAGCGCATGCACGTCGTGTCGGGCACCGAGATCGTCGAGACGTGGGCCGTCGATCTCCGGGGTTGGTGATCTCGGGCTGGTGACCGGGAGCCCGCCGCAAGATAGCGTCACCGCATGCCCGATGATCTCGCCATGATGGACGCCACCGCACAGGCCGACCTGGTCCGCACAGGTGCCGCGACGCCGCTCGAGCTCGTCGACGCGGCGATCAACCGGATCGAGAAGGTCAATGACCAGGTCAACGCGGTGATCCATCCGCTCTTCGAGAAGGCGCGCGCCGCAGCGGGTGCGGCCAACACATCGGACACGCCGTTCCACGGCGTGCCGATCGTGTTGAAGGATCACGATGGCAGCTCGGCCGGCGACCCGTTGCACCACGGCAACAAGCTGCTGAAGGAGCTCGGACACATCGCCGACGAGGACTCCTACCTGTTCTCGAAGCTGCGCGCCGCGGGGTTCATCCCGGTCGGCAAGACCAACGTCCCGGAGTTCGGTCTCATGACGACGACCGAACCCGAGGCCTACGGTCCGACCCGCAATCCGTGGAACACCGGGCACAGCACCGGAGGCTCGAGCGGCGGGAGTGCCGCCGCGGTCGCGTCCGGGATGGTGCCGGTCGCCCACGCCGGCGACGGTGGCGGCTCGATCCGAATCCCCGCGAGCGAATGCGGCCTCTACGGGCTCAAGCCCACCCGCGGCCGCGTCTCGCTCGGCCCCGAGGGCGGCGAGGTGTGGGCCGGCTTCGTCCAGCGGCACGTCCTCACGCGGTCGGTACGAGACTCCGCTGCGGTGCTCGACCGGCTCTGCGGTCCGATGTCGGGTGATCCGTACTTCGCGCCGCCCCCCGCGAGGCCGTTCCTCGACGAGGTGGGCGCGGATCCCGGGCGTCTGCGGATTGGCATCCGCACCAGCGCACCAGCAGCGATGGCCGAGACCGACGACGAGTGCGTGGCAGCGGTCGAGGACGCGGCGCGCCTGCTGGAGTCGCTCGGCCATCATCTCGAGATGGCATCACCCCCGGCGCTCGACGAGACCGAGCTCGCCAGCCTCTTCGTCACCGTGATGACGACGGACGTCGTCAGGGAGGTAGACGCGGTCGGCCGCATCGCCGGGCGCGAGATCGGTCCCGACGACTTCGAGCCGCTCACCTGGACGTATTACGAGATGGGGAAGACCTACACGTCGGCCCAGCACCTCGAGGCGATCGACGGCGCGCACGCGTGGACACGGCGGGTCTCATCGTGGTTCGCGTCGGCCGCCGGCATCGGCGGCGGCGGCGAGTTCGACCTCCTCCTCACGCCGACCGTCGCCGAACCGCCACCTGAGATCGGCGACCTCGTCGGCACCGAGCAGGACCCGCTGCGCGGGATGGCTCGGGCGACGGTCTTCGCGGCGTACACCGCGCCGTTCAACGTCACCGGACAACCGGCGATGTCGGTTCCGCTCTACTGGGAGGCCTCGCGCAACCTGCCGATCGGAGTGCAGCTCGTCGCCGACCACACGCGAGAAGACCTCCTGCTCCGCGTCGCCGGCCAACTCGAGGTTGCGCGCCCGTGGGCCGACCGGCGTGCACCCGTCCACGCCTGAAACACAAGTCGTGACTTCAGAGAAGGCCTCACCCAGAGAAGAGGTGGCGACGACGTGAGCGATCCACTCGCCGTGCTGGACGCGACCGCGCAGGCCGAGCTCGTCCGATCCGGTGCCGCGAGCCCGCTTGAGCTCGTCGATGCAGCCATCGCGCGGATCGAGGCGGTCGATCCCGAGCTCAACGCCGTGGTCCTGCGGCGCTTCGAGCACGCCCGTGTCGAGGCCGCGTCCGAAGACCTCCCGGCCGGTCCGTTCCGTGGCGTCCCGTTCCTCACCAAGGATCTCGCGTGTCCGACGGTCGGTGAGCCCCAGACCGACGGCATGCGGGCGGCGAAGGACGCCGGCTGGCTCGCGACCGAGACATCACACCTCGCGTCCCGCTTCTGCCGTGCTGGCCTCGTGAACCTGGGCCGCACCAACAGCCCCGAGCTCGGGCTCGTGCCTACGACCGAGCCGACCGCGTGGGGACCCACCCACAACCCGTGGGATCCAAACCTGACGCCCGGCGGTTCGAGCGGCGGGTCCGCCGCCGCGGTCGCGGCCGGGCTCGTGCCGTTCGCGCACGCGTCGGATGGAGGCGGCTCGATCCGGATCCCCGCGAGCGCGTGTGGACTCGTCGGCTTGAAGACCTCACGGGGCCGGATCTCGGTCGGCCCGAGCCGCGGCGAACTGAGCAGCTTCCTCTCCGTGCAGTTCGCGCTCACTCGCTCCGTCCGCGACGCCGCGGCGCTCCTCGACGTCGCGGCAGGTCCGGAGCCGGGCGATCCGGTGGTGGCGCCCGCACCGTCGATGCACTACCGCGAGCTCGCGGTTCGCACGCCCGGCGCCCTCCGCGTCGGGCTCATGATTCGCGCCCCTGGCGACACCAGCCCGATCCAGCCCGAGTGCGTCATCGCGGCCGAGCACGCCGCGAAACTGCTCGAAGGGCTGGGACACGACGTCGAGGTCTCGCACCCGGAGGCCTACGACGATCCCGACCGGTCTGCGATGTTCGCGACGCTCTGGGGCGTTGACGCCGCGGTGAAGATCGCGACGTGGGAGAACCTCCTCGGGCGGACCTTGGCCGAAGAGGATGTCGAGCCCGCGACCTGGGTCATGGCATCGTCCGGTCGTGACGTCCTCGCGACGACCTACCTCGAGACCGTGAGCCGGATGCAGGTGTGGGCGCGCGCGATGGCGAACTGGTGGGCGCCTGGGCCCGAGGGTCACGGCTTCGACCTCCTGCTCACGCCCACGCTCGGTGAGCCGCCGGTTCCGCTCGGGACGTTCGCACCCGCGCCCGGCGATCCGTTCGCCGCGCTGCTGCGCGCCGGGCCCTTCACGCCGTTCACCCCGTCGTTCAACCTCACCGGGCAGCCGGCGATCTCGCTCCCCCTGCACCAGAGCGCCGAGGGCATGCCGATCGGTGCCCACCTCGTCGCGGCGTACGGACGTGACGAGGTGCTGCTCGCGGTCGCGGCGCAGCTCGAAGCCGCGAGCCCCTGGGCCGACCGGATGCCACGGGTCCACGCATGAGGCGCGGTCGGTGACTTCGAACGGCTCCGTCCGGATCGCCGGCGGTCAGGGGTTCTACGGCGACACGCCGCGATCGGTCGAGGGCCTTCTGGCCGAGGGGGTCGACTACCTCTGTCTCGAAGCGCTGGCCGAGCTCACCCTCGCGATCCTCCAGAAGGACCGACAGAAGGACGAAGCGCGCGGGTTCACCAAGGACCTCCCCGCGTACCTCGCCGCCGCACTCCCTGAGGTCGCGGCGGGCCGGACCAAGATCATCACGAACGCCGGTGGCATCAACCCCACGGGCGCGGCACGCGTCGCGATCGAGACGGCCAAGCGGCTGGGGATGCACGGCCTGAAGATCGCGACGGTCCTCGGCGACGACCTCATGCCCCGGATCGACGAGCTCGCGGGCTCCACCGCCCTCACCCATCTCGACTCGGGTGCGGCCTTCACGCAGTTCCCACAGCCCGCGCTCTTCGCCGCGGCCTATCTCGGCGCGCGCCCGATCGTCGGCGCGCTCGACCAGGGTGCCGACATCGTGATCACCGGTCGCTGCGCGGATGCGGCGCTGTTCCTTGCGCCGTTGGTGCACGAGCACGGATGGGCGTGGGACGACTGGGACCGTCTGGCCGCGGGAACCCTCGTGGGCCATCTCCTGGAGTGCTCGGGCCAGACCGCCGGCGGGAACCTCAGCCGCAACTGGTGGACCATCCCGCACCCGTGGGACCTCCCGTACCCCATCGCCGAGGTCGACGCCGACGGCAGCGCCGTGATCACCAAGCCGAAGGCCTCGGGTGGTCGGGTCAGCTTCGACACCGTGCGCCACCAGCTGCTCTACGAGGTCCACGATCCCGCGCGCTACCTGTCACCTGACGTGGTCGCCGACTTCACGAGCGCGGCGTTCCACGACGAGAGCGACGACCGGGTCCGGATCACCGGCGTGCGGGGCACACCGGCGACGGACACGTACAAGGCCCTGTTCGCCCACCACGTCGGCTGGGCCGGGGAGACGCGCGTCGCGTTCTCGTGGCCCGAGGCCCGCGAGAAGGCGATCGCAGCTGCCGCGATCTTCGCCGAGCGGGTCGCGAGCTCTGGGTTGTGCGTCGACGAGTGGTGCGTCGAGCTGTGGGGCGTCGACGCGCTCGGTGGCCCGACCGTTCCCGCAACCGATGCCGAGCCCGCTGAGGTCGTGGCGCGCGTCGCGTGGCGCTGTGCCGACCAGCTGACCGCGGGCCTCGTTGGCCGCGAGATGGTGCCGCTGACGCTCGGCGCTCCACCGGCTGGACTCACCGGAATGGGGCGCGGCGCGGCGCGTCCGACCGAGCTCCTCGGGATCTGGCCCACCCTCGTGGAGAAGTCGCTCGTCGATGATCACGTCGTGGTCGCACTGGAGACGTCGTGAGTCGCTTGCGGCTCCACGAGCTCTGCGGGTATCGCGCCGGCGACAAGGGCGACATCTCCAACGTGGCCCTGTTCGCCGACGACGCCGAGGTCTACGACGTGATCGTGCGCGAAGTGACCGCCGAACGAGTCAAGGAGCACTTCGGCACCTTCGTCACCGGAACCGTCGTGCGCTACGAGGCCGCCAACGTCCTGGCGCTCAACTTCGTGATGTACGGAGCACTCGGGGGCGGCGGTCCGCGCACGCTTCGCAGCGACAGCCTCGGCAAGGCCCTCGGTGGTGCGCTCGTCCGCCTCCAGATCGAGGTACCGGACGCGCTCGCCGACCGCAGAGCGCCTCGACCCGACGTCGGGTGGGCGGAGGCGATCCTCGACCGACTCCCCTGACCCGGGGCGCGTCTTCGACACCCCGAGGGTGATCCGGCCAGCCCACCCCAACGCGCACCACTCCGATCGCGCGGTCCATGAACCTCAAGTCGGAGCCACCTCGTCCCGAAACTCTCCTGGGCGGATGGGCCATCCCGACCGCCTCGCAGTCCGGGCACGACGGGGCAGGCACGAGGGGCCGACAGTTGGTGCGACCGCGAGTCGTTTGGGTGTACCTGATTCTGGCGCTGACCGCGGCCGGGTTGCATTGGCGTCTCCCCACCTCATTGTCCATGGCGATCGCGTGGGACGCCATCGCCGTCACAGCCGCGATGGCGTGCTGGCTGGGCCTGCGCATCAACCGTCCCGACGACCGGGCCGCGTGGGTGCTGCTGGCCACGGGCGTTTCGCTGCTCGTCGCCGGCGATCTCGTCTGGGACGTGTCGGTCTACTGCTTCGGGCACACGAGCGACTCCGTGCCGCTCTCCGACCTCGTCTACCTGAGCGCGTACCCCGTGCTCACCGCCGGTCTCGTGCTGCTCAGTCGTTGTCGGACCCGTGGCACCCGTGCACTCGTGGACGGGACCGTGGTGACGCTGATGCTCGCTGCACCGATGTGGCAGCTCGTCGTGCGCCCTACGATCGACTCGGCGACCGGAGCATCCACCTTCGACCAAGTCGTGACCGCGGCCTACCCCATCCTCGACTGCGTGCTGATCGTCGCGGTCGCCTACACCGTGTTCACGCTCCCTCGCTGGAACGCGGCAGCCGCGCTGCTCGTCGGCGGTCTGCTGCTGAACACCGTCGGAGACATCGTGTACGCGCGTCTCGGCGCGGCTGGCACGCTGGCGAGCTCGGACTGGCTCGATCCCTTGTGGCCGGCCTCGTACTCGCTCCTCGCCGCAGCGATGCTGCACCCCACGATGCGCCTGCTCGCGGCGCGCGTGGCGCCCGACGCGGGCCACCATATTCTGGACCGTGCGCGCGTCATGCTCCTCGCCACCTCTTTGTTCATCGTGCCGATGATGTTGGCGATCGAGATCGAGACCGGCGCCGACACCGGCAGCGGTACCGGCACCGGCGTGCTCGCAGTGTTGAGTCTCGCGATCGCCGGGCTCGTGGGTTGGCGTCTCGTGCAGCTCATGCGGGACACCGATCGTGCCTATGGGTCGATCGCGGAACGCGAGGCGCAGTTCCGGGCGCTCATCCAGCACGCCAGCGACGCCATCGCCGTCAACGACGAGAACGGCCGCTTCGTGTACGTGAGCCCGGCCGTCGAGCAACTGCTCGGTCATACGCCCGAGCAGTTCCTCGGACGGACCGTGCTCGACTTCGTTCACCCCGACGATCGCGACCGCGTCATCGCGTCCCTCGCTCAGATCGCTGGGAACCCAGGGCGCACCTACGTCGTCGAGGCTCGGTCCCGCTCGCGTGACGGCTCATGGCGATGGCTCGAGACGGCGGTCACGAACCACCTCGAAGAACCGAGCGTGGCCGGGTTCGTGAGCAACTTCCGTGACGTCACCGAACGCAAGCGCGCCGACGCGTTCGAGCACGGGGCCACGCGAGTGCTCGAGATGATCGCCCGCGGCGCGCCCCTCCGAGCCACCATCGAGGAGGTACTCGCGACCGCAGAGGGCCAGCTCGACGACCGAGTGTGCTCACTCGTGCTCATCGAGCCCGATGACACCAACCCGACGACAGTCGCGCCCAGTCTCGCGCCTGGGAGCGCGATCCCGGCACGCTGGTGCGTGCCCATCTTCGGCACCGATCGTCGGCGTCTGGGTGCGATCAGCATCCATGGCACGTCCGAGCCGAGCCCGAGCACCGAAGAGGTGGCGCTCGTCGAACGCGTCGCCGCACTCGCCGCAGTCGCGATCGACCGGACCGCCGCCGAGGATCGCCTCGAGCACCAAGCATTCCATGACTCGCTCACCGACCTTCCGAATCGCGTGCTGGTGCTCGACCGGCTCGAGCAGGCGCTGCTCCGGCTGGGCCGCAACGCCGGGAACGTCGCGGTGATGTTCCTCGACCTCGATCGGTTCAAGGTGATCAACGACAGCCTCGGCCACGATGTGGGTGACGAGCTGCTCATCGAGATCTCACGTCGGCTGGCGAACGCCGTCCAGGCTGCCGACACCGTGGCCCGGTTCGGAGGCGACGAGTTCGTCGTCATCTGCGAGCGGCTCGACGGCGTCCGCGATGCACGCGCCGTCGCGGAGCGGATCGGGCGCGCGCTGATGCAGCCGCACACGCTCGCGAGCGGCGGTGTGATCGTGGCATCGGCGAGCATCGGCATCGCGCTCGCCTCAGGCCCGACCGATCGCCCCGAGACGTTGCTCCGTGACGCTGACGCGGCGATGTACCGGGCCAAGGAGCGGGGCGGTGCACGCACCGAGGTCTTCGACGCCGCGCTGCGATCCCACGTCGTCGTCCGCCTCGAGACCGAGCGAGCACTCCGCCGCGGCCTCGAACGTGGCGATCTCCGCGTGCACTACCAGCCCGTCGTCGAACTCGATGAAGGACAACCCGGTGACGCACGGATCGTCGGCGCCGAAGCACTCGTGCGGTGGCAGCGCGCCGCTCATGGTCTCGTTGCTCCGGGCGACTTCATCGCAGTCGCGGAGGAGACGGGGCTCATCGTGCCGATTGGCGCGTGGGTCATCGGGGAAGCCTGCGGTGAGCTCGCCCGCCAACAGACGCTCCCGGGCGCACCGATCGTGTTGTCGGTGAACGTCTCCGGCCGCCAGCTCGGCCGCCCAGAGCTGGTCGAGGTGATCACGGAGCAGCTCGACAGGGCCGGGGTCGACCCGGAGCTGCTGTGCCTCGAGGTCACCGAGAGCGTGCTCCTCGACGACGTCGAAGCGTCCGTCATCGCGCTGCACGCGCTCAAGGATCTCGGTGTGCTCCTTGCCATCGACGACTTCGGCACCGGCTATTCCTCGCTCGGCTACCTGAAGCGGTTCCCGTTCGACCTGCTCAAGATCGATCAGGCGTTCGTTGCCGGGCTCGGCACCGCCCACGCCGACGACGCCATCGTCCTCGCGACCGCACAGATGGCCCACGCGCTCGACATGCGAGTGGTCGCCGAGGGCGTGGAGACGATCCGCCAACGAGACCGAGCCCGCGAGCTCGGGTGCGACCTGGCCCAGGGCTTCCTCTTCGCCGCTGCAGGTCAGGCCGAGGATCTCCTGGGACGCTCGCCGGGGCTGCGCATCGTGATCTGATGGAGATCCTTCGTCGCCGTCAGAGGGTCGCGAACGCCGGGGCAGCCGCGACGAGCGGTTCGACGAGTGATAGGTCACCGACCACCTCGGGCGTGAACTGCGCAGGATCGAGCCGCTCGCCGGCGACGAGGCACCAGTCGAGTGCCGTGGCCGTGAGCGTGACGTCGGGCGAGATGTCGGGCTGCACCCGCTCACCGCCCATCCCGAACGTCCACGTTCCGCCCCCCGGTCCTGTCAACACGATGCGGGCGACCTTGCCCGGGCGCGAGTTCCCCGAGGTCAGCAGCGCGAACGGCAGCGTGCTCAACGCGAGGTTCGTCACCTCGTGCATCTCCGCCGTCGGGGGGGACTCGGCCACGCGTCCCTGGACCCGCCGGAGGTCGTCGCGGTGGATCCAGTTCTCGAACGCCCGCGCCACCAGCACGTTGTTGCGCGGGAGGTCAAGACCGAGCCACGAGATCGTCGACGCCGGTGTGGAGTCGTCTCGGGACCATGTCTGGACCGCGTCCGCCGACCGAATCCATACCTCGATCACGTCGTCGATCGGGCAGTCACGGAAGCGCTCTACGAACTTCGCGGTGCGTGCGTCGACCTCCACCTCGGTGACCTCGGGCACGACGGTCCGGTCGATGACCTGGGCGACGAGGCTGTCTTGGGCCGCCAGGTGGGCCACGAGGTCGCGGGCGCCGAGGCCGTTGGGGGTCGGCTCCGAGTAGTCATCCGGGTCGAGTGCCTTCACGGTGTCGCGCAGGCGAGCCCCCGATGCCGCGTAGGCGTTCGTCGCAGCATCTCCGGACTGGGTGCCCCGCCGGGCGTGCGCGCGAGCGAGCACGCCCGCACGCAGCGTCGGAGGTGCCTCGAGCGCTTCGGTCGCACCGACCCAGACCGCGGTGCGCACGAGCCGGTCGGCCTCGCGTGCGAGATCGGGACGCCGGGCGAGGAACGCCTCGACGGCCTCGGCCTCGTCGGCGTCGAGCGCGTCGAGCGCGTAGGCACCGAGGAGCTCTACGAGGACGGCGTCGTCCACCGGGCCTCCAAGCGATAGGTCCCCGTCGGGCTCGTCCCCTCGACGGGTTGCGTCCCGGCGAGGATCGTTCATGACCATGGGTCCAGTCCTTGGGCCTCGAGGATCTCGGCCACGCGATGCAGGCCGAGGCGGAGCCGCGACTTCGCGGTGCCCTCGGGGATCCCGAGAGTCTCCGCGACCTCGCGGTACGTCTTGCCGCCGAAGTACGCGAGCTGGATGCACCGCCGCTGCTGCGCGGGGAGCGCGTCGAGGGCGGCCCGAACCCGCTCCGCGGTGATCATCGCCGTTGCCATCTCCGCCACATCCGGCACGCCGGTCGGACGCTGACCGGCCTCCCGCTGCGTCCGGCGCCGCCGCGCTTCCTCCCGACGCACGTAGTCCACTGCCCGCCGGTGCGACAGGGTGCCGAGCCAGGTCCGCAGCGAGCCACGAGCGGGGTCGAACCCCTCGGGGTGCTCCCAGAGGTGCAGGAACACCTCCTGGGACACGTCCTCGGCCGCCCGGGGATCGCCGATCACCCGTTGGGCGAGCCCGAAGACGAACGACGCGAACTGGTCATAGACCTCGGCGAGCGCCTGCTCGTTGCCGGCCACGAGACGCGCACGAACCTCGGCCTCCCACTCGCCCGAGAACGCCCCGCCCGGGCGGGTCTGGCGCCCCGGGATCTGGCCTCCCGGTGTACGGATTCCCGAGGTGCTCGGATCGGCCACAGCAGCTGCCACGTCCCCTCTTCGCCGCCGACCATCATCGCGGATCACCTCGGTCCCCTCCAGGCTCGCGGGCTCCCGACCGCGAGCCTGCGCCGGCTCATGCTGCGCAAGTAGTTTCGGCGGATGATCATTCTCTTCATCATCGTGTTCGGGATGGCCGCCGGTTGGATCGCACAGATGATCCTCGGTGGTGGCGGTAGCTGGGCGGAGGCCCTCGGCGCCGGCCTCGTCGGCTCGTTCGTCGGCGGCCTGCTGAGCAGTCTGATCGCGGGCGACGGCTTGACGTTCAGTCCGAGCGGGATCATCGGCACGATCGTGGGCGCGCTCATCGTCCTCGCGATCTGGCGCGCGATCCGGGGACGAAGCGCGGCTACCAGCTGAACCCATCGCCGTCCCGCGCCTCGACGTCCTCGAGCGCGAACTCGGCAACGGCGTCGTCTACTAGCTGGGGCAAGTTCCTCACCGCCTGAATCCGCCCTTCCTCATCATCGCCTTCGTGATGTTCCTCGTCATCAAGGCCTTCAACTCGATGCAGGCCAAGGAAGAGCCCGAGCTCACCGGGAAGGACGTGCTGGTCGAGATCCGCGACCTGATGCAGCAGCAGCGTCAGGGCTGACCCGCCGGGACCCGTAGAACTTCCCGAGGATCAGCAGCGCGCCAACCGTCTGGGAGATCGGGAGCGCGACCGTCGGATCGGGTCCCCAGAAGTTCGGCAAGTCTGCGACCCACCAGACGAACGAGGCGACGATCCAGACGGTGCACGCGAGCCGGATCGCCCGCTCGGCGTTCTTCGAGCCGAGGGCCCCGAGCGCGGCAGTCGCGGCGTCGATGAGGAAGAAGGCCGGGAACACGGCAAGCACTCCGCCGGCCGAAGTCGCCACGCCCTTGCCGCCCCGAAAGCGGCTCCACAGCGGGAAGATGTGTCCGGCAATGCTTGCCGTCGCTCCGGCGTAGGCCCCGTCGGGGCCTCCGATCCACCAGCCGAGGACTCCGGCAACGAAGCCCTTCGCCGCGTCGATCAGCATCACGGCGACGCCCCAGCCCTTGCCCACGACCTGCGCGGTGTTCAGCCCACCAGGGTTGCCGCTCCCGGCGGCACGGATGTCGACCGTGCCGCCCGTGACGAGGCGGGTCACCAGCACCGCGGTCGGGAACGTGCCGATCAGGTACCCGGTGGCGGCCGCAGCCAGGACCAGCAACCCGTCGTCCGCCATCGGGTCAGGCTAGGCGGCGTGTCGTTCGGGCAGGGCGCCGGTGGGGTGCTGGGATCGTTGCCCCGGCTCCGGACCGAAGCGAACGCGGGGGCCCGGGGGGCTCAGCCGCCGGAGACGTCCTGGGGCCGGGGCTTGCCGGCGCCGATCCACGGCATCATCGAGCGGAGCCGGTCGCCGACCTCCTCGATCGGGTGTGCGGCTGCCTTGCGGCGAAGCGCGTTGAACACCGGCCGACCGGCCTGGTTCTCGAGGATCCACTCCTGGGCGAACTTGCCGCTCTGGATCTCGTCGAGGATGCGGCGCATCTCGGCCCGCGTCTCGTCGGTAATGATGCGCGGACCGCGGGTCATGTCGCCGTACTCCGCGGTGTCGGAGATCGAGTACCGCATGTTGGTGATGCCGCCCTCGTAGATCAGGTCGACGATCAGCTTCACCTCGTGCAGCGTCTCGAAGTACGCCGACTCGGGCTGGTAGCCCGCGTCGACCAGCGTGTCGTAGCCCGCCTTGATCAGCTCGACCACGCCGCCGCACAGGACGGTCTGCTCGCCGAAGAGATCCGTCTCGGTCTCCTCCTCGAACGTCGTGTCGAGCACACCGGCACGCGTCGCGCCGACCGCCTTCGCGTACGCCAGGGCCGTGCCCTTGGCTTTGCCGGTCTCGTCCGCGGAGACCGCTACGAGGGCCGGGACGCCGCCACCCTCTTCGAAGGTGCGCCGCACGAGGTGCCCCGGCCCCTTGGGCGCGATCATCCAGACGTCGACGCCCTTCGGCGGCGTGATCTGGCCGAAGTGGATGTTGAAGCCGTGCGCGAACGCCAGCGAGTCCCGCTCCTCGAGGTTCGGTTCGATGTCGGACTGGTAGACGCGAGCCTGCTCGGTGTCCGGGAGCAGCACCATGATCACGTCGGCCTCCTTGCAGGCCTCGGCAGTGGTGAGGACGCGCAGACCGGCATCTTCGGCCTTGCTCCACGAGCTCGAGCCCTCGCGGAGGCCGACGCGCACGTCGACGCCCGACTCCTTGAGGTTCAGCGCGTGGGCATGACCCTGGGATCCGTAGCCGAGGACGGCTACCTTGCGCCCCTCGAGCAGGCCGGAGTCGGCGTCGGCGTCGTAGTAGATGGTCGCGGGCATGTGGGTTGTCCTCTCAGGCCATGCGGTTGCGGAGCAACGGTAGTCAGGCGGTGCTGGTCTTCACCGCTCGAAGTCGGGCTGGGCGGCGGGTGAGCTTGGGCAGTGCGATCCGGCCGGTCCGCTGGAGCTCGAGGATGCCGAACGGTGAGAGCAGATCGGTCATCGCGTCGAGCTTGTCGGGCCGTCCGGCGACCATGATCGTGATCGAGTCATAGCCGACGTCCTCGATGCGCGCCTCGAAGATCGCGGCCAGCTCGGTGATCTGCGAGCGTGCCTCGGCCGTCGCCTTCACCGTCACGAGCATCAGCTCGCGTTCCACGGCCTGCTCTGACGAGAGCTCAACGATCTTGATCACCGGGATCAGCTTGTTGAGCTGCTTGGTGACCTGCTCGAGCGGCGCTGAGTCGGCGTCGACAACGATGGTCATCCGGCTATAACGCTCGTCCTCGGTCGGGCTGACGGCGAGGGACACGATGTTGAAGCCGCGTCGCGCGAACAACCCGGCCACCCGCGTCAGCACGCCAAACTTGTTCTCGACCAGGACGGACAAGATGTGATGCTGGCCCGGCGTGCCATCTGGGTTCATGGCCATGGCTATCGACCTCCGTGCTTGTCGTGCGCAGGATCGAGGATGATCTCGTCGTTGGTCGTACCCGGTGCCACCATCGGGTACACCTTCTCGCGATAATCGGTGCGGAAGTCGATCACCACCGGACGGTCGTCGATCGAGTTCGCCTTCTCGATCGTGGGCACGACGTCTTCGGGCGTGTCGACCCGGAACCCGACGCACCCCATCGCCTCGGCCCACTTCACGTAGTCGGGCAGATCGGGCGACAGGTACACCTCGCTGTAGCGCTCCTCGTAGAAGAGCTCCTGCCACTGGCGCACCATGCCGAGATACGCGTTGTTGAGGATCGCGATCTTGACCGGGATGCGCTCCGCGCTCGCCGTGACGAGCTCCTGCGCCGTCATCTGGAAGCAGCCGTCGCCATCGATCGCCCACACCAGGCGCTCGGGCTTGCCGACCTTGGCCCCGATCGCGGCCGGCACCGCAAAACCCATCGTGCCGAGCCCGCCGGAGTTCACCCACGTGTAGGGGTGGTTGAACTTCCAGCGCTGCGACGTCCACATCTGGTGCTGCCCCACACCCGACGCGACGATCGTGTCGTCAGGCGTGTTGTCACGCAGCATGTCGATGCAGAACTGCGGCTTCAGCGGGCCGTCGTCGGTCTGCTCGTAGCCGAGTGGAAAGTCACGCTGCCACCCGTGCACGCGCGTCATCCACTCTTCGAGGGACGGCCAGCGTCCTCCCGTGCGCTTCTCGGCCGGTGTCGTCTTGGCGCGGTCGGCCTTGGTCGCCTTCACCATCTCCTCGATCACGTACTTGCAGTCACCCACGATCGGCACGTCGGGGCGTCGCACCTTGCCGAGCTCGGCTGGATCGATGTCGACATGGATGACCTTCGCCTCCGGCGCGAAGCCGTCGAGCTTGCCGGTGACGCGGTCGTCGAAGCGAGAACCGAGCGCGACAAGAAGGTCGGACTGCTGCATGGCAGTGACCGCGGTGTAGTTGCCGTGCATGCCCGGCATGCCGAGGCACAGGTCGTGGTCGTCGGGGAACGCGCCGCGCGCCATGAGCGTCGTCACGACGGGAAACCCGGTGAGCTCGGCGAGCTCGCGCAATGTCTCGGCAGCACGGGCCTTGAGGATGCCGCCACCCGCGTAGATCACCGGACGGTGCGATTCACCCATGAGCCGCACCGCGTCCTTGATCTGCTTGGCGTGGCCCTTGAGGTTCGGCTTGTAGCCGGGCAGGTCGATCGACTCGGGCCAGTACCAGTCCATCGACTGGTTCGCGATGTCCTTGGGCAGGTCGACGAGCACCGGGCCGGGGCGGCCGGTGGTGGCGACGTGGAAGGCCTCCCGCACGATGCGCGGGATGTCGTTGGCATCGGTCACGAGCCAGTTGTGCTTGGTGACCGGCATCGTGATGCCGACCGTGTCGCACTCCTGGAAGGCGTCGGTGCCGATCACCGAATACGGCACCTGCCCGGTGACCATGACGAGGGGAATCGAGTCCATGTAGGCGTCGCACAGCGGCGTGACCACGTTCGTGGCCGCTGGCCCGCTCGTCACCATCGCCACGCCCGGGCGCCCGGTCGCATGCGCGTACCCCTCGGCCATGTGGCCGGCACCCTGCTCGTGGCGCACCAGGATGTGGCGGATCGACGAGTCGATGAGGGGGTCATAGACCGGGAGGATCGCCCCTCCCGGGAGCCCGAACATGACGTCGGTGCCCTCCATCTCGAGGCTCTTGATGAGGGCCTGTGCGCCGGTGATCTTCATGGCATGCTCGCTTCGGTGAGGGTGCAGGCGGCCGTCGTGCCGCTGGCTGGACTCGGTTCTGGATACAAAACGCCCCTCGCTCGAGCGAGGGGCGGAGGCGCACGCGCGCGTGATGCGGCGGGCGTGCGCTAGGTAACGACTACGAGCGTGAGGTGGTGGCTGCGCATCAGGCCACCAGTGTGACAGATGCGGAGGGGGTTTCGCAACACCCTTCGCGGTCGGGGGTCAGTGCTGGTGCCGGGGGCACGAGTAGGTCGTGCGACCCCCCACGGTGCGCCTGAGCAACGGGGCACCGTCCTTCGGGCACATCGCACCCGGTTCCCGGGCGGCCATGAGGTCCCCCGTGTGTGATCCGCCCCGCTTCCCCAGGGTCCGCAGCGTCGTGCGGATCGTCCGGTGCAGGCGGGCTTGCTGACCGGTATCGAGGGTGTTGGCGGGGCGGGCCGGATCGAGACCGACGCGCCACAGGATCTCGTCGACGAGGAGGTTCCCGAGACCGGCGACGCGCGCCTGATCCATGAGGACGGCCTTCAGGGGCGCACGCGAGGGTGCCACCACGCTGCGCAGCTGGGCGAGGGTGAGCTCCATGGCGTCCACCCCGAGACGGTCCTCGTCAGGATCGAGCTCGACCGCACCGAGGCGACGCGGGTCGCGCAACGACAGTCGCCCGCCGTCGACGAAGCGCACCGCGAAACGATGCCACTCGGGGACATCGCGGTTGCTCGCATACCGGAGCGGATCGCCGGCAGCATCACCGTCGATCACCACGCGGCCGCTCATGCCGAGATGCAACCCGATCACTGGGCCACTGGACTCTGCGATCCCATCGGTGTCGAGGAACAGCTGCTTGCCGCGCCGGCGGGCCGTGACGAAGCGCCGACCCGGCAGCACCGCACGAGCCGCACGCGGGGTGAGCCCACGCTTGAGGTACCAGGCGTCGGGAGCATCGACGGTCGCGATCTCTCGTCCGAGAGCCCGCGCTTGGATCAGCGCGCGCGCTTCCTCGGCTTCGAGGATCTCGGGCACCGACGGTCCTCGGGGTCAGGCGTTCGTGATCGCACCGCGCTCGGCACCCTGCGCGAGCTTGGCGTACTTGGCGAGGAAGCCGCTCGTGTAGCGCGGCTCCCTCGGCTTCCAGTCGGCTCTGCGGGCCTCGAGGGTCGCGTCGTCGACCATGAGATCAATCGTATGCGTCTCGGCGTCGATCACGATCCGGTCCCCCTCGGCGACGAGTGCGATCGGTCCGCCGTCGACAGCCTCGGGCGCGACGTGGCCGACACAGAACCCGTGCGTTCCCCCGGAGAACCGGCCGTCGGTGATGAGCGCGGCGTCCGCACCGCGGCCGGCACCCTTCATCGCCCCGGTCACTGCGAGCATCTCCTTCATGCCCGGGCCACCCTTGGGACCCTCGTAGCGGATCACCACGATGTCGCCGGCGTTGATCTTCCCGGCGAGGATCGCCTCCATCGCGTACTCCTCGCCGTCGAAGACACGCGCAGTGCCATCGAATCGGAGCTGATCGAGCCCGGCGACCTTGACCACGCTCCCGTTCGGGGCGAGTGACCCGGTGAGGATCGCGAGGCCACCCTGGGTGTGGATCGGTTCCGACAGCGGATGCACCACCCTTCCGTCGGGGCCGGGCGACGCGAGCTCGTCGAGGTTCTCAGCCATGGTCTTGCCGGTGACCGTGAGCACGTCGCCGTGGAGCAGCCCGGCGTCGAGCAGGAGCTGCAACACCACCGGCACGCCACCGACCCCGTCGAGATCGGTCATGTGGAAGCGCCCGTGCGGCTTCATGTCGGCGATGTGCGGGACCGTCGCACCGATGCGGTTGAAGTCATCGAGCTCGAGCTCCACGTCGGCCTCGAAGGCGATCGCCAGGAGATGCAGCACCGCGTTCGTCGAGCCACCGAGCGCCATCGTGACGGCGATCGCGTTCTCGAACGCTTCCTTCGTCATGATCTGGCGTGGCCGGATTCCGGCTTCGAGCAGGCCCATGACGGCGCGGCCGCTCTCGTAGGCGAAGTCGTCGCGGCGTCGATCCACGGCAGGTGCCGATGCGCTCCCGGGGAGCGACATGCCGAGCGCCTCACCGATCGCTGCCATCGTGTTGGCGGTGAACATGCCGGCACACGAACCTTCGGTGGGACACGCCCGCTTCTCGATCTCGCCGAGCTCGTTCTCGGTGAGCGTGCCGGCGGCGCAGGCACCGACCGCCTCGAACACGCTCACGACGTCGAGCGCCTGATCCTTGTAGTGACCGGGCAGGATCGATCCGCCGTAGACGAACACCGACGGCAGGTTGAGCCGAGCGGCCGCCATCAGCATCCCCGGGAGGCTCTTGTCGCAGCCCGCGAAGTTGACCATGCCGTCGAGGCGCTCGCTGTGCATCACGCACTCGACCGAGTCGGTGATGATCTCGCGCGACACGAGCGAGCCGCGCATGCCTTCGTGGCCCATCGAGATGCCGTCGCTGACGGCGATGGTGACGAACTCGAGCGGGAACCCGCCGGCGTCACGCACGCCTTCCTTGGCGCGCTTGGCGAGCCGGTCGAGGGGCATGTTGCACGGTGTGACCTCGTTCCAGCTCGAGGCAACACCGATCTGCGACTTGCCCCAGTCTCCGTCGTTCATGCCGACGGCGCGCAACATCGCACGCGCCGGAGCGCGTTCCATGCCGTCGGTGACTTCCCTGCTGCGGGGCTTCATGTCGCTCATGGAGCCAGCGTACCGAGTCGGTGACGAGGACCCCGCGGCCATTGGCGGGGCCGTATCGTCACGGTCGTGGCCTTGGTGCTGGTGGCGACCGACGACGGCGTGGTGCCGTTCGTCGACGGGGCAGCCGGTGCCTGTGAGCTCGCCGGCCGCCCCGTCGGCTCCCTCGCTCGCCGACGCGGCGACTTCTGGGCGATCGCCGATGGGGCAACGGCCGTCCGGCGCGACCCGACCGGCACGTGGACTGACGTCGCGACCGCTGACGTCTCGCTCACCTGCCTCCTCCCGGCCTCCGAGGGCGCTTGGTGCGGGACCGCCGATGGACGCCTGCTCCGCCTGTTCGGCGAGGCGTTCTCGGTGGTCGGGGGCTTCGACACCATCGCGGGCCGTCAGACCTGGAAGGCCGTGGGCAGCCGGGTACCCTACGTGCGATCGGCCACGACGACGGCGGACGAACGCTCGCTGCTCGCCAGCGTGCACGTCGGGGGCATCGCCCGCTCCGGGAACGGCGGCGCTTCGTGGAAGCCGACCATCGACGTACGGGCCGATGTGCACGAGGTGCGTGCGCATCCCAGCGACCCCAGGCTCGTGCTCGCGCCGGCCGCGGTCGGTCTCGCGGTGAGCCGTGATGGCGGCGCCACGTGGGACCTCACGACGGAGGGATTTCACGTGAAGTACCTGCGCGCGGTCGCCTTCACCACCGACGCCGCGCTCGTGGGCGCGTCCGATGGCCCGTTCGCCGATCGCAGCGCGCTGTACCGGTGGGACGTCGACGCGGGTGGACCGGTCACGAGAGTGCAGGGCGGACTCCCCGAATGGCTCGACGGCAACGTCGACACGGGCGCACTCGATGCACACCGCGAGACGGCCGCGTTGGCCGACGACGGAGGCACCGTCTACGCGAGCTGGGACGGCGCCAGGTCGTGGACCGTGCTCGCACAGGACCTCGGGTCAGTCAACGCGATCGGCGTGCACGCTTCGCAAGGCTGACGCGTGTCAGTGCACTCGCCTGGCCAGCGGCCCGGCGACGGCACACTCACATCAGGCGAGGCGGTCGTCGAGGAGGCGGTTCAAGAGCTGGGGGTTGCCCTGGCCCTTGGTCGCCTTCATCGCCTCACCCATGAGGAAGCCGCGCTTCTTCTTGCGTGCCTTGTCGTCGCCGCTGCGGTAAGACTCGACGGTGTCGGCGTTCGCGTCGATCACCGCGTCGATCACCGCCGCGAGCTCACCCTCGTCGCTCACCTGCGCAAGGCCCCGCTCCTCGATGATCTGCTTCGGGCGCTTCGGCTCGCGCAGCGCCTCGTCGAGCACGTCCTTGGCCAGGCTGCGCGAGAGCGTGCCGTCGGCGACGAGGCCAACCAGCTCCGCGAGCCCGTCGGGCGCGAGCGGGAGCACCTCCGGTGAGAGCCCACTCTCGTTCAGGTACGCGAGAACCTCCCCGGTGCACCAGTTCGCGACGTCCTTCGGCGTGCCGCCGGAGAGCGTTGCAACAGCGGCCTGCGCGTAGTCGGCGAGATACGGGACATCGACGAGGACCCGTGCATCGTGCTCGGCGAGGCCCCACTCGGCGACGAGGCGAGCACGCTTGGCCGCGGGCAACTCTGGCCGCGAGTCCCGAACCTGCGCTCGCTGCTCCTCGGTCGGTGCGACGGGCAGGAGGTCGGGTTCGGGGAAGTACCGGTAGTCGCTCGACCCCTCCTTGTTGCGCATGCCGTGGGTGGTGCCGTCGGCTTCATCCCAGTGGCGCGTCTCCTGGACGATCCGCTCACTGGATTCGAGCGCGGCGACCTGACGCTCGATCTCGTGGTCGATCGCGCGTCCGAGGGAGCGGATCGAGTTCATGTTCTTGACCTCGACCTTCGTCCCCAGCTCCCCCGTGTCGCCGACCGGGCGCACCGACACATTTGCGTCGACGCGCATGGAACCCTCTTCCATCTTCACATCGGAGACACCGATCGCGAGCAACACGGCACGTAGCTCCGTCGCGTAGCCGCGGGCTTGTTCGGCCGACGTGATGTCAGGACGGCTCACGATCTCCATCAGGGGCACGCCGGCGCGGTTGTAGTCGATCAACGAGTGATCGGCTCCGTGGATGCGCCCGCCCCCACCGATGTGTTGCGATTTCCCCGTGTCCTCTTCGAGATGGGCTCGTTCGATACGGATCGTCGTGCCGCCGACGTCGAGGACACCGTCGGTGAGGATCGGGGCCTCGTACTGACTCACCTGGTAGTCCTTCGGCATGTCCGGGTAGAAGTAGTTCTTGCGGGCGAAGATCGACCGTTCGGGCACGGTGAACGACAGTGCCTCAGCGAGGCGCAACGCGAACTCGACCGCGGTGGCGTTCAGCACCGGGAGCGAGCCGGGCAACCCGAGACAGACGGGGCAGATGTTCGTGTTCGGTTCCGCACCGAACTCGTTCGGGCAGCCGCAGAACAGCTTCGTAGCGGTCGAGAGCTCACAGTGCACCTCGAGCCCGATGGTCGGCCGGTACTCGGTCATGGTGCAGCCTCTTCGAGGGCCTGCGCGACGCGGAACATCACCGCTTCACCGAGTGCCGGCGCCAGCACCTGCACCCCGACGGGCAGGCTCGCGGCGCCGGTCCCCCACGGAACGCTCATGGCGGCGTGACCGGCGAGGTTGGTCGGGATCGTGCACACGTCGGACAGGTACATCGACAACGGATCAGCAGTCTTCGCACCCACTTCGAACGCGACCGTCGGCGACGTCGGCGACAACAGCACGTCGCGACTCTCGTACACCCGCGCCAAGTCGCGGATGATGAGCGTCCGGATCCGCTGGGCCTGGCCGTAGTAGGCGTCGTAGTAGCCCGCCGAGAGCGCGTACGTGCCGAGCATGATGCGGCGCTTCACCTCGGTGCCGAACCCCGCCGCGCGAGTGGCGGCGTTCATCGTCGCGACGTCTTCCGCGTCGACGCGCAAGCCGTAGCGGACACCGTCGTAGCGCGCGAGGTTCGACGACGCCTCGGCCGGGGCGATGAGGTAGTACGCCGACAGCCCGTACACGGTGCTCGGCACCGACACTCGCTCGACCGAGGCGCCGGCTGCCTCGAGTGCGGCCGCGGCTGCTTCGACGGCGGCACGAACTTCGGGTTGCACGCCGTCGACGTCGGTCAGCTCCTCGACGATCCCGATCCGCAGGCCGGCGACACCGTCGCGCAGCATCGGCTCGAGCATCGGCGGCGCGTCGGCAATGCACGTGGAATCGAACGGGTCGGGGCCGGCGATCACATCGAGGAGCCGCGCTGCGTCCTCGACGGTCGTGGCGAACGGCCCGATCTGGTCGAGGCTGCTCGCGAACGCCACCAGTCCGTAGCGCGACACCATGCCGTAGGTGGGCTTGACCCCGACGACGCCGCACAACGCGGCGGGTTGACGGATCGACCCTCCCGTATCGGACCCGAGACCGAGCAGCCCGAACCCCGCCGCGACGGCCGCGGCCGATCCGCCGCTCGATCCGCCGGGGACCCGTGAAGGGTCGTGCGGATTGCGGGTGGGACCGAAGGCCGAGTTCTCGGTCGAAGAACCCATCGCGAACTCGTCGAGGTTCGTCTTGCCGAGCACGATGCCCCCGGCCTGCTTGATGCGATCGACCACGGTCGCGGTGTACGGCGGGCGCCAACCGTCGAGGATGCGAGACCCGCAGGTGGTCGGCGTGCCCCGCACGCAGAGGTTGTCCTTGAGCACCACGGGAACCCCGGCAAGGGGCCCGGGGTCGTCGCCGACCGCGACGGCGGCGTCGACTGCGTCGGCGGCGACGCGGGCGTCGTCGGCCAGCACGAGCAGGAACGCGTGCAGCTCGGGGTCGCGTGCCTCGATGTCGGCGAGGCGCGCTTCCACCACGTCGCGCGCCCGCTCGGTACCAGACCGCACGGACGCGACGAGATCGGTGGCGGGTGCGCTCACGGGGCGTCGAGAATGCGAGGAACGCGGAAGCGTCCGTCCTCGGCGTCCGGGGCCGCAGCGAGCACCTCGTCACGATCGAGGGTGGGGCGTACTTCGTCGGCGCGCAGCACGTTCACGAGCGGAAGTGGGTGTGCGGTGGGCTCGACGTCGCCGAGGTCGAGGGCCGACACGTCGCCGGCGTGGTCGAGGATGACCCCGAGCTCGCCCGTCAGTCGCTCGACCTCTTCGGGGGTCAACGCCAGCCGGGCGAGGCGGGCCACGTGCTCGACCTCTTCGCGTGTGATCGGTTCGGCCACGCGGGCGAGTCTAGGAGCCCACCCCCGGGGCAGGTCCGGTCGGTAGTGGCTCAGACGACTCAAACGGTCCCACTACGGTTCGGTCGGTCCTCCGCAAGTACGGATCGTCTGCTGGCGCGGTGTGGCGCCACCACTGTGCGGGCGCCGGGCGCCAGACCGGGTCACTGGTGATGCACTCGACGGGACACACGGGCACGCACTTCCCACAGCCGCTGCAGAGCTCGGGCACGATCACGAGCGTGACGCCGTGACGGAAGATGGCGCCGAAGCCCGCCGGGCACGCACGGACGCACTCGTCGCACACGATGCACTCCGACCGCACGATGCGGAGCGGTGCGTGCCTCCAGGTCGGCTTGCGCTCGCGCGAACGGATGCGCTCGGTGCGGTTCGCGGTGGACACGAGGCGAGGGTACCGGCCGACGGCCCGTGTACGATCCGCTCGACCAGCACCCGAAGGCCCACCACCCGAACGCCCACTACCCGAACGGAGGCCAGGCGTGGCGAAACACCCCTTTCTGTCCGACGAGTGGTTCGCCGTCGTCGAGCAGCTCGTCGAGGTGCATGGCGCCGACGTACCGACGCAGGTGTCGATCACGGTGAACGTCAGCGTCACCACGACCCCGTTCGGTGACGAGCGCCACCTGCACATGGGCACGAAGGACGGGCGAGTGCACTGGGGCATCGGGCATGCCGACGACGCCGACCTCACGCTCACGACCGACTACGAGACCGCCCGCGAGGTGTTCGTGACGGGCGACCCCCAGGCCGGGATGCAGGCGTTCATGGCCGGGAAGGTGCGCGTGCAGGGCGACATGGCGAAGCTCATGGCCGCCCAGACGTCAGGTGTCGGTCCGGGCGCGAACGGCGCGCTCGCCGAGGCGATCCAAGGGATCACCGAGTAGCTCTGGCGCTCCGGTCGGCGTCGGACGCCTGACCAATCAGGCTGACGAACGGTGCTCGGGGAGCCAGTGCCACGAGCGCACGAAGATGAACGCGGCACCGAGGCCGAGGAACGCGAACGAGATCACATCCGAGATCCCGCGCTGGCGCACGACATCGTCGTTCCCGGAGCCGAACGTGCTCGGGCAGGCGACCTTGAAGAGTCCGTAGAAGCCCTGGGTCGCAGCGAGGATCACGATGATCGCGGCGACGAAGCACGCACCGTAGAGCGAGGCTCGGGCGACGCGCCCAGAAGCCTGCTGGGGGAAGTTGTCGGCCGGTGCGAGCCTGCGGGCGCGTCGGACGTGGAACACAAACACGGCCGACGCTGCGATCCCGAGCAGCCCGGCGCGCGCGGCCATCCGGTAGTCGGCGTCGTCGCTGCGAGCGACTCCTCCACTGCCACCACGACCACCGCTGAGGCCGAGGATCCGGCTCGCACCCGGGATCTGATCGAGGATGTCGCGCAATCCCTTCGGGAGCCCGCTGGTTCCCCCGGCGCGGGGTGCCTTGTCGACGATGAGGTCGGTGAGCGCGTGCACCATCCCGAAGAACGCCAGCAACGCGACGAACACGGCAACGATCGTGATCGCGCCGAGGTACCGAGCCTGCGTTCGGGTGCCGTCGGGGTCCTCGTCCTTGCGCCCTGCGACGAGAACGAGGATGACGATGACCACCAACGGGATGAGGACCACCGCCAACCCAGCGCGCCCTCCGTGGATTCCGTCCAACAAGCCCATGATGCTCCCCCGGTCGAACCTATTCTGCCGCGCGCGCAAGCTCCCCGGGGCCACCTCGACGCTCACCCTGGGGGGCGAGCTTCGGACCATCCTCGATAAGGCGCTCGACCGTCCAGCGCTCCTTGTTGTTCGTGATCTTCTCCGCGATGGAGAACGACTGGTACCGGGCGACGGTGTCACCCTGCACGAAGAACGTCTCCCCCGTGAAGGGACACGCCTCGGCGCCGAGATAGGCGATCATCGGTGAGATGTTCTCGGGTGCCCACGCGTCGAACTTCGACGGGTCGTCAGGTGCCTTGACGAGGTCCTCGAGCCCGGGAGTCGTCTCCGTGAGTCGCGTCCGCGCCATCGGCGTGATCGCGTTCGAGCGCACGCCGTAGTTGGCGAGCTCCATCGCGCAGATCGCGCTGAACGTCGCGATCCCGGCCTTCGCAGCGCCGTAGTTGGTCTGACCGACGTTGCCGAGCACGCCCGAGGTCGACGACGTGTTGATGATCGAACGGTCTGCCTTCTTGTCAGCCTTGGCCTGCTCGCGCCAGTAGCCCGCGGCGTGGCGCGTCGGGCAGAAGTGCCCCTTCAGGTGCACCGCGATCACCGCGTCCCAATCGGACTCGGTCATATTCACCAGCATCCCGTCGCGCAGGATCCCGGCGTTGTTCACGAGGATGTGCAGATCGCCGAACGTCTCGACCGCGAGATCGATGAGGCTCTTGGCGCCATCGAAGTCGGCGACGCTGTCGGTGTTCGCGACGGCTTCGCCGCCCATCGCGTGGATCTCGTCGACGACCTGCTGTGCCGGAGCGCGGTCGTCGCCCTCCCCATGGATGTCGCCACCGAGGTCGTTCACCACGACCGTGGCACCTTCGGAGGCGAAGTACAGCGCGTGCTCGCGGCCGATGCCGCGCCCCGCGCCGGTGATGATCGCGACGCGACCGTCGAGAGAGCCCATCTGGAGATTCCTTCCTGCGAACCGGCTCGTGATGCTAGGCCGTCGCCGCCTCCACCGAGGAAGGGGGCTGCGAGCACGGCACCGGGAGGAAGGCGACTACTGGAAGAGGGTCACCTTCGCGCCACGCTGCACCGTGGTGCCCGCAGAAGGACTCTGCGCCCGCACCTTCGCGCCAGGACTGAAGTTCTGCACATCGGCGGAGAGCCCCGCCGCCTTGAGCGCCGTGCTCGCGGCCTCGACACTCTGACCGATCACGTTGGGGACCGCGATGAGCTCGGGCCCCTTGCTGACGAGCACGCCGACCTCGGAATCGCGCGGCGCCTGCTGGCCCGCGGCTGGGGTGGTGCCGATCACCGTGCCCACCGCGACCGTGTCGCTGAACTGCTCGCGTTTGACCGGCTTCAGCCGCTTGGCTGAGATCACCGCAGCGGCGTCGTCGTAGCTCTTGGCCGCGACGTTGGGGATCTCCACCGGCGCGGGGCCATCGCTCACGATCAGCTTGACGGTCGACTCGGGCGGCGCCTGACCGCCACCGGCGGGTTCGGTGCCGAGCGTGACGTCCTTGGGGACGTTCTCGTCGAAACGCCGCTCGACCGAGACGACGAAGCTGGCCTGTTCCAAGATCGGCTGGGCCTCGGTGAGCGACTTGCCGGTGACGTCGGGCAGCAGGACCGGCGGTGGGCCACGCGACACCACGACCTGGATCTCTTCGCCGGAAGAGATGAACTCACCCGGGCCCGGGTGCTGCTCGATCACCAATCCGGCCGGGTCGTCGCTCGTGCGCCGCGCAACCACGGTCATGAGGAGCTCAGCGTCGGTCGCGCGCACCTTGGCCGTCGCATCGTCGAGACCGACCAGACTCGGCGCGGCGACGGGCGACCCGGCCGCGGCGGCACCCGTCACGAGCAGGGCAACGCCCGCCGCGAGCACCGCCGCGACGACGACGCCCACCACCCACGGCACCACGCTGCGGCGAAACTGGAGGCGACGCGGGGCCGCGATCGCGAGCGGCGCTGCATCGTCGGCGACGCCGACCTCGCTGGTCGCGGCATCCTGGTCGAAAACGCGCCCGAGGGGACGATGGCGCGTCGAGTCGACGTCGTCGAGCATCTCACCGATCCCCGCGATCGGCAGTGCGCCGGGCGACGGGAGCGTCCGCGCCGCCGCGGTGAGGTCGGAGCCCATCGCCGCGGCGTCCGGATAGCGATCCTGCGGCTCGGGACGGCCGGCACGTGCGATCACCGGGACCAGCGGGCCGAGCGCGGCCGGTGCCTCGATCCCCCGCCTCGAGCGCTCCGCCATCGTCCCGATTGCGGTGTCCGCGACGACCGGCACCGTGCCGGTGCAGGACTCCACCAGCACGATGGCAAGGGAGTACAGGTCGGCGCGGCCGTCGAGCGGCTTGCCGCCAGCCTGCTCGGGCGCCGCATAGCGTGCGGTCCCCACCACGGTGCCGGCAGGCTCGGTCCACGATGCCTCGGCCAACGCGCGCGCGAGGCCGAAGTCGGCCACCCGCACGATGCCGTGCTCGTCGAAGAGCAGATTGGCGGGCTTGATGTCGCGGTGGACGAGCCCGCGCGCGTGGGCGTACCCCAGCGCGGCCGCGACCTGGCGCCCGACGTGCGCGGCCTGGGCCGGGGTCAGGCGAGGCCCGGCGTCGAGGAGCCCGCGCAGCGACCCGCCCTTGAGGAGCTCGAGGACCATGAACGGGACGCCATCGTCCTCGCCCCAGTCGTAGACGGCCATGACGTGGGGATGGTGTAGCGCGGCAGCCATCTGCGCCTCGGCCCGGAAGCGGCGCAGGAAGCCCGCGTCGTCGGCGAGGCCCCCATGGAGGACCTTGACCGCAACTCGGCGGCGGAGGCGAACGTCGTCGGCCAGATAGACGCGACCGCTCGATCCCGAGCCGATCGGGGCCAGGAGCCGGTAGCGACCGGCCAGAACGCGACCAACGAGGTCGACGAGGGTGGAGTGGGCCATGTTGCGTCCAGGCTACGGGGCACACGGCCCGATTCCGTGGCAACACCGCGCCCCGGTACCCTCGCAGCGATGACGACGCCCCCCGCTCCGCCGGCGCCCCCCGCCCCGGCACCGCCGCCCGGCGCGCCAGCCCGGAGTGCTCGACCCCCACTGTTCCGGCACCCGTGGCGCTGGGCGATCGTGGGCGCGGTCGTGCTCGTGGTGTTGAACCTCGGCGTCCTGCTCCTCTCCCAGTCCGACACCCAGCCCCAGGGCCGCACGTTTCCGAGCGCCATCGACTCGGTGTCGCCGGGCCCGGGGGAGATCGCCCGGCTCCAGGACACGGTCACCGCCGACCTGCGCGACGACCTCACCGGCGTGCTCGTGATCGACGGCGCCGAGGTTCCCGAGGACCAGCTGGAGCGCATCGTGCCGCTCGCCGAGGTGAGCTTCCGGCCCGGCCCCGACAAGGCCCTCGTGCGGTTCGAGCCGGGGTTGCACAACGTCGCGGTGTACTACTGGCCCCAGGGCAAGGAACGACCGGCCAAGCCCGGCGTCTACTCCTGGAGTTTCCGCGCCGGCGCCTGACCTGGGTCAGGGGGACCGTGCTCGAGCAGGTGAGCGAAGCCGGCTTCGTCGAGGACGGGCACCCCGAGACTCTCGGCCTTCGCGAGCTTCGAACCGGGGTTCTCGCCCGCGACCACGAAACTGGTCTTCTTCGACACACTGGAGGTGACCTTGCCACCGCGTGCTTCGATCGCCGCCTGCGCCTGCTCGCGCGACCCGCCCTGCAGCCCCCCGGTGAGCACGATGCTCACGCCGGCGAGCGTTGCGGCACCGTCGAGGACTTCGACCTTCGGCGCGCTCAAGTCGACACCGGCGACGCGCAGCTTCTCGATGACCTCGCGGTTGGCGGCGATCGTGAAGAAGTGCCGCACGCTCTCGGCGATCACTCCCCCCACACCGTCGATCACGGTGAGTGCCTCGACGGTCGCTGCCTCGATCACGTCGAGCGAGCCGGTCGCGCGGGCGACAGCCTGCGCTGCGGTCGGGCCGAGATGCCGGATGCTGAGGCCCACGAGCACGCGAGCGAGCCCGCGCCGCTTCGACGCTTCGATCGCGTCGATCAGGTTCTCCGCCGATTTCTGCGCCATCCGCTCGAGCGGCAGCAGCCGCTCGATGGTGAGCGAGTAGATGTCACCGGCATCGTTCAGCAGGCGCGCGTCGACGAACTGGCGCACCCGCTCCTCGCCGAGACCCTCGATGTCCATCGCGGCGCGGCTCGCGAAGTGGCAGATGCGCTGCACGCGCTGCTCGGGGCACTCGACGTTGTCGCAGTGACGGTTCGCGTCACCCTCCAGGCGCACCAGCGGCGCGCCGCAGGCCGGGCACTCCTTGGGGAACTTCCAACGCCGCGCGTTCTTCGGGCGCTTGGCGAGCACCGGACCGACGACCTCGGGGATCACATCGCCCGCCTTGCGCACGATCACCGTGTCGCCCTTACGGACGTCCTTGCGGGCGAGCTCGTCCTCGTTGTGCAACGTCGCGAGCCCCACGGTCGAACCTCCGACGAACACGGGCTCGAGCTGGGCAAAGGGCGTCGCTCGCCCGGTTCGCCCGATGCTCACCATGATGTTGAGGAGGAGCGTGGTCTTCTCTTCCGGTGGGAACTTGTACGCGATGGCCCAGCGTGGCGCCTTGCTCGTGGCGCCCAACTCGTCTCGCTGGGCGAGGTCGTCGACCTTCACGACGGCGCCGTCGATCTCATACGCGAGTGCATGCCGTTCCTCAAGCACCTCCTCGCAGAACCCGAACACCTCGTCGATGGTCCCGAGCTGCTTGATACGAGGGTTCACCGGTAACCCCAGGTCCCGGATCCACCTGAGGGTCTCGTGATGGGAGCGAAGTGCGGGACCACCCTCCTGCACCCCGAGCTGATACGCGAAGAAGTCGAGATCCCTTGACGCGGTGACGCGCGGGTCCTTCTGGCGCAAGCTGCCCGCGGCCGCGTTCCTCGGATTCGCGAAGAGTCGCTCCTCGGCGTCACCTTGGCGGCGGTTCAGCTCGTCGAACGACGTGAGCGGCATGAACACCTCACCGCGAACTTCGAGCCGCGCCGGGATCTCGTTCCCCCTGAGTCGCTTCGGAATGGACGCGATCGTCGCCACGTTCGGGGTGACGTCCTCACCTGTCACCCCGTCGCCCCGGGTCGCGGCCCGCGTGAGAAGTCCCCTCTCGAACAGCAACGAGATCGCGAGACCATCGAGCTTCGGCTCGCCGACGAAGTGGATGGGGGTGTCGACGATCTTGGAGATCCGCTCGTACCACGCGACGAGCTCGTCGCGGCTGAAGGCGTTGTCGAGCGAGAGCATGCGGACGAGATGCGCGACTGGCGCGAACGTGGCGGAGAGGGCACCGCCGGGGCGTTGCGTCGGTGAGTCGGGGGTGACGAGCTGGGGATGCGCAACCTCAAGCTCCTTGAGCTCGCGGAGCAGGGCATCGAACTCGGCGTCGGAGATCTCGGGATCGTCGAGGAGGTAGTAGCGCTCGGTGTGGTAGTCGATGAGCGCGCGGAGCTCCGCTGCTCGCGTCTTCGGGGTCACGTCGTGGTCGGGGCCGGCTCACTCGTCGTGGTGGCCGGCGGCTGCGACGTCGTCGTGGTCGGCGCACTCGACGGAGGGGCTGTCGGGGCAACCGCGCTCGCCGGAGCCGTCGGTGCAACCGACGACGAGGGGAGGGTCGGAGCCGTGGGTGTGGCACCCTCGTCGCCGTTGAACGCGAACACCACGAGCAGGAGCACTGCGACGCCAATCACGGCACAGATCACGATGACGGCCACGCGTTGCCAGCCCGACCAGGCCCCGTCGATGTCGCCGGGCCCGCGTGGCGGTTGCGCTCCCGCGCCGCTACCACCGCCCGGCCCAGCGCTCGGGCTGCCCACAAAGACCTGCGTCGGCTCTCCGGAGTCGCCCGGATCAGGAACGCCTGGGTCAGAGACGTAGGGCCCTTGCGCCGACATGCGGTTCGGAGTCTACGCAGCACCCTGGCTCGGGAGGCTGGTGAGACGCGGGCGCGAGACTGCAGTGTGCGCCTCTGGGTCCTCCGCGTGATCTGGCTCGTGCTCCCGCTTGCTGGGGGGCCGGCCGCCGCGAACGCCCTCGGTGAACTCGGCGAAGCGTCCGGCGCCGTGGGCGCAGCGCTCCTCTGGCTCGCTTGGGGCGCAGGACTCGTCGCCCTCCTCGCGCCCCGCCCGCTCGGACTCACCGCGATCCGCGTCGTCGCACCGACCTTCATCGTGCTCGCGATCGTGATCGCGATCGTCGGCAGTGCCTCGACGATCGCTGCTTGGGGCGCGGTGATCGCCACGCTCCTGGCCGCGACCCTCGTCGCGGATCCCTCATTCGCTCTCACCGCCGTGAACGGCGTCTCCTACGGCGACGAGCGGCGCCACCCGATCCGTACGCCACCGGGCCTGTACCTCGCGCCCGTGCCGCTAGCGCGAGCCCTGGTGGCCGCAGGCATCGCGTCCGGACCGTTGCTGCTCGCCGACGGGGCGATCGTCGCGGGCCTCGTTGCGCTCGTCCTCGGTTGGCCGGTCGCAGCGCTCGCCGCTCGCGCGTTGCACACGCTCGCGCGGCGGTGGGTTGTGCTCGTCCCGGCCGGAGTGGTTGTCGTGGACCCCCTGACGATCGTCGATCCGGTCTTGTTCGTCCGCCAACACATTCGCGCCCTGCGGGCGATCGACGCGGCAGCGTCGATCCCGGCCGGCGCCCTCGACCTGCGACTCGGCGCCAGCTGGGGCTCGATCATGTTCGATCTCGACGGCAGCGCCGATCTCGTACGGAGCGCGGGACGGGGGCGCGCCGCACAGACGCTCCAGCCCGACGTCATCCTCGTCGCAGTCGCGGCGCGGGACGCGCTTCTCGCCGCGGCTGGGCGACGACGCGTGCGCGTCGAGCTCAGCTGACGCCACGTCGCCTCATGTCGGGGCGGACGTCAGTGCAGCGTGACCGCGGCCACGAAGAGCGGATAGCACGCCAGTAGCAGCAACCCCCGACGCCGATCGAGGCGTCCCGGTGGAAGTGCGAGCGTCAGTACAAGCACGAATGCGGTGAGCATCAACGCGAGGGGGAGCCGTAGCACTGTCGTATCGCTGAGTCGGAGCGGACGGGCGAGCGCGGCGACACCAAGGCTCATCGTGGCGTTGTATGCGAACGAGCCGACCACGGCCGCTACCACTGCTTCACTGATTCCCCGGCGTGCCGCGGACCACGCGAGCACGACCAGCTCGAACCCGGTGGCGAAACCGACGATCGTCAGCGCGATCGTCGTCTGCGTCTCCTCGACGTCGGTCAGCGACCGCACGGACTCGACCAGGAGCATCGCGCCGACGACCATCGCCACGACCCCGACGACAGTCCACGCGACCTCACGGCCGGCGCCTGCTCTCCCCTCGGCGTGCGGCTCGCGCTCCGCCGCGACCTCGATCTCGCCGGTCTCACCGAGCGCAGGCGGGCGGCGCTCCTTCACCCAGATCACCGTCACGTACAGCGCGTACAGGCCGACGAGCAGCCCCCTCGAGTCGACCGACATGACCGTCCCACGCGACGGCGACCGCGGCGATCGCCAGCGGGAGGCCGAGCAGCGCGTAGCGGCGCACTTGGCCTCCGAACGGCAACGGCGTGACGAGCGCACCGACACCGAGAGCGACCAGACACACCGTGACGTTCGCCCCGATGACGTCGCCGAGTGCGATCGCCGGGGCACCACGCAGCGACGCGGTCACGGTGGTGGCAAGCTCTTCCGGCTCGGCTCCGGCCAGCAGCAGCGCGAGTGCGAAGGTGCTGACGCCGAGTCGAACCGACGCCGCGCCCAGGTGCTCGGCGAAGGCCTCGGCCCCCCACACGATCAGCGCGACGCCGGCGAGGAACGCGAGGACCTCCAGCCCGACGTCCATGCCGACCCTCCCCCGCCGCAGCCCTCCGCCATTGGCTCAGTCGGCGATGCCGCCGCCCACGAGGACATCGCCGTCGTACAACGCGACCACCTGGCCCGACGCGACGCGGGTCATCGGCTCGCGCAGGCGCACCACGTCACCGTCGATCCACCCGAACCCGGTCGTGCCATGTGCACGCGTCTGGACGGCAAGGCACATGTCTGGTGGCGGCGGGGAGGCAGCCCAGCACACGTCGCGCACGACGACATGGTCACAAGCCAGGTCTGCCCGCGTACCGACCGTGACCGTGGCTGAACCCGCGTCGACCGCCACGACGTATCGGGGGGCGCCGACCGCCACGCCGAGCCCGCGTCGCTGCCCCACGGTGAAGCCGGCAACCCCGGCGTGCTCGGCGAGGACGCGACCGGACGTGTCCACCACCGGCCCGGGGCGCGGCGACATGCGCGCGTCGACGAAGTCGCGCCGGTCCTCGCGACGCACGAAGCAGACGTCCATGCTCTCGGCCTTGGTGGCGGTTCGCAGCCCGAGACGGGCGGCGTGCTCACGCACCTCGGCCTTCGTGATCTCACCGATCGGCAGCATTGTGCGGGAGAGCTCCTGCTGACCGAGCATGTAGAGCACGTAGGACTGGTCCTTGCGCGCGTCGACGCCCCGCCGGAGCCGCATGATGCCGTCATCATCGTGCAGCACGCGCGCGTGGTGGCCCGTCGCCAGCGAGTCGAAACCCAGTGCCTCAGAACGTGCGAGGAGCTGGCCGAACTTGATCGACCGGTTGCACTCGACACACGGGTTCGGCGTGCTGCCGCTTGCGTACGCCGTGGCGTATGGCTCGACGACAGCCTCCTCGAACTCCGCGCTGAGGTTGAACACGTAGTGCGCCACACCGAGCTGCGCCGCGACACGTCGTGCGTCTTCCACATCGGCAACGCTGCAACAGCCGGAGTCGGTCTCGCCACCCCAGAGTCGCAGCGTGACACCCGTGACCTCGTGCCCGGCCTCGAGGAGCAGTGCGGCCGCGACCGACGAGTCGACGCCTCCGCTCATGGCGACCAGCACCTTCATCGGGTCGCGGCCTGGGAGCGGCGCAGGGTCCCGATCGCGGCCGGGACCAGCTCGAGCGCCGCGTCGACGTCGGCGTCGGTCGACGCGAACCCGAGGCTGAGTCGGATCGACGACATTGCGTCAGGGCGCGGCAGGCCCATCGCCGCGAGCACGTGCGACGGTTCGGTGGCACCCGATGCGCACGACGAGCCCGCGGCTGCGCACAAGCCGGCCTGGTCGAGCGCGACCAGGAGCATCTCGGCCTCGATCCCCCGGATCCCCACATGGCAGCTCCCGGCGACCTTGTGGGCATGGTCGCCGTTCTCGAACAGCCCGTCGACGGATTCGCTGAGCCCATCGAGGAGCCGATCCCGCAGCCGCGCAACGCGCGCCACCTCGACGGAACGACGCTCAGTCGTGATCTGCAGTGCCGTGGCCATCGCGACGGCGCCCGCGACGTTCACTGTCCCGGCCCGCAGGTCGCGCTCCTGTCCACCTCCTTCGAGAAGCGGTTGGAGCGCCACTCCACTACGGGCGACGAGCGCTCCGGTGCCTTTGGGTCCGCCGAACTTGTGCGCCGACACCGACACGAGTCGTGCGCGAGCAGCCGCGGTGGCGACGTCGAGCCACGGCACCGCCTGCACCGCATCGGTGTGGAGCACCGCGCGGGGGGCGTGCGCCTCGACCACCTCGGCGACCCGATCGAAGGGCTGGACGGTGCCGACCTCGTTGTTCACGAGCATCACCGAGACGACGACCGTCTCATCGTCGAGGGCGTCGGCGAGCGCGTCCAGCTCCACGAGGCCCCCACGCGTCGCCGGCACCCGCTGCACTCGGAATCCCTCGCGCTCGAGTCGGTGGCACGCGGCGAGGACGGCCTTGTGCTCGAACGCACACGTGACGACACCATCGCCCAGCCCGGCGGCCCTCGCCGCACGTCCGGAGCCCTCGATCCCGAGGTTGTCTGCTTCGGTTCCACCGGCGGTGAAGATCACCTCGCCCGGGGCCGCGCCGAGCGCGCCCGCCACGACCTCGCGGGCCTGCTCGAGCGCGGTCTTCGCGGCCCGAGCAGCCCGGTGGCCGCCGGACGGGTTCGCGAAGGACTCCGAGAGGAAGGGGAGCATCGCCGCCACTGCCTCGGGCCGCATGGGGGTGCTCGCGGCGTGATCCAGGTAGACGGGGTGGTCGAGGTCCACGAAGGGGGTCAGGTTCTGCGAAGGGATCAGGTTCTGGGTGGGGTCAGATCTTTGGATCGGAAGCTCACCGTACGAGTCTACGGGCGGCCTCTTGGCGGTCCGGAGAACGTGCCGCGGGTCACGGAATAACTGTCATACCCCTCAGCGATACTCCTTACATGAGCACACAGCTGCACCTCGTCGAATCGGCCGGGGCCGCCCCGTCGCCCCGTCCGGCTCGGCGAGCCCGCGTCACCAAGACCCCGAAGCGTCGTCGGGCCGCGCATTGGCACACCGAATGGCGCCTGGACGACCGCACCCGTCAAGTCGGCCAAGAGGGCGTCGCGGCGGCCCGCCAGGCGCTTGCCCGGGCCCGTCGCCCCGAGGAGCAGCTCCCCCGGGCGAGTTGACCGGATCCGCGCACGGGCTGTCCGGGCGCACGGGCTGTCCGGCTCAGTGCGCCAGCGTGCTGGCGGCCGTTGTTGGCTCGCTGACGATCCCCGTCTGGACTTGGTCACGCAATGTCGGGAGTTGCGGGTAGAACGCGTTGCCCGGACACGAGGTCTGATCCACGTCGCGGTGACCGACGATTGCGCTCGGAAAGCTGACGGGCGTTCCTGGTGCCCATTGCATGCAGTTGCAGGGTGACGAGCCGGTGACGGTCGAGAACCCCGCGGCAGGGTTCACGCCGGCGACGCTCAGCCGCCACCGCAGGAGCGAGACGAGTGAGTTCCACTCCGCTGGCGGTGGCGTGGAGCTGGTGTAGTCGCCGACCAGCGAGACGCCGACCGAAGAGGTGTTGAAGCCCCCGGCGTGGCCACCGATGATCGGGTTCGTCATGCCCCCGGCGCGGCCTTCGAAGATCTGCCCGTACTTGTCGATCAGGAAGTTGTACGCGATGTCGCAGTAGCCGAGCGTGGACATGTGGTACGCCTGGATCCCCCGCAGGATCGACGGCGTGTCACCGGGGTTGTAGTTGTTGTTACCGGCAGTGTGGTGCACGACGGCGAACTTGAGGCTTGGCGCACTCTGCGGTCCTCCAACGCAGTTGAATGGCTGGGCGCCCCAGGCGGAGCGCGACGTGATCGGGGGTTGGGTCGAACCGTTGCCGGGCGGCGAGACCGTGACTGCAGGTGGCGGTGGCGGAACGCACGCGACAAGCACCAGCGAACCGAGCGTGACCAGGAGCAGCGTGCGGCGGGTCCGGCTGCGGCGCCACGGCGAGAACCCGAACGCGAACGCGCCCAGGAGCACGGCCGCGGCGAACAACACGACGGCGAAGGCGTAGCGATCCGGACCTCCGAGCACCGGTAGGATCCCGCTCGCGGCTCCGGCGGCTCCCGCTGGCGCGACGGCCGGGTCGGCGGCGACCGCGGCGACCGTGACGCCGTGCGCTTCGCCGCTCGTGAGGGTGACACGAACGGCCGTCGTGTGCGGAGCCCAGATCGGCTCGGTCGCATTGGAGGCGCCCTGGGTCGCCGCGGCTCGAGCGGCGTCCCCCGTTCCCTTGTCGGTCCCGGTGTCGTCGGACCCGAGCGACTGGGCCGGCTGCCACGATCCGTTCTCGGATCGGACCTGCACGGCGAAGACAGCGGCGGGGTCACCATCCCACGTCACCCCCAGCACCTCGGCCGCTGGCACCGGCGTGTCGGCCGACTGCCAGCCGGCGGAGACCGTCTCGCCGGTGGCGAGCGGCACATCGGCGGTGGTGGCGGGCGGCGCTTGGGTCGACTCGGTGGCGAAGACCGGAGCGCCGAGCAGCACCAAGAAGAGCGCGGGGAGAATCAGGAGTCGGCGCATGAAGGGGAATCCTCGGGATGGGTCCTGACGGCTTCAGGGGTCTGCCGGCTCCGCCCGCCGAACAAGTCTGGCGCGGATGGCACCGATTGACAACGATGCTGGGATCGGTCGATATCGCGGCGAACTTGACCCCCAGGCCTGAAGGGGGTTTCGCCTCGACCGGATCTCGGGGCACCTCTACCGTGGTCGCATGGCCGAGAACGAGCACGTCCCCAGCCCCAGCGTTCCGAGCGACAGCCTCCCGACCCACGGCATGGAGGACTGGCGGGCACTGGCGTCGAAGGAGCTGGCCGGCGGCGACCCGGACCGGCTCGTCTGGGAGACGCCCGAGGGGATGCCGGTCCAGCCGCTCTACACCGCCGCCGACCTCGAGGGCCTCGAGGGCCTCGGCACGCTCCCGGGCTTCGACCCCTACCTGCGCGGTGTGCGAGCGACGATGTACGCCAACCGGCCGTGGACGATCCGCCAGTACGCGGGCTTCTCGACGGCCGAGGAGTCGAACGCCTTCTACCGCGCCAACCTCGCTGCGGGGCAGAAGGGCCTGTCGGTCGCGTTCGACCTGGCGACGCACCGGGGCTACGACAGCGACCACCCGCGAGTCGTCGGCGACGTCGGCAAGGCCGGCGTCGCGATCGATTCGGTCGAGGACATGAAGATCCTCTTCGATGGCATCCCGCTCGACAAGGTGTCGGTCTCGATGACGATGAACGGCGCGGTGCTCCCAGTGCTCGCGGGGTACGTCGTCGCAGCCGAGGAGCAGGGTGTCGCTCAGGACCAGCTCGCCGGGACGATCCAGAACGACATCCTCAAGGAGTTCATGGTCCGCAACACCTACATCTATCCACCCGAGCCGAGCATGCGGATCGTCGCCGACATCATCGAGTACACCTCCGCGCACATGCCGAAGTTCAACTCGATCTCGATCTCCGGCTACCACATGCAAGAAGCGGGCGCGACGGCGGTGCAGGAGCTCGCGTTCACTCTCGCCGACGGCCACGACTACGTCCGCGCCGCGATCGAGCGTGGGCTCGACGTCGACGCGTTCGCCGGACGGCTCTCCTTCTTCTTCGCCATCGGGATGAACTTCTTCATGGAGGTCGCGAAGCTGCGTGCCGCTCGCCTCCTGTGGTCGCGCATCATGTCGGAGTTCGAGCCGAAGAAGCCGGGTTCCCTGATGCTGCGGACGCACTGCCAGACGTCAGGCGTGTCGCTCACCGCCCAGGACCCGTACAACAACATCGTGCGAACCACCGTCGAGGCCCTCGCCGCAGTGATGGGCGGCACGCAGAGCCTGCACACGAACAGCTTCGACGAGGCGATCGCGCTCCCGACCGAGTTCTCAGCCCGCATCGCCCGCAACACCCAGCTGATCCTTGCCGAGGAGGCCGGAGTGACCCACGTCGTCGATCCTCTGGGTGGGTCGTACTACGTCGAGGCGCTCACCCATTCGCTTGCCGCGCACGCGTGGGATCTCGTTCAGGAGGTCCAGGGCCTCGGCGGCATGACGAAAGCCGTCGAGTCGGGAATGCCCAAGTTGCGCATCGAGGAAGCCGCGGCACGACGCCAAGCCGCGGTCGACCGCGGTGCCGAGGTGATCGTCGGCGTGAACAAGTACCGCCTCGACCAAGAGCCCGACCTGGACATCCGCGACGTCGACAACACCGCGGTGCGCAACGCGCAGCTCACCCGACTCGAACAGCTCAAGGCGACTCGCGATCCGGTCCGGGTCCACGAGGCACTGACCCGGCTGACCGAGGGTGCTCAGGGTGACGGCAACCTGCTCGACCTCTCGATCGAGGCGTCGAGGGCGCGAGCAACCGTCGGCGAGATTTCCGACGCACTCGAGGACGTGTTCACCCGCCATCGGGCGCAGGTCCGTACCATCTCAGGGGTGTACGGGAGCGCGTTCGAAGGTGACGAGGGCTACGCGAAGGTGCGGGCCGAAGTCGACGCTTTCGCCGAGTCCGAAGGTCGCCGGCCACGCATGCTGGTCGTCAAGATGGGTCAAGACGGTCACGATCGCGGTGCAAAGGTGATCGCGACGGCATTTGCCGATCTCGGATTCGACGTCGACGTCGGTCCGCTGTTCCAGACCCCCGAGGAAGTGGCCCGCGATGCCATCGAGAACGACGTGCACGTCGTCGGCGTGAGCAGTCAGGCCGCAGGTCACAAGACGCTGGTTCCCGAGTTGCTCAAGCAGCTGCTCAAGCAGGGGGGCGGCGAGATCCTCGTCGTGTGCGGCGGCGTGATCCCGCCTCAGGACTATGACTTCCTGCACGACGCCGGGGTCGCCGCGATCTTCGGCCCGGGCACGAACATCCCCGAAGCGGCGGCGAAGGTCCTCGCCCTCCTCCGCCGCCCGCACCCCTGACCCGGATGCGTCTCGCACCCTGGTACTCGTGGCTCAGCGACGCACGCCGAAGAACACCCCGTCGGAGGACACCGAGATGAGCGAGCTCGCGACGGGGCTGCTGAGAGGCGATCGGCGAGCACTGGCCCGGGCGATCACCCTCGTCGAGTCGACTCGTCCCGATCACCGTCCCGACGCCGACGCGCTCCTCTCGGAGATCATGCCCCGCACCGGTGGTGCGATCCGGGTGGGGATCTCAGGTTCCCCGGGCGCGGGCAAGTCGACGCTCATCGAGGCACTCGGCGTGCATCTCGTCGACGCCGGTCGACGCGTCGCCGTGCTGGCAGTCGACCCGTCGAGCACGCGCACCGGGGGCTCGATCCTCGGCGACAAGACGCGTATGGAAGAGCTGGTGCGGCGACCGGAGGCGTTCGTGCGTCCGTCCCCGACGGGTGGAACCCTCGGCGGTGTCGCCCGCCGCACACGCGAGGCGATGCTGTGCTGCGAAGCCGCAGGCTTCGACGTTGTGATCGTTGAGACGGTCGGCGTCGGGCAATCGGAGGTCGCGGTCGAGGGCATGGTCGACTGCTTCCTCCTCCTCATCGCGCCGGCCGGGGGCGACGAGCTACAAGGCATCAAGCGCGGGATCATGGAGCTCGCCGACATCGTCGTCGTCAACAAGCACGATGGTGATCTCGCACGAGCCGCGCAAGGCACCGCGGCCGACTATACGAACGCATTGCACCTCGTTCGACCCAAGACACCGGCGTGGGAAGCGCGCGTCGTGCTCTGCTCGGCCCTCGAGGGCCGTGGCGTCGACGAGGCGTGGGCGGCCGTCGAGGCGCACCACGATGCACTCGTTGCGTCGGGTGACATCGCCGGGCGTCGAGCCGAGCAGTCCCGAGCCTGGCTCTGGTCCGAGGTCAGCGCGTCGCTTCTGGAGCGCCTACGGACCGACCCGGAGGCCTCGGCGCAGGCCACCGCGCTCGAACCCGAAGTCGTGGCCGGGCGGGTCCCGCCTCCGGTCGCTGCGGCCCGGATCCTCGACGCATTCTCGGGCCGCCAGGCCTGAGGGACTCTGTCAACAGCGTCCTCGCCGCAGCCCCAGCCCCAAGCCCAGGCCCCAAGCCCCAGGCCCAGGCCAGGCCCACCCTCGAGATTGCGCTCAGGTTGGTCGGCGATCACGACGACAGCTTCTGGGGATGAGTACCGAGGCGATCCTCTCGCTCGCGTTCGGAGTGGCCCTTGGGACATTCCTGACCGCGACCTCGCTCTGGCTCCACGAGCGTCGGGCACGGCGCGCCCTCGAGGAGGTCGGCGGCCAGTTGCGGCGCAGCGAGGCCCGGCTGCAGGCCCTGCTCCGTGACTCCCACGACCTGATCGCGGTGGTCGACGCCGAAGGGTGTCTCACCTACGCCAGCCCGGCGGCCGAGCGGCTCTTCGGGCGGCGGGTCTCATCCTTGCTCGGTTCGAATCCCTTCGCCTTCCTCCACCCCGATGACCGCGAGCGCGTGCGCGGCATCTTCTTCGACAGCCTCCAGAGACCCGGTGAGACCGAGCGCGTGGAAGTGCGAGCGCAACACGAGGACGGCTCGTGGCGAACGCTCGAGGTGATCGGCATCAACCTGCTCGACGACCCCGCGGTCGAGGGCTTGGTGTTCACGTGCCACGACGTCAGCGCTCGCCGCCGCGCCGATGCGGAGCTGCGCGAGGCCCAGGAGCGCTTCCGCACCGCGTTCGACCATGCGCCAATCGGCATGGCGCTCATCGCGCCTGACGGACGGTGCTTCTGCGCGAACCGCGCGCTTGCCCAGATGGTCGGGCGCGCCGAAGACGAGCTCAGCGGCGTATCGCTGCTCGCGCTGACGCATCCCGACGATCGAGCGGAGGTCGGCGATGCCATGCAACGCGCGCTCTCGGGCCCCGACTCCGCATACCGGTTCGACCAGCGCTATATCCATGCCGACGGACGTCCGGTGTGGGTTTCGCACTCCGGCTCGATCGTGCAGGACATGGACGGAAGACCGCTCTACTTCGTGTGTCAGATCGAGGATGTCACCGAGCGCCGCGCACGCGGCGAGCTGCTTGCGCACCAGGCGATCCACGATCCGCTCACCGGGCTGCCCAACCGCGTCCTGTTCGTCGACCGCCTCCAACGTGCACTTACCGAGAGCGACCACGAGGCGCACCTCGCGGTCCTCTTCCTCGACATCGATCACTTCAAGGTGGTCAACGACAGCCTCGGCCACCCCGCGGGCGACCGGCTGCTCGTGGCGCTTGCCGACCGGCTGCGGGCCACGATGCGACCGAGCGACACCGTCGCTCGGTTCGGTGGCGACGAGTTCACGGTGCTGTGCAGCGGTGTGCACGATGAGACGACCGCTCAGCAGCTCGCACGGCGACTCTCGGATGCCGTCGCCAAGCCCTTCGCACTCGCTGAAGGCGAAGTCTTCATCACCGCAAGCGTCGGCATCGCGCTCTCGGGCACCGAACTCGAGACCTCCGAGACGCTCCTGCGCAACGCGGACGCCGCGATGTACCGGGCCAAGGACCAAGGCCGCGCCCGTTCCGAGCTCTTCCGCACCGATGCACACGACCAGGCCGTGCGACACCTCCGCACCGGCAACGAGCTGCACCGCGCGCTTGAGCGCGCCGAGTTGCGCATGCACTACCAGCCGATCGTGAGCCTGGAGACGGGACGCATCTCCGGCTTCGAGGCACTGCTTCGATGGCAGCACCCCAAGCGCGGTCTCGTCGGCCCCGACGAGTTCGTCGGCCTTGCGGAGGAGACCGGCCTCGTCGTACCGATTGGATCGTGGGCACTCGAGGAGTCGTGTCGCCAGGCCGAGTACTGGCACTCGCACGGATCCGACGTGACGATCAGCGTGAACCTCTCGCCACGTCAGCTGGCGGAGCCGGGCCTCCCGGCCGACGTCGCGCGGGCGCTCCAGGCCACCCGCGTGCAGCCCGGGTTGGTGTGGCTCGAGATCACCGAGACCGCCCTGATGCGTGACGCCGAGTCGGCGGTGCGCGCGTTGGGAGCGCTGCGGTCCCTTGGTGTGCACCTCGCAGTCGACGACTTCGGCACGGGCTACTCGTCGATGACATACCTCAAGCGCTTCCCGGTGGAAGCCTTGAAGATCGACCGCACGTTCGTGGACGGCCTCGGACGTGAACCCGAGGACTCGGCGATCTGCACCGCGGTCGTCAGCCTCGCTCACGCGCTCGGGCTGCGCGCCATCGCCGAGGGCGTCGAGACACCCGAGCAACTCGCCGAGCTGCGGACGCTCGGGTGCGAGCTCGCCCAGGGCTACCTCTTCGGGCGGCCCGCGTCGCCGGAGACGTTCGGCGAACATCCCGACCAACGACAATGGGCCACCCTCGGCGCCTCCTGACGCTCGGGCCACCGATCCCGGGTCCCAGGCCCCCGGCTCCCGGACTCCCGGCTCCCGATCAGCCCTTCCCGTACCTGAACACCGCCCAAGAGCTCCGGATCAACACGGGACTCGAGTCGCGTCGCGACGCACGCGTCCCGTCGTCACCCTCGGCCACCTCGAGCGTCGTCGGACGAACACTCGTCGCGATCCGCGGAGGCAGTCATGCCCACGATCCTCACCATCTGCCCATGGCCCGATCCGGTGCTCGATACCGTCGGCCACGACCCTCGCTCGCTCTACGTTGAGACGTTCTGGCTCCCGACGCTCGGGCCGACCGCGCTCCTCCTGCTGCGCCACCTCGCGACCAAGTTCGAAGAACGCCCCGGCCCGGTCGAGCTGGCAGTGGCGACTGCGTCCCAAGCGCTCGGTCTCGGCGAACGGGCCGGGCACAGCTCGCCCGTCGTCCGGAGCCTGGCCCGGCTGGAGACCTTCGACCTTGCCTGCTCGGACGGACACGAGACCGTCGCGGTGCGGCGCAACCTCCCGCCCGCGAACCGTCGTCATGTGCGCCGTCTCCCGCCAAGTCTCCAGGCAGCACACGCCGAGTGGGCAGAGGCGCGCCTCGCCGAGACCCCCGACGCACCGGCCCGACGACGCGCCCGCTGCCTCGCGCTGGTGCTGCTCGAGGAGGGCGCCGACGCCGGCCACGCCGAGCGAGTGCTCTCTTCGACCGGCTTCCACCCGGCGATCTGCCGCGACGCGGCACGCTGGGCCCAGCAACGCCACCGCGAGGCGGCCACCGAGGCCACATCGTCTGCATGACATGAAAGCGCTTGGTCCTGCGTCGCTATCGTCGGGAGCGATGACGACCGACGTAGCCACCATCGCCGGATGGCTCCGCGACGCGCGACAGATCGTTGTGCTGACGGGAGCCGGAATCTCGACCGAGTCGGGCATCCCCGACTTCCGCGGGCCACAAGGTCTGTGGACGAAGAACCCCGCCGCGGAGAAGACCGCGACGCTGCAGTACTACCTGGCGGACCCCGAGGTGCGGCGCCTCGCGTGGCGCAACCGGGTCGCGAGCGAGATGTGGAGCGCCGAACCGAACGCCGGGCATCGTGCGCTCGCCCAGCTCGAGACCAAGGCCGCGCTCCATACCCTCGTCACCCAGAACGTCGACGGGCTGCACCAACGGGCCGGGTCGTCGCCCGAGCGGATCATCGAGATCCACGGGACGGTCCACGACGCCAAGTGCCTCGCGTGCGGCTGGCGCGGACCGATGGGTCCCGTGCTCGACCGGGTACGAGCCGGCGAGGACGATCCAAGGTGCGCCGAGTGCGGAGGAATCCTCAAGTCGGCGACAATCAGCTTCGGGGAGAACCTCGTCCCCGCGGACCTCGAGCGGGCCCAGCGTGCGGCCGGGGGCGCGGACGTGTTCGTCGCCGCCGGGACCTCGCTCGGGGTCTACCCGGCCGCAGGACTCCCCGAAGCGGCCCTGGCGAACGGCGCCCGACTCGTGATCCTCAACGCCCAGCGCACGCCGTTCGACGACGTCGCTGACCAGGTTCTCCACGACCGGCTCGGCGAGATCCTCCCGGCAATCGTCTCCCGCCTCTGACGAGGAGCCGGGACCCAAGCGGCCCGGTCTCGAAGTGATCGCGAGGGGAAGTTGGGAATATCCGACCTCTCGGGTAGCCTTTCACTACGTACTCGTTCGAAAGGGAATCCTGATGGCCGGCTTCCGCGAACTCCTCGCGAAGACCAAGGAGCGCATCCGCGAGATCGATCCCGCGGCCGCCGAAGCGCTCCTGCCCTCGACCACGTTCCTCGACGTGCGCGAGCTCGACGAATACGAGCAGGGCACGATCCCCGGTGCGCTCTTCGTCCCCCGGGGGCACCTCGAGGCCCAGATCGAGAACCGGATCCCCGATCACGACCGCCCCGTGGTCATCTACTGCGCCGGTGGCACCCGCTCCGCCTTCGCCGCCGAGACGCTCCAGACCCTGGGGTACACCGACGTCGTCTCCATGGCCGGCGGCTTCGGCCGCTGGAAGAACGAGGGGCGGCCGTGGACAACGCCGGCCGTGCTCAATCCCGAGCAGCGAAACCGGTACAGCCGTCATCTGCTCCTCCCCGAGGTCGGCGAGGCGGGCCAGCAGCGGCTGCTCGAGAGCAAGGTCCTACTCCTCGGCGCGGGCGGGCTCGGCTCACCGGCGGCGCTGTACCTCGCCGCCGCGGGGGTCGGTACGATCGGGATCGTCGACATGGACATCGTCGATGCGTCGAACCTGCAGCGCCAGGTGCTCCACAACATGGACCGCATCGGCGAGCGAAAGGTCGACTCGGCCAAGAAGACGCTGACGCTGCTGAACCCTGATGTCGACGTCGTCACCTACGACGTGCGCTTCGGCGCCGACAACGTGCTCGACATGCTCGAGGGCTACGACGTCGTCGTCGACGGCACCGACAACTTCCCCACCCGCTATCTGCTCAACGACGCGTCGGTCCTGAAGCACATCCCGGTCGTGCACGGCTCGATCTTCCGGTTCGAGGGTCAGGTCACGGTGTTCAAGCCCTACGAGGGTCCGTGCTACCGCTGCATGCTCCCCGAGCCGCCGCCGCCCGAGCTCGCGCCGAGCTGCGCGGAGGCCGGGGTGCTCGGCGTGCTGCCGGGCATCATCGGATCGATCCAGGCGCTCGAGACGATCAAGCTGCTCCTCGACCTCGGTGACCCGCTCATCGGACGGCTCCTCGCCTACGACGCGCTCGAGCAATCGTTCCGCACGTTCAAGGTGCGACGCGACCCCACATGCCCGACGTGCGGCGACGACGCACCGCCGATCCAGATCGCCGAATACGACGACCTCTGCCTCCCGCACGCGGTGCTCGCCGACGGGACCACCACCGCGCACTGAGCGCTCGGCGGGGTCGTGACACCCCGGTGCTAGCCGGTCGGCGTCCGGAGCGTCTTCACGTTGATGCGGATGCTCGGCTCGTTCGTCGCCGGGCGAGCCCTTGCCGTTTTCGCTCGCGGCATGTTGGGAAGCGTGGGCGGATCCGGCAGCGGCACGGTGTCGAAGGTGGGCGCCGGTGGCTTCTCACCCAGGAACAGCTCGGCGAGAGCGTTGGCGTCGTTCCGGAACGCGCCCTGCGGTGCACCACACGGGAGCACTTGCTGGAGGTCGACGGGGAACGTCGTCGACGCGACGTTGTCGGCAAAGCAGTTCCCGCCCCCGTCGCTCGTGGAGGCGATCGTCGAGACGGCGAAGAGGTCGTACTTGTTGCCGCGGCTCACGTTCGATCGGATGACGTTCTTGAGCGCGTCGAAGTTGCGCGCGGTCGGGCTCGACGGATCGAGGATCTTCTCCGGCAGCGGGATGATCCCGATCCCGATGTTCGACTGCCCGGTCACGAGGTTGCGCTCGACCGTGTCACGCCGACCTCCGGCAATGAGGATCCCGCTACCAGCGGCGATCTGCGCGATCTCAATCCCTGGGGCCTGATTGTTGGCGTTGTCGTAGACGTGGTTGCCCACGATGCTCGCCGCGCGCTGAGGCGGTTTCGCTTCGCCGGTCTCGCTGTTGGGCACGATCCCGATCCGGTTGTCGTGGAAGCTCGAACGCGCAATGAGGAGGTTCCCGCCGGCGTTCGTGCCCGAGTAGCCGATCCCGTTCCACTCCCCTTCGGAATCCACGATCAGCGCGTCGCAGGGATAGCACTGGCCGACGTAGAACGCGGCGTCGGGGCTTCCCGCGCCGTACGAGTGGTCGAACTGCCCGTGCGTGGAGTCGAACGCGTAGATGCCGTAGTCGCCGTTGCGGATGGCTGTGAGGTAGGACCCGCGATATCCGTCGACGCCGGTCCAGAAGAACCCGTTCGTGACGAAGTTGCGCGCCGTGATGTTCTCGATCGCCACTCCGTCGGCGTGCACCAGGAAGCCGTTGTCGTGGCCCCGCGCCCGACTGAGTTCACCGTCAACGATCGTGGTTGCGCGATCCAAACCGCGGATCACGATGTTCTTGTGCGCGGGCTTGACGACGATGGCTTCCTGGTAGACGCCGGGTGAGACCAGGATCAGGTTCCCAGGCTTGGAGACGTCGACAGCACCCTGGATCGTCTTCTCGTCGGCGGGCACACGGATGACGCCGGCGGTGGATGCGCCGTGCGCAGGAGCTGCCGCGATGAGCGACCCCGCCACCAGCACGAGGACGGCGAGAACCTTCACCGCCTTCTCAAGACCGTCGTGGCACCCGCCTTCTTGACCGCGGACTTCTTGACCGCGGACTTCTTGAGCGCGGACTTCTTGACCGCGGATTTCTTGACCGCGGACTTCTTGGCCCCGGGCGGGTCGAAGGTGCTCGCGAGCTCGACGAGCGTACGGACGCCGAACCCGGTGCCGCCGCGGGTCACCTCA
>Ga0209048_10000238_pt1 | contig 60273 bp, 65 predicted proteins | sample FrelakmetCRP12CR_FD_187146 | JGI IMG/M metagenome (GOLD analysis project Ga0209048, IMG submission 187146) | Freshwater lake sediment microbial communities from the University of Notre Dame, USA, for methane emissions studies - CRP12 CR (SPAdes)... | ecosystem: Environmental > Aquatic >...
CTCGATCAATACTACTTGATATTACAATGAGCTGCACGATCATCGTTGGTGGATTTTTTGGGGATGAGGGAAAGGGTAAGATTGTTGCCCATATTGCATACAAGGACAAACCCGTTATCATCTCCCGCGGCGGTGTGGGGCCGAATGCCGGACACACTGTCCAGATTGGAGACCGAGAATATGGTGTCCGTATGGTTCCTTCCGGTTTTGTGTATAAGCAAGCCAAACTCTGCATTGGCAGCGGTGTGCTTGTCGACCCCCGCATTCTAAAACAGGAAGTGGAAATGCTCGATGTGAAAGGCAGGGTATTTGTTGATAAACGCTGCGGTATCATTACCGAAGATCACATCGTCCGTGATAAGGGGAGTGCCCACCTGTCAAAGAAGATCGGGAGTACTGGATCAGGATGCGGACCAGCAAATTCTGACCGGGTGATGAGGATCTCTCCTCAGGCAAAGGATGTGCCAGAGCTTGCCGAATATATGCTTGACGTACCAAAAGCGATTGACGATGAGCTGAAACAAGGGAGGACGGTACTGCTTGAAGGAACGCAGGGTTTTGGCATCTCTCTTTACTATGGGACGTATCCCTTTGTCACGAGTAAAGACACATCAGCGTCCCAGATTGCAGCTGACAACGGTGTAGGGCCGACAAAAATTGATGAAGTGATTGTTGTTTTCAAGGCATATCCCACCCGTGTTGGCGAAGGACCGTTCAGTACCGAGATGACGTTTGAAAAATCAGATTCGATGGGCATCCAGGAGTTTGGGACCGTTACCCACCGGAAGCGGCGTATTGGTGGATGGGACGGGGATATGGCCCGGTATTCAGCGATGATCAATGGATGTACCCAGGCAGCAATTACCGGTATTGATCGTGTGGATAAAAACTGTTTTGGGGTAACTGAGTACGGGAAGCTTTCAAAGAAGGCGAAAGACTTTTTAAGGAAGGCCGAGGACGATATCGGCAGCCCCATTACCCTGATCTCTACCGGACCTGAGATGACCCAGATCATCGATTTGAGGGAAAAAATGCTATGAGGCGTTCACTCATGGACATACTATGTTGCCCTGTATGCAAAGGAGATCTCGCACTTGAGGTTAAGAATGAGAATGAAATGGAAATCCTCGAGGGAGAATTACGCTGCGCCGCATGTGGGGTAATCTATCCTATCCATGAGGGCATTCCCAATCTTCTCCCCCATACCCGCCAGATAAAATAAAAAAAAGGAGCAGGAATGAATTTCCCGTTGTCATTCACCGTGCTGACTGCTGCGGGTCAGGTATCACATGAAACTTCTTTTGAATTTTATCTCAACCGGCTTGGAATTAATTTTATAGAAGTCCCAAAGGAAAATATTTGGGTAGAGATCGGCGGTACCCTACGGCTAATTTTTAAAAACCGTGGAGCCCCAACTCACATTACCATCTCCTCTCCCAATTCTGGGATGTACACCGATTTTTTCCACGAAAACATGTATGTGGTTGATGAAACAATATTAACCATTCCTCTTCGAAACGACTGCCAGGAAGGTTTCTTTGACCTCGAGATTATTACCGGATACGGAGGAACAAAAACTACCCTTCGCGTTGATGTCATACAGGGTGTAGCTATACAGAAAAAGGCAGCAAAGGAAGAACCTCCCCTCCAGCCGGTTGCCCATGGTCGCCCGCATCTTCTGATGATCATGATGGGAATCGCCTTAATCCTCTATAGTGCATCGCTCTACACGAAAATTGAATTTCTCAATACCGCCGCTTTTATCATCCTTATCGTTGGTGCTCTCTACACATGGTACCGTCAGCAGTAACGGTTGTAGTCATTGTATTAATTGCCGCCCTTCTTGTTGATCGTCTTATCGGTGATCCGCATTCGCACTGGCATCCCGTTGCTCTTCTTGGCAGGTTTATCGGGTGGTGGGGCAAACCGGAAAATTATTCCCCCCGGTTCCAGCGTTTTGTTGGTGTGGTCTTCTGGTTTGTCACTGCAATCCTGTTCGCACTGCCTTTTTATTGTTTTGCAGTGTTAGCCCCGTGGTACATGTATCTGGTCATTGCACCATTCCTGCTCAAATGTTGTTTTGCCTGGCGATCGCTCGAAGAGCATACTCTTGGTGTCGTGGCTGCGTTGAAAGAGGGGGTACAGAACGGGCGGGCAAAGGTCAAAATGCTGGTATCACGAGACACCGCAAATCTTGAACGGGAGCATATTCTTTCAGCCGGATATGAATCGATGACTGAAAATCTTACAGACAGCATTATCTCCCCTCTATTTTATTTTTCCTTGTTCGGGCTTGCCGGTGCAGCCATATTTCGTGCAACAAACACGATGGATGCTATGCTTGGATATCGGGATGAACGGGAACGAATAGGCTGGTACTCGGCACGCATGGACGACATACTTAATTTTATTCCTGCCCGGCTCACGCTATCGTTGCTTCTTGTGTACTTTGCCTTCATAGGGAAATTTTCGGATGCATTGCGTATGATGCATCGCGACGGTCACAAACGTCCTGGTTTTAATGGCGGTATTGTTATGGCAGCTATGGCAGGGGGGACCGGAATACAGTTCGAAAAGCCAGGTGTCTATACGATCGGTGATGGGGAAAGAACACTTGATGAAGCCGGGTCTGATATCATCAGTACGTGCCGAGTTGTAACAATCGCCTTTACCGTTCTTGCCATTAGTACTCTGATTTTATTGGGATCATGGATCAATAGTACCGGCATATGAAACTTGAAGAACTGAGATTTGGTACTGAGCTTCTCAAGCGCGGCTTTGCATCCATGCAGAAAGGGGGCGTAATCATGGATGTCGTTAATGCCGACCAGGCAAAGATCGCTGAGGACTCTGGTGCTGTCGCAGTTATGTCGCTTGAACGGGTGCCTTCGGACATCCGGAAAATGGGGGGTGTCGCCCGCATGGCGGATCCGGAGAAGGTCCTTGAGATTATTGATGCGGTCTCTATCCCGGTTATGGGAAAGGTGCGGATTGGGCATTTTGTGGAAGCGCAGGTCTTAGAAATCCTCGGCGTCGATATGATTGATGAGAGTGAGGTCCTGACACCGGCAGATGAACAATATCATATTGATAAGAAACTTTTCAAGATCCCCTTCGTATGCGGTGCCCGGGATCTCGGAGAGGCGCTCCGCAGGATCAACGAAGGTGCTGCGATGATCCGGACAAAGGGTGAGGCAGGGACCGGCAACGTTGTCGAAGCGGTCCGGCATATGCGCAATATTATGGGAGAAATCAGAATACTCAAAGGCATGGACCAACAGGAGATGATCAATTATGCACGGGAAATCGAAGCCCCCGCAGAGCTGGTTATTGAGTGCTCCGAACGCGGAAGGCTCCCGGTTGTGAACTTCTCAGCCGGTGGTATTGCCACTCCTTCAGATGCAGCAATGATGATGCAGCTGGGTGCTGATGGCGTATTTGTCGGATCCGGTATTTTCAAATCCTCCAGCCCCGAGCGGATGGCAAAGGCAATCGTCGAAGCGGTCAATCATTTCAACGATGCAACCGTGATCGCCCGGGTAAGCAAGGGTCTTGGAGATGCGATGCCAGGGCTTGATGTCCACACCCTCAGGGACGATGAGGTGCTGCAGACTCGTGGACGTTAAGATCGGCGTACTTGCGCTCCAGGGAAATGTAAGCGAACACATCGATGCTTTCCGGCTGGCTCTTATAAGAATGGGGCAGGGTGGCTCATCCGAAGTTTTTGAAGTCAGGCACTCCGCAGAACTTGCAGAATGCACCGCCCTCGCGATTCCCGGTGGGGAATCGACGACTATCTCCCGGCTCATTGACAAGAACCACATGTATGAGCCGATCTGCTCGTTTTCCGGCGGTATTTTTGCTACCTGTGCTGGCATGGTGTTGATGGCTACTCATGTTGATGATCCCCGCATCCATACGCTGGGTCTTATCGAATTAAAGGTGGATCGGAACGCTTTCGGGCGGCAGAGGGAGTCGTTCGAAGCCGACATCCCGATCCAGGGGCTCGAAGGTGGTCCGTTCCATGCGATTTTCATTCGTGCACCGGTTGCGACCTTCACCGGTGCCGGTGTTATCGTACTCTCCCGGATGGATCAGGGTATAGTTGCGGTTGAGTATGGAAAGCACATGGCGCTGTCGTTCCACCCGGAACTTTCGTGTGATACCCGGCTGCATGAGCGGTTTTTAAAGAATCTTGGAATTTGATCCCTGTAGATCGAAGGTAAATGCTTCATTTTGTCCCGAGCGGTCACCATGCATAGGGTAAGTTTCCATCAGTAAAATGTGGGATAATACCGAATTGATGAAGTAAAATATGTTTAATACCTTAGTTGTCACAAAGTCCCTTAGGGAACTGACAGATAGTTCGGGAATTGTGATGAATTCATCTCATCCTGTTGACAGCATCCTGTCGGCACGCTACCTACGGGAAGGAGAAAAAACATTCGAGGATATCTGCCGCCGGGTTGCATTTGCAGTTGCAGACGATGAGATCGAGGCGACCAGATTTTATACTATCATGGTATCCTTACAGTTCCTTCCCAACTCACCGACTCTCATGAATGCCGGAACAGATCTCGGGCAGCTCTCTGCATGTTTTGTCCTGCCTGTTCCGGATTCTATCAACGGGATCTTCGACGCCATGAAAAACGGTGCTATTATTCATAAGACCGGTGGGGGAACAGGATATAATTTCTCGAATATACGACCGAAAGGTTCCCGTGTGCAATCTACGGATGGTGTTGCTTCAGGTCCGGTATCATTTATGGGAATTTTCAACGCAGCGACTGAAGTCATCCGTCAGGGTGGTCGCCGCCGGGGAGCCAACATGGGGATACTGGACGTCTGGCACCCTGACATCCTTGCTTTCCTGTCTGCAAAAGCACAGGAAGGGGATATTGCCAACTTTAACATCTCCATTATGGTCGATGAGAAATTTATGGATCTCGTTTCCCGGAAGATGTATGATACGGTCTGGATAACCCATCCGTCTTCCGGGGAATCGATCACAGTCGGACGTATATGGTCAGGAATAGTGGACGGGATATGGAAGAACGGGGAGCCCGGTGTGCTTTTTTATGAGGAGATAAACCGGCATAACCCTCTCCCGGACCTTGGTGTGATCGATACGACCAATCCCTGCGGCGAACAACCGCTGCTTCCCTATGAAAGCTGTGTTCTTGGCAGCATCAATCTGGCATCCTTTGTACGCAACAGGATCCTTGATGAACACGAACTGAACGACATTGTGCGAACCGCTGTCCGGTTCCTTGACAAGGTCATCGATAAAAATGTCTATCCAATTCCGGAGATTAAAGAAGCAACGAAAAAAACCCGGAAGATCGGCCTGGGACTTATGGGTATACATGATGCCCTCCTTATGATTGGACTGCCTTATGATTCTGCTGCAGGAAGGACCTGGTGTGAACACGTCATGCGGAATGTAACAGACACCGCCGTAGATGAATCGCGAAGACTGGCGGAAAAATTCGGGGCGTTCCCGGCTTGGCAAGGAAGTATCTGGAAAGAATTCCCCCTGAGGAATGCGGCGCTGACCTCTATAGCTCCGACCGGAACGTTGTCCCTGCTTGCCGGGTGTTCAAGCGGCATCGAACCGGTATTTTCGTTTGTCCATACCCGCAGGAATAGCGTTGGCAAGACCTTTGTTATTGTAAATCCTATATTCCGTGAAACTCTTGAAAAAACCCTCGCTGCTATGGAGCTGACACAGGAAGGGCGATTGAAACGGGTAAATGAGGTAATCACTCACGTTCATAAGACCGGAACCATCCAAGACCTGCACTGGCTCCCGAATGAATTCCGGGCTCTGTTCAAGGCCGCACTCGATATCCACTGGAAAGACCATATCCTGATGCAGGCATCATTCCAGAAGTATGTTCATGCCTCAATCAGTAAAACCATTAACCTGCCCAACACCGCAACAAAGAAGGATTGTGCAGATGCACTCCTCATGGCATGGAAGCTTAGGCTGAAAGGGATCACGATGTACCGGACCGACAGCAGGCAAAATGTAGTACTCTCCCTGAAAGATACCGCATCGGACTCAGATGAGAAACCTTGGGAAAATTCCTGTACCCTGCACTAGGCAAGCCAGATTGTCCTCCGGCTTTTTCGCCACGGGAAATTCGCATCAATTTTTCCTGAGCCTACCGATCCTTTATCATTGCCTCAGCTTTCAGTTCCTTGGGCATCAGCTCGATTGCGTACCGCAGCGCCGTCCGGGGCATAGATTTCCTGTTATGCATGACATAATCAAAGACTTCTCTCTGGTGTTTGCGGCTGGCCTCCTTTAATAGCCACCCGTACCCTTTCCGGACCAGGTCATCATTATCGGTAAGCAGCAGGTCAGCGATCTCCAGCACGTCATCAAGATATTTTCCGTGTTTTGCCGGGACAATCAGTGATACTGCTGCTGCTCTCCGCATCCAGCGGTTATCCGACTGGGTCCAGCGTTTCAGCTCACCGATATATTCCGGGAATTTTTGGATGAAGTCACCCATCGTATGGTTGCAAAAGCTGTCACAGGCAGCCCAGTTGGATACATATGAATCGATCCAGTGCCGAAATACAAGGAGATCCTCTCTCTCGTAGCGGTCAGCCAGAAGATGAGCCCAGCTGGAAACGACAAAGGCCTCCTCGCAATAGCCCGATATGTACAGTTCCTCGCAGAGCGAGAAAATCTCCTTTTTGTCCCATCCTTTTATCTCTTTCCAGTAATTCCTGGCGATCTTACTGACTATCGGCACTTTGACACCGTAATACCGTACCTTCTCTTTAAAAAACCGCTGGAATGTCTTTTTGGTGGCGGGATCTGCGCTGGTCCTGAGATCTTTTCTGATGTGTGCGATGACCGGATCCATGATGAGGGTGAGGGTGGATAGGGGATAAGTGATGTGCACAATCTTTTAAAAAGGAAACCACATTATGAACTATTTGGGCATGATGAGTAGAACCAGAGGTAATTTGCGGGTACCGATCCTGTCTGTTTGGCAATATTTGAGGATTTTTGCCTCTTCTCTAAAAAAAAGCAGCCGAATTCAATCTTCAGTAATAACATCATCTCGTTCTTTTTTACCCAGTTCCACATTTTTCACTGCAATTTCATTCCACAATCGCAATTCACCTCAAATCTTCATCTAAATTGGATTCCAAAACAGTTGAGCCATATACCCTCACAGCCCCATCTTTCCCGCCAGTGTCCTTGTCCAGGCTGCGATTGCATCCCAGTCGCGGAAGTCACCGGTTGGGACTTTAATCAGCGATGTCAGGCCTCGCTCAATAAAGTTCATCTTACCTGTATCAAGGGTTCCGGCAAACATTGTCACCGCGACCGGACGCAGGGGAGCTAATGCTGTGACAAGCTGGTCAATGAACCCTTCCACATAGCCGGTCTTTGGATATACCGGAGCGATCCCCGTGACAAATCCAGCGACTGGCAACCGGGAGAGCCCGTCTTTATTAGCTGTAACAAATACAGTCACATCACCAGTTACCTTTCCCATGTATACGGGTGCACCTATTACAACCGCATTGTATCCCGAAAGCGATGTGACCGATTTCATCTCGCTGACATCAACAGCGTATCCTTCCGAGATTAGCTCGTTGCCGATTGCCTGAGCGATCCCGGCAGTCGACCCTTTCTGTGATGCATACGCAACAAGAATTCGTGCTGGCATAATGAATCATCAGTGATATAGTAATTATGCACCTGACAATTATCTTTGGTTCTTTTGTCGTTTTTATCCTCCCGGTGCTTGGAATTGATGGCCCCCTCCGGTACTTATGCTCTCCCTCATTCTCAAGACCTATGCTGATCTGGGCATGCACCGGCAGAAACACGCAGAAAAAGAGAAAACGCTGTGGTGATGGCGTATCCGTTTTTTAGATGTTCGAGTTTTTCACCGATCACGTCAGAATTTTATATAAGAAAATACGAGGGTCTTGTATGGTAACCGATCCTGTCTGTTTTGCAATAGTTGATGATGACGGTGCTCGATTCACAACCACATACAAAGACCAAAAATATTACTTCTGCACGAACTATTGCAAAAAGAAGTTTGATGAAAATCCACGGAAATATTCACGGACCGCCTGTGATGTCAATATTGAACCCGGTGGGGCGTCGTGCTGAACGCGATTGTCAGGGAACCGGCACTTCATATTTTCACCTTGAAAAAATGGGTAAAAATAAAATTCTGCGAGATCTCAGGAAAAAAGATACAATCAACAAAAATCCTCCGGACAGCGTCTGAAATTTCACGAAATCCGTAAACCTGGATTCCCTTTACTAGATATGCAGCCCGTAGCACATATTTTCCTTTCACTTCGATCCTCATCTCACGTAGCGGATACCTGAATCCTTTTGCACAATAGGCGATAACACTTAAGGAAATACACCCGATCTTAATATAGTCCAGCGAGGCAACCAACCATGGCAACCGATCCTGTCTGTCTGATAATAGTTGATGAAGAAGATGCTAAATTCACCCTTATGTTCAGAGACCAGAAGTATTACTTCTGCTGCAACTGGTGCAAGAAAAAGTTTGAAGAGAACCCGAAGCGATATTCGCGTATGTCTAATGATATCAGTGTCGACCTGAAACACGTGACGTGAACGGATTGCCGGGCTACCACCAGTCCCCGGAGTGAAGGGGGGTACCCCGTATCCTGCGGGAAATACTGTCTGCAGAATGCTGGCAGCGGATATCGTTTTAAAGTCAGGCAGGGCAGATACGAATACAATCATCCATGGACCGAAACATCCGAACATTTTTTTATGAAACCTGAAGATGATCCCTGGCTCAAAAACGCACATAAAAATGCAGAATTACTGGACCGGGAAATAAAAAATCTGTCGTCATTATCCACTCCGATCAGGGAAAACCGCCCTATCATTACTAAATACCAGGATTTCTGGAACCAGACAAAACGGATCACCGCATTATTCAAAGAGCTAAAACCACTTACCCAGAGTGACCGGGATCTGCTCTGGAAACAGTTCAATACCCTCTGCAGGGAAGTAAAGGAGAAACAGAAGACCGGATACTGGACAATGGAATCCCTGTCGCAGGGACATTTTGATGAAATTATGAAGCTGGTGGAAAAAGCCCAGCTCCCTCTCGATACCCCCACACCGGAGATCCACGAACTGGTGGAACGCGGGCAGGCTCTGAAAAATGCCGGGAACTTGCTGGGAAAATTCAAGCACGAGATGATCGCTAAACACAAAAAATACTGTTTTGATCACATCCAGAAGATCAGGAAAATCCATGATGTAGCATGGGGGTCGATAAAAGGAGGAAAGCCGCGGCAACAGTCGGAAACAGAACCCCATATCCGGAAGAATCTTGAGGCCAATTATGAGCGTTACCGGAAAGCGACAGATGCTCTTGAGAATTTCCAGATTGGCAGGGACCATATACGCACCTTTCTTGCTTCCTGTGAGAATCCTGAAAAGGTTGCACAGGTAACCGCCCAACTCACGGAAACCGAAGCCCGGATTAAGGATATTGAGGAGGGTATCCGGAAACTGGGGAAATGGATTGCAGAAGATGAGCGAACGTTGAAAAGGAAGTAACTGTTCTTTTGGCAAAACTGTTCGTTGTTGTATGGTCTATTGATAGTATTTCACTGTCACTGTCTCCCTTCGGTCTTACCCGTTTTTTCATTTCAGAAGATCACGTGAGGACCGGCCGGCGAAACACTGCTTTTTCATATGGGCTGAGTATTATCCGGATTTGGATGATAAATGGTTGTCCAGTATCCCAGCACCATTTTTCCCGAAAATCTGGGATCAGAAACTAAAAAAAAAGATTTTTAAATGAACAGCGGCGCGAGCACGAGCGAGAGCGTAGCGAGCAGCTTGATGAGCACGTGAAGTGACGGGCCGGCAGTGTCCTTGAACGGATCCCCGAGCGTGTCGCCTATGACGGCCGCCTTGTGTGCTACACTGCCTTTACCGCCGTGAGCGCCGGATTCGATGTATTTCTTGGCATTGTCCCATGCACCGCCCCCGTTGTTAAGGATCAGTGCCATCAGGATGCCGGTGATCGTGCCGACCATCAGGAAGCCTGCGAGGGCCTCGTATTTCAGGGTGACACCGATGAATATGGGGAACGCGATTGCAATCGCGCCGGGCAGCACCATGTTCTTGAGTGCGCCGAGCGTGGTGATGTCGATTACACGGGCATAGTCGGGCTTCTTGGTCCCTGCCATGATGGCCGGGTCCTTGAACTGGATGCGGACCTCTTCGATCACATACTGTGCGGTCTTGGAGACTGCACGGATGGCGAGACCTGCAAAGACGAAGATGAGCATCGCACCGAGCAGAGCGCCTACAAACACCGGTACTGCCGAAATGTTGACAACGGTGAAAGCCTTGCCGATGAGGCGTCCGATATCGGACATGTAGGCATTGAAGAGCAGGAAGACCGCGAGCGATGCACTGCCGATAGCATATCCCTTGGTTAATGCCTTGGTTGTGTTGCCGGCTGAGTCGAGCCGGTCCATCCGCTTTCTGACGGACTCGGGAGCCTGGCTCATCTCGACGATACCGCCGGCGTTGTCGGCAATAGGGCCAAAGGAGTCCATGGCAAGTACGTAAGCACAGACCATCAGCATACCGATCGTTGCTGCAGCGGTTCCGTAAAGGCCACCGAAATCGATTTTGCTCTGTGAACCGAGCCAGAAGGAGAGAAGTAAGGATGCACCGATCAGGATTGCTGGGATAGCGGTTGTTTCAAGAGCAACCGAGAAACCGGTAATGATGTTGGTCGCAGGTCCTGTTTCTGACGCATCGGCAATTTCCTGCACTGGGCGGTAGTGGTGGTCGGTGTAATACAGGGTCACCCGGAGGAACGCGACCGATAATACGATACCGACGAGACCTGCATAGAAGAACCAGATGTTCCCGAGCAGCCACATAGTACCAAAATAGAAGAACACTGCGGAAATGACCGCCGTAATATAGTACCCTAAGTTCATGGCATCCATGGGGTCTGTATCATCCTTTCCGCGGACGCAGAGGATACCTATCATACTGGCGAGGAGACCGAGAGCGCACATGACGAGCGGGAAGAGAATGCCGGCGGCACCAAAGACCGGAAAAAGTGCGACACCGAGAATCATCGCACCGATGTTCTCGGCAGCAGTGGATTCGAACAGATCAGCACCACGGCCGGCACAGTCCCCGACATTGTCTCCGACAAGGTCTGCGATAGTCGCGGGGTTCCGGACGTCATCCTCAGGGATGCCGGCTTCGACTTTGCCGACAAGGTCTGCACCGACATCAGCGGCCTTGGTATAGATACCGCCACCGAGCTGGGCGAAGAGGGCGACAAATGAGGCACCAAACGCGAACCCGACAATGATGAAGGGCGTGGTCTTCGGGTCTGCACCAAGTGCAATGTAGGTGAGCGAGACACCAAGAAGTGACATCGCGGTGATGATAAGACCGGAGACTGCTCCGCCCCTGAAAGAGATGTCAAGCGCCTTTCCCGAGCTGATCTGGGCTGCAGCTGCCGTTCGGATATTGGTCCTGACGGCAACAGACATGCCGATGATACCGGCAAGAGCACTGCAGAACGCACCTACGATGAACGCAAGTGCCGTATAGGTGGCAAGACCCTGCTGTCCCGTGAGGAAATACACCGTAAAGATAACTACGGCAAGCACGATCGCCAGGATGGCGATAGTAGAGTACTGTCGTTTGATAAATGCTTCCGCACCCACCCGGATCGCATCGGATACCTCACGCATCTTGGGTGTGCCCTCATCCTGTGAAAGGACACTCCGCGCGAGTATTGCCGCGAGGATCAGTGCGATAATACTTATCCCAATTATGAAGACGAGTTCGTACATTCCTTGACCTCCCTCCAACGTTGCCCGGAATTCTTCTTGTGACAGGAACAATGCAGACGAACCATTTATATATTATCACTAGTGAGAATACACGGACTAACACATAAGGTATGATAGTTGGCATAGGCAGTAATCTGCCCACATGAACCAAAGGAGGGTGCAATCGCTCCGGGAATTACCCTGAATACTTCCACAATCCCTCCTAAGAGATCATTAGTGCATTTATTAAATATTAAACATTTATTCCTGCCGAAATGTTTTATTGCCGCTATTGTTTTTGTAATACAGGAGAGCAGGAGAGTTAAAATTTGTTCGTTTTATAGGATTTTCCGATAGCGGATTTTTCTATTCAAGTAAAATGTTTAGGTGATTACTCAGTACAAACCACGAGACTATAACCAACTAAGATTGGGAGCACATCGTAAAATAAATCGCGGTCTCTGCGGTTATACCTGAATTCCAGCTCTTTCAAGTAGAGAGGAAATGATTCCAGTGCAAATATGAATTTACACCGCACCGGCATCCTCTCTATCTTACGAGAGGTTAATGGGAGAGGAGATCATCAGATAGTACCTTCTGGAACAGAGCATTCAGAACATCTCATCAAGGACCGGTTTTGAACTGAGAAGTGTTCTGAGAGCCATTACAATTATCCGGACCTCTCTGACGAAAGATGGTCCCGAGATTTTCTCCGGTACCGTTGAAGTGGATGAACCATATTCAGGGCTCAATGGAAGAATAAACAAAAGTACTTCCGAGATCAGGGATCTAATCAAGGACAAGATACAATGAAACAACCAGTATTTGGAATCCTCTGTCGTAATGATAAACAGAAGAAATGCCTAGTATATGATGGTGTTTTCCTGTGGCAGAACTTCGATATTTTTTGATTCTACATGATAAAACATTACAGTTTTAAAGGATAAAATCCCAGCAACATAAGCAGCATAATAAATTTTACCACAATTTAAAAAGAAAAAACTTCCTTGTTATTATGATCCAGTTATGGCAAAGAACAATGTATGGAGCTGCATGTACAATGGATGATGTTACTTACCGTAGAGGGCAGATTCTCCTGGAACAAAGAATCATTTCGTACAATCGGGATCAGCACCGGAATTTTTTCCCACCCCATTTGGGAATTGGGGAAATGATGCGTTCTCACATGATCCTTGGGCACCGGCCTGTCATGACTGAGGATGTGTGATTGGTTATGGCCGGATATGAGATGATGGTTTTTACCCTACTTGGGGTGGCTATGGTCAGCATGGCGGTCACCGCAGTGCTGCTGAATAACCTCGTGCGATGTACGGTGGCGTATGCCCTTGCAAGCGTCTGCCTTGCTGCACTCTTTTTCGTGCTGGGTTCACCGTTCGCGAGTGCGTTTGAACTGACCGTTGGTGCAGGCCTGATCTCCGTCCTTTTCCTGGTTGCCCTGATCCTCTCAGGTGGCGAGGAGCTGGAGGTGCCGGCGTGAATGCGAAGGCATCTTCAGGTCTGATTCTCGGCGTGGTGTTCTTTTACCTCTTTATCATCGCGATCCTTTCCATAACCATGCCATGGCCTGCTGACGCTCCCGCATATACCGACGTGGGCTATGCAAAGTGGGGGGTCCGTTCTTTCGAGGTGCTTCTGCAGGGTATTATCCTCCTTGCCGGTGTTGTGGCAATCATACTCCTCCTCGGCTCCAGAAAATCCAGGGAGGTGCCCCCGTGATAGAAGCCGAGATCATCGTTCTTCTGGGAACCGCAGGCGCGATCTTTGCCATCGGCCTTGCATGCCTGATCACCCGCCCGAACCTGATCAAGATCGTGATTGGTCTTGAATTCCTGGGTAGCAGCGTCAGCTTGGTGATCATCACGGGCGGCTACCTTGCCGGAGACGTGGCGGTATCCCAGGCTGTCGTCTTCACGCTTATCACCATCGAAGCGATCATCGCCGGCGTCGCCCTCGCGCTCGTCATCGTCGCGAAGCGTACATGGAAGACCCTTGATATCGGGTTGATCACCCGACAACTGCAGGAGAGTGAGCGCTGATGAATATGTATCAATGGGCGCTTACCCTGACCGTCGCGCTACCCTTCCTCGGGGTCCTCTTTATCCTCTTGTTCAGGAACAACCCGGATGCCCGGGAAGGCTCATCACTCGTGACAGCAGTCCTGACGTTCCTCATCACCGCCATCTCCCTCCCATCAGCCTTTGCAGCAAGACCGGTGTCCACGCCGGTGCTGGGGATGGTGCCAGGACTGGGGCTCCAGCTCACCGCTGATGCCCTTGGTCTCCTTTTTGCCTGCCTTGCCTCGCTGCTCTGGATCATCACGACCGTCTATTCCATCGGCTACATGCGGGGGCTCAAAGAACACGCCCAGACGCGCTATTATGCTTGCTTTGCCATTGTCATCGGGGCGGTCATGGGGCTTGCCCTCTCTTCCAATCTCTTCTCCCTCTTCGTATTTTATGAGATTCTCACGGTTGCAACGTATCCTCTCGTCGCACACAGCGAAACCCCCGAAGCCCTCACCGCCGGCCGGAAATATCTCTTCTATACACTCTCCGGGGGCGTTGCCATCCTTGCCGGTATGCTGGTCTTGCTCGGGATGGGGAGCACGCTCGACTTTATCGCAGGCGGCAATGCTGGTATCGCGGGAATTGCACCCCTGTATGCCCGTCTCGCATTCTTCCTCCTCTTGGCCGGATTCGGCGTAAAAGCAGCGCTCGTACCCCTCCACGGGTGGCTGCCGAGCGCCATGATCGCACCGACCCCGGTCAGCGGGTTGCTCCACGCGGTCGCCGTCGTGAATGCCGGTGTGTTCGGGCTCCTGCGCCTCATGTTCTATCTCTACGGCCCCGATCTGATGGCCGGCCTGGGGCTCCAGAACCTTGTTATCGCCGTTGCTGTCGTCACCATCCTGGTCGGGTCCTTTCTGGCCCTCGTTCAGGACGACTTTAAACTACGACTCGCGTACTCGACGGTCAGCCAGTTAAGCTACATGGTCCTGGGTGCAGGGGTGCTCCTGCCCACCGGGATATCTGGTGTCTCCGATGCAGGACGAGCGGCGGCTGTTATCGGGGCGACGTTTGCATTTACCGCCCATGCATTCGGCAAACTGACGATGTTCTTTGTTGCCGGTGCAGTATCGGTGGAGACCGGCAGAACAAAAATCTCCCAGCTGAACGGCCTTGGCCGGAAAATGCCTTGGGAGTTTGCCGCATTTACCCTGGCAACCCTGAGCATGGCCGGACTGCCCCCGATGGCAGGTTTTATCGCAAAGTGGTATCTCTCGTTCGGGGCAGGTACTACGGGAGACTGGTGGATCCTCCTCATTCTCGTGGCATCAGGAGTTCTGAACCTTGCGTATTTCCTTCCTGTTATCATCCGGGCATTTTTCCACCCTCTCGAAGGAGAGGTCCCGGCGGTCCGCTGGACCCTCCGTGTCCCGCTGTTGGTGACTGCAGCGGGAGCGTTGATCCTCGGTCTCTGGACCTGGATCCCCGGGGGGCCCTTTGCATTGTCTTCGCAGATTGCTGCGGGTGTGACCCATACGGCGCTGCTCGTACCCGCATCTCTTGTGACAGGGACAGCGGTGCCACCCTTCCTGATCTTCCTGATCGGTGCACCGCTCGTGCTTGCCCTAAACGGGCGGGCACGGCAGACGGGACTCATCGCGCTCGGCGCAGTCGCCCTCATCGCCGTCCTGCTACTTCCCGGAGGTTACTTTGGAGCGCCTTCCGGTGCGGGTGCGGTGCAGTGGCAACTGCCCTTTATGGGGTATACCCTGGTGCTCCTGAAAGTGGACAGCCTTTCCTACCTGATGGGGGTTATCTTTGCCCTTATCACGTTCTTTGCCATCCTGTATGCCGCCGTCGCCGCATCCCCCCGACTCCACCTGTTTGCCCTGCTCTACGCGGGCAGCTCGCTGGGTGCAGTCTTTGCCGGAGACTGGATCACGCTGCTGATCTTCTGGGAGATCATGGCGATCACGTCCACGTTCCTGATCTGGCAGGAACGCGGGGAGGCGATCGGTGCGGGATACCGGTACCTCCTCTTCCATGGCCTTGGCGGGGCGCTTCTCGGTGTTGGGATCGCGCTCTTCTATCTTGGGGGTGGCGCCCCATTCGTCGGCCCATTGTCCGGGATTCCGGATTCGACATACCAGCTCTGGGCATCCATGTTCATCGTTCTGGGCATCGGCGTTAATATCGGGTTTATTCCCCTGCATACCTGGCTTCCCGATTCCTACCCGCGTGCAAACTTTGTTGCGAGCGTATTTCTCTCAGTATACACGACAAAAGCCGCGGTCTATCTCCTTGCACGGGCGCAGCCGGGTTCGGAATATATTGCATTTATGGGAGCGCTCATGGCGGTATTCGGGGTCTGTTTTGCCGTTTTCCAGAACGACATGCGGCGTCTCCTCTCCTATCATATCATCTCCCAGGTCGGTTACATGGTTGCCGGCGTGGGACTCCTCGGCTGGCTGGGAACTGCAAGTGAGGTTGGACAGCTCGGGTTCGATGGCGGCATAGCACATGTCTTCAACCACATCCTGTACAAAGCGCTCCTCTTCATGGCGATTGGCGTTATCATCTGGAAGACCGGCGAGAATTCGCTGAGTCGGATCGGGGGGCTCCAGAAGAAGATGCCGGTGACCGCGTTTGCCTTCTGGGTTGCGGCACTCTCGATCTCGGGCGTCCCGCTCTTCAACGGGTTTATCTCAAAGGGAATGGTGCTCCTTGCCGCGGAGCATACCAGTATGTTGCTGTGGGTGCTCCTCGAGATCGCATCGTTTGGGACCTTTGTTTCGTTCCTCAAACTCGGGTATTTCGCGTTCCTGCGGCCTGGTGACACACAGGCATCCGACCCGCCGCTGCTGATGCAGGTAGGTATGCTCGGGGCTGCTACCCTCTGCATCGTGATCGGCGTGTTCCCCGCCCTTCTCTATGCGATCCTGCCTTACCCGACCACCTATCAGGCATATGATCCTGTCCGTCTCGTCGGCACCCTGCTCATCCTCGGTGCCGCCGCGGTATTCTTCTTTACTATCGGAAAGCGGGTCCTTGAACCCCACGATACCAGACTCATGGATGCGGACGTGGTATACGTGGCAGCGGGTCGTGGTATTACCGCGTTCTGTGGCGGGCTGCAGGCCGGATTTGGGAGAGTATACGGGTGTGCTACTGCCGCCGCTGCCGGCCTTTCGGATGCAGGGACGTGTGCGATGCGGATGGAGAACCGGGACGTGAACTGGAACATCGCCATGTTCGCAGGTACGATCGTTGTTGTTGTCACCGCGCTCATGCTCTGGGGGAATGTCTGATGCGGGCGGAGCTTGCCATCGTTGTCCCCCTGTTCATCGCTCTCGGGGGGGTGGTGACTTACATCATTGCCAAGCTGCTCACTGCCCGTTCCCGCCGCTGGACCGGGAGCTTTGCAGCCATCTGGTTCCTTTCTGCGTTCGTGCTCCTTCTCTTTGCGACGATGAATGGGACGGAGGGGGATTTCGTGCCCTTCTCTCCTCTCCTGAACGTGTCGTACCTCGGGATCACGATCGGCCTCCTTGCGACGGGAATCGGTGCCCTGGCGGCACTGGCATCCCAGGATCGGATCGACCCGGACGGGCCGGTGCAACTCTATTATCCCCTCCTACTCTTTGCCCTTGCCGGCACAGCCGCAGCAGGGTTCTGCACCGACCTTTTTACTCTATTTGTCATCGTAGAGTTGTCATCAATCCCTTCCTATACACTGGTCGCTTACCGGCACCGGGAAGACCCGCGTACCCTCGCCGCTGCAATGAAGTACCTGATCCAAGGTGTCGCGGGCACCATTACAGCCCTGATGGGGGTGGCCCTCCTGTACCTGTCGGGCCATACACTCGCGATCGCACAACTGCCCCGCGCTCTCGCAGGAGCCGATCCCCTCATCATCGGTCTTGCTGCGATCCTCATCCTAATTGGCTATGGCGTCAAGCTCGGGATCGTCCCGATGCACACCTGGCTTCCCGATACCTATGTCTTTGCCCCGGCCGGGGTCACCGCGATCCTGACCGGCGCAACGAAGGCGGGGGTCCTGATCGCCCTGTTCCTCTCCCTCTCGGCCCTCCCGGCCAACACGGCCGTGCCTGCATTCATCGGGGGGGTCATATGCGTCCTTGCGGTAATTACCATGACCGCGGGGAACCTCCTCGCATTGAACCAGACGGACCTGCGTCGCGTCCTCGCGTACTCCAGCGTGGCCCAGATGGGTTACATCCTCCTTGGTTTTGGAATTGGTGTACTGTATAACCTGCCCCTTGGTGTAGAAGCGGGGCTCTTTTACGTGATTGCGTACGGCGTGATGAAGGCCGGCGCCTTCCTTGCAGCAGACCAGTTCATGGTAGCCGCTGGTTCTCCGGAGACCGCCCGGATGAAGGGGCTCGGTGCCCGCCACCCCCTCCTTGGCATTGCATTCGCGATCTTCATCCTCGGGCTGATCGGCATACCGGCCACCGTGGGATTCCTTGGTAAGGTGCTCGTCGTTCAGGCTGGTGTCGTTGCGTCGACCCCGGTAAGTGTCGCGCTCGCCCTCATCCTCATCGCAAACAGTGCCATCTCTCTGGGTTACTACGTACCGATACTGTCAACCCTCCTGTTTGACGGCGCAGGGTTGGCGGTAAAGGATCTGAAGACGCCGGTCGGCATGCTGGTGAGTGTGATAGCCCTTGCCATCATCACCGTGTATCTCGGCCTTTTCCCGCAGACGCTCATGTCCTGGATTGTGCAGGCTTCACCGGCTCTCCTCTCTTCGGGGGTACCCTGAATGACCGCTGACAGCCTGCTCTTCTCGCCGTTTGTGATCTTTGGTGTGGCAATCGCGATCGGCTACCTGATGTATTTCTGGTCCCGCTCCGTTGCGCCGGTCTTCCCGAGCACCGTTAATAAGGCGATGCCGTACGTCGGGGGAGAGGCCATGGAGGCCCAGTCTTTCCAGCCGGAATACCAATTCTTCTACGTGGCGCTGTTCTTCACGATTGTCCATGTCGCCGCGCTCGTCCTTGCAACAGCACCCCCGCACGCAACTCCATGGGCAGCGATCGGGTACCTTGCGATCATCGCAATAGCAGTTATGATCCTCAGATGGGAACAATGAAGGGATTATTATTCAGCAGCACAGATCTTTAGAGAACATGTCAGATGATACCCGCACACTGAGCACCCGCCTCGCCAACTGGGCGCGGCTGAAATCCCCGTGGGTCACCGTTTTTAACAGCGGGTCGTGCAATGCATGCGATATCGAAGTGATTGCCTGCCTGATGCCCATGTTTGACGTGGAGCGTTTCGGGATTCTGGCCAAGGGATCGCCCCGGCACGCGGACATCCTGATCGTCACGGGCTCGGTGACGCTGAAGCAGGCGACCCGCCTGAGGCGTATCTGGGAGCAGATACCCGAACCCAAGTATGTGATCGCCATGGGGGCATGCGGTGCAGCGGGCGGTGTCTTCCGCGACCTCTATCATGTCATGAACGGTGTGGAGAGCACGATCCCGGTCGATATCTGGGTGGCCGGCTGTCCCCCCCGCCCTGATGAGATTATCAACGCGGTCGTGACCTGCTTAAACCTCATGAAGGAGGACCTTGCCAGAGGTGGAAAGGAGTGGCGGCAGAAAAAGCAAAAAGAGGCATTGGATTCCGAAATAAAAGCCGGGGAGGTTCCTGCATGACAGGACATCTCAGCCTGGACATTGTCAAGCAGTCCATGGAGGGACTGGGAATTGCCGAGCAGGTCAGCAACATCCGGATCAGGATCAAGACCACTCCGGAACGGATCCCACGGGCGCTGCTCATTGCCCAGTCCATTCTCAAGTGTGACCATCTGATCACAATCAGCGCGGTTGACAACGGTACGACGTTCGAGCTGATGTATCACATGACCGGGCCTCACCGCACCGTCTTGTCCTTTGTTATCGAGCTGCCAAGGGATAAGCCCGAGGTGCACACAGTATCCGACATCCTGCCGCCGGCAGGGATCTACGAGCGGCAGATCCACGACCTGCTGGGAATCGGATTTTTAGGACACCCGGATTTAAAGAGGATTATCTTGAACGAGGACTGGCCGACAAACGAATTCCCGATGCGGAAGGACTGGAAACCCGACCCGGGTACGTTCTATGGCGGTATCCGGAAGGAGGCGACGTAAATGCCGGAAGTCCACATCCCGATCGGCCCGCAGCACCCGGCGTTGAAAGAGCCCGTGAACTTCAAGGTTGTTGTTGAAGGCGAGAAGATCGTCAGCCTCGATCTGGATATATCCTACACCCACCGCGGGATCGAGAAGGCCGCGGAGCAACGGGACTTTATCCGGGTCGTACCCCTCCTTGCCCGGGTATGTGGGATCTGTTCCCACTCCCATACCACGGCGTTTGTCAAGGGTATTGAGGAAGCGATGAAGATAGAAGTTCCGGCCCGGGCGCAGTACATCCGAACTATTGTTGCGGAGATGGAACGGATGCACAGCCACCTCCTCTGGCTCGGGGTCGCAGCGCACGAGATCGGGTTCAATACCCTGTTCATGTGGACCTGGCGTGACCGGGAGATCATCCAGGATATGCTCGAGGAGATGACCGGGAACCGGGTGGTGTACGGGATCAACGAGGTTGGTGGTGTGCGCCGTGACCTGACACCCGCCCTGATCAGCAGGTCCTTTGAACATCTGACAAAACTCGAAGATCGGCTTGCAAAATATGTGGACATGGTCATCAGCGATGAGACACTGAAGATGCGCTTCTGCGGGGTCGGGAAGCTTACGAGGGAAGAAGCCCTGAAGTACGGTACTGTCGGGCCCACAGCCCGGGCAAGCGGCGTTGACTATGATGTTCGCAGGGACGAGCCGTACCTTGCCTATGCAGAGGTACCATGGAAGGTTGTCACCGATACCAACGGTGATGTTTACGGGCGTACCCTTGTCCGGATTGGGGAGATGCAGGAGAGCCTGAAAATCGTGCGGTACTGCCTCGAGAATCTTCCGGGTGGCCTTATATCTGTACCGGCCCCAAGAACCGCTCCGGCGGCGGAGATCCTGTCAAGGATCGAAGCACCCCGGGGTGAGCTCGTCCAATTCATTCGCACGAACAACACGGACAAGGTAGAAAGGCTCGATATACGCACGCCAACGCTGGCCAACTGGACGTCTGTCGCAGTGAGCCTTGTCAACCAGAACATAGCAGACATCCCGGTCATCGTTGCGGCGATCGACCCCTGTATGTCCTGCACCTCCCGTATCACGGTGATGAACAGAAAGGATACAAAAACTTGTGTGATGACGTGGGATGAGCTGAGGAAGCACGGCCGGAACCTGTATCAAAAGGAGTGGCGTGCATGATGGACGCCCCCCTGCTTGCGATCTACATCCTCATATTCCCCGGGTTTCTCTTTCTTGCAGCCTTTGCCTTCTTTCTGGAGTTTCTTGACCGTAAGATAACCGCACGGATGCAGCACCGGGTCGGCCCGCCATTCGTACAGCCCTTTGCTGATTATATCAAGACGCTTGCAAAGGAAGTTATCGACCTCAAGGGCGTCGATCGCAAGGCACTGGACGCAGCCCCGCTGCTCGCAATGGCGGCGGTTATGACCGCATTCCTCTACGTCCCCATTATCGGCAGGAGCCCACTGGCTTTCCAGGGAGATCTAGCCGTGGTACTCTATCTTCTGACCCTGCCAACCATCATTCTCTTCATCATTGGCTGGCTGAGCCGGAACATCTTTGCTACCATGGGTGGGGTCCGTGCGGTCACGCAGATGTTCATCTACGAAGTGCCGTTCTTCCTTGCACTCATAACCCCGGCGATAATGGTTGGGAGTTGGTCCATCTCTGATATCGTCACCTGGCAGCAGCACAACCTGTGGTTTGCCGTTCTCCAGCCCATCGGGTTTATCGTTGCGCTGATCGGACTCCAGGCAAAACTGGAGAGGACTCCCTTCGATATACCCGAAGCAGAGACAGAGATCGTTGCCGGCCCGTGGACTGAACTGACCGGTCGGCGGCTCGCCCTGATGCACCTGGCACTAGATATGGCGATGGTCACGGGGTGTGCGCTGGTGGCGGCTGTCTTCCTTGGCGGCCCGCTGACTCCCTGGACCATCACGCCCGACTGGTTCGCCGGCATTGTGGGCTTTCTCCTCTTCTTGGTAAAGACACTGCTGGTTCTCCTGATCCTATCATCGATCACGGTCGCATCCGGCAGAATCCGGATTGACCAGCTGAACGATATGGGCTGGAAATACCTCGCGAGCGCGGCGCTGATCCAGATCGGTATTGTGCTCATGATGAACTACCTGTGGGTGGGCGCATGAGTTTTTTAAGAGAGATGATGGAAAACCTGCTGTCAAAACCCTGTACTATCCTCTACCCCGTTGAAAAAGTGCCGATCCCGGAGGCATTTCGCGGTCAGGTTAGAATTAACGATGAGAAATGCATCGGGTGTTCTAGATGTTCCCTGGTCTGCCCGTCGGTCTGTATAACCATGGTCGCGGATGCCAAAGAGATCGAGTTCAAGGGCAAAAAGCTCGTGCGCAAGAAACGGCCGGAGGTAAAACTCTTCAGCTGCGTCCGCTGCGGTCTCTGTGCGCAGTACTGCCCTTCTGACGGGATTGTTATGGAAAATGTTCTCTCATGTTCGGGTACCGATTGCGAAGTCGTGGTAAAGTGAGACAGAACGTTTTGAAAACCTTTCATGACCGACTGCAAAAAAGGCTGACAGGAGCCCGCCGTATTGCGGTCGTCGGGATTGGGGACGAGCTTTTGCCCATTGACCGGCTTGGGATGGTTGCTGCACGGGGGATTGAAAAGGTACACATTCCCGGTATCAGAGTATTTCTTGCAGGAACAATGCCGGAAAGCATCACCGGCCCCCTTCGTAAATTCCACCCGGACCATGTCCTCATGATCGATGCCGCAGACATGGGCACCCCCCCCGGCACGGTTGCAATTATCCAACCGGGGAGGATCCAAGCGAGCCTTTTCTCAACCCACGCCTTGCCGCTTTCGGCAGTCATGGAATTTATAAAAAAGGATATCAAAACCAAAGTAACCCTTGTGGGTATTCAGCCTGAGAATGCTATCGAGGGTATGGGTCTGAGTGACCGGGAGCAGGATGCAATCAGCGGACTTCTTGCCAGCATCACCCGTATTCTGGGTGGGAACTCACCGGAGAAATTTTAGCCGGGTAGTTTTTTTTAATAGACCTTCTGGCTGAGCACAACAGCCAACAATACCCATAAGTTTATGCTATCCTTCGTGGTATGATGACTTATAAAGGGAAATTTTTGCAGGCCCCTCAGGAGTGACAGGAACTCTCATCAGTCTCCAGGAGGACGGTGTTTCTGTTTAACCAAAATGGAGGGGGTGCGGATCTGCCCTCAACCTATTGACGGAAAACTATGTCCAGGAACCTGTCTGAAGATCAAAAAGAGACAGGAGGTATGAGCCGGAGACTGCAATGATTGACAGTGTGTATATCGTGCAAATCGCTGCAATGGTGACATTTCTCCTCGCACTGCTCGGTGCGGTACTTGCAAAAGATCTCCTGTATTCTGCTATCTTTCTCGCGACCGGAAGTGTGATCCTCGGAGGGATATTTTTCCTGCATTCGTCCCCGTTTGCTGGAGTTGTTGAGATCAGCGTGGGTGCGGGCCTTGTGACCACCTTGCTGGCAACCGCGATAAGCCTTACCCGGAGGGAGGGTGATGAAACCGGGCAGTAAAGGAATCATAGCAATCGTGCTGGTTCTCATGCTCGCCCTCATCTTTCTTGAGGTGGGCATGCCGCATGAACCGCGCCAGGGTGTGAGCAGCTTATCGTTCAATGCCGCTCTCTGGGAATACCGGGGGTTTGATATCTTGGGACAGGTGATGCTCCTGATTGCCGGCTCGTTCGGGGTCGTAGTTCTCCTCCGGGAGGAGTCACCCCATGACTGACCTTTTTTCTGGTTATTTTGTGCTCTCTTTTATGGTCTTTCTTCTCGGGCTGTTCTGTGTCATCTCCCAGCGAAACCTCATAAAAATCATCATCGGCATCGAGATCATGGGAAAGGCCGTGATCCTGAATTTCATAACAGCGGGTTATTACCAGAACAATGTTGAGGTTGCCCAAGCGATCGTTATGACAGCGATCCTGATCGATGCCATTATCGTTGCAGTGATGCTTGCCCTTGTCGTAAACGTGTTCCGGGTCAACAGGGGGATTCTTGCAGACCAGATTGCGAGGCTGAAGGGATGATCGATAGTGTCGGTTGAAACAGGGATCTGGCTGATCCTTTTTCCGATCATAGGCGCATTGGTTGTTCCCCTGATCGACCGGTTCAACAAAAAAATTACCGCGTGGTATTCACTGGTCATTGCACTGATCACGTTCCTGCTCTCACTGGTGCTCATCTGGAACATCCAGGCACTAACCCCGGGGGGATATCCCTGGGTCTATTCGTTAGGGGTATTTTTGACCTTCAGGCTTGATGCGCTGGGCGTCTATGTTGCTGCGGTTGCCGCAGGCATCGGGTTTCTGGTCGTTCTCTACTCCACACGCTACATGGTGCTTCATGCAGAAGAGAAAGGGTATGGCCTTGTGAAATATTATGCCCTCACCCTTCTCTTCATCGGATCCATGATCGGGCTTGCCCTGTCGGACACAATTATTCTTGTTTATATATTCTGGGAATTGGTCGGGTTCTGTTCGTACGCGCTCATCGCGTATTATTTCCGGGATCCCAAAGCGGTGCGGGGCGGGACGAAGGCCTTCATCATCACCCGGATCGGCGATACCGGCTTTTTTATCGCAATCCTTGCCCTCTGGACAGGTACAAACACCACGAGCCTTGCAGGGATGCTCGCATCCCCGCCGCCAAACGGGATGCTCCTTGCGATCGCCGGGGCCGGTGTCATCCTCGCGGCCATGGGGAAGTCTGCCCAGTTCCCCCTGCATGTCTGGCTGCCGGATGCAATGGAAGCGCCGACACCCATCAGCGCCCTGATTCACGCGGCGACGATGGTGAATGCCGGGGTCTACCTCGTGGCAAGGACGTATCCCCTCTTCTCAGGAATATCGTGGTGGGCGACGACGGTGGTACTGGTAGGGGCATTGACGGCCCTTGTCACCGCCTTCCTGGCGCTCACCGAATCTGACTTAAAGAGGGCGCTTGCGTTTTCAACATCGAGCCAGCTCGGGTTCATGCTTTCGGCTGCGGGTGCCGGCGCAATACTTGCCTGCGAATTCCATCTCGTCAGCCACGCGATATTCAAGGCGCTGCTCTTCCTCTGTGCCGGTGCCGTGATCCAGTCGGTTGGCACCAGGAACATGTACGAGATGGGGGGACTCTCAAAAAAGATGCGGATCACGAATTTGGCATTCCTGCTGGGGATGCTGGCACTGGCCGGGATTCCCATCCTCAACGGTTTCTGGAGCAAAGACCTCGTGATCGAGTCGGTTTTTACTGCAGGATTTGCATGGGCGGGAGCAATACTGGTGGTGACCACGCTCATTACCGTCCTGTACTCATGGCGCATGTATTATCTAGTATTCTGTGGGACGGCAAGGACAGAGAAAAAGGCATCAGACCCCCTGCCTGGGATGGCAATTCCCTTAATCGTGCTCGCGATCGGTTCAGCCGTCTCCTGGATCGTAATTGGACCATTTTCCCAAGGTCTTGCCGCAAGCCTTGCACCCTCCTACCAGGTCCACGGCATGACATTGTTTGAGATGATCGGTGAGGTACTGTTACAACCCGTGGTTCTTCTATCAGCCGCCTCCATCGTGATCCTTGCCTATTGCGCATTTGTGTACCGGGAGAGGATGCTTTCGTTCCTACGTGAGGACAAAGGATTTGTGCGGATGGCACGGCGCGGGTTCTGGATCGATCAACTCTATGAGTCAATCGCGGGAAAAGTGCGGCAGGCAGGAAAATACACCGGGTTCACACAGACCGGCGACGTAAACAATAACCTTGCAGGGCTTGCTCTCGGCGGGGTTGCCGTGCTCATCGCGCTCCTTGCATGGGGCGGCGGGGTGCCGCTATGATCGAGGGAAACCTTATCTGGGTGCTTGCACCTGAATTCCTGCTCCTGTCCGGCGCCCTCATCACCTATATCATCGGCAGGGTCACAAGAGAGCGGGGGAAGCTCCTTGTCGGAGGGATCGCCACCCTTTTTGCCGCTGCGGCACTTGGTGTGCTCCTGTCTGCCCTCCCGGCAGTTCAGGCAGGGGAGATCCCATCCGTCTCCCTGTTTCCCGGCGGGATCCGGCTCGCTCTTGACCCGCTGGCGCTTTTTCTCGGTTGTACAGGGATTGCCCTTTCGATTATTGCAGGCCTGTACTCGATCCGTTACCTGGAAAAAGATGCCGGAACCGAGAAATTCTATGCCCTCCTCCTTCTGATGGTTGCAGGAGTCCTGGGGATCGGCCTCGCCCAGGACCTGTTCAATATGTACGTATTTTTTGAACTCATGGCAATTGCGTCATTCCCGCTCGTGGCGTATCATACCGGGAAATGGGAGGCTGTTGAGGCCGGGATGAAGTACGCGATCATGAGTGCCGCCGGGTCGGTAATCGCCCTCTTCGGGATTTCCTATCTCTTTTTCTATGCAGGCACTCTGGACCTTTATGGAATCGGTCCTGCTCTGGCGTTGGCCGGTCCGACAACCACACGGAGTGTTGTCCTCATCGCAGGCGGGCTGATGGTGGCAGGTTTTGGCGTGAAAGCAGCGATTGTCCCCTTCCATACATGGCTGCCCGATGCCCACAGCGTCGCGCCCAGCGGTATTTCCGCGATGCTCTCCGGTATTGTAATCGAGGCAGGGCTCGTCGCGTTGATCAAGGCCCTGATGCCGCTCTCCGGAACAGGGACAACTATCTCGTTCGGGCTCACGCTTGCACTATTTGCTGCACTCACCATGACAATGGGAAATCTCATCGCATTAAAACAGCGTGACTTAAAAAGAATGCTCGCATTTTCCAGCATTGCCCAGATGGGCTATATGCTGCTTGCCTTTGCGTTCGGTATGGGCATTTACGGGAAAGGAATCGAGCTCGGTTTTACCGGGGGGCTGTACCATATCCTCGGGAACTCGTTTATGAAAGGGGGTGCATTCCTGTGCGCCGGCGCGTTCTTATATGCAACCCGTACGAGGAATCTTGACGAGATGAAGGGAATCGGCAGGGTTCTTCCCGCCGTCGGAATCCCGTATGCGATATGTATTCTTGCCCTGAGCGGTATGCCCCCGATGACAGGATTTATCAGCGAACTGCTCATCTGCCGGGCGGGATTTGATACGGGGGGCGTCGGCATACTGCTGATAGCTCTCATGCTGGTAAATATCGTCATCTCGCTTGGCTATTACCTCCCCTCGATCAACACCATCCTGTTCTCTGATGAGAAGGGGCTGAAGGCAACCGATATAAGGCCAATTCCCCCGCTCATGCTCGCCATGATCAGCATTGCCGCCCTTGTTACCCTCATTCTTGGACTCTTTCCTCAGGTGTGTCTCGCGATTGTCTTACCTGCAGCAGCATTCCTCCACGGGTGGTTCCCTGCTGTATGATCCTGCAGCATTCCCGAAGTATAAATAGTCGTTGTAACTACCATTCAGTGCATCAGGATAGGTGCAGCTGTGATCCTTAATCCTGTGGTGGTTTTTCTGGTCTACGCCGGCATCGGTGTGTTCGTATATACGCTGGGGTCATTCTTTGCGCCAAGGCGGACAGATATTGGAGGGAAGCTTGCACCCTACGCGTGCGGTGAGGATATACCGTTACAAAGGGTGAGGCCGAGCTACAATTTCTACCCTGTGGCATACCTCTTCACGATTCTCCATGTCGGGACACTGGTGACGTGCACGTCGTTTGGCATCACCGCATACATCCTGCCGCTGCTGTATCTCGGGCTGGTCACGTTCGGCATCGTGATCCTTATTGCGAGGTGAAAAGGTGGACATCATCCAGTGGGCACGGAAAAAGTCGCCGTGGATCTGTCACTTCAATAGCGGCGGTTGCAATGCCTGCGATATTGAACTGGTTGCGGCGATCACTCCGCGCTTTGATGTCGAACGGTTTGGGGTGCTGCTCAAGGGGAGCCCGCGCCACTCGGACGTCCTCGTTGTCACCGGGCCGGTGACTTTGCAGACAAGGGCCCGCCTGATCCGGATCTACGAGCAGATGCCGGATCCGAAATTCGTGCTCGTTGTAGGGGTGTGTGCCTGTTCCGGGGGGGTCTACCATGGGTGCTATAACTCAATCGGGGGTGTTGACAAGGTGATCCCTGTTGACGTGTACGTGGGCGGCTGCCCACCGCGGCCCAGCGAAATTATTGATGGCGTGGTGCAGATCCTTGGCAAGATCCCCCAAACGGTACGCCCGGGCAGCAGCAAGGCAAAAAAAGAGGCGGTGCAGCAGTGAACAGCGAGGAGATCAGGGCGATGGTCGCGGGACGGTTCCCCGATATAACAACCAGCGTCCCACGGGAACGTAGGGTGATGGTGCGGGTGGCAAAGGAACGGTTGGTTGAGGTGCTGGAATTTTTACACGGGCAGGGTCTTACCCATGCCACGGCTATAACGGGGGTGGACCTGATTGACGATAACGCGTTTGAGATCCTGTACCACCTCTACTGGGGAAGGAACATGGTCACCGTCAGGACAAAGATTCCCCGGGACAACCCGGTTATCCCCACCATATCCCCGATCTTTCCGGGAGTGGTCACGTATGAGCGGGAGCTCCAGGGAATGTTCGGCATCAGGGTTGAAGGCATCCCGGATCCACGGCGGATTCTCCTTGCAGATGACTGGCCAAAAGATGTGCATCCTCTCCGCAAGGATTACGTGGTAAAATGAGAAGGCTGGTTTTGGCATGAAGGAATCCATCATCATCCCTATCGGCCCGCAGCACCCCGGGTTCAAGGAGCCAATCCGGCTCGATATCACGCTGGACGGCGAGCTGATCGTGGATGCCGATGTGAATATCACGTATAACCACCGGGGCATCGAGAAAGCCGCTGAAGGGAGGACCTACCTCCAGGACCTCTACCTCATCGAGCGGGTGTGCGGGATCTGCTCCCACAGCCATGTCACCTCCTTCTGCCAGGCAGTCGAAGAGATACTGGGGCTGGAGGTCCCGGACCGGGCGAGGTATATCCGCTCGTTCATCGGCGAGCTCGAGCGGATCCAGAGCCACCTCCTCTGGATAGGGATCGCAGGGCACGAGATCGGCTGGGATACCCTCTTGATGTACACATGGCGAGACCGGGAAAAGATCAACGATATGCTCGAGCTGATCTCCGGGAACAGGGTGCATTACGCGATGAACACGGTCGGCGGGGTGCGCAGGGACATCCAGCCGAAGGATATCGGCTACCTGATCGAAGGGCTGGATTTTCTCGAGGGACAGGCAGAGTACTTCCGGCACGTGATCGCGGAGGAAGAGACATTCCTTGCACGGACACGGGGGGTCGGGTACGTATCAACAGAAATGGCAAAGAGGCTCTGCGCTGTCGGACCGACAACACGGGCATCTAATGTAAAGATCGATGTCCGTGCCGACGACCCCTATGCAGCCTATCCTGATCTCGATTTTCAGGTCGTGACCGCTGATACGGGCGATGTGTGGGGGAGGAGTTATGTTAAAGCGCTGGAGATCTTCCAGAGCATCCGCATGTGCCGCCAGATCCTCGACGAACTTCCCGGCGGTGAGATTCGGGTGAAGGCTTCCCCGAAGGTGCCTGCTGGTGAGGCGGTCAGCCATTACGAGGCGCCGAGAGGCGAACTGCTCCATTATGTGAAGGGCAACGGGGGAACCATGCCGGAACGGGTGAAGATACGGTCGCCGACCCTGGCAAACTGGATGGTCATGATGGAGATGCTCAAGGGGATCTACATCGCAGATCTCCCCATCATTGTCGATGCAATCGATCCGTGCCTGAGCTGTTCCCAGCGGATCACCCTCACCGATTATAGCACCGGCAGCAGGACTACAACCACCCTTGACGGGCTGCGGAAACGCCACAGAAAGCAGGCAGGGAACGGATGATGGAACTTCTGCTTTCGGTACTGTACTTGCTCCTCTTCCCGGGATTCTTGTTCCTTCTCGTGATGGGGCTTTTCTGCGAATGGCTGGACAGGAAACTCTACGCACGGATGCAGAACCGGGTGGGACCGCCCGTTCTCCAGCCCGTTGCGGACTTGATAAAACTCCTGACAAAAGAGGATATCATCCCGAATAACGCCGACCGGGTCCTGTTCCAGTATGCTCCCCTTATCGCTTTTGCGGCAGTCATGACCCCTATCATGGCCATCCCGATCTGGGGGCCTACAGCACTCTACCCCCTACAGGGAGACCTTATCATCACCCTCTACCTGCTCAGCATCCCGACGCTGGCACTCTTTGTCATCGGCTGGTCATCGTCAAGCCTCTACCCCCTTGTGGGGGGGTTCCGTGCCGCTACCATGGTCTTCGGGTACGAGATCCCGCTCATCCTTGCCTGCCTTTCTGCCGGTATCATTGCCGGATCATGGTCCGTTTCGGGGATCACCGGGTATCTGGTGCTCCACCCACTCGTCATGCTCGCGCTCCTGCCGGGGTTTGTGATCGCGCTCATCGCACTCCAGGCAAAACTCGAACGCTCGCCATTTGATATCCCGCACGCGGAGACAGAGATTGTCGGGGGCGTCCTGACGGAATACTCCGGCAAAAAACTTGCCGTCATGCGCATGACCGAAGACATCGGGATGGTGGTTGGGGCCTCGCTCATTGCCGCCGTTTTTTTGGGAGGATTCACATTCCGTGACGGGAGTGTTCTCCTTGCAGGGACGGACCTTACGGCCCCGCTCAATTTCGTGCTGTACCTTGTAAAGGTGCTCGTTGTCATCCTCCTCCTCGCGCTGACCAGGACCACGTTCGCCCGGCTGCGGATCGACCAGATGCTGGATTTCTCATGGAAATACCTTGCCATAGGCGGGATTCTCCAGCTCTTCATCGCACTCGCGTATGTCGCACTCGTTTCGGGGTGAGAAATGATGAAAAAGCCAGGCGTTTTACTTCCCCTCCTCATAAAACATCTCCTGAAAAAACCGTTCACTGTTCTCTATCCATTCGAAGAGTGGAAGCTGCCGAGAAGTTACCGGGGAATGATCGTCCATGACAACGAGGCATGCATCGGTTGCGGGCTCTGCTCAAGGGTCTGCCCGGCAGCCGCAATCGAAATGGTAGACGACCCTGAACAGAGGCCGCTCAGTAAGGACCGGGTCCGGAAGGTGAAGCCGTTGTTCTTTCTTGACCGGTGCATGCGGTGCGCCCAGTGCGAAGAGTCCTGCCCGAAAAGTGCCATACACTTGGTGGGGGGTGTGGGGCTCGTATCATCAACCCGAACGACGATGCGGGTGTTCTCTTTGCCGTCTGGGAAACCCCCGGCTGAGGTGAACTCTGATCAGAATACGGAAAAAAATGAAAAAATGGAAACGAAGTCGTAAAAATTGAAAAGAAGGGGATTTACCGAAAATCCTTTGAAAATTTTTAGTGAATTATGAAAGATTGAACGAAATCAATATAATGTTTATTAAAAAAAGATCAAGTTCTCCCGATGAAAGCATGTACAACAGCTAGTCTAACTCATTCTCTACCGGTAGCGAGCTCTCTCCCTACATCCCGGGATGATCTGACGGGATGCCAATAAGTAATCCGCAAAGCGGTATCCGAGAGAAAGTCAATGAAAAATGACGGGGGGAAGCCGGGAAGCATCCTCGACTCACATCCTCTATTTTGTGTCCCCTTTAAAATGAATAGCCGATCCCAATCAGGATGTTTTTTATCATGGTCTGACAGTGATCCCGTTTCTTATTATTTTAGAAATTTTGGGATTTACATGAACACTCGAATCTCTGGCTGCAGAGTCTGGAGATCCACAACCACCGCTTGTGCCGGTGTAGGGTTCACGTTCATCTGCTTCTGGAATGCAGTCTGGGACTGCCATGTACCAGCATTAATCCCGAGAACGCCCCGATACTGGGTCAGTCCACGGATGTGGACATGTCCGGTATGCAGGATCTCCGGCAGAGGGTCGATGATTAACCTGTCAGTTTTTCCTGCAGCGATCGGAGTCCTTCGCCCATATGCTGGAGCAAGATGTCGGCGCTGGAGCATCTCCTCCATCATGAGCCCGCTCTGTTCATAAGATGCACCGGGGATCAGACCGATCATGTCATCGATTGATCGCCCGTGATACATGAGAACCCGCACACCCTGAAGATTGACGAGCGCCGGGTTTTCGACAAGAATGCAGTTATCCGGGAATTTTTTTGTAAACTGTTGCGGGATCACCGGTTGTGGTTCTGCACCCCGGACAACATCATGGTTACCGGGCGAGATGATGATCTTCATGCGGGAAGGAAGGTCCCGCATCATTGTACCGAACGCATCATACTGTTCGTAGATATTTTTGATCACCAGTTCGCTTTCCTGACCTGGATAGATCCCGATGCCATCGACAAGGTCTCCTGCAATCAGGAGATACGAGAAATCAGAATCCGAAAGCCAGTCTGCGAACCGGTTCCAGCACTCTTCAAGAAACGTGTCGCTGCCGACATGGATATCTGAGATAAAGACCGCTTTGCCAGGCTGTTCACTTGTGAAGGGGGTGTTATCGATACGTATGTCCGGGCGGTATAGCTGTTCTGCAAAAAAGAGTTTCCCGTCATTGGAGAGTTTTCCTTTCACCCCGATAACTTCGTCATGGATAATGCGTTCCGCATCGGAAAAGACCGGGCGGTCTTTTCGGAAGAGCACGGAAATGTTTGCAGAAGAATCCTCTATCTCGGCAATCCGGTGACCGTTTGTCGTGGTCTTCACATCGACAACCATACCTATAATAGTGCATTCTTCCTGGCGGTAACGGGTATTCCGGGTAAGTGCCTCGATCGGCATCGCACTGCACCGGTTACGGATCATACTTCCCAGACGGTTATACCGGTCACGGAAATAGTGGAGGTAATCACTTGTCCCGTTCACACACCCGGATGTTCCCGGGCTGCCGCTGATTACTTCAACTGATGGGTCTGAGAGGAACCGCGTCCCGTCCCGTGTGGCATTCATGCCGGGAATATGTTTTGCCGAAACTACGATGGTCTCCCCGGGAACCTGTGCAATGATGCGTTCGATGAGATCCAGCTCATTCTGTTCCTGGATATAGCGCACGACATCGGGATGCACCTGTAGCTTGGTCTCAAGAAACCGGAGCGTGATCTGCCGTGCATCGAACATGAATAGTATATTGGTTATGAAGGAAATATAGGGTTTTATTTTGACACCGCCAACAGAGTCTGGATGTCAGGTTGGCGGATGGTGAATGATTAATATTCTTTTCAGACGAAATTACCATGACAAAATTTCCGCAGACCCCCCATGTTTGAAATATTCCAGATGTTTATCCTCGGTTTTGTCATCGGTTTGACCGGAGCGCTTGCACCTGGTCCGACACTGGTTGCAACCATCAATGCATCGATTGCCGGTGACTGGACGACCGGGTTGAAAGTGTCTCTCGGCCATGTAATCGTAGAACTTTTTCTCGTGATCCTGATACTTTGGGGATTCGCGACAGTTGCACTTCCCTACACCGCAGCAATTGCAGGAATTGGTGGGATTGCGCTGGTTGCATTCGGTGTGCTGACGATCGCAGGAAACAGGAAGGCAACCATGAGAACCTCTCCTCTCCAAACTGTTGCCAACCCCTTTTTGGCGGGACTTGTTACCAGCGCGGCGAACCCGTACTTCTGGATCTGGTGGCTCTCAATAGGAAGTGCAATGGTAATTGGAGGTCTCCAGGGTGGACTGGTGCTTGTAGGAACCCTAATGATCGGGCACTGGTCTGCAGATACCATATGGTTAACGCTTGTCTCAACGGGCGTTTCCAAAGGCAGGACAATCGTTTCTGACACGACATACCAGAAAATCATTGTACTCTGCGGAATTTTCCTCATCCTTTTTGGGGCATACTACCTGTCACGTCTGCTGATCTCACCATGAAATCCCACGGCATTGTATAATCCGACATGGTTAATTATGAAGGGTTAAACACTATTATTAAAATCAGATAACGAGCGCTAAGAAATGGCAGATAACGAAAATAAACGGGATATCCGCACGTGGGTAACACAATTCCGGGAAAGTGATCACTGGGCGGTGTCCCTGGCGCGCGATTTGCTCTGGATAGTGGCTGTTGTTGGCGGGATCGCACTTGCCCTATTCTTAATCTGCGGTACCTGGCCTGCTGTTGTCACCATTGAATCTCAGAGCATGGATCCCCATATGAAAATCGGCGATCTCGTGGTTGTGGTCCAGAAAGACCGGTACGGCGAATTGCAGACCTGGACTGAAGGTAATAAGACCGGGTACCAAAAATTTGAGAATTATGGCGACGTGATCATCTACCAGCCCAACGGGAAAATGAATCCGACTGTGCCAATCCCATTCATCTCCAGCGGGGTACACCCGATCATCCACAGGGCTATTGCCAAAGTTGATGTGGAACACCTGCCGGAATACGTGTCACTGGATCTGACGAATCTCTCAAAATATTATGAACCCCACGGAGGATACATCACAAAAGGGGATAATAACAAAAATATTGATCAGGTTGCAGTTTATCCAGGTTTGGGTGTTCTCGAGCCGGTAAAGGACGAATGGATCATCGGAAAGGCCCTGTTCACCGTTCCGCTGGTCGGGTATCTCCCCCTCCATATCGGGGAAGTGACTATCGGCATCATAGTCCTCATGATACTCCATGAACTATATCTGCACTCCAGAGAGGACAAAACGAAAAAGCCGCAGAAGAAGAACAGAAAAAAACAGCGCTAGAACGTTGCGGTAATTATGTCAGATATTTCAACACTCCTCTCAGATGTACTCGGTGGACATCGTCTTACTGAGGCAGAAGCAACCCAGCTTCTGGACACACGGGGCCGGAATATTTTTCATATTGCGTCTGCTGCAGATGAGATACGGGAGAGGCATGCAGGTAACATTGTCACCTATGTGAAAAACCAGAACCTGCATGTGACCAATATCTGTAAGAACCTCTGTGGTTTCTGCGGCTTTGGCAGGAGAGCGGAGGATGAAGGTGCATATTACAATGATAAGATGGCAATTCAGGAAAAGGTCCGTCTCGCTCTCAAGCGGGGTGTTACTGAAATCTGTCCACTGAGCGGGGTGCATCCCGAATTTACCATTGAAACGTACTGTGATCTTATCTCGTGGGTGCACGAGTTAGGACCTCATATTCATCTGCATGCATTCAGCCCGGATGAGGTCTCCCATGCAGCATCCGGGAGCAATCTTTCCAGCGCCGAAGTTCTTGGCCGATTGAAGGCTGCCGGTCTGGGGTCGTTACAGGGTACTGCGGCAGAGATCCTTGTGGACTCTGTGAGAAAGGTGATCTGTCCCCGGAAATTGGGTACAGCGGAATGGGTGCGAATTATCAAAGAAGCACACGCCCTGGGGATCCCATCGACGGCAACTATCATGTACGGTTCCCATGAGACCGCGAAGGATCGGGCTGAGCATCTTGGCATCCTGCGCACTATTCAGGATGAAACGAACGGTTTTACTGAACTGGTTCCCCTGACATACATCCACACCAATACTCCCCTCTATAAAGAGGGTATCGCCCGTGCAGGTGCGACAGGCCGGGAGGATCTGCTAATGATTGCTGTTTCCCGGCTGTTCCTGGATAATTTCAAAAATATACAGGTGCCGTGGGGGAAGCTGGGACTAAAGATGTCACAGCTGACGTTGCTGGCCGGAGGCAATGATCTTGCCGGTACCATGTTTTCCGATGATATCTCTGCTAATGCAGGGGCAAGCGATGCCGACTACCTCGATCCTGTGGTCATGCAACAGATGGTTTCAGACCTTGGGAGAACCCTGCAGGAGCGGACAACCCTGTATGAACGGGTTTAAAGAAAAGGAGAAAATAGCCTGCAATAAAAAAAAGAAATTCAACGGGAAACCAGAGTCTCCTTTTTAATAAGATTTCAGAGAAGTTCCAGCGCCTGCCGCCCGGTCATACCGGTCCGGATCCCGCGCCCTAAAGCAGATCGGTTTGCCTCCTTGATAATCCCTTTCAGGATATCGTCGGTATCTACAATTGACGGTCCGATTGCGGGTCGCACCTTGGCCGCGGGATAGCTGAAAGAATCAAGTGCAGCAACGTCAAAAGCACCGCACCCAACCATCCCCACATCGGTCATTACAGCAACAAGATTCGCAGGGCCGAGGGGGATAATATATCCATCTGCAATCTTTCTGGTCAGTTGAATTTCAACCTGTTCCATATCTCTCCAGTAGAGATGATTGGTTCAGGGGGATTAATAATCATGTGGCGTAAGAATACGATACATGTATTCTTCTTTAGGATGCTATAATGTCTGAAGAATATCCTGGAGTGAGCGATGGAAAATCACCTGCGGACATTGCTGGATGATATAAAAACCGGCCACCGGATGAGCGAAGACGAAGCACTGGATCTGTTCCAGGTCCGGAATCGACAGGTCTGGGAGATTGCAGCAGCTGCAGATGAGCTGCGTGAACAACGGGTCGGCACCGCAGTTACCTATGTCAGGAACCAGAACATCAATGTGACCAATCTCTGTGTCAATGCCTGTGGTTTCTGCGGTTTTTCAAAAAAACCCGGCGATGATGGCATCTATTTTCACGACAAGTCCGGGATCCAGAAGAAGGCGGCCCTCGCAAAAATGCGTGAGGTCTCCGAAATTTGTACGGTCAGCGGGCTCCATCCGGATTTTAATGCCCGTTCCTATTGTGATGTCTACCGCTGGATTCATGAGGCTGCTCCCGGGGTTCACCTCCATGCAAGCAATCCGATGGAAGTTGCGTATGCTGCCAAAAAGAGCCACATAAGCACGCAAGAAGTACTGAGTGGTATGAAGGAGGCAGGACTCGGGTCAATGTGCGGAACAGCGGCGGAGATCCTTGTTGATGTGGTCCGTAAAAAAATCTGTGCTCAGAAGGTTTCAACGGATGAGTGGGTGCGCATTATCCGGGAGGCACATGCCATGGGCATTCCAACGACAGCAACGATCATGTATGGTCACTGTGAGAGCGATGAAGACCGGGTGCATCACCTCGAAATCCTGCGTGAAATTCAGGACGAGACGCATGGGTTCACAGAATTTGTTCCTCTCTCGTTTATCCATATGAACACTCCCCTTTACCGCGCAGGAATCGCGCGGGCGGGAGCGACAGGAAGAGAAGATATCCTGATGGTTGCCATTGCACGCCTTTTTCTGGACAACTTTAAAAATATCCAGGTTTCGTGGGTGAAAGAGGGAATCAAGATGGCCCAGTTAGGTTTGATCGCCGGTGCCAACGATCTTGGAGGAACGATGTTTGAAGAGAGTATATCAAAAGGCGCGGGAGCGGTCAATACTGATTACCTCGACCCTGCTGAGATGCAGCGGGTTGCAGAGGATGTGGGTCGGATGCTCAAACGCCGCACAACGCTCTATGAACTGGTCTGAAAGGTACCTATCGATACCATAGGGTATGTCGATAAGAGGGAATATGAGAAGAATCGATAGTGAAATCACCGACCTCCTCGAAATTGAATCTATCCTCAACGAAGCGACTGTCTGCAGGATTGGATTGGCTGATGGCGGTGAGCCTTATCTTGTCCCTGTTTGTTTTGGTTATAGTGACGGGACAATTTTCCTTCATTCAGCCATGTCCGGAAAAAAAATTGCGATGCTGGAGAAAAATCCACGGTGCTGCTTTGAGGTTGACGAGTGTGACACCATCATACGGACGGAAAATCCGTGCTCATGGGGAATGCGATACAAAAGTGTGATCGGTTTTGGCAGGGCTCATTTCATATCAGACAGTAAAGAGAAAAAACAGGGTTTAAACTGCATCATGCGCCATTATGGGGGTGGGATGCACGAGTTTTCCGACGATGACATCAGAAATGTTTGTGTAATCAGGATTGATATTGACTCAATGACCGGAAAAAAACACGATTGAGGGAAACATCATTTTTTTGGATCAATCGTGGTTGCGTTTCACAAGCCGGACGATTTTATCGCCGATTTTCTGGGCTTTCTCTACGGCATCCTCGTCAGAAAGCACGTCGCCTTTATGGTACCCGTTCCCCTTGACTGAACCCAGCGATGAAAATTCATGCGTGCTTAAGAACCCCTCGAGCGTCTGGATCGTCCGGCTTGCACCCTTTTGTGCCTGAACTGCTACGGCAATACCTTTCCTTCCCGCAAGCTTCCGGTCATGGTAAAGGGAATACGTGCGGTCGATGAAATTTTTCAGGTGGCCGCAGACATCGTAATAATAGGTGGGTGAACCGATGATGAGTACATCGCAGTCCAGCACTTTCTGTATCACATCATCCCAATCATCGTTCTCTATTACACACCACTTCTTCTCCTTGCATTTCTCACAGCCCAGACACGGGTGGATCTTCTTTCCCGAAAGCGAAATAAATTCGGTCTTGATCCCGTTAATGTGGCAGCGATCGAGAATGACGTTGACCAGATCTGCGGTATTGCCATCTTTGCGCATGCTTCCCGATATCCCGAGCACTTTCATATGTTATGCTATACGTGTGCATTTATGATAGTTTTGATGACCGGGTCGAGCTGGAGTTCGCGGAATGCAGCGAGGATTTCTTCCTTTGGATCATGCTGCCGGAATATAAGATGTGATGAGCAGGAGCAGTCGCTGCAGCCGAACTTCGGAATGGAGCCCTCTTTCAGTTCACATGCAAGCTGGCATTCCATACGATCCACAGTGACTGCATAGGATGCATACACAAGAGAAAAACAGGATGATGTGAGGAGATAGTCAACATGCCATTTCGGTTGTTTGTCATGCAGTTGGGCGAGCGAGATATGACGCCTGAGTCGTTTTAAGCCTCCGCTTCCCAGGGCGGATCCGACATAGATGTACCAGCCAGCCCGAAACGAAACAACTCCCAATGCGCCGATCCGGACCGGGCAACCGGAAGTCCGAAAAATAAGACAGTAGATTCCCTTATCCATAACCGCTCTTCATCAGCCCCAGTGCTGCTGCTATGCACCGGCTGCCGTTCTCTTCAACAGGCTCTCCGTGGCCTGCAAACAGCCCATTAACCTCGAGGTGCGAGAGCTTTTCGAGTGATTGTGCAAGTTCTCTCCTGCTCCCGCCAGGAAAATCATAGCGCCCGAAGTATCCGTCAGAAAAGACCGTATCTCCGCTGATAAGCACATGGTCCCGCTCAGAAAAAAGGCAGATACTTCCCGGTGTGTGACCGGGTGTATGAAGGACCGTTAGTTCTCCGATGACGTCCCCCTCAGCTAATATGATATCGGGAGCAATACCAGGAGAGCGTGCACCAAAGTTCATGGACAGGCTCTGGATATCGTCAACAAGCCCCCTGGCATCATTTTTTTGAATGGCAACCTTCGCCTTACACATGAAAGCCATCTCTTTTACCCGGGCAGTGTGATCAAAGTGGCAATGTGTCAGGACGATTGTATCGATCTCATCTTTGTATGGCCTGACAGCCATTGGCGGCACACCCGCGTCAACGAGAATCGTGCCATAAATATAGGAGTTCGCATAGCCCGACTGTTCGGGAATCCATCTCACCTGCATGCACAATAATAAGGACTCCCGACAGATGTTTCTTATGGATTCGCTGATCCGCAGGTGTGCTTCCGGTGTTCCCCCGGAACTCGAAGGAGTGGCACGGGCGGAAGGGATTGATCCGGCGCCCTTTGCACGGGGTATTGCAGCCGGAAGGATTGCGGTTCCGGAAAACCCGATTCGGGTGCACCGACAGTGCGCGATTGGCGAAAGGTGTCAGGTAAAAATTAATGTGAATATCGGGACCTCTGGCACCCGCTGCGATCTTAAACTTGAAGAAGAAAAGGCAAAAACGGCACTGGTGAATGGTGCCGATGCCCTGATGGATCTCTCGACCGGTGGTGATCTGGTTGCGATCCGAAGAAAAATCCTTGTATTAGATACGACCGTAGGGACAGTTCCAATTTATGAAGCGGTGCGCCGGGCTGGTAATGCGGCGGATGTTGATGCCGACCTGCTCTTCCGTGTTATCCGCGAGCACTGCCAGCAGGGTGTGGACTTCCTGACGCTCCACTGCGGTGTGAACCGGCAGGCACTCGCAGCACTCAGGAGCGATCCAAGGGTGATGGGCGTTGTGAGCCGGGGAGGTTCATTCCATTGTGCGATGATGATGCAGCGGGACGAGGAGAACCCGCTGTTCGCTGAATACGATTACCTGTTAGAGATCCTCGCGGAGTACGACGTGACGATCAGTCTCGGGGACGGGATGCGTCCAGGATGCCTGCAGGACGCAGAGAAACTTGCAAAGTCAGTGGAGTATATCACGCTCGGCACGCTTGCGAAACAGGCACTGGCAAAGGGGGTCCAGCGGATGATAGAAGGACCGGGCCACATGCCGCTTGATCAGGTGGGCTACAATGTGCGGATGATCAAAGAGATCACCGACCACGCCCCTCTGTACCTGCTCGGACCGCTCGTCACTGATATCGCGCCGGGATATGATCATATCGTGGCAGCTATTGGAGGGGCGACCGCCTGCATGAATGGCGCCGATTTCCTCTGCATGGTCTCTCCCAGCGAGCACCTTGCCCTTCCGGATGTTGCTGACATCATCGAGGGAACCCGGGTGGCAAAGATCGCTGCTCATATCGGGGACACCGTCCGGAAGCGTGAGGGCTGGCGCATGGAACGCGAGGTACAGATGGCTGATGCCCGGCATGAGCTTGACTGGGACGAACAGTTCCGGTTGGCTCTCTATGGGAACCATGCCCGGAAGATCCACGAAAGGGACGGCGAGACAGAAACCTGCTCGATGTGTGGGGATTTATGTGCGGTCAAAATGGTAAACGAGTTGTTTGGGACGGAAAAGAAGAAGGGGAAAGAGAAGAAATAGGCAAGGTTGATTGAAAATTAAATCCCTCACTTCGATTATTTCACTTTCCTCGCATCCCGGGAATTCGTCCCCAAGAGGGGTCATATCCGCTACAGGAATACCCGCAGACGGTTTCGATCTTTTTTTTGCGATTAAGGATTGTATTGTCACAATCAGAAAAAAGTAAAGGCAACGTGAGAAACGGTTCTGCAATACTTTCGCTATCCTGACCGCAAAGCACTCTAATTCCCCCCTCCAACCCTTGAGGTATAATGACACTCGATGAGTTTTTTTACCAGATATTTGAGTTCCTTCCGCGGCAGGGACCCGGGTGCACGGGTGCACGGGTGCGACAAGAAAAGTGTTTTCATATCTCCCCCCCTTCCAAAGGACGCGAAGATCCTCGATATTGGTTGTGGTTCAGGAACCCAGACCCGGGACCTGGCAGCACTCACAAGCGGCACCATCATTGCGGTAGATAATCACCAGCAATTTCTGGACTCTATAAACGCATGGGCCGTAAAAGCAGGTCTTGAAGGGAGGATCCAGATACATTGCGTTTCAATGGATGCGCTGCCCTTCGAACCGGGACAGTTTGACCTGATCTGGTCCGAAGGGGCAATTTTCATCATGGGTTTTTTTGAGGGACTCCATGCATGGAAACCCCTGTTGAAGAAGGGTGGGTATATGGTAGTTTCCGATGCGGCCTGGTTTGAACCAGAGCCCCCTCGGGAGCTTGTGCAGTGGTGGGAAAAAGAGGGGTATATTCCAAAAACGGAGGATCAGCTCAGGGAGCTTGTAAAGAACGCGGGACTTCGTCTCATTGCCACATACCGGTTGCCGGAATCAGGCTGGTGGGATAATTATTATGTCCCGATGCTTGCCCGCATAACGGAGCTCCGGAAGAGTCACGGATCTAATCCCGCATGTGCTGCAATCCTTGAATCCTTCGATTATGAAGCGGAGATGTACCGGAAGTACAAGCGGTATTATGGGTACACGTTCTTTATTATGCAGAACCCGTGACCGGAAGACCCAGCAGCGTTAGTAATACTCTCCGTTATCAGGAATGCATCCCTCACTTTTTTTCCATGTCAAAATCATATCCCCTGGTACTCCTACTCTGTTGACCACTATCCTGATGTTCCTTTGAATCCCTCAGGTAATTATCCATGAACCAGGATATCGACCGGCAACTGCAGATCCATGCAACCTCCTTTGGCGCAGACTACTTCGGCGTTGCGGATCTCACCCCTGCTCGTGATTTCATCCACGAACAGGGTGGGGAATGGGTCAGCAGGTACCCGCGGGGGATTGTGATAGGCATGAGATTGCAGGACAGTCTTGTAGACCTCCTGCCGGAGGACGACAAAACGGCAGCGATCCTCTACAAGCACAGCAGCTATGATGTCGTGAACCAGTTCCTTGACCAGATTGCGCTCCGGGTTGCAAACATGCTCCAGCATGCGGGATATGGCGCCTTTCCTGTACCAGCATCAAAGAGGACTGATGACGAGCATATCTGCGGGGTGTTCTCCCAGAAACTGGCAGCACATCTTGCCGGTATGGGCTGGATCGGAAAGAGCTGCCTGCTGGTGACACCAGACCACGGGCCAAGGGTCCGGTGGGTGACTGTGCTTACCAATGCGCCACTGAAACCGACCGGATTCCCGATGGAGCCGCGGTGCGGAAAATGCACTACCTGCGTTGACATCTGCCCGGAGCACGCTATCACCGGCAGACCGTTCTGCTCTGAAGAGCCCCGAGAAGCGCGGTTCGATGCGGCGGCGTGCGACCGCTACTTTAAGGAGCAGGAAAAAAAGCAGGGTGTCGCGGTCTGCGGCCTCTGTCTCTGGGTCTGCCCGCACGGGCAAAAAACGGGGCGCATGGCCGGGAAACAGACTCTATAAAACATGATAAAAAATTAGGACTTCGAAAGATTCAGGATCCGGATCGCCAGCCATGCTGCGTTGTCGCCGTTATCCACTCCAACGCAGGCAACCGGGACGCCTTTTGGCATCTGTGCGATCGACAGGAGCGAATCCATTCCGTTGAGTGTCCCGCTCACCGGTACACCGATAACGGGTTTGTCGGATTTCGATGCGATAACGCCGGGCAGGGCTGCAGAGAGCCCGGCGATTGCGATATATACCTTACAGGTGCAGGCCTTGATGTAGGCATCGAGCTTGTCGGGATCGCGGTGGGCCGAGAGGATCTGGGCATCATAAGAAACGTTATTCGCATCAAGGACTCGTTTGACCTTATCGGTGATTGCCGCATCGGATGCGGATCCTGAAATAATCGCTACGTCTGCCATAACTTCTATCCAAACTTATATTGCGTCTATATTAAAATACTATGAGCAGATCCACATGGAAAAAGAACTACTCCTGATGCTGCCAGGCCCGGTCCCGATACCGGAACGGGTCAGGTTCGCGATGTCGCGTCAGGCAATAAACCACCGCAGTGCCGAGTTCGGTGCTGCTTACGCCGACTGCGTTCGGGTACTCAAGACCACGTTTGGTACAGCCAACGACCTTTTTGTTATCAGCGGATCAGGCACGGCAGGCATGGAAGCCGCGATTGCTAACGTGGGAAAGGACAAGCAAATCGCATGTATTACCAACGGCAAATTTGGCGAGCGGCTCTTGAAGATCAGCCAGCGATACGGTCAAGCCCATGAGATTAAGTCCGAATGGGGTACCCCAGTCAACCTTGAGGCGCTCAAGGCACAGCTCGAGGCAGGAGCACAGGTGGTCACCCTTGTACATAACGAGACATCAGCAGGTATCAAAAACCCGGCTGAGGAGATCGGCAAGCTCTGCCGGAAGAACGATGCGCTCTTCGTCATGGACGGCATCACATCCATCGGCGGCGATGTCGTTGAAGCCGACAAGTGGGGTGTTGATATCGCTATCACCGGCTCCCAGAAGTGCCTTGCCGCACCGGCAGGTCTTGCCATGGTCTCCGTAAGCGCCCGGGCCTGGGAGCGGGTTACCAAGAACCCACCTTTCTACCTCGATCTCGCAGCATACAAGAAGAGCGCCAGCGGAAAACCCATGGAGACACCATACACCCCGGCGGTCCCGCTCTTCCTTGCGCTCCGCGAGGCTTGCCTCATGATCGAGGAAGAAGGCCTTCCCGCACGGATTGCCCGCCACCAGAAGATGTCAGGTGCCATCCAGGCTGCCGCAAAGGTCTGGGGGCTCTCACTCTTCCCAAAAACCGATAAACTGCACAGCCCCTCATCCACGGTCACTGCAATCGAGTACCCCCCTGGTGTAAAGGATGATGAGATGCGGGGGATCGTCAAGAAGATGGGCATTGTCATTGCCGGCGGCCAGGACCACCTCAAAGGGAAGATCTTCCGGATCGGCAGCATGGGTGCGGTCAGCGCCCCGGAGATCCTCGCAACCCTTGCAGCTACCCAGCATGCCCTCAGGAAGTCCGGGTTCAGAACCAAGGGTGATGGTGTTGAAGCGGCCAGCGAGGTGCTTGGATGAGGGTGGGTGTAGCAGATACCACCTTTTCACGGGTCAATATGGGGGCATTTGCTGTCGATGAGCTGAAAAAACATGCGAGTGTCGCGATCGAGAGGGTCACTGTGCCAGGTATCAAGGATCTTCCGGTTGCCTGCAAGAAACTGATCGAGGAACGCCGGTGCAATATCGTCATGGCGCTGGGAATGCCCGGGGGAAATGACAAGGACAAGCTGTGTGCCCACGAGGCCTCCCAGGGCCTCATCATGTGCCAGCTCATGACGAACACGCACATCATCGAGGTCTTTGTCCACGAGGACGAGGCAAAGGACGACCGCGAACTTGCCTGGCTCATGGAGCAGCGCACACGGGAGCACGCAGTCAATGCTGTGAAGCTCGTGCTCCACCCCAGGGACCTGGAACGCGAAGCGGGCACCGGGCAGCGGCAGGGCTTTGAGGATGCCGGCCCGGCCCGGAAATGAGACCAGCTAAGCATTTATGACCATTACACGAGATGATCTACTATGTGTGATACCAACCCTATAAAACTCGGATTCGTTGTCGCAGAGTTCAACCGCGACATCACCTACATGATGGAAATTGAAGGCCGCGAACATGCAGCATTCCTTGGCGCAGAAGTGACCGAGTGCCTGTATGTTCCCGGAGCCTATGATATGCCACTGGCAATCAAGAAGATGCTGCAGGCAGGAAAAGTCGATGCAGTGGTTACCATCGGCTGTGTTATCGAAGGTGCTACCCAGCATGACGATATCGTGGTCCAGCATGCAGCCCGGAAGATCATCGACCTTTCCCTGGAGTTCGGCAAGCCCGTCACTCTCGGCATCTCCGGGCCCGGCATGACCCGCCTCGAGGCTAACGAGCGGATCGATTACGCAAAGCGGGCCGTAGAATCCGCCATCAAGCTTGTCAAACGGTTGAAATGAGGCCTCTCTCGGAGAAGATCGCCGGCGTTGTCGAATCGGCAACGATCGCGATCTCCAACCGGGCCAAGAAAATGCAGGAGGAGGGGATCGATGTTATCAGTATGTCGATCGGCGAGCCCGACTTCGATACCCCCCGGCATATAACGGATGCCTGCATCGATGCCCTGAACCGGGGCCAGACCCATTATGCGCCCAGCAACGGCATCCCCGAGCTGACGAGTGCCATCGCCGGGAAGATCATTCGGGAGAACAGGTTCCCCTGTACTCCCCAACAGGTGATCGTTGCCTGCGGGGCCAAGGATGCCATCTACGAGGCATGCGAAGCAGTCTTGAACCCGGGCGACGAGACGATCATCCTCACCCCATCGTGGGTCTCGTATGAGCCCTGCGTTCAGATTGCCGGCGGGAAGGTCGTGAAGCACGCAATCAACCCTAAAACCTTCCAGCTCGACGACTCTCTTCTTGAACGCGTCAATGCAAAGACCAAGATGATAGTGGTCAACTCCCCGTCGAATCCCACGGGTGCCGTCTTCGACATGAAGTCCATGAACCTCGTTGCGGATCTCTGCACGGATTATGACATCTATGCGATGTCCGACGAGATCTACGAGAAGATGGTCTACGGCAAAGAACACATCTCGCTTGCCGCAATCGGCGACATGGCGCAGCGGACGATCACCATCAACGGCTTCTCGAAGGCCTATGCCATGACCGGCTGGCGGCTCGGGTACGCAGTTGCCCCCAAGGAGATTATCACGGAGATGTCCAAGGTGCAGCAGCACACCATCAGCCAGGCCACGACCTTCGCGATGTGGGGCGGGGTTGCCGCGCTCAAAGGCGACCAGTCCTGCGTCGAGGAGATGCGCAAAGAGTTCGACCGAAGGCGGAAATACATCATCTCCGAGCTGAACCTGATGGGTTATGAGACCGCACCTGCCGACGGGGCATTCTATGCCTTCGTCAAGGTTGCCGGCGATGAAATGGAAGTTGCTTCCCGCTGGCTGGAGAAAGGCCATGTTGCGGCAACGCCGGGCAGTGCCTTTTATGCCCCGGGCTGGATCCGTCTCTCGTATGCCACATCGATGGACGGGCTGAAGGAAGCGATGGGAAGGATTAGAAGGGTTGGGTAAAGTCTCCATACTTTTTTTTAAATAGCACATTGTTGAATGTGATAAAATCAAAATGTATGTTTAATGATTAAAAACAAATCCGGAAAGATATTGTCTAAATGTTAGCGAGTATTTTGGAGGTTTAAATTTTGAAAGGTAATGTCGATTGCATCAAGTAGATTTTTCATGGATTTTAACATATCAAGAGAATATTTATTGAGCTCTACTGTTGTAAGTGGCCATTTGGGGTGTTTTATAAGAAAGAAATAAACATACTTTTGATAGTCTATTTTTGTGATCTGATATTTTAAGGTAATCAGTGTTTGGAAATTATCCAAACCCAGTTGAGGAATATTTCATCGTGAAAATAGAAAATCGATTGAGCTGAAAGAGATTGAAGGAAATAGCATTATTGCAAAGGCACTTTCATCAGGATGACTCTCCAATTTTTCAATTTGGGAAATAATTGCCGGTTTTAGATCAGTGTTGACACACGTTTCAAAAAAATCAAATTCGGCAAGAAAGAATACAACCGCTGCATCAAATTCTCTTTTTTCTCGAAGATACAATGAATAACTAATCATAAAAAAGGCAATCAAGAAACTACAAAACAATTGAAGAAAAACGAGAAAGTGCTCAACCAATCGATTGCCATTTCAGATGTAATGATTGCGGTTTCATTCATTTGATTACGCCTTTAATGAAAACTGGTGTATTATATAATTTAATGGTGTTGATGTTGTTGATTTTCAAGTTTTGCTTTGTTGAAAGCCTCAATATTAATGATGGGGGCTGATGCCCCCATACCCCTAAAATGAAAACTGCCACCGCCCCGAAGGGCGCCCCGCGGCGGCCTCAATAAAAATTTCCGCGAAATTGTATTGCGATTTCCTCGTTTTAATTTGCAGGTAAACCGTCACTATCGCATCTGGGGGTGCCATAGCGGCGGGGCTTTAGCCCCAAGAGCGTTATCATCGTATACAATTATAGCTCGACCCAGCTGTATTCAACCAAAGTCCGATCGACCCGGATCTCCCGATCGCCGGCTAAATCCCAAATCCCCAGCACGGTTTCAGGGCACTTTTTGCACCCATTTGATGCTAATTAAACATTTCAACAGTCACTGACGGAAGGAAAACCAATCCGGGCCATTTACACGGAGGAAAAGAACCTCATTGTACCGTTTTTCCTCCAATTCGATGCATTTTCGGATGCCCGAAAAAATGGCCCGGATAAAGTCTGTTATACGGGCTCTGATTGCCAATCCGGGCATGATACGGAGGGTCGATCCTTACCCCCCTGGACCCTTTTCTGATGGATCTTCTCCGACGAAGAATTCCACAGGGAGTGTCAGGACCTGGGGTATGACTCCCTCCCCGGTCCCGGCCGGCTGGGCCGGTGTTACAAGTGGTGTCCGGATTGCCGGCCCGGGTTTTTCCGGCATAACCGACCCATCGTGATCGAGCTCGACAAGCCCGGTATCCTCAACCCGGAAGAACCGGAACGCCCCGCGGGGCAGGAAAACCCAGAGCTCGCGGGAGATCCCGGACCCGGACGCGACGGCCCGGAGTGCTACGAGTGCATCGGCTGCCTCCCCCTCGATCCATGCGTGGGAGCAGTGGACGCGGGTGACCCGTTTGATCCGGACGTGAGCCACGAAACCGAGGCAGTAGATCACGAAGTTGCAGATTGTGCCCGGCTCGTGCATGAACTGCCGGGTCTCGCCTCGTTTCTTCGCGATCAGCACGGCCTCGCGGAGGGCCATGAGCGGTTTTCTCCCTCGGGTCATGGCCGGCCTCCACTAGTTCCGTCCGGGGTTTTGTACAGCGGCCGGTGTTCCTCCGCCGTACGGTTTTTGTTGAGTATCTGGTTGATTCGACCTATAGCAACAGCTCCTTACCTTGTGGTGAATATGCCGGGGGCAATCCAGGAGTGCACAGGCCGGCGACCACACTGGTTCTCCACGCGTTATTCTCAAAATTATATACGCTTTGTAGTCTGATTGGCTCATCAGAGCTGCGAGCAGGAGGAGAACTCTGAAGGAGTTCATCGATTTACGAGAACCGCTTCAGGATTTTGTCGTTCTCCATCGCACATGTGCAAATGTCGAGTTGCCCGAGATCACGACCGCATTCCCCTCTGTTCGCATCATCGGCGTGACGTACTCATCGACTACCTTTTGCTCTTCGGGTGTCCCTGCACCGAACCGCTTCCGGAAGAACACCAGCATCTCCTCCCGGCTCCCGAAGCGGTACTCCTTTGCGAGCGGCAGCATAGTCACGTCCGGGTAAATTCCCATCTGGTAGAGGACCCCGAAGAGACAGTCGGCTTTTGGCCCGGCATGGTACGGGCTCCCGTGCAGGGGCTCCCAGAGATCGGCATACATCCGCTCCCAGAAGGGCATGTCCACGAACCAGAAGAGGTGGACGGAGCCACAAGAGGCAGCATCCATCTTCCGGAGCGCTTCGCGGATATCATGCATAGTTAGGGAGAGGGAAGCGATGACAATGTCAAACGGGGTGGTGAGATCCAAGGAGAGATCGATCTCCTCCCAGGTTTTCTGCACGCAGGTGATATTCTGTAAGTTCTCCCGCTCAGCATGCTTCCTGAGGATCTCCACCATGCCGGCCCCGGGCTCCACCGCGGTAATCTCCTTCACGAGGGGGGAGAGAGGGATGGCGAGGGTTCCCGGCCCCGCCCCGATATCCAGCACCCGGGAATTTCTGGTTATGGAAAGCGAAGCGATGGTCGTTTTCACCCGGTCATCGTATTCACTGCGGGATGTAGAATCGTACCGCTCTGCATTCTCTCGTTTGTTCCAGTTATGTGAGGGATCATCGAAATGCTTAGAGGACTCGTGCAGTCTCTGCCGTGCCTTCCATATCTCATTCCAGTCGGGATCCATGAGTACCGAGGAACTCATAAAACACTGTATGCCCCGGCCGGTAATAAAGGTCTCATGTAACAAAAAAGAAAGGAAAAAAGAATGAATTTTTATTCATGCCTCATCGCCTCAATCGGGATGAGGTTCGCTGCTTTCCATGCCGGATAAACACCACAAGCAAGACTGATCACGATTCCAAAACAGACACCTTCGATAATAGGTATTGCGCTGGACCAGACGAACAGGTATTTAGTCGTGTTCAGCAACAGAGCACTTATTGCATATCCTGCGATTATACTCAAGACCCCCCCGATAACGCTCCCCACGACCCCTAGGATAGCCGCCTCAAACATGAACATACTCATCACTTCCCGCTTCTGGGTCCCAATACTCCGCATAATACCAATTTCCTTGATACGCTCGGTCACTGACATCATCATGATATTGAATATTGAAACACCCGCGACAATCATGGAAATTCCCCCGATCGCAGTTACAAATGTGGTGATTGCCCCGAATGCAGTGAAAATTGTCGCGAGGGTAGCCTTGCTGTCCATGACGCTGACGACCTTGTCCCTCTTATTCATCTGTTTCTCTATGGTGGTTTTTACAACAGCGGAATCCCCACCCTGGTCGACTTTCACGACAACCGTATCATAATCAATCCGGTTATACGTAGTGTCAAACCAGTTTTGGGTAACAACAACGGCAGAATCGGTACTGATATCAAAGCTGATTCCCCTCTCCTCGATGATACCCGTCACCCGCAGGGTTCCTTTGTCCCCATCCGTCCCTATAGAGATCCGCGAACCAACGTTTACATTGTGATCCGTGGCAAATGTTGATCCGACCAGGATCCCGGAATCCGAACGGCTGTAACTCCCTGCCTTCAGCTTCATGAGGTTGGGCACATCATCAGGGTTAAGACCATAGATCGGAGCTACAATCGTATCGCTGCCAACGCCGAGTTTCATAATGTCAGAGGTTTGAAGGACAGGAATAGCGATATTAGGTGCAACTGCACGTTTTATCTGCTGATATTGTTGATCAGTGATCTTCAGGCTTGTCGAACCAACCCCGCCCCCCTGCCTGAACCCGGAACCGCCACCGGTGTAGGGGGAAACAATAACACTGTCGCCAACCGTGTGAAGACTATCTGAAACCGATAGTACAAGAGTATTGCCGAGGATCCCCATGGAAGCGATGGCGACAACCCCGATAACAATGCCGAGCATTGCCAGCGTTGAGCGCAACAGATGAATCCGGAGATTACGTTTGGCAATTTCCCAAAAAATCATTCCACGATCCTCCCATCTGCAATACGGATAGTTCTACGGGAATAATCAGCGATATTGGGGTCATGCGTAACCATGATAATTGTGGTGCCCTTCCGGTTGAGTTCTGACATCAGTTCCATGATGCCGGCACCGGTCTTTGAATCAAGGTTGCCCGTGGGTTCGTCACAGAGCAGTATGTCCGGGTCATTGATGAGTGCCCGGGCAACGGCGACTCTCTGCTGCTGACCGCCAGAGACCTCCATGGGTGTGTGGGTGAAGAGCGAATCATCCAGCTGGACCGCCCGGAGCGCGGAACGCCCTTTTTCCGGGTCCACTGCTTTCTGGGATTTCAGCATCATCGGGAATGTTACATTCTCTATAATGTTCAATAAAGGGAAGAGGTTAAAATATTGGAATATAAATCCGATCCGGTCTCTCCGGAGATCGGTAAGCTCTTTATCTGACATGTCCCCGGTACGGGTACCGCTGATATAAATGTCTCCGGATGTTGGCGTGTCAAGGCACCCCATCAGGTTCAGGAGCGTAGATTTTCCGGAACCCGAAGGCCCCATAATCGAGATGAACTCACCCCTCTCAACCTTGAAGTTTATACCATCAAGCGCGGTAACATCGCCAGAAGGGAGCGGGTACACTTTGACTACGTCTTTGAACACCATGACGGGGTATTCATTCATAGAGACGGTCACTTCTTGTTCCTTCTTATGTAGAAGTACCATCCACCGATACAGGCACTGAGGATAATCACGACAGCGATAATGGGAAAGAGAAGATTTGATCCCCCACTATTCTGTGAATTAGTTGCAAGTGCTGAAATTTTTACGTCCTGCTGAGACGTGTACAGGTTACCATCAGTATCCTTGTATGACAGTTGAATCAGGATACTCGAAGTGCTATTTGCAGAGAATGTAACCTCGAAGCTCCCAAAATCATCAGGTTTGAGCGCACCAACAACATAGGTCTTATACGGGTCCTGCGGAACAGCAGGAGAAAGAGAAGTTACCGTCACGGTATTTGCCGTTTCCAGTCCGGCATTGTTTACGTCGCCGGTGATGTGGTAGATACCGCCTTCAGATTTTACCTGGACGTTACTGACAACAGGGTTCGCCTGCTTTTTATCAATTCCAAAGGTTATCGGCAGGTACATCCTAACGTTATGAGGACTATTACCGTTATTGTACGTTGCCGTGAGAACAAGGGGAGTTTCCCGATCAGGTGTTACTGTAAAGTTTACCGCCATTTTAGCACCAGACGCAAGGTTCCCAATGAATATTTTTTCAGGGGTTGCTGTAACCCCCGTGCCGGAAACATCAAGCATTACGCTCCTTACATCATTTTTCCGGGGATTAGCCACCTGCAGGTAAATGGTCTCTCTCTTTCCCATAGCGAAGGTGTCGGGTTTATCGATAATCGTTAGTTCGAGTGGTGTGTTATCCACCTGCATTGGTAATCTGGAATAAAGACTATCTGCATCGCGGAAGCTTAAGGAAAACGTCGGATAATACGTCCCATCAGGGGCATCGGCAACAACGGAAAAAACGAACGATTGCCTCTGGAGAGGACCGATATTGGCTGAGGAATCGTATGGTGTGCTTGTGAGCCTGATATCTTTGTTACCGAAAGTTACATGATTTACAACGACACTCTGGTCGGAGTTGCCATTGGTGACAAATACCACGACGGTACCTGTATCATCGGTAAAAAAAGATCCGGGATCATAGGTCACATTGGACACATAGACGTTACCTGCGGCAATAATGGACTCCGGTGTCTGGAATGCGCTTACAGCGCCAATACCTGTACTGAAAACCAGGCAGAGAACTGTGAATATAATTAATCGTATGTTTTTCATTTAAACTCCTGTCATGGTATAGATTATATAGAGAATGTATACAACAACCGGAATGCCCACGCACAGTGCGGAATCCCTCTCAGAAATCTGTCGGGCATTTCTCATACCAAAGATCCAGATATTTGCGCTCCAGAGAAGAAATACGATAGAAATAATTGAAATGATCTGGGTCATCTCCATCATTGCGGGATCATGTAGCAGCGCAATGACCGCCTCCTGGATTAGCTGGGGGTTTTCCTGGACCGCACCCAAAGCAATTTGTGGAACGATTATTCTTGGGAGATACTGGAGCGCAACAACCATAGTGAGTATCGCCCCGAAAATCTGGGGGAGATAACCATATCCTATAACCTCAAGCGGGCGTTTAAATTTCTCCCTTGAAAGAAAAATAAAAATTGAAACGATAATTGCAGCCAATGCAAGAAGTGACACCAAAGAAAGGAGGATTGAGATTGTGTCCATCGTGGTTGTTGCTTTCTGCAACAATGTCGTTAAGATTAAAAGAAAAATCCCGGATAATACGAGTGCAGTGCCAATGAATTCTCGATTAAAACCGGGAATCAATTCTTTACGTAGTATCATTGAAGCGATGAAAAATATTTCAGTCCATAAAATCCAAAAAACAAATGCGCCAATAAACCCCACGATCAATGCCCCTACTATGGTAAGAGCACCCAATCCAGATGAAATTCCATCCATCATTTGTGCGGTTGGGCTTGACATAAAATATGCGGTTGCAGCTCCAACAATGGCTACTGCCAGAACAATAAGTCCGGGAATATTAAGACTTTCCTTTTCCGCGATTGCATCCTGGAAGAATGCCCCGGGTCTGATGAGAATATCAATAAGTGAAGGTTTCATCCCATTATCACCTGTTCCGCTCTTGGATCTTTTTGTTGTTGCAGGAATAACAACTTCATTACAGATTTTCTCCAGAGTATATTAATGGTATGGAAGGTGGTGTCTAAGCTGTTTTTCGTGTGTTTAATAGTAAGGCATTGCCTTTCACACATAGAGGGTGTGTGAGGAAGATGTTTTATCCCTTGTGTCTTTTGCGATAAATAATTAAAAAAAATTCAAGATTATTTTTTTCCCGGGTTCTGGGCTTCCGAGAAAGCTTCACGCGTTTTTTCCCCCATGTTCTTGGCAGCGGTGATTTTGGGCTTGATGGTGTCATATTCTTTCTTGTCAAAGGATGCCTGTGCCTCTTTATAGAGTGCGTCAGCCCAGTCAATCCATCCCTTGCCCTTGGTGATATTGGTACCTTCGCACTTTGCCATGGCAGTGAGCGAATTTTAATGCACAGACATTTCCAAAAATTTTTCAAACTTGTGCAACAATGTATATATTTGTACACTGCGATGACTATGTATGCAGACAAAAATCCTCCTCGATGAGGAGCAGATGCCAAAAAAATGGTATAATGTTCAGGCGGACCTGAAATCCCCGCTCGACCCACCGCTCCACCCCAAGACCCAGAAACCTATCGGTCCTGAGGATCTTGCTGCCATTTTCCCGATGGAGCTGATACGACAGGAAGTAACCACCGATCGTCATATCGATATCCCGGCAGATGTGCAGGATGTCCTGCGGCTCTGGAGGCCAAGCCCCCTGTATCGTGCCCACCGGCTTGAAAAATTCTTAAAAACACCAGCGAAGATTTACTACAAGTGGGAGGGGGTCAGCCCGGCAGGGAGCCATAAACCCAATACTGCAGTCCCGCAGGCGTATTATAATATGAAGGCGGGAGTTGAGAGAATTGCCACCGAGACCGGTGCCGGGCAGTGGGGCTCAGCACTCGCATTTGCCACGATGCTCTATGATCTGGAGTGCACCATCTACATGGTCCGGTCAAGTTACACGCAGAAACCCTACCGGAAATCCATGATGCATGTCTGGGGTGCCGAATGCATCCCAAGCCCAAGCACCAAGACGAATGCCGGCCGGGCAATGCTCGAAAAAGATCCTGATACCCCGGGAAGTCTTGGCATGGCCATATCTGAAGCGGTAGAAGATGCGGCATCCCACAGCAACACCAACTACGCTTTGGGTTCGGTATTGAACCACGTCTGTCTCCATCAGACCGTGATAGGACTCGAATGCCGTGAACAGCTCGCAATGGTCGATGACTATCCTGATGTGGTGATCGGGTGCGTAGGCGGGGGGTCCAACTTCGCCGGCATCTCGTTCCCGTTTGCCGGGGATAAGCTGACCGGGAAGCACAAGGATGTGGACATCATCGGTGCCGAACCGGCATCCTGCCCCACACTGACAAAAGGGTTATTCACGTACGATCTTGCTGATGAAGCCGGTTATACCCCACTCCTCAAGATGTTCACGCTGGGCCATGACTTTGTTCCGCCTTCCATGCATGCGGGAGGTCTCCGCTACCATGGCGATTCACCTATTGTCTCCCGGCTTGTGCATGACGGTGTGATGCGGGCTGTGGCCTACCACCAGAGCGAAGTCTTTGATGCAGCCCAGACCTTTGCCCGCACTGAAGGGATCATTGTCGCCCCCGAGACTTCTCATGCGGTAAAATCCGCGATTGATGAGGCTCTCAAATGCAAAAAGACGGGAGATGCAAAGACTATCCTGTTCAACTGTTCCGGCCATGGCAATTTCGATATGTCGGCATATGATGACTATTATGCCGGCAAACTGGTGGACTACGAGTACCCGGACGAGCTGATCAAGGAAGCCATTGCCCGGATCCCCATAATTTCCTAAAAACCCTTTTTTTATGAAGCGCATCGGATTTCTCATCAACCCTATTGCTGGCATGGGTGGGGCGGTGGGGCTAAAGGGAACCGATGGCAATGTAGAAGAAGCCCGCCGCCGCGGGGCAGTGCCACAGGCAAAAAACCGGGCACATATCACGCTTGCACTACTGTCACACGATAAAAGGCTGGATTTTGTTACCTGTTCGGGTGCTATGGGTGAGGAGACTCTCAAGGAAACAGGAATGCAGGAGTATCAGGTACTCTATCATTTCAAAGGTGAAAGCAGTGCGCAGAATACCCGGCAGGCAGCACAAATGTTCCTGAAAGCCGGTGTTGATCTGATCCTTTTTTGTGGCGGTGACGGGACAGCCAGAGATATCTTTGATGCCGTGGGCAGGTACGTTCCGATTCTTGGGATTCCGGCCGGTGTTAAGATGTATTCGGCCGTCTTTGCCATTGATCCGGTAACTGCAGCAGAGCTTGTGGCAGGATACCGGAAAAAATCCCTGCGGGATTCCGAAGTGATGGATGTCGATGAGGAAGCGTACCGGGCAGGGGAGCTGAAAACCCGGTTACACGGTATTGCCCGCACCCCGGCTCTGGCAGGAAAAGTCCAGTTCTCCAAGCATATATTCGAGGAAGGGGACGAGGAACGTGCAAAAGGGGAAATCGCCCGTTTTTTCCACGAGATAATGATCCCGGATGTGCTCTATATCCTCGGCGCAGGGACCACAATTGAATCCATTGCCCGTGAACTTGGGGTGAACAAAACCCTTCTGGGTATTGATGCAGTAAAAAACGGGAAAACTATTGCCCTGGATATCGATGAAAAAACACTCTGGGCTCTCCTTGGGCCGGGGCAGGAGGCAAAAATTCTCATCAGCCCAATCGGTGCACAGGGTTTTATTCTTGGACGGGGCAACCAGCAGATCAGTGCCCGCATCGCGCGAAGGGTGGGAATCGGAAATATCATTGTGGTTGCAACACCCCACAAACTCCGGGAAACCCCGGTCCTCTACGTGGACTCCGGGGATTCGGGGCTTGATGCAGAGTTTGGCGATTCGGTTCTTGTTGTTTCCGGCTACCGTATGGCCCAGCGAAAGCGCATCCATCAGTCGGAGCGTGGATAAAAAAATTAGTTTTTCTGGGGAGCTTGTGGCGGTTTTAAGAGAGCGAATGCGATACCCAGCCCGATTATCGTAAGCACAAGGACATAGGGGAATACACCCATGTATGATCCTGTTGATGTTTTAATGAACGCGGCTAACTGTGGTCCGACAATGCCACCTGCACCGTATGCAAGGAACATCACCCCATAGCATCTCGGGTAATCGCAGGTGCCGAAATAACTTGCCGTTGCCGTAGGGGCAATGGCCAGCCAGCCGCCAAGGCAGCCCCAGAGAATGGCGAAGACAAGGATGTATACCGGCACGGAAGGGACCTGCCAGATGAGCAGTGATGCCAGTGCGATCAGTACGAAGGATAGCATCGCGGTATTACGGGGGGTCAGCTTGTCTGTAATGGTACCAAAGACCGGGCGTCCAAAGCCGTTGAAGATGGCAAAGGCGCCAACGAGCATCGTCGCAAGCCCTGCTTCAATACCGACATCGATGCCAACAGGCTTTGCAATGCCAATTGCCATGAGCCCGGCAAGGCAGCCGATAAAGTAGCAGGCCCAGAGTGCGTAGAATGTGGAGGTTTTAAGCATCTGCTCGCGTTTGAATTCGCAGGTGATTGCCTGACCGGCTGCCGGGGCAGGGTGTGTCCATCCGGCAGGCTTCCACCCGGCTGCAGGGAATTTCAGGGGCAGTGCGAGTACAACAATCAGGATGATAAATGCTATACCAAAGACCCTGAATGTGTTCATGACTCCTGTGGCACCGATGAGGAATCCCGCAATATTGGCAGTCAGGACCGCAGAGAACCCGAACCCGAGCAGGGTCAGTCCAACCGCCAGTCCACGGCGGTCCGGGAACCATCGGGCCGCAACGGCAACAGGAACTCCATATGCGATGCCAACACCAATCCCGGCGATGATCCCGTAAAATAGGTAGAGCCACTGGACTGAGCCAGCATACGACGAGAGGAGCCAGCCAAGCCCGGTGAGACATCCACCAACGATCGTAATGTTTCTTGGACCATATTTCTCGATATATTTACCGGTAAATGGCATTGCTATGGCAAAGAATGCCAGGAAGACTGAAAACGGCAGCAGAATCTCATTAGCGGTTACGGTCTGACCCAGGTCCTTGGTGAAATAGGTGGTGAGAGGTCCGACAAAGACGCTCCAAGAATAGATAGAACCCAGACAGAGGTTAATAACCATACCAAGTATAACAAGAATCCAGCGCCCTTTTTCAGGTTCCATCCCGAATAGTTTTTCCTGAACTATCTCGCTCATTTTTCCCTCAATAAAAAAATCTATATTATTCTTCCAGCGTCGATATGTCGCCGGGATCAATCCCCATCTCTTTTGCCTTCAGGACGCGACGCATGATCTTGCCGCTGCGAGTTTTTGGTAATTTTTCAACGAATTCAATTTCATGGGGCATTGCAATCGGTCCTAAGGTAATCCGGACATGATGGAGCAGATCCTGCATGAGATGATCACTTGGCTGATTTCCGACTCGTAGAATTACAAAAGCCTTTATGGAATTCCCTTTAATCGGGTCCGGTTTTCCTATAACCGCAGCTTCTGCAACAGCATGATGGGATACGAGTGCACTTTCAACTTCGGCCGTTCCGATATTATGGCCTGAAACTATTATGATATCATCGGCACGCCCAAGAATCATAATATAGCCATCTTTACCTTTGACTGCAAGATCGCCCGCCGTGTAAAGGTTGTCAATGGTGTACCAATACTTACGGTACCGTTCATCGTCCTTATACAACGTCCTAAGCATAGCCGGCCATGGTGATTTGATAACAAGGAATCCCATAGTATTCGTCGGGACAGGATTTCCGGTTTTATCAACGACATCAGCTATGACGCCAGGAATAGGCTTTCCTGCAAATCCCGGGCGCATCTTTTCGCCCATCATGGTAGTGATCAACAGCATTCCTGTCTCCGTCTGCCACCATGTATCGACAATAGGGCATTTGTTCTTTCCAATCACATGATAATACCATTCGAAAGCCTCAGGATTTAGGGGTTCACCAACTGATCCGATGATCCGCAGCGAGTTTAGGTTATATTTGTTGGGCCAGATCTCGCCCATTTTCATGAAAGTACGGATGGCGGTTGGGGCTGTATACAAGATTGTGATTTTCTGCTCCTCAATGAGATTCCACCAGCTTCCTGCATCAGGATAATCCGGGGTCAATTCGGTAATAAAAACGGTGGCGCCGACAGCAAGCGGTCCGTAGATGATATAACTGTGCCCGGTGACCCACCCAGGATCGGCAGTACACCAGAAAATATCATTGTCCTTGATATCAAAGACATATTTGCTGGTGTAATGGGTCCCTACCATGTACCCTCCACAGGTATGCACCACCCCTTTGGGTTTTCCTGTGGACCCGCTCGTGTACAATATGAAAAGCGGATCCTCTGCATCCATGATTTCGGGCGGGCATTCATCGGAAACATCCTCCATCACCGAATAGAAATCCAGCTCAAGAGTCGGGTGTATATCAACAGGAGGATCCTTTCTCCGGAGCACTATAACGTGCTCAACGGTTGGTGCATTATTAATTGCTTCGTCTACAATTGCTTTCAGTTGGATTGCCTTCCCTCGACGGACTGCAATATCTGCGGTTATTACGACTTTTGCCTCAGCGTCCTGAATCCGCAGGTTCAATGCCGCTGCACCAAATCCGCCGAATACGACACTGTGTGTTGCACCAATCCGTGCGCAGGCCAGAATTGCAATAACCTGTTCCGGTACAAGAGGCATGTAAATACAGACACAGTCGCCCTTTTTCACCCCGATTTTCTTTAATGCATTTGCAAAGCGGCCCACTTGGGAGAGGAGTTTCTGATACGTGTAAATACGTTCTACACCTCCCTCACCGCGCCAGATGAGGGCTACTTTGTTGCGTCGATGATTGTTGACATGGCGGTCAAGGCAGTTTGCGGTTATATTCAGCTTTGCGTTAGTGAACCACTTCGCATAGGGATAATTCCATTCCATGACCGTATCCCACGGCCGGATCCACTCGAGCTCGCCTGCCATTTTGTTCCAGAACGCATCCGGGTTGGCCAGAAATTTTTTGTAGGCTTTCTGGTAGTCTCCCATCCATGCATTTTTTTTGTACTGTGGGTCGGGCGTGTAATATTTCACATCCTCGACGAGTCTGACATTAAAATCCTCGGTCATTTCCCACCTATTTAACATTATTAATCATGTTAGTAACTTATTTAAAAATTCTGATTGATGATCAATGGTCCGTATGAAAAAGAATAGGTCACAAATTAGCTATAGCATAAGAAGAATTATCTATCTGGGTTTTTCAATATAGGGATGATGCTTAAAAAGTTCAAAGGGTGCCTGCTAGGTGCTGCAATCGGCGATGCACTCGGCATGCCCAACGAAAGCACATCCCCCAATCTCAAAAAAATGAAGTACGGGTACCGTCGCCCGTATAAAAACCATCCAAATGAGGGATTAAATCCCGGACAATATACGGATGACACCCAGCTGATGATCCTTGTCGCGACACTTATCGCTGATGGAAAATATAATGAGGAACGATACTTCGCTGCACTTCGTGAGCTCTATGATCGGGGAAAGCTCCGCTTTCCTGATGGATCGGTATCATCTGTATGTGAGCACGTGGTAAAAGAGAACGTTCCCCAGAAAGGAGTGAAATCCACTACTTCAGGATGCCTTCCAATTGCAATCCCTTTCGGGCTGACATTTCCTGATATGAATGAGGGATGTGAACGGGCGGTACGAGCGTGCAACGTTACCCATACTCATCCGGCAGTTCATGCAGCAGTATCAACCTTTGTAACTCTCCTCTATCATACGCTCCACGATTCGCCCAGTCCCCTTGAAAGAGCTCTGGATAAAGCACAGGTTGAAGATGAGGTACTTGGGGGAAAAATAAGAAATGCACTTGTACTGGAAAAAGAAGGAATGGACACCGAAACGGCATTACTTAAAATTGGAAATGATGTGTCCGTTTTCCAGACCCTCCCG
>Ga0209048_10000239_pt1 | contig 60270 bp, 53 predicted proteins | sample FrelakmetCRP12CR_FD_187146 | JGI IMG/M metagenome (GOLD analysis project Ga0209048, IMG submission 187146) | Freshwater lake sediment microbial communities from the University of Notre Dame, USA, for methane emissions studies - CRP12 CR (SPAdes)... | ecosystem: Environmental > Aquatic >...
TTCATTTCGGACGCTCCTGCCGGTTTAAGTGGATGACATGCACTTCCACTTTGGCACGTCTGATGCCGTGCCGAGCAGGGGCGTCCATGCCATTACTTAAGGCCGCTTCGCCTGCGCCTTGCGCGCCTTCTCTTCCCGACGGCGCAGCATCTCCGGCCGGTCCGCGGCAACGCCGGCCGCAATGAGCGCGTCGATGTCCGAGGCTCCGTAGCCAAGGCTCGCCAGCACCTCCCGCGTGTGCTCGCCCTGCATCGGCGGATGCCTCACGACGCTGCACGGCGTGCCATAGAAGCGGATCGGCACGCCGGTCACCTCCACCCGGCCGAGCACCGGATGCTCAACGTCCACGATCATGCGGTTGTGCCGGATCTGCGGATCCTTGACGACGTCATCGACGTTGTTGATCGGCGCGCAGAGCACGTCCGCCGCAATCAGGCGTTGCACCAATTCCTCACGGTCGAACTGCTGCGTGCGCTCGGACATGACTCGGTCGAGCTCGTCGTGGTTGGCGAGCCGCGAAGCGATGTTGTGGAAACGCGGATCGGCGTCCCAGTCCGCGCACAAGGCACGGCAGACGTTGCCGAAGAACTTCTCGCTCGGCGTCGTGATGATCACGTGCCGGCCGTCCTTCGTTGGATAGACGCCGGACGGCGCGAAGTACTGGCTGCGGTTGCCGGTGCGCTTCGGCGGCTCACCGGTCGTCAGGTAGCTGCCGATGGAACTGGCCTGCGCGTGCATCAGCGCATCCAGCAGCGACACCTCGATGCGCTGGCCCTGCCCTGTGCGATCCCGGACGCGCAGCGCCGCAAGTGCGGCATTACTCACGAGGAGCGAGGTAATCACGTCGACGGCCGGGAATCCGGTACGCACCGGCCCGCCGCCCGGCTCGCCATTGAGCCCGAGCACCCCGCAGTACCCTTGCGTGAGGAAGTCGATCCCGGGACGCCCTGCGTACGGCCCATCCGGCCCGAATGCCGTCACACCGATCCAGACGATGTCGGGCTTGTGGGCCTTCACCTGTTCGTAGTTGAGGCCAAGCTTGCTGAGTGCGGGCTCACGAACGTTGGTGATCACGACATCGGCTGTCGCGACCAGCCGCGCGAACACCTGCTGCCCCTGAGGCTGCTGCATGTCGATCACCACGTCGCGCTTGCTGCGGTTCAGGCTCAGGAACGGCCCACACTCGCCATCCCGCATCGGCCCCAGACGGCGGCTGTCATCGCCAAGGTGCGACTCCACCTTCACGACGTCGGCGCCGAGGTCGCCGAGCAGCGTGGCCCCGTAGGGACCCGCCAGCATGGTCGAGACATCCAGGACGCGCAGGCCCTCAAGCGGCCTTCCGAGCGGATTTCCTTCAGACACGTTGATACTCCGGCCGGATCTGGTTCAGGTGCCGCGGAAGACGGGCTTGCGCTTCTCGAGGAAGGCCATCGTGCCTTCCTTGGCATCGTTCGTGGAGGCCACCGCCACGCCGTAATGCCCCTCGTAGTCGAGCATCTGCTCGAGGTTGTGCTGCAGCGACATGTGGATGAGGCGACGCGCCATGTCCACCGCCGTGCTCGCCTTCTTCGCAATCGTTTTCGCGTACTCGAGCGCTGCCTCGAGGCTCTTGCCCTCCGGCACGAGTTCATCCAGGAGCCCGAGCTTGAGACACTCCTCGGCGGGGAACACCTTGGCCGTCTCGGCGATCATCAGGGCGTTCGGCAACCCCACGACGCGAGGCAGGAAGTACGACAGGCCGCAGTCCGGCGCGACACCGATGCTGGTGAAGACGGCGCCCATCTTGGTCGACGTGTCGCCGAAGCGGCGATCACACGCCAGCGCATAGGCGAGCCCGGCACCGACCGCATGCCCCTTGATCGCGGCAATGACCGGCTTGTCGACGAGCATCAGCTGGCGCGCCACGTCGAAGAAGGGCCCGCCCGGCGTCTTGCGCTGCGAGCGCGGGATCGGGCGCGAGCTGTCCGAGGTGCCGGGCATCGGCCGGTCGCTCTCCCCGGAGATGAACCCCACATCGCCACCGGCGCAGAATGCACGGCCGGCACTGGTGAGGACGATGACGCGAACCTCCTCGTCGTACCGCAGGCGAACCAGCAGGGCCGCCAGCTCCTCCGCCAACTCCCAGCTGACGGCATTGAGCTTCTCCGGGCGGTTCAGCGTGATGACGCCGACGTTGTCCTCGCAGGAGTAGAGGAGGTACTTGTACTGGTCGGCCATGGCGGCTCTCCTTAATTGTCGCGTGCGGCGCTGGCGGCCGAATGTCAGTAGATGATCTTGCGTTCCACGAGGTCGCGGTAGCGTTCGTCGCTCAGCCCGAGGACCTCCTTGAAGGCATGGTCGTTGTCCTGGCCGATGTACGGTCCGGGCCGCACCTCGGGCGGCGTGCGGCTCATCTTGACGTAAGCCCCGTAGATCGTCTCACGGAAGCCGAGCGGGTGCTGGACCTCCACGAACGTGCCGCGTGCCTTGTAATGGGGGTCGGTCAGAAGGTCGCCGCAGTTGAGCACCGGTGCGGCCGCCACGCCGTGGCGCTGCAGCTCCTCGGCGAGCACCCGGTCGTCGTGCTGCGCCGTCCACTCGGCAATGTGCGCGTGCAGGGCATCGATGTTCGCGAGGCGTGCCTTCAGCATCGAGAACGCCTGGCCCTGGGCCCACGCCGGGTCGCCCATCGCGCTCTTAAGCCCCTCCCACTCCGCGTCCGTCTGCACCGCGATGCTGATCCAGCGGTCGTCCCCGCGACACGGGAACACCGAGTGTGGCGCCGCGGCGTTCAGCGGGTGCTCGTTGCCCTTCGGCCCCCCAACGCGGCCATTCAGCACGTAGTCCATGTAGGCCGGACCCACCATCTGCATCACGGCTTCCTGCTGCGAGAAGTCCACGTGCTGGCCCTGGCCGGTGTTGCGTCGGTGGTTCAAGGCCGCGAGGACTGCAAACGCCCCGAAGATGCCGGCGAGCGGGTCGGAGAAGGCGTTCTCCACCGGGATCGGGCCACCGCCCTTGTAGCCCACCAGGCTGTCGAGGCCCGTGAGCGAAGTGAGGCTGAGACCATAGGTCCGCACGTGCTCAAGCGGCCCGGTGAGCCCGGCCGCGGGCATCGAGAACAGGATGATGTCGGGCTTCACCTGCTTCAACCGGTCGTAGCCCATGTCGAGCCGCTCCATCGCGCCCGGCCCGAAGTTCTCCACCACCACGTCCGAGTGGGCGATGAGCCGCAGCGCGAGCTCGCGCGCTTCGGGCTCCTTGAGGTTGAGCGAGACCGACCCGTTGCCCGCCCAGCAGGCGTGGTTCGACAGGCTGCGGTCGGGCCCGGGCTTGCCCTCGGCAAAGGGCGGCAGCGTGCGGGTCATGTCCAGGCGCTGGCGCGACTCGATCTTCAGCACCTCCGCGCCCAGGAACGCGAGCGTCTGGCCGACGACCGGCCCGGCCCACACCCAGCCCAGGTTGATGACCCGAATGCCCTTGAGCGGCAGTGTCTTGCTCATGTCCACTCGCCTCCCCGTGCCGCTCAGATGACGCCCTTGCCCTTCAGCGCCGCGAGTTCTGCGTTGCTGAGCCCGAGCAATCTGCCGTACACCTCGGCGTTGTGCTGCCCGAGCCGGGGCGCTGGACGGACCGGGCCGCCGGGGCACGCCGGCAGCTTGAACGGCGCACCGAGGTTGCGGACTCGGCCGAGGTCCGGGTGCTCGATGTCGACGAAATAGTCGCGTGCCTTCAGGTGCGGCTGCTCGGCGGCCTCGGCAATCGTGAACACGGCAGTGATCGGGCAGCCGGCCGCCTGGCACTTCTCCATGATCTCCATCTTCGTGTGCTGCGCGGTCCACTCGTTGATGAAGGAGTACATGATGTCGGCGTTCTGCGCGCGCACGAACATGTCCTGGAACATCTCGAGGCTGGCCCACTCCGGGTCGCCCATGACTTTGCACAGGCCGTCCCACTGGCCGCGCTCGAGCGCCAGCATCCATACGTGGCCGTCCTTGCACGGCACGATGGTCGCCGGCGCACCCAAGGGCATGCCGACGCCGGTGCGCTTGTCGAAGCGCCCCTCCTGCGCGACCAATCCGATGTTCTGGCCGCCGACGAAGGTCGCCGCGATCGCCTCTGCGCAGGAGACGTCGACCAGTTGGCCGCCCCCGACGAGGTCACGGCCATACACGGCCGCCATGCCCCAGGTGGCGCCCGCGATGGCGCCGTAATAGTCGGCGGAGAACGTCCCGTGCTCGAGCGGCATCTCGCCCGGGCGGCCGCAATAGCGGGAACTCGTGCCCGTCAGGTGAAACGCGTTCAGGTCGTAGCCGTTCCAGCCGCTGTAGGGCCCCGTCTGCCCGAATGGCGTGATGGAGATCATCACGAGGTTGGGATTGATGGCCTGCAGCTGGGCGTAACTCAGGTTCCAAGCGCGCATCTTCTGCGGCAGGTTGTTCTCGATCAGGACGTCCGCCCAGCGCAGCAGGCCCATGAACAGCTCACGCCCGGCCGCCACGGAGACGTCGCAGGTCACGCCACGTTTGTTGGTGTTGTTGATGAAGTAGAGACCGCTCTTCTCCGGATGGACCACATCCCCGGGGAAAGGCCCCATCTGGCGGGCCACATCGCCCCCAGGCGGCTCCACCTTGATCACATCGGCGCCGTAGTCGCTGAAAAGCTTGGCGCAGTACGGCGCAGAGACCATCTGCCCGAAGTCCAGGACCTTGATTCCGGCAAGCGCGCCGACACCGGGCGCCCTTGCCTGAGACGCAGACTCAGCCACGACGCCAGTCATCGTTCCTCCGCGACAGGGTCAAAGGACCGCCCCCGACAAGGCCCGCGCCAGTCAGCTCAGACCGTAAACGGGTCCGGAATCGTCCTCGGCAGCCCGCGGTCCAGCACATCCGCCGCGATGAGCCCCTCGAGGTAACGCGAGTCCCACCAGTTCAGCTGCAGCTGCTTGGCCCGGCGGTAGTAGAGCTGGATGTCGTAATCGAGCGTGAAGCCGATACCGCCATGAACCTGCTGGGCCATGAAGGTGATGTCCTTGAACGCCTTGCACGCGAACAGCTTCGCCATCGGGGCAAGCCGCTTGATGTCCCGTCCCATGGAATGCGCCCAGGCCGCCTCGTACACGAGCGTCTTCGCGCCCTCCACGACCGGCGCGGCATCCGACATGTAGTGCGACAGCGCCTGGAAGGCGCCGATCGGCTTGCCGAACTGCTCGCGAACCTTGGAGTATTCCACGGTCATCTCGAGCGCGCGCTCGGCACCGCCCGCCGCATACGCCGCGGCCAGGATGATCCCTTCGTGCATGGCCTCGGACCACATCCCCCAGCCGCTCTTCTCCGCACCGAGCCGCTGCACCTCCGGCACCACCACGCCGTCGAAGGTGACCTTGTACTGCGTGTCCGATGCCATGGACTTCTGCTGCTCGAGCGTCACGCCCTTGGCGTCGGTGTCGACGACGAACAGGTCGATGTCCTCGGCCCCGGCGCCGGTGCGCGCCAGCACGAGCAGCTTCTGCGCCGCCTTCGCGTGGAACACGTGCCGCTTGACACCCTGGAGCTGATACCCACCCGAGGTGCGCGTCGCCTTGAGTTGCACGCCCTCCGCGCCGTAGCCGCCATCCGGCTCGAGCCAGGCCGGCACGATGATGAGTTCGCCGCGGCCGATGGCCGCAAGGAGCTCCTTCTGCTGCGCCTCGCTGCCGGCGCGGCGGATCGTGAGCACGCTGATCACCGCGCTCGAGAAATGCGGCCCCGGCACCAGCGCCCGGCCGAACTCCTCGTAGATCACCGCGCAGTCGACCATGTTGAGCCCCATGCCGCCAAGCTCCTGCGGCAGCAGGATGCCGAGCAGGCCCATCTCCTGCATGTTCTGCCAGAGCGCCTCCGGCACGCCGAGCGGATCGTTCTCCATCTTCCGCACCACGTCCACGCCGCAGTTAGCCACGCAAAGGTCGCGGCTCGTTTCACGCAGCATTCGCTGCTCGTCGGTAAATTTCAGGTCCATGGGCTTGTTGCTCTCATTGCAGTCGTACTGATTCGCGCCAAGCGCATCGTCAGGGTTTCCAGTTCGGGCCCTTGCGGGCCCAGGGGTTGTCGGTCTCGGTGCCGGGCAACGCGAGTTTCGCGCGGCCTTCCGTCGTCAGGGCGCCGGCCACGGACACCGCCACGTCCACCTCGACCCAGTGACAACCGGTGTCGTCGGTCGAGACGCGCGTGACCTTTCCCGAGAACGTCATCTCGTCGCCCGGGAAGACGGACTTCTTCATCTTGAACGTCATCCGCCCGAGCCGGCCCTTTGGTCCCGTCCAGTCGGTCAGGTAGCGCTCGAACCACGCCTGGAAGTTGGGCGTGTTGACGAAGATGTTATTGACGCCGTTGCGCTCGATCGCAAAGTCTTTGTCGTGGTGCATCGGCCGCCAGTCACGGCTCGCCAGCGCCCCCAGCACGATCGTCGTCGCGCTGACGTTGACGTGCAGCGGCGGCACCTCCTGCCCTTCCTTCACCTCGCGGGCGAGCAAGCTGTGCACGGCGCTCACGGCTTCGCCTCCGGCCGGCGGTAGCCGAGGAAGCTGTAGGTCTCCGTGCCCACCCACTCCCCGCGCTGGTTCACGGTCTCGACGTCGATCACCCAGAAGCGCCCTTCACCGAGCTTCGTCTGCTTCAGCTCACCCACCGAGCGCACGATCTGGCGCGTCGTGAGGACGTCACCCATGTGCACCGGCTCGCCAAAGATGGCCTCGTTGCTGACCACCACCGCCTCCGGCAGGCCGCAGAGCTCCTTAAGGTCGAAATGCGTCATGAGCGCCTTGCGCTCGCCGCTGGAGCCCGGCGCCCAGTAATGCGGCCGCATCCACACCGACAGCATCGTCGGCAACGCGATCCGCCCACCGGTGAGCTCCTGCGCGACCTTCGGGTCCCAGTAGAGCGGATTGCCGTTCTGGGTGGCGGCGCAGGTGTTGTAGACATAGCCGATCTCGATCGGAAACTCGGACTGCTCCTCGTACTGGGGCTTGCCGATGAGCTCCCGCACCGCCGGCGGCAGGTCGGCGGCGCTCGGTGCTGGATTGGAGGCAACGGTCGTCACTGAACGCTCCCGCCGCTGCGCAGCCGCTCGATCTCGCCGGCCGAAAAGCCGCCCTCACCGAGCACCGTATCGGTGTCGAGGTGACCGGCCGGCGGCAGGTTGAAGGTCGGCTGACCCCTCTCGGCGCCCGCCAGATTCGGCGCCAGCTGCTCGAAGCTCCCGCGCGTCGGGTGGTTCGCGGTCATGAAAGCCTGCTGCGACCGCAGGTGCTTGTCCGAGACCACCTCGGCGATCCCGAGCACCGGGGCCACGCACGTGTCCTTGTCGGCGAGGAGCGCCGTCCACTCGTCGCGGGTACGCGTCAGAAACCGCTGCTGCAGCGCGGCCCGTATCTCGTCCTGCCGGGCGGCGTCGTACTGGCCGTCGGCGTATTGCTCGATGCCGAGCAGCTTGCACAGGTTGCGGAAGAACTTTCCTTCGATGGCGCCGACCGCGAGGTGCTTGCCGTCGCTCGCGGTGTAGACGCCGTAGCAAGCGAACTTGCCGGTCAGCAGGGCCGACCCCGGCCGGGTCTCCTCCCCGGTGGCGAGGTACTGGTCGAGGTAGAGCGACATCAGGTTCAGCACGCCGTCGATAACAGACACGTCGAGGTGGGTGCCAATGCCCGTCTTCGAACGGCCCACGAGCGCCGCCATGATGGACATGGCGGCCTGCATGCCACCGCCGGCGCTGTCGGCCACGGTGGCCCCAGGGATCGCGGGCTTGCCCTCCGCATCGCGGCCGCTGCAGGCGAGGAAGCCGCCCACGGCAAGGTAGTCGATGTCGTGCCCCGCCCACTGGGAATACGGCCCCTGCTGGCCATAACCCGTCGTCGAGCAGTAGATGAGTCCCGGGTTGTGCGCCTTGAGATCCTCATAGCCGATGCCGAGTCGGCTCGCGACGCCGGGACGATAGCTCTCGATCAGCACGTCCGCCTTGCGCACGAGGCGGACGATCACGTCACGACCCGTGGCCGACTTGAGATCGATGCGGATCCTCTGCATGCCGCGTCCGCCGCCATAGGCGTGGAACACGGGTTCCACCGCGTCGACACCCGACCCAACGACCGGTGCCACCTTGATCACGCGCATGCCGTAGTCCGCCAGAATGCGCGAGGCCCGCGCGGCGGGGCCGACGGCGGCGAAGTCGAGGACGGTGAAGCCGTCGAGGAGTGACATGTCGCGGGCGTCAGAAGTTCTTCGGCAGATCGAACTTGCGCTTGGCGATGATGTTCTTCTGAATCTCCGACGAACCGCCGCCGATCGTGTCGATCACCGTGTAGGTATAGCAGCTCTCGGCGCGACCCTTGAGCGGCGCATCCTCGGTGCCGAGCGCGAGCTGCGACCCGGGGCCGACGATGTCCATCGTCGCATCCGCCACGCGACGGGACAGCTCAGTCGCATACAGCTTGTACTCGGAGGCCTCGACGGTGGGCGTCTTGTTTGAGTACAGCGCCGCGTTCACGAAACGCACGCCGAGCAGGCGCGCCACCTCGCACTCGGTGGCGAGCTGCGCGATCTTCTGGCGGATGATCGGGTCGCCTTTCAGCGGCTTGCCGTCGCGCACGGTGTCGCGGACGTAGTTGCAGAGCAGCTCCACGCGCCCGCGGATCGGGGAGAAGGTGAACATCGTAAAGCGCTCGATGTCGAGCGCCTCGGCGATGTACTGGAAGCCCTTGCCGAGCTCGCCGACGCGGTAGTCGTCGTGGACGAACACGTTATCGAAGAACACCGCGTTGGTGCGCTCGTTACCCATGGTGTACATGGGTTGGATCGTGAGGCCCGGGTCGTCCATGCGGATCAGGAACAGCGAGATGCCGTGGTGCTTGGGCGCGTTGGGATCGGTGCGCGCGCCGACCCAATACCAGTCGGCAAAGTGCGCCGATGTCGTGAAGACCTTCTGCCCGTTCAGTACCCAGCCGTCGCCCTGGCGCTCGGCCTTCAGACGCATAGCGGCGGCGTCCGACCCGGCACTCGGCTCGGAATAGCCCACCGCAAATTCGACCTTGGCATCGAGGATCTGCGGCAGGAACTCCTTCTTCAGCTTCTCGGAACCGACCCGGATCAGCGTCTTGCCGATGATGCCAATGCCCTTGCCGATCTGGGGCGCACCGACCGCCGAGAGCTTCTCGTTGAGCAAGTACTCGTAAAAGCCCTCGCCGTCCTGCCCGCCCACCTCCTTGGGCCAGGTGATGCCGAGCCATCCCTTCTTGGCGAGCTTGCCCATGAAAACGCGCCGCTCCGGGGTGTCGCAGACCTGCGCCATGTTCTCGCGCGTGACATCCATGACCATGGGGTCATGGTTGTCCTTCAGGAACTGCTCCACCTCGCGCAGGAAGGCGCGTTCGTCTTCTGTGAATTCAAAGTCCATGCCTTGACTCCGGAAGCTGGCCGAGCCGCTGGGCGGCATCACTTTCGGCCGACGAATGGTGCCTGTGGGCCTAAGCCCCCGCCCCCGCCGTGCCGCCCTTGAATTTCGATTCATGACGCGCGTCGGATTCGAGTCCACGCGCGCCCTGCGCCCCGGCTGCAGAAGGCCCGGAATGCCGGGGACGATTGGAGGAGTTGGGCCCCCACGCATGCCACCCGCTGCCCGGACGAGCCGCAGACTTGCCGCAATGAAAACCTACCGCCCACCCCGCTGAGGGGCGACGTCCAATCGGACTACCGAATCGCAGCGCTCATGCGCCCTTAGCGCCCCTGGTAGTTGGGCTTGCGCTTCTCGGCAAAGGCCCTCGGGCCTTCCTTCGCGTCCTCGGAGGAGAACACGCGCGCGCCGATGGCCTTCTCCAGGACGAAGTTCGGCTCGTTGTTGAGCGCCCGAACGGCGATCTCTTTCGCCGTGCGGATCGCGAGCGGGCCGTTCTCGCAGATCTTCTCGGCGAGGGCGAGCGCCTCCTCCATCAGCCGGTCCGCCGGTACGATGCGATTGACCAGGCCCACCTCGTAGGCACGCTTGGCGTCGATGCTGCTCCCCGTGATCAGCATCTCCATCGCCACCGCCCATGGGATCTGCTGCGGCAGGCGGATGTGGCTGCCACCGACCGGGATCACCGCCCACTTCACCTCGCTCAGGCCGAAGGTGGCGTTCTCGGCGGCGATGCGGATGTCGGTGCCCAGCAAGAACTCCATGCCGCCGGCCATGCACATGCCGTTGACCGCGGCGATGATCGGCTTGAAGACGTACTGGAAGGGCCGCTTCATCGGGTCCTCGTAGCCCATCGAGTCGCCGGCCGCGATCGCGGGCAGCGCGGACTTGAGATCCATCCCCGTGCAGAAGGTCTTGTTGCCCGCGCCGGTGAGGATCGCCACGTGGAGGTTTGGGTCGGCGTTGAAGTCGTCGAACACCGCGTCCTGGGCAATGAGCATTTCCTTGGTGAGGGAATTGCCCGCCTGCGGACGGTTGTAGGTCATCACCGCAATGTGGCCGCGTTTCTCGTAGGTAAAGGTTTCCGGAACGATCAGTGCCATGTCTTGGTCCCTTGAATCGATGAATCGCCGCGTGATCCGATCTCAGCCCGCCGCCGGCCCCGCGGTCTGCTCACCGTTGCCCGCTTCGCCGGCGCCGCTCTCGGGCAGCGCCGCCACTACGAGTTCGGCCAGGTCGAAGACCTTGCGCTGCTCGGTGTGCTTGGCCGTGCCGGAACTCAGCATGAGCAGGCAGAACGGGCAGGAGGTCGCGATCTTATCCGCGCCGGTGTCGAGGGCCTCCTGGGCCCGCACGTCGCTGATCCTGGCGGTGCCGCCTTCGCGCGACCAGTAGTTACCGCCACCACCACCGCAGCAGAAGCTGTCCTTGCGGTTGCGCGGCATCTCCACCAGCTCACCGACCGCAGCGACGACGCCGCGCGTCTCGTCCACGATGTCGTTGTGCCGCGCTAGATAACAGGGGTCGTGGAAGGTGATCTTCTGCGTCGCGTCGCGCTTGACGCTGATCCTGCCCTCGCGGATCAGCTGGTCGATCAGCACGGAGTGCGGGATGGTCTCCCAGTGGGCGCCCAGCTCCGGGTAGTACCGGTCGAAGCTGTTGAAGCAGTGTGCGCACATCGTGATGACCTTGCCGACCTTGAGTTCCTGGAACTCCTCGATGTTCGCCTGCGCCAGCTCGACGAACAGCAGTTCGTTGCCCATCATCTTGGCCGGGTCGCCCGTGCAGCGCGATTCCTCGAGGATGCCCCAGGAGACGCCGGCGGCATTGAGGATCTTCACCATGGCACGGGCGACCTGCTGCGCGCGCTCCTCGAAGGCGACCGAGCAGCCGATCCAGAGCAGGTACTCGGTCTTGCCGGACTCGAAGAACGGCACGTCGAGGTCGCGGCGCCAGTCGTCGCGGTTGGCGGAGGTGCCGACGAAGGGGTGGCTGCGGGACTCGAGGTTGCGGTTCGCCGTCGCCATCACCTCCGGCATCTCGGAGCGCTCCATAACGAGCTTGCGCCGGAAGTGCACGATCGCCTCGGCTGGGCTGTTGGTGACTGGGCACTGCTCGACGCAGGCCGCGCAGGTCGTGCAGCTGAAGAGCGCATCCATGCCGAGCGTGTCGAGGAGCGAGCTGTCGTCGACCTTGCCCTGCTCCTGGTACTCGGCGCAGGTCAGCATGATCTTCTTCGGCGAGAGTGACTTGCCGGTCTGCGCCGCCGGGCAGGCCTCGTGGCAGCGCCCGCACCACAGGCACGCCGAGAAGTCGAGCCGAATCTTGAGCGGCAGGTCGGCGAGCTTCTCGGCGCCAAGGGCCGGCTCGTCCACCTCGAAATCGATCGGCGGCAGCGTCACGCCCAGGCGCCGCTTAGCCAGCGCCGCGTTGATCGGGCCGAGCAGCATGTGGGACATCGGCGTGCGCGCAATGAGGACGATGAACGCGAGCCCCATCAGTCCGTGGATCCACCACAGCGCGAGGTAACCATGGGTGATCGCGCCGAGATCCAGGTGGCGCACCCCGCCGGCGAGCGCGAGCCCCAGGAACTCGCCTTCGCTGGTCGCACCCGGGTGCGCTAAGCGGAACGCCTCGACCGTAAAGCCGGCCGCAATGATGGCGAGGAACAGGATCTCCATCGGCACGAACCCGCGCCGCGCCTTGCCGACCGTGAGGCGCTCCGGTGGCCACACGCGTCGCAGCACGAGGAACAGTGCGCCGAGGAACATCGCGATGCCGGCCAGCTCACGGCCGAGCTCCATGAAGATGAAGCCGAAGGGGCCCGAGTAGACGGGGACGCCGACGAAGGAGAGCGGATAGAGGCCGTGGCCCACGATCTCGATCAGGCTGCCGAAGAACAGCAGCCCGTGCGCCAGGCCGGAGGCCGGGCGCTTGAACACTTTCGAGATCAATGCGCCGCGCCACCAGAACGATGGCCAGTTCAGCTCCGCGAAAAGGCCCGACAGCGCCGACAGCGGCTGCCCCGGCGCCACGCGCAGCCAGATGCCGCGCAGGCCGAGCACGACGCTCGCGCCCGCCGCCAGCAGCAGGAACGTCAGGATGATGTAGTTGGCCGCGCCAATCTCGTGCATCGTTCGACGCCCCCGCGAGCAGCGCCCCCCGTGGCCGGGCTCCGTGCCCTAGCGCTTCAGGATAGCAGCCGTCGCGTTGCCACCGAGGCCCAGCGTCTGCGCTAGGCCCACCTTGGCGCCCGGGACCTGCCGCGCGCCCGACTGGCCGCGCAGCTGCCAGGTGAGTTCGGCGATCTGGAACACGCCCATCGCCGTGGTCGCCTCCCCGAAGGACACGAAGCCGCCCGAGGGGTTGATCGGCATGCGCCCGGTGGGCGTCGTCTCGCCCGCCGCCACCAGCCGCTCTGCCTCGCCCGGCTGGCACAGGCCCCATTCCTCAGGGAACGCCAGCTCGTAATAGCAGGTGTTGTCCTGCAGCTCCGTAAAGCTCACGTCTTTCGGGCTGATGCCGGAACGCTCGAAGGCCTTGAGCACGGCCCCCTTCGCCTCGGTATGGAAGCTCGCGCCGCTCGGCGCCGGACCGGCCAGCCCGCGCGGCAACGAGTCCTGGAAGGTCATTGTCGCCACGGTGCTCGTCGCCACCCACACCGGCTTGCCGGTGAACTGGCGGGCCTTCTCCTTCGAGCAGATGATCGCGGCAGCCGCCCCGTTGGAGACGGGGCAGATCTCGAAGAGGCGCAACGGGTTGCTCACGTACGGCGAGGCCAGGACCTCCTCGAGGGTCACCTCCTTCTGGAAGCGCGCGAACGGGTTGCCGACCGAGCACTTGCGCGCCTTGACGGTGACCTGCGCGAACTGCTCCTCGGTCGTGCCGTAGTCGTGCATGCGCCGTCGGGCCAGCGTCGCCCAGAACGACGGCCCCGGAAAGCCGATGCAGCGCTGGCGCAGGAACTCGGGGTCGGTGACCTCCTCGTTGCCGGAGGTCTGGATCATGCCCTTCGGCATCACTTCGCCGCCGACCACCAGCACCACGTCGTAGAGCCCCCCCGCCACCATCGAATAACCGACGTTGAACGCGTTGCCCCCCGCGGCGCAGCCGGCGGACATGTTGTAGACCGGGATGCCGGTCGAGCCGATGTCCTCGACGACGTCATTGCCGTTGAGGCCCCAGCCCTTGCCCCCGGAGAAGCGCGAGCTGGCGGCGGTGACCGCCTCGATCTGCCGCCACGAAACACCCGCGTCCTTGAGAGCCATGTCCACCGCGCCCCGGCACAGCTCGGTCACGGACTTGTTGCCGACGATCGCGTCTCCGGTCTTGCCGAAGCGATGGAGCCCTACGCCCAGTACGGCGACTTCCTTCATGTTCTTACTCCTCGCGGCTCAGACCAGCTTGAATTTCCAGGTCGTGAACGCCTTGTCCTGCTCGTGATAGAGCGTGTCGATCACCAACTCCACGGCCGCCCCAACCCGCACCGCCTCCGGCGGATCGACCATCTGCCCCACCAAGCGCAGGCCGTTCTCGAGGTCGACGACCCCGATGGCATAAGGCTTAAACGGCTTGTCGTATTTGTGCGGCAGCGGCGGCGGAAAATCTGCGACCGAATAGCTCCAGAGCTTGCCGCGGCCGCCGAACTCGCACGGCTCCATCTTCGACCCGCTACAGGCCGGGTTATGGCAGCTCGTCGCCTTGGGGAAGTACGGGGTGCCGCACGTGACACACCTCGACCCCAGGACCTTGACGCCACCGTCACTGGAGAACAATCCCGGAACGCACGGCTCGGAGGACTGGGCCATTGTCGTTGCTCCCTCAGCCACCACGGGCTGCCTTGATCAGCTCCGGCATCACTTCGAGGGCGTCCCCGACGATCCCGTAGCGGGCGTACTTGAAGATTGCGGCGTCAGGATCCTTGTTGATCGCGACGATCGTCTTCGCGGCCGAGCAGCCGGCCATGTGCTGGCTGGCGCCCGAGATACCAACGGCAACATACAGGCGGGGCCGCGTGATCTTGCCGGTGAGACCCACCTGCCGCGAGGAGTCGATCCAGCCGTCGTCGACGATCGCGCGCGAGGCGCCCCACATGCCGCCGAGCGCCGCCGAGAGATCCTTGATGAGGGCGAGGTTGTCGGCCTTCAGTAGGCCACGACCGCCGCTCACGATGACCTCGGCATCCTCGAGGCGCGGGCCCTCCGCCTGCGGCGCCGCCGTGACCTTGAAGCGTTCCTCGACGGCACCGAGGTCGACGTCGACCTGGTTGCACGTCGGCTGGCTGGCGGCGGCCGCCGGCTCGGCCGCGAGCGTCGTGGTCACGACGGTCACGACATTGGTCGCCGACGACAGCCGGTAGAGGACGTGAGTGTCCCCACCGTAGGCCGTCGCCGTGACGTGCAACGCGCCGCCCTCGTGCGAGAGCGCGAACGCATTGGTGACCACAGCCGCACCCAGGCGGCCCGCGAGACGTGGCGCGACAAGGCGCGCGGCCGCGGTCTGGTTGATGAGAACGACGGCCGGGTGCGTCTTGGCGCAATACTGCGCGAGCGCCTCGACCAGCGCGTCCGGACCGGCAGCGCCGAGCTTCGGACTCGCGATGACGTCGACCGCCGCAACGCCGTACCGCGACGCCAGCGCAAGCGCTGCCTCCCGATCCGTCCCAGCGACCGCCCAGCGCAGCGGCAGCCCCGCTGCGGTGCCGTAGGCGCGGGCCGCCGTGAGGACCTCCTCGGTGCCGCGTTCAATCGCGCTTCCCCAGCTGCAGACAACGACGCTCATGAATGCCTCACTACGCGCGCCCAAACAGGCGCTTGAAGAAACTCTTGAGACGCTCCCACAGCGCCTTCAGGACCACCGCGACCATGTTGATCGACTCCTGCCGGACAGGTGGCGCCGGCGGGGGAGTCGTCACTGGCGCAGCGGCGGCGGTGCCCGTCGCAGTACCAGCCGGCGTCGCTGGGGCGGCCGCAACGGCGGCAGCGGCCGCCGCTGGCTCGAGCATCGCGCGGACGTTGTTGACGTACATCTTGATGATCTGGGCGGAGACGCCCTCGATCATCCCGCGGCCGACCTGCGCGATCTTGCCGGTCAGGTCGATGCTGGAACTGGTCTCGACGTTCGTCACCACACCGCCCTCGACGGCGGTGAGCTGGCTCGTGATGGTGCCGCGGACGGTGCCGCCGCCGCGCTCCTTGCCCTCGGCCAGCATCTTCACGACACCGGCCGCACGGTCGGCCTCGACGTAGGTGATCGTCCCCTGGTACTGGGCGGTGACCGCACCGACCTTGACCTTCACGGCACCGACGAAGCTCTTCTCATTGACCACCTGCGTGAGTGACGCGCCAGGCATGCACGCAACCACGTTCTCCGGGTTCAGCATGAAGTCCCAGACCGCATCGACCGGTGCGTGCACGTGGAAGGACTGCTTCAGTTCTATCGCCATGTCGTGTACCGAGTCAGGTGCTTGGGTTCAGGAGCGCGACCACGCGAGGTGAGCACCTCAGATGACGCCATCGGCGCGCAGGCGATCGATGAGCTGGCGCGACGCCTCGGCCGCCGAGCCCTGCAGGATCTGGCAGTTACCACTCACCACGGGTAGCTGCTGCTTCACGAGTTGGACCGACGGCGCCAAGTCGGCGGCCGACAGCCCGAGCCCGACGAGATTGACCGCGACGGGCGCCATCTTGCGCGCGGCCATCTTGGCCTTCGCGGTCGGGAACCGCGGCACGCCCACCTCGTTGCTGACCGTGACGAGCGCGGGCAGCGCGCCCTGCACGACCTCATCACCGTCCGTGGTCACGCGCGTCACGCTCACCGACTGACCGGAGACCTCGACCGCACGGGCGAAGAGCACCGCCGGCAGGCCGAGTTTCTCAGCGAGCAGCGCAGGCACCACGCCCTGGTCGTCGTCGGAGGCCTGCCGGCCGCAGAGCACCAGGTCCGCGCCGCCACTGCTCTTCACGTAAGCAGCGAGCACCTTGGCCACGGCCTCGCTGTCGAGCTCCAGGCCGGCCGGGTCGATCGCGACGACCTCATCAGCGCCGAGCGCCGCGCATTGCCGCAGCACCGCCTGCGGGTCCGGGCCGATCGACACCGCCACGATCCTGCAGCTGACGCCCGCATCGCGAATGCGCAGCGCGATCTCCATGCCCTGCTCGTCGTAAGCGTTGATCAGCCGCGGCACGGCCGACACGTCGAGCGTGCGGCCATCTGCACCGATCTTTAGCTTGCCCGCCAGCGCCAGGTTGTTCACGGCGCTCGGGTCGAGCACTTCTTTAATACAGACTACGATGCGCATGGCCCCTGCCTGTCGTTTGAGCCGGCCCAACCGGCCCTATTCTTCGCCTTCAAAAACGAGACTTTCCGCGGCGCACCACACGCCATCGTGCGCGTAGCCCGAGGGCTTTCGCGTCAGGTCGGTCATGAGGTACCAGCGCCAAGGGTAATCCCCGAAGTCGCGGTAATGCCCGGTCAGGACACCGGCAAACTCCTGCCGACCCGCGAAGTGCGTGCCCTCGATCCCCTTGCCGCCGTCGCACTCAGCACGCCGGCCGCGCATGGCTTCATCGAAGCCCTCGCGATAGCCGGCCTCCGACGCCGTCTCCTCAGGCCGATGCGAATCGGTCGAAGACATCGAGTGCCCCGTCAACCAGGTCGGACAGGATCTGGCGCGCCGGCTTCATCTCCGTCACGTAATGGATGCCCTGTCCCGCGGCCTCTGTCATCAGGTCCTTGCGCTGGTAGTCGAGCGAGCCCTGGATGTAGTTCGCCGACAACAGCATCTGCAGCGGCGGCTTGAGCGGTTCGGGTGCGCCGGGCGAGAGCCACTCGTTGTGCCAAGGGCAGCGCGTCGTGCGCATCGTGTAGCCGGAGATGCAGTCGGAGTAGACCGTGTCGTCCGTCTCCGCCTCGATCAGCCGCTCCTTGAGCGGGAGGTTGAGGTCGGACTCGCGTGAGGCGAGCCACAGCGATCCGGTCCATACGCCATCGGCACCCAAGGCGAGCGCGGCGGCCAAGTGCCGGCCCGTGGTCACGCCACCGGCGGCGATCACCGGTACGCCCGAACCGCGCGCGGCGTCGACGACCTGTGGCACGATGGAGAAGGTGCCGATGTTGCCGGTGTGGCCGGCGGCGTCGTAGCCCTGCGCGATGATCACGTCGGTGCCCGCGGCGATCTGCTTCTTCGCCTGGCGCGGTTTGCCGACGAGGCCCCAGACCTGGATGCCGAGCTGGTGCGCGCGCTTCAGCAGGAACGCCGGCGAGCCAAGGCCCGAGGCGAACACCGGCACGCGCTCATCGAAGACCACCTCGACCTGCGCCAGCGCGCGCTTTTGGTCGAGCCCACCCCAGATGTGCAGGTTCGGCGCCTCCTTCGGATCCGGGACGTTGTACTTGTGCTTGATCATCTGTTCGAAGTCACGGTGCGTCTGCGGGATCTCCGCGAGCAGCTGCTCGACGGTCCGCTCCTCCGGCACCGACGACGGCAGCACCAGGTCGATGCCGAACGGCTTGCCATTGACCCGATCACGGATCCACTTGATGTCCGCTGCGATATGGTCGGGCGCGTGCATCGCCTCGCCAAGCACCGCGAAACCGCCGGCGTTGATCACCGCGACCGCGACGTCCTTGCAATGCGTGAAGGCGACGATCGGGTATTCAATGCCGAGCTTGTCGCACAGGGGCGTATGTAATGGTCCGCTCATGGACAACTTCCCGCTGAATCTGGTCTTGCGCTGGTCCGGGTGGCGCCCGTTGCACCACTCGGGACGGAGTCTGCGATCGACGGACGGAATCATTCCGCTGACCGCGCTTGTGAGGCGAAATCTAGCGGTCGGCAGGCGTGCTCGATACCTCCAATCGGACGATGCCCCTTCCCCCGCGCATGCTGAAATACGCCCACCGCTGCTAGGGATTGCTCCGGTTGACCGGGGAGCGGTCGGGTGTGAGTATCCACCAGGCGCCGAGCGGGCCGCGAGCCTGCGAAAAACGAGGCGCAGGTCCTATCCAGGTAACAGACCGGGGCACGAAGTTGAAAGCCGCTCCCTTTGACTACCATGCGCCGCAGACGGTCGAGGCGGCCGTCGCGCTTCTCCAGCAGTTCGAGAGCGAGGGTGTCGATGCGAAGGTACTGGCCGGCGGCCAGAGCCTCATGCCCATGCTCAACATGCGGGTGGCGCGTCCGCAGGTGCTGATTGACCTCGGCAAGATCACGGCTCTCGACTACATCCGCGCCGAGGGCGACACCATCGCCATTGGCTCGATGGCGACCAAGAGTGCCGCCGAGGACTCCGCGCTCATCAAGGAACGGCAGCCGCTGTTCCAGGCCGCGACCAAACTGGTCGGCCACCGGCAGATCCGCAACCGCGGCACGGTGGGCGGTTCCTTTGCCCACGCCGACCCCTCGGCCGAGTACCCCGCCGTCGCGCTGGTCCAGGACATCCAGATGAAGGCGCAGGGGCCGAACGGCGAGCGCCTGATACCGCCGACGGAATTCTTCGTCACCTATATGACGACCTGCCTCGATGCCGCAGAGGTGCTGACGGAGGTGCGGATCCCGGCACTGCCCGCCGGCACGGGCTGGTCGATCCAGGAGTTCACGAAGCGCGACGGCGACCTCGCGATCGCCGGGGTCGTGGTCACCCTGCGCAAGGTCAAGGGCGTGTGTGAGGACGTGCGCATCGCCGCCTTCGGCGTGAACGCGACCGCGGTCCGCCTACCTGCAGCGGAAGCGGCACTGCAGGGGCAGGCGCCGACCAAGGAGAACTTCGCCCGTGCGGCGGCGCTCGCCAGCGGGGCCGTCGAGGAACCCATCGGCGATGTGCACGCGACGCCGGATTACCGCCGCCAGCTGGTGAAAGTATTCACCGGGCGCTGCCTCGCCGAGGCGGCCGCCCGCGCGAGCTGACCGGCGCGGGACCACCCGCCGGGTCAACGAGGACAGAGCAAGAAACGATGACGACCAAGCAGCGCACGACGGTCACGGTCAACGGCCGTGTCTACCAGCGGGAGGTCGAGCCGCGGCTCACGCTCGCCGACTTCCTTCGCCACGAACTGCACCTCGGGGGCACCCACCTCGGCTGCGAGCACGGCGTCTGCGGCATCTGCACCGTGCTCATCAACGGCCGCTCGGCACGTTCCTGCCTGACCCTCGCCGTGCAGGCGGATGGCGCCCAGGTGACGACCATCGAGGGGCTGAGGAACCGCGAGACGGGCGAGCTGCACCCGATCCAGCAGGCGTTCGTCGACGAGCACGGCCTGCAGTGCGGGTTCTGCACACCCGCCTTCATCATGACGACCCTCGAGCTGCTGCGGGACAACCCCAACCCGAGCGACGAGGAAATGAAGGAAGCCCTCGGTGGCAACCTCTGCCGCTGCACCGGGTACGAGAACATCCTTAAGTCCGTGCGGCTCGCGGCCCAGCGGCTGCGCGCATCTAGCGCGGCCTGAGCTTAGGCGCACCCACGGAGCAGAGGCGCGATCCCACCATGGCCACAGAACTACCCCGCCTTCCCGAACAGCTGCCGACGAGCTCGGTCCGCTACGTAGGCAAGGAGGTCAAGCGCGTCGAGGACCCGGCGCTCGTGTCGGGCACCGCGGAGTTCATCGACAACCTGACCCTCCCCAACATGCTTCATTGCGCGATCCTGCGCAGCCCGCACCCGCATGCCCGAATCCTCAAGGTGGATGCAAGCGCGGCGGAGGCGCTCGAAGGGGTGGTGGCCGTCATCACGCCCGAGGACGTCAAACGCTGGGCGAACGCGCACGTCACCAGCCCCCCGGGCTGGGGCACGCACTGCATCGCCATCGACAAGGTGCTCTATGTCGGCGAACCGGTCGCGGCCGTCGCCGCCACGAGCCGCGCCCTGGCAGAGGATGCCTGCGAGCTAATCGATATCGAGTACGAGATCTTGCCGTCGGTGGGAACCGCCAACGCGGCGCTCGCGCCCGATGCCCCCGTGCTGTGGGAAGAACACGGCACGAACCTCATCCAGCAGCGCACCTACAACTGGGGCGAGGTGGATCGCGTGTTCGCGGAGGCGGACCACATCGTCACGGGCTCCTTCCGTTGGAACCGATGCGGGGCCAACCCGACCGAGACGTTCGGGTGTGTGTGCCAGTGGGACCTGACCGACAACAGCCTTCTCTGCCACGGCGGCTACCAGGTGCCGGGCTTCTGGGGCCTCGCCCGGTCGTTCTCGCTCAACCTGCCCGCCAACAAGGTCAAGGTCGTCAGCCACCCGCAGGGCGGAGCCTTTGGCGGCAAGGGCGGCGCCCGCGGCACGGACATCGCCGCGCTCCTCTCCCGCAAGGCGGGCGGGCTTCCGGTCAAGTACATCGAGGACCGGATGGAGTACCTCCTGGCCGGCTCCAGCCAGTCCTGGGACCGTCACTACGAGGCCTCGCTCGCCCTCAAGGCCGATGGCACCATCACCGGCCTCAAGGTGAAGCTCCTGGATGACCAGGGCGCCACCACGGAAACCTACGGCACGATCTCGGTCGCGAAGCCGCTCGCAGCCTTCACCGGCAACTACCGCATCGAGGCCGCGCAGTACGACACGACGCTGGTCGTGACCAACCGCGCGCCGGCCGCGCCCTACCGCGGCTACGGCCCCCCGCCCCACTTCTACGTGCTCGAGAACCTCGTGGACATGGCGGCGCGCAAGCTCGCCATGGATCCGGCGGAGCTACGCCGCATCAACTACATCCGGCCCGATCAGTTCCCCTACACGATCCCGAGCGGCAACGAGTACGACAGCGGCAACTACGAGGCCATTCTCGACAAGGTGCTGAAGCTCGCCGACTATCAGGCCCTGCGCAAGGAACAGGCCGCGGCACGGGCCGAGGGACGGCTCGTCGGGATCAGTGTCGTAAATACTGTGGAACCCGGCGTGTTCGACTGGAACGCCTACGCCACCGTCGGCGTCCAGGGGGTCGGCGTGCCCGAGGGCGCACGCGTGTCGGTCGACATCCTCGGCAACGTCACGATTGTGGTCGGGTTCAACCTGCAGGGGCAGGGACAATTCACCGTCGCCGCCCAGGTCGTCGCCGATTACTTCGGCCTCGATATGAACGCGGTCAAGGTCACAATGGCTCCGACCGACTCCGCACCGCCACACTTCGGGCAGGGCGGCAGCCGGCTCGGTGTCGCGATCACCGGTGCCGTACTCGGCGCCTGCCAGAAGCTCGAGGCGGACTTCAAGCGGGTGGTCGCGCACCTGATGGGCGGCTTGCCGGTTGAGGCGATCGAACTCATGGACGGAAAGTTCCGGATCAAGGCGAACCCAGCCATCGGGATGACCTTCGCCGAGGTCGCGGGCACCATGCTCGGCCGCAGCGACCTGCTCCCGCCCGGCATGGAACCGAACCCAACGGCCACTTCAGTCTGGACGGCCCCCGGCCGCAACATGCCGGATGACCAGGGACGCTGCAAGAGCTACCTGACGGCGGCGAGTGCCACTCACGTGGTGATGGTCGAGGTCGACCGCGAAACGGGCCGCACCCAGATCCTCAAGTACTTCATCGTGGATGACTGCGGCACGCGCCTCAACCCCGCCACCGTGGAGGGGCAACTCCAGGGCGCGCTCGCTCAGGGCGTCGGCGCCGCGCTCCTCGAGGAGTACGTCTACGACGATCAGGCCAACCCGCTGGTGACGACGTTCGCCGACTACCTGATCCCGTCGATTCACGAGGTGCCGATCGCGACGAAGGACTTCATCGTCACGCCCTCGCCCGTCACACCGCTCGGCGCTAAGGGCTGCGGCGAAGGCGCGATGCACACGACACCTGCAGCGGTCTCCTGCGCGATCAACGACGCACTCGCCCCGCTCGGGGTGCAGATCACCGAGACGCCGGCCACGCCGCTGCGCGTCTGGAAGCTGCTTAAGCAAGCCGGCGCCGCCGGCTGATCGACGACAACGAACACGGGCTGGTCCGGTCGGGCGGGCCCCGCTCACCCAGGGGAGGAGCCGACGATGGGACTACGCGTTGAAGCCAACCTGCTCGCCATCGACACCGAGCAATACGCCGGGCAGGGCCAGCCGCAGGTAACGCCCGCCCAGATCGCCGACACCGCGCGGCGCCTGGAGTCCCTCGGCTTCGACGGCGTCGCGGCGCCCGAGACAGGGCACGACCCGTTCCTGCCGCTCGCGATCGCTGCCTCCTGCACCGAACGCGTCCGGCTCGGTACCAACGTTGCCGTCGCCTTCCCGCGTAGCCCGATGGTGACCGCGCAGTGCGCCTGGGACCTGCAGCAGTTCTCCAAAGGACGGTTCAACCTCGGCCTCGGCAGCCAGGTGAAGGCGCACAACGAGCGCCGCTACAGCACGCCATGGCCGAGCGGGCCCGGGCCGCGGATGCGCGAGTACCTGCAGTGCCTGAAGGCGATCTTCGCCAGCTTCCAGAACCCGAAGAAGCCGACGTTCTTCGAGGGCGAGCACTACAAGTTCACGCTGCTGCCGCAGTTCTTCAACCCGGGCCCGATCGAGCATCCGCACGTGCCGCTGTACGCGGCCGCCGTCAATGCCTACATGGCCAAGATGGCGGGAGAACTGTGCGACGGGCTCAGGTTGCACCCGATCGCAACGTTCCGCTTCACCCGCGAGGTACTCCTGCCGGCCGTGGCGGACGGCGCCCGCGCGGCGGGCCGGGATGCGGTGAGCTTCGACATGGTGGGTGCACCGTTCTTCGCGGTGGGGCGCACCTCGGCGGACGTCGAGAAGGCGCGCGACACGGTCCGGACCCAGATCTCGTTCTACGCCTCCACACCCGCCTATCAGGCGGTGCTGACGCACCACGGCTGGGATGAGGTCGGCAAGAAGCTCCACACGCTGTCGGTGAAGCAGCAATGGGCGGAGATGCCGAAGCTCATCACCGACGAGATGCTCGATGAGTGGGTCATCAGCGCAACGTATGACGAACTCGCCGCGACTCTCCACTCGCGGCTCGCCGGGATCTTTCAGACGTTCATGCTGGTGCTGCCACCAGAAGCGCAGCGCGACAACGACCTGCTTCGGGAACTGGTCGCGCGCCTGCAGCGCGACTGAGCGCGCGGCGCGGGCGGCTCCAAGCTCACTTCCGTCTGGAACGTCGCGCCCGACCGGTACGACTGCGCGCCAGGTCAGGGCCGTCCTCGAACAGCGCGGTGAGGACGTTCGATCGGCGCATCTGCAGGTAAGTTCTCGGGTCCAGGACCGTTCGCCACATCGCGTACACCTGCTCGCTGTCGCTGATGCCGGTCTTGCACCACGTGGCGAAGTGCTCGCAGTTGTTGAGCATCACGTCGAAATCCAGCCGGCCGAGCTGACTCTCCGCCCGTTCGACGACGGCATCCGGGACGAACGCCTCGCTCTCCCCAGCCGTGCCCTCCAGGCGCATGAGTTCCCGCTGCCACTGTATGCGTATCCGCCGGGGCAGGTTCTCGAGCTGCTCCAGCCGCTCGAAGAACTCGCGATAGTCGCGTACCTCGACCGCGGCGCCGCGGGAGAACTCCTGCATCGTCGTGCGCTGCACGCTGCGCGGCGTCGCCCACGTCTGCCCGGTGAAATGGATGACGGTGCCGTCCCCGCAGTCGATACCGTGGTGGACGAACAGACCCCCGAGACGGGGCACCATGATGTGGTCAGCGCGGGCCATGCTCGCCCGCAGCGTATCCGCTGCCGGTCCACCCCGCCAGATCGACAGGCGTGCGGAGGGCCCTCGGCCTGAGCGACCGGCAAGAGGACACCGAGGAGCGCTGGTGGCATCCCCAGCGCCACCTCACCGGGCCGCGGACGGCGTCAGCTAGCGGAACTTGGCAATGACTGCGTCGCCGAACCGCTTGATGCCATCCAACTGCTGCTGGCGATCGTGGACGCCCGGCTGGGGTACCCAAGGGACGAGCGCAGCCTCGGTGGCGCCCAGTGCCTCGAGGCGCTGGAAGTCCGCGACCTTGTGGGCGAAGGAATCGATGACGTGAATCTCGAAGTCCTTGCGATCCGTCGTCCCGTACTCCTTGCGGTAGCCGTTGAGCTCGGCGATCAGCTTCGACAGCGACTCGTAGTCGCTGTTGGCCGAGATCCAGCCGTCGCCGATGCGCGCGGCGCGCTTCAGCGCCGGCGCGGCATGCCCGCCGATCAGGATCGGGACGGGCTTCGCGGGCACCGGGTTCATCTTGAGCGGCCCGAAATCGTAGTTCTCGCTGTGGAACTCGAAGTACTCGCCGGTCATGCAACCTCGGATGATGGCGATGCACTCGTCCATCAGGACGCCGCGGCGCTCAAACTTCACGCCGTTGTAGGTAAAGTCTTCCTTCCAGGGGCTCAGGCCCGCACCGAGCGCGACGCGGCCGTTGCTGACCACCGCGAGCGAGGTGAGAAGCTTCGCCAGCACCAGCGGCTGGCGTACCGGCACCTTCAAGACACTCGGATAGAACCGGATACGCGCGGTCACGGCCGCCATCGTCGCCATCGAGATGAACGGTTCGATGAACGGCGAGGAGCCGATGTACTGGCGGATGACTTCGGTGTCGTTGTATGGGTACTCGGACTCCGTCGCCTTCGGGTAGAAGAGGCTGTCCGGCATCGCCATGGAGTTGAACCCCGCCTCCTCCGCGGCCTTCGCAAGCGCCGGAAAGTCACGGAAATCGCTGAATCCGAGGAGTAGTGCGAACTTCATGGTGGGGGCCCCCTGCAATGCCGAGTCGTCTGGCTCGCGAGCCGGTCGCGAACCCGCGCCTGCCCGTCTAGGTTTCCGATCGATGCGGTGTCGGGCCGCGGCTCTTCCCCTGTTCGTCGGCGACCGGACGTCGGATTACGACGCCATCTCCGCGAACTGCTGCTTGAGGACTCGCCGCAGCACTTTGCCCATCTCATTGTATGGCAACTGGTCCACGTAGCGGATCGCCGTCGGCACCCGGGAGGAGCGCAGGCGCGCCTTCACCCAATCCCGCAGCTCCGCCTCGCTGGCCTCCGCGTTGTCCTTGAGGACGATGACCGCGCCGACGGCCTCGCCCCAGTCCCGATCGGGCACCGCGACGACGGCCACGTCGGACACCGCCGGATGCGCCAGCAGGACGTCCTCGATCTCCCCGGGCGAGATGTTCTCCCCGCCACGGACGATCACGTCGTCGGCGCGACCCTCGAGATAGACGTAGCCGAACTCGTCGACGGAGCCACGATCACGCGTCGGGAACCAGCCTTCGGAATCAAGCAGGCTGCCCTGCTCCAGGTACTCGCCGGCCACCTGCTCGCCACGCACGAAGATCTCGCCGGCCTGGCCGGGGCCGAGCACCTCGCCAGTGTCGCCGCGGACCTGGATCTCCACGGTCGGCACCGGCTTGCCGACGGAGGCGAGGCGCCGCCGCACCAGCGGGTCCTGACTCTCGAAGCCGCTGCGATGGTCGTCCGGCCCGAGCAGGCAGATCGTCGAGCTCGTCTCGGTCAGGCCATAGGCGTTCGTGAAATCCACCCCGGGCAAGTGCTTCATGGCCTGCTCGATCACCGTGAGCGGCATCTTGCCGCCCCCATAGGCGATCGCCCGCAGAGCCGGCGCACGGGCGCCTCCACCGTACTGCTCCAGGTGATCGACGATCCGCGACAGCATCGTCGGCACCAGGAAGGCGTTGGTGATCCTCTCGTCGCGACAGAGCTGCAGCCAGGTCGCCGCATCGAAGTTCGGCAACTGCACCATGCGCCGACCCGCATAGGTCGAGCTCAGCACCGCGGAGATGCCCGCGATGTGGTACGGCGGCACGGAAATCAGCATCGCGTCCTCCTCCGCTGCGGAGGCAAACTCCACGGTGCCGAGGATGTAGGACATGAGGTTCTGGTGGCGCAGCACCGCCGCCTTCGGCTTGCCGGTCGTGCCGCTGGTGAACAACTGGATGGCGGTGTCGTGCGGCTCACCCGCCGCGGCCATCGCCTCCGGCGTGAACGACAGGGCGAGGCGCTGGAACTCCTCGCGCATCATCACCTTGATGCCGGCGGGCACCTGGAGCGGCGCAATCACTGGCGCGTCGGTGATAAGCAGCCCCGGCGTGATGCGCCCGAGCAGCGCCTCCAGCTCGACCTTGGTGAGCCGATAGTTCATCGGCACGTACGGGATGCCGGCATACGCTGCCGCGAACAGCGCGATCGGCACTGCTGGGCTGTTGATGTCGAGTACGCCGACATACTTGACGTTGGCGTCCCGGATGACCTCCGCCCCGGCGCGCGCAGCGGTCAGCAGGTCGGAGTACGTCAGGTGGAGGCCGTCCGAGCTGACGGCGATGCGCTGCGGATGGCACTCGGCCGCCATCTCCAGCGCCATGACCAGGTTCATGGCCTAGTCCGAGGAAGGCAGCGCCTTGGTCTGCTTGACCGACAGCGCCTCGCCGTTGACCGCCAGCGCACCCTTGCCGGCCTTCGTGCACAACAGCTCGACGGCGTCGGCCGCGTTCACGTAGCGCTTGCCGACCAGCCCATTCTGGCCCGCGGCGGCCGCGTTGTGCAGCCCCGGCGCCTTTGCGTCGGTCATCCCGATCATCTCGACGCCACCGCAGGTGAGTTCCACCTCGGTGGTCGACGCGCGGACAACCATGACCTCCGTGTCACACACGGCGCACTTGGCACGCGTACCGGCCTTCAGCAACTTCATCGTGACTCCCGCCGCTTTACCGGGCGAAATGCCATTGGAAAAATGCGCCCGCAAGCCCACTGCGCAGCGATCGTCAGTCTCTCTTTCGGCAGCCTTTCGATCATCGTCCACCTGGACTACCTGTGTCGCTGCGATTGGGATCGTCGACCCGACCGGCCGCGCGCGGCCATTGCCTCGACGCGGATGCCTCCCAATAATCCCGCAATGGATCCTCACCCGACCCGGGATTCGCGCCGTCCGCTCGCGCACCGCGCGCTGGAACTGCCCGGTCGTGGGGTGGCCACCGATTACGCGCGGGCGCTGCTCGAGTCGCTCGGGGCGCGGGTGAGCGTCTCGGCAGGGCCCGACGACGTGGATCCGGCACCCGCGTGGGCGCGCAGCGGTCTCATGGCCCTGACCGGAGCCGCCGATGGCCTTCCGCAGATGTGCCCTGCCCCACTTGCGAGCTGCGCGGACGGCACCATCAAGGCACTGCGCTGCATCGCGCTCACGAACAACACGAACGCGCTGCCAACCGGGTCGTCCCTGCTCGGGGAACGGGCGGCCATCGCCCAGCTGCATCGCAACGGCGCCATCTCGCCGGGCGGCGGCTGTCGCCTGCTGCCGGCCGCCGACGGCTGGTTCGCCATCAGCCTGACCCGCGACGACGACTGGTCCGCCGTGCCCGCGTGGCTCGAGGACGAACGTCTCAAGTCTTGGGATGCCATCGCCACCGCGGTGGCTTCGCGCAGCGTCGGGGAGCTCGTCGAGCGCGCGCGCCTGCTCGGGCTCGCCGCCAGCGCCTCGACACCGCCGGCCACCACGCCGACGCCGTGGGTCACGGTGACAGACCACGGCCCGGTGGCGCCGGCGGAGAGAACCAACGACCCGCCTCGGGTGGTGGACCTGTCCCCATTGTGGGCCGGCCCGCTGTGCTCGCACCTGCTGCAGGCGCTCGGCGCACGCGTCATCAAGGTCGAGAGCCTCGGGCGACCCGACGGCGCCCGCAACGGTCCGCGCGAGTTCTACGATCTGCTCAACTTCGGCAAGCGCAGCGTCGCCCTCGACTTCGGCAAGGACGGCCTCGAGCGGCTGCACGAGCTGCTGGACTGGGCCGACGTGGTGATCGAGGCCGCGCGGCCGCGCGGCCTGCGGCAGCTCGGCGTGATTGCCGAGGAATGCATCGCCCGGCGGCGCGGCCTCACCTGGGTCAGCATCACCGGCTATGGCCGCGACGAGCCGCAGTGCAACTGGACCGCGTTCGGCGATGACGCCGGCGTGGCGGCTGGGCTGTCGGCGCTGATGCGGCAGGTGTCCGGGATGCCGCTCTTCTGCGGCGATGCCATCGCCGACCCACTGACCGGGATGCACGCGGCCCTGGCGGCGTGGGCGAGCCACCAGGGCGGTGGCGGCCGGTTGCTGTCGCTGCCTCTGCGCGACGTCGTCACACACTGCATCGGCTTCTCACGCCCGGAGGGCGATCCCGCCCTGCACGAGCGCTGGCAGGCATGGACCCAGGAGGTCCGTGATCGTGGCCTGGACACGACGCCACCAACCGCCAGGCCAGCGGCGGGCCGGGCGCGCTCCCTCGGCGCGGACACCGACACCTGGCTCTCGGAGTGGGGGAACCGGTGCTGATACGCAACGCGGAGACGCGTGACGGCCGAATCGAGGACCTGCGGATCGAGGGCGACTCGATCGCCGCGATGGGGTCGAACCTGCGTACCGCACCCGGCGAGATCGTGCTCGATGCGGTCGGCTGCGCGTTGTTGCCGGGCCTGCACGACCACCACGTCCACCTGATGGCGCTGGCGACCTCGCTCGACTCGCTGCCCTGCGGTCCACCGCAAGTGGCGACCGCCGAGGACCTCGAGCGGCGGCTGCGCGAGCGGGCGGCGCTCCCGGCCGACCAGGACGAGTGGATTCGCGGAATTGGCTATCACGAGTCGGTCGCCGGGGAGATCGACCGCGCGTGGCTCGACCGCGTGGTGCCCTCGAGGCCCGTGCGCATCCAGCACCGCTCGGGCCGCCTCTGGATCGTCAACTCCCCAGGCCTTGCCCGCCTGGTGCCGGGCGCGGAGCCGGCGACCGCATCGCCCCCCGGACTGGCGACGGGCCGGCTCTACGACGCCGATCAGTGGCTCCACCAGCGGCTCGGTGGGCGGCCGCCATCGCTGCATCGCGTGAGCCACTTGCTAGCGAGCCTGGGCGTCACCGGCGTGACCGACGCAACCGCACGGAATTCGCTCGAAGAATTCCGTCACTTCGTCGATGCCACGACGCGGGGCGAGCTCCTGCAGCGGGTGGTCGTGATGGGCGATGCCAGCCTCGATGGGGCCGCGGACGCCGGCCTCGTGCGTCGCGGCCCGACCAAGCTCTACCTGCGCGAGTCCGACCTGCCCTCGAGTGAGGAACTCTGCGCATCGATCGCCCGCAGCCACGCCGCGGGACGACCGGTGGCCGTGCACTGCGTGACGGAAACGGAAGTCGTCTTCGCCATCTCAGCGCTCGCCGCGACCGGCAGCCGGCCGGGCGATCGCATCGAGCACGCCTCGGTGGCGCCGCCCGACGTGGTGTCGCTGCTCGCCGGGCAGGGCCTGACGGTCGTGACCCAGCCGAACTTCGTGCGCGAACGTGGCGATGCCTATCTCACCGACGTTCCCGCCCGCGAACAACCCTGGCTCTATCGCGGACGCGGCTTCCTCGAGGCCGGTATTCCCATGGCCGCGGGGACCGATGCGCCGCTCGGCGACCCCAATCCCTGGCTCGCGATGCAGGCAGCGGTCGATCGCCGCACGATGAGCGGCCGGACCATCGGCCTGGCCGAGGCGCTTTCACCTGAGGAAGCGCTCGCACTGTTCGGCGGCGATTCGTTGGCGCCGGGCGGGCCCCTCTCGCGCATCGCGCGGGGGTCGACCGCGGATCTGTGCCTGCTGGACCGGCCGTGGTCCACGGCGCGGAGCGATCTCGCTGCGGTTCGCGTCAACGCGACCGTTCAGCGCGGCCGGTTGATCTGGCAGAGCGCCTGAGGGACCGTGGGCGCGGGTCAGTCGACGATGGCGTCGACCAGTCCCCAGGCATGCGCCTGTGAGGCGTCGATGCGCGTGGCCGAGAGCGCCATGTAGGCCATGCGCTGGCGACCAATGCGACGCGCAATGCTGACGCAGCCGCCGGCGCCGGGGATCAAACCGAGGTGGATTTCCGGCAGCTGGAAGAACGCATCGCGCGTCGCCCGGACGCGCTGGCCGAACGCCGGCAACTCGGCGCCTGCGCCGACGCAGGCCCCGTGTACCCGGAACTCAACCCGCTCAATACATTGCAGCAGCACCGCAGCTGGCAACCGCAGGCTGCGCACCGCGTGCGCCGTCGCGGTATCAGGCGCCGTACCGAACTCGTCGAGGTCGCCGCCCGAGCTGAAGCACTTGCCGTTGCCGGTCAGCCGCGCCGTTCTGATGGACGGGTCGGCAACAACGAGTTGCAGCGCCTCGCACAGCGCGTCGCGCATCTCGACCGACATCGAGTTGCGACGGCTGGGGCGATTCAGTCGAATCTCGACGTGATCACCGTCGCGCTCCACGACGACCGGCGGTCCTGGGTCGCGGGCCGTAAGGCCGCCGCGCGTCGCACGCCCATCGAGCCAGCGGCGAAACTCCGGGCCACCCTGGAGCGTCGCGTATGCCAGCGACTCGACCACGAGCGCCTGCTCGACCCGCAGATGCTCCGTCACGCGAAGTACCTGCACGAGCACCATGGCGGCGAGGGGCGAGTGGCAGATGTTCTCGAGAACGGTTCGCAGGGCCGCCGCGTCGGCCGCAACCACATCGCACGCCTGCTGCAGGCGCTCGTGTGCACCGGTGCCGGCAATCGCGATCACAGGGCACGGCTGGCTGCGCAGCCAATGCGCGACTGCGGCGCCGTCCTCCGCGTCCAAGTCAGGCACCGAGTTGTCCAGCCGCACAAGGACGTACGGTCGCTCGGCGAAGGGTGAGAAGGCGTCCGCAACAGACGAGCGAACGAGCGTGGAGAGCTCGCTCAAGCCGATCGCTTCAGGGGCCGATGCCGAATTCACTGGGTATTACGCCATCAGAACCCGATGCGACCGTCCCCGGCCATCCACGGCGCAGACGGGACGGTCGCCACTCCAGCAGGTCAGACCTTGGCCATCAGCTCGGCTGCAACCCGCTCCATCTCCGCGCGCTTCTGCGCCAGAGTCGTGTTCGGGCCAATCGTGAAAGCAAACGGAAAGATCGTGTAGCCCGTCGCCCCGGCGTCCTCCAGACGGCGAATGTCGACCGGGGTCATCGGCCTGTTGTCCCAGATCGCCACGATCGAGTTGAACGGCTTGTTGTGCGTGCCGTACTCCTTGCGCAGCTTCTCAAGGGTCTTGAGCGACTCGAGCGCCTCGGCAAGCGTCTGCCCCGGCGCGACCCAGCCGTCACCGATGCGCGCGGCGCGGCGCAGCGCCGGTTCGCTGATGCCGCCGATCAGGATCGGCACCGGCGTGGGTGGGACCGGGGTCATGATAATGCGCGGGAAGTTGAAGAACTGCCCGTGGTGCTCGACGAACTTGCCGGTCTGCACCTTGCGGATGACCTCGATGCACTCATCATAGCGCTTGCCGCGGGTGTGGAAGTCGACACCCATCATGTCGAACTCTTCCTTCATCCAGCCGGCGCCGGCGCCCAAGTGCACCCGCCCGTTGGAGAAATAGCCGAGGCTCCCCGTCGCCTTGGCCACCTCGAGCGGATGGCGCAGAGGCAGGATGTACACATTGGTGCAGAAGTTCAGCGTCTTGGTGACCGCGGCCAGCGCGCCGATCAGCGACCAGGCGTCCGGCCACAGCGTGTCCTCGCGGAACTGGGGCGGCTTATGGTCGGCCGAGTACAGGTACTTCGAGTCCTGCTTCTCCGGGTGCACGAGGTGGTCCGAGACGAGGAACCCGTGGAAGCCCACGGCCTCGGCGGCCTTCGCGACATCGTGCAGCTGGTCGCCTTCACATAGAAACGACGATTGCCAAAATTGCATCCCGACTCCTTCTCTTCCTTTCGGGGCCGCCGGGTCAGGCCCCGGACGGGGAACTTGATTCGCTTATGACTGGATTCTCAACTGACCCGCGGAACGTTCGGATCAGGCGTATCTGGCGGCAGCTTGCGCCCGGTGATGGCCAGCTTGTGGACGGTCAACTTGGGAATCTTCGGGATCCTCTCGATTTGCTCGTAGATCCGCTCGTAGCTCTGGTGGGTGATCACCCAGCGACCGTCAACCTTCTTGTAGCGATCGTGGTACAGGGCCGTGCCCTCGGTCCTGATCATGATGCGGAAGTTGCGGAAGTCGTCGTGCAGGTACCAGGTCCCGGTCGCTTCCGTCTCGCTGAGGATGTCGATCTCGGGGTGATGCCCGTTGTGACGACCGACGCACTCGGCATTAAACGAGTTGGCGATCATCTCGATAAACTCTTCTTGGTTCTTGAGCTCGAGGCGGTAGCTGCCACCGACGTAGCAGGTGGTCACCTCGGGGTGCGTGATCTTCTTGAGCTCCTCCAGGTTGGCCGTGTCGATGCAGCGGAAGTACGCGTGCTTCAGGCGCTTGATCTCCTCGATATCGCGCAACGCCTGGACCTGGCGCGCCAGCTCGTCAATCGAAACCGTCATGTTCTCCCCCCTCGTTTGTTCACAGCCGGCGCGTGCCGGACTTCTAACCTGCCGCCGACAGGCAGCGCGCGTCCTGCCGTTGACCCGCGTCGACCGCCACGCGGCCATACAGCGTCGTCCGCTGCCAGACGGGACGGCCGATTCGGGCCGCGAGCCCCGCCATCGCGGCGGCGTCGAACTCCTGACCGTTCACGCCGCCGGCGGAGCGCGTGATCGATTCGTACATGAGCGTGCCGCCCAGGTCGTTCGCGCCGGCCTGCAGGCACAGCGCCGCACCCTTCGGGCCCATCTTGACCCACGAGGTCTGCACGCTGCGGATCACCGGGTGCAGCACCAGCCGCGCGAGCGCGTGCATCAGCACCGCCTCGCGCAACGTCGGCCCGGAACGGGCGCGGCCGCGCCGCCAGAGCGGCGATTCGGCGTGCACGAAGGGCAACGGCACAAACTCGGTGAATCCGCCCGTCTGCTCCTGAAGCTGGCGGATCCGCAGCAAGTGACGGGCCCAGTGCACCGGCCGGTCCACGTGACCGAACATGATCGTGGCCGTGGTCTTGAGACCGATCGCGTGAGCCTCGCGGATCACCTCGAGCCACTGCTCCGTGTTGAGCTTGTCGGGGCAGATGACCGCACGCACCTCGTCGTCGAGGATCTCGGCGGCCGTGCCGGGCAGCGTCGCGAGGCCCGCGGCCTGCAGCTCGCGCAGATAATCGCGCAACGGCAGCCCCAGGGACTGCGCGCCGTGGCGAACCTCGAGCGGCGAGAACGCGTGCACGTGCATCTGCGGGACCGCGCGCTTGACCGCCGCCACGATGTCCAGGTAGGTCCGGCCCGTGTACTCGGGGTGGATGCCGCCCTGCAGGCACACCTCGGTGGCACCGCGCGACCAGGCTTCGACCGCGCGACCAGCCACCTCTTCCGCACTGATGTTGTAGGCCGGACCGCGCAGGCTGGCGGCGCTGCGGCCTTTGGCGAAGGCGCAGAAGCCGCAGCGGTGCTGGCAAATGTTGGTGTAGTTGATGTTGCAGTTGACGACATAGGACACCGCCTCGCCCACGGTCTCCGCCCGCAGCTGGTCTGCGGCTCTCAAGACGGCGTGAAGGTCGGGACCCTGCGCATCGAACAGCCGGACGATCTCCTCCTCCGTCAGTCCCCGCCCGCTGCCCGCCCGGCGCAACACCCGGCGGATCTCGGTCGAGGCGGCAGCGGCCGGTCGGTCGTGCTTTACCCAGGCAGCCGCCGCGGCGGGTGGCTCCTCGCCCAGGCCCGCATACCAGTTGAGATCCCGTGCGCGCCCGAAGACATCGGCCTTGCGCAGCACCGAGCCCTGCAGCGCCGGGTCGACCCAGCGGTGCAGCGCCTGCACGTAGGGCGGAGTGAGCGCCAAGCGCTCGACCAGGCGCCGATCGGCCGATTCGGTGGCGGCCGCTAGCGCCGCAATCTGTGGCCACGGCGCCTCAGGGTTTACGTGGTCCGGCGTCACCGGCGACACGCCACCCCAATCGTTGATTCCCGCGCGGATCAGCGGCTCGAGTTCCGCCGCACGCAGGTTCGGCGGCGCCTGGATCGACATCGACGGGCCGAAGATCAACCGTGCGGCGGCGATCGTCCAGAGGTGCTCCTCGAGCGGCGGCTCCGGCGCCTCGGCCATGGGCGTACCGGGCTTCGCCCGGAAGTTCTGGATGATGATCTCCTGCAGGTGCCCGTGGGCATCGTGCAGGTCGCGCAGGGCAAGCAACGACTCGATGCGTTCCTCGCGGGTCTCGCCGATGCCGATCAGCAGGCCACTGGTGAAGGCCACCTTCTGCTCGCCGGCCGCGCGGATCGTCGCCAGCCGCACGCCGGGCGCCTTGTCCGGGCAACCCCAATGCGGCCCGCCGCGCTCGCACAGTCGCTCGGAGGCCGACTCGAGCATGATCCCCATCGACACCGCGACCGGCCGCAGCCGCGCGATTTCCTCCGCCGACATGACGCCCGGGTTGAGGTGCACGAGCAGACCCGTTTCCTCGTGCACCAGTCGGGCCATCTTCTCGACGTATTCGAGGGTCGTGCTGCAGCCGAGTTTCTCCAGCGCCGCACGGGCGGCACGGTACCGGAGCTCGGGCTTGTCGCCGAGCGTGAACAGCGCTTCCTTGCAACCCGCGGCCGCCCCCGCGCGCGCGATTTCGAGCACCTGCTCCGGCGAGAGGTACGCCGGGGTCCCTTCGGCCGGGACCTGCGCGAAGGTGCAGTAACGACAGACGTCGCGGCACAGCTGCGTGATCGGGATGAACACCTTGCGCGAGTAGCTCACTGCGCGGCCGTGACCCCTGAGTGCCAGCGCCTCGGCCGCGTCGACCAGTTCCTCGGCACGCGCAGACGCGAGCTTGAGCGCCTCGCGGCGGCTCAGGCGACCCGTCTCGCAGGTGGGCAGGCGCTTCACCGGCTCAGACCACTCGGCCTGCGTGGCGGCCGGCGAAAGGAACGCGTAACGCGATCCGCCTCGCTGCGTGAGTTCGTCCAGGTCGGTTGGCTCGTCCACGTCGCTTTCCAAGCCGGGCAATTGAACCTTCTCGGTTCCCATCCCGTACCGCGCCGCCTCGGTGACGTGCCGCGAACAACTATCCTCGCCGAAGCAGAAGCGGAACGCCGTCGGCAGCCGGAGGAACAGCGCGTTGGTTCCGGTCCCACGTTGGTCGGGCGCCAGCGCAACACCCGTCCCGCGACCCACGCGGACGAACTCATCGATCTCGGCCGGAGTGACGAACGGCAGGTCCGCATGCAGGATCAGCAGTTCGGTCGAGCCATGGTCGTGCAGGCGGCTTGCAGCCGACGACAAGGCATCGTTCAGCCCGGTGCCCGGATCCGGAAGAACGAGCACCGGCGGACCCACCCGATCCGGCTCGGCCGTCACGACCGCGATGCCATCGACGGATCGGCTGCCGCGCAGCGCGGCCAGTACGTCCTGCAGCATGGTCTCGGCGAGCCGGTCGCGCTCCGCCGGTGACAACCGCCCGGCCAGACGCGCCTTGCGCTCCGACCGCGCCTTGACCGCAACCAACGCCCAACAGCTCATGCCAACGTCCTTCGGTCGCGCCCGCGCTGTCCGTGCTCAGCAAACATGTACGGCATCGGGGCAGTGTAAGGCCGCCCGGGGGTACGTTCCCGCGAGTCGCAGCGCACCGCTCCAGTGCGAGATTGTCCGTCGCGCCGCCAACATCTCAAGCCACCTCGCACTTTGATCTCCGTTCGCCGGGCTTGGCCATCGGCACCCTTCCCCGAGTCTAAGGCTATTCGGGAAGTCCTTGACCGTCCTCGTCCACGAGGACTACGCGGAGAAACGCCGCGTGGGCGGCTGTTTTGCGCCGCAATACCGTCCGGCCTCCGCGGACCCGCCGATCGGCGGTCGTCGTGAGCGCAGCTAACTGATCGAGGCGACGCTGTTCAACAGCAGGTGGACCAGCGCCGTCTGCCGCCTGATCCCTGTCTTGGCGAAGATCGAGCGCAGGTGCGCTCGTGTGGTGTTCTTGCGGATCTTGAGTTCTGCCGCCGCTTCGTCCAGCGTCAAGCCGTTCGCCAGCAGCAGGGCCAGCGTCGCTTCGGCCGCCGTCAGGCCGAACAGGTGCCGAATCAGCTCCTGCGACACGTGCGACCTTCGCTCCGGGTCGCGGATGTACGCGATGGCCGTCGGACGATGCTTGTCTTCCGACCATTCGCCCAGGGGTATGGGCCGCACCAGCACTCCGAGGCTGGCACGACCGGACCGCCGAGTCACGGACATGGCTTCGGGCACGGCGGGCGTCGCGCCCGGCGAGGACAGCGCCAGCTTCATCAGGCGCCGCAGTTCCCGCTCCTCCGCGGGGAAATCGGCATGCAGCGCGTTCTGGACGATCCGAATGCCGTCCTTCTCCGCGAGGATGGCATCCGCGATGCGGTTGGTCCGCATGACCGCACCCTTTTCGTCGAAGACAACCGTGCCGACCAGCATGCGGTCCATCGTCGTCGAGTACAGCTGGCGCTCCGTCTCGATCAGCTCGATCCGTGAATGCAGGGTCACGGCCCGCTTCAGGTGCGGCAGCAGGGCCTGGCACAGCGCCTTGTCCTGCTCCGAGAAGTCTCGCCCGCCGAGCGGGCGGGTGACGCGCAGCCGGCAGTCGGCGCCGCCTTCGGTGACGATGTCCGCGCCGAGGATGTAGCGAATGTGGTTCGGCTCGAGGAAAGCCTTGTAGAACTCGCCGCTCATCCACGCGGTATCGATCATCTCGTCAATGGTGACGACGCGATCGACGGGCAGCCCAACGAACGGGTCCAGCGAGAACACCTGGTAATGACCGTAAGCGGCGTTGTAGACCTCGGGGCCCCGATCGCCGGCCCGGATGAGGAGAGCCCGCTGGTCCGCCGAGGCCGGCCGCAGTATCAGCGTCGCCCAGTTCGCGTGCATGATCTCGCGCAACATGACGAGCGCCCCACCCCAGGGCACCGGCTCCAGGGGCCCCTGGTAGAGCGCGCCGATCAGCTCACTGAATTGCTCGAATGAGAGCGGAATTGCCTCCCGGCGCGCGGGTACCGGTCGCGGCTTGGACGCTGACTGTCGGGTCACTGCAATGTTTCGTCTCTGACTGAGTGGGTTCTGTCGCTCGGCGGCGTGCCCGCCTGGCCTTGCCGATCACCGTACCCGCCGCCGAGGCGGGCACCGACGCCATGGCGCTGGTGTGGATCGCGCGACCGAGGAAGGTTCCGCCAGGGCCGGCAAAGACCTGTGCACTCCCACCGGAAGAGCCGGGACGATGATAGGCCGACCGACGGTTGGCCTGCAATCGCTGCCCCCGGCCGGCACTCTGGCTCGGCCATCCTCGCAACGGCTGTGATCGCGACTCTCCGCCGTCGTGCCGCAGGCGCGGGGCCCGCCCCTTGGCGTATCAATCCTTCCCGGTACCGCCGCGGCCGACTTCCGCGAGGTCCAGAAAGACCGGCTTCTCGCCGCCGCCGTGCACCTCGATCTTGGCGCCGCTCACGTAGGCGGACAGTGGCGAGGCGAGGTAGAGGCAGGCGTCGGCCACGTCCCGCGGCGTCCCCATGCGCTGCAGCGGAAGCATGCTGCCGACCCGCTTCACGCCGTCTGCGCCACCGTAGTGCTGGAGCGAGTTCTCGGTGGCGACGAGGCCGACAATCAGCGCGTTGACGCGGATGCGCTGCGGGCCCCACTCCATCGCGAGCGACTCTGTGAGGTTGAGGAGCCCGGCCTTGGCCGCGCCATAGGCCGCGGTACGCGGCGAGGAACGCACTGCCGACACGCTCGAGATGTTGATGATTGAGCCGCCCCCCGGCTGGTCCTTCATGACGGCATGCGCCGCCTGGGACATGAAGAACGCGGAGGTCAGGTTCAGCTGGATCACCTTCTCGATCAGCGTCGGCGAGCAGGTCGCCGAATCGACCTCGGGGCTCCCGCCAGCGTTGTTCACGAGGACGTCGAGTCCGCCGTGATCACGCGCGATACCCTCGACCAGCGCGCGGCACTGGTCGGCCTGCCGGACATCACACTTGCGGAACTCCGCCTTGCGCGTGCCCCGCCCCGGCAGCTCCTCCGGGTCCTTGCGGCCGCAGACGACGACGGTGGCCCCGCGCTCGAGGAATGCCTCGGCGATGCCGCGGCCGATGCCCGCCGTGCCGCCGGTGATCAGCACACGGCTGCCCGAGAAATCCAGCACTGCGTCCGCCACTTGCACCCCTCGCTTCGTGCGTAATTATCTGCTACGTTTCTTACGCAAAGTTGAATTTAAATTCGATTGTTCAGGTAATCGCAAGTTTTATAGACTCTTCAGCGACGGCCATGCAAGCCCCACTCCCCAAGACAGGCCCGGCCGCGCTGGCGGAGGCCGCCCGCAAGTACGGCGCCGCGGTGGCGCTCGAGGACGCCGGACTGCGCTGGACCTACCTCGAGTTCGAGGGCCAGGTCCGGCGCGCCGCCGCGGCCTTCATCGCCGCAGGACTGCGGCACGGCGACCGTGTCGCGCTCTGGGCCCCGAACATCGCCCGCTGGATCGTCGCCGCCCTGGGGGCCCAGTCGGCCGGCGGAATCATCGTGCCGCTCAACACGCGCCTGAAGGGACGCGAGGCCGCCTACATCCTGAACCGCAGCAGCGCGCGGATCCTCGTGCACGTGGGCGAGCTGCTCGGCACCCGCTTCGCCGACCTCCTCGACGGCGAGTCCCTCCCCGCTCTCGAGCGACGCATCGTGATCGACGGCCCGGACTGGGAGAGGTTCCTCGCCGCCGGTGCGTCGGTCCCGGACGCGGAGGTCACCACCCGACTCAAGCAGCTGCGGGGCCAAGACGTCGCCGACATCCTGTTCACATCGGGCACGACCGGCCAGCCAAAAGGCGTCATGTGCTCGCACGAGCAGAATATCCGCGTCTTTGACGCGTGGTCCACCGTCGTCGGGCTCGAGCACGGCGATCGCTACCTGATCGTCAACCCGTTCTTCCACAGCTTCGGTTACAAGGCCGGCTGGCTCGCCTGCCTGCTGCGCGGCGCAACGATCCTGCCGCTGGCCGTCTTCGACGCCGACGTCGTGATGCGACGCATCGTCGAGGACCGTGTCTCCGTGCTGCCCGGGCCGCCGACATTATTCCAGTCGCTGCTCACGAACCGGGAACGCAATCCGGTGGACGTTTCCTCGCTGCGGCTCGCGGTGACCGGAGCGGCGAGCGTGCCGGTGACACTGATTGAGCGCATGCGCTCGGAGCTCGGGTTCCGCACGGTGATTACGGGCTACGGCCTGACGGAGTCGACCGGGTGCGTCAGCATGTGCCGGCCGGGCGACAGCCCGGAGCGCATCGCGCGGACCTGCGGTGCGCCGATTCCCGGGGTGGAGGTCCGCGTCGTCGACGAGGCAGGCCACGAGGTGCCACGCGGGACGGAGGGCGAGCTGCTGGTGGGTGGCTACAACGTGATGCTCGGCTATTTCGACGACGAGGCGGCGACGCGCGCGGCCGTCGACGCCGACGGCTGGCTGCACACGGGCGACATCGGCATCATGGACGAGGCCGGCTACCTGCGCATCACCGACCGCAAGAAGGACATGTTCATCGTCGGTGGCTTCAACTGCTATCCGGCGGAGATCGAGAACCTGCTGAGCGCGCACCCCGTCATCGCCCAGGTCGCCGTCGTCGGCGTGCCCGACGAGCGCATGGGCGAGGTCGGGCACGCCTACGTCGTGCTGCGGCCGGGCGTTACCATCGACGAGCCCTCGCTCATCGCCTGGTGCCGCGACAACATGGCCAACTACAAGGTCCCGCGGCGGATCCACTTCATGAAGGAGTTGCCGACCAACGCATCGGGCAAAGTCCAGCGCTTCGTGCTGCGAGCCGACAAGAAGTGACCGCACCGGCGGGCTCGGGCGAGCGGCACGCGCGAGGACAGGCCTGACGGACGCGACGGGATGGTGACACCCTCTTTCCCCGCCTATACCAAGAATCCCGACTTCGGGAGCGGCACCTTCCGCCGGCGCATACGCCTGATCGCCGAGCCCGGGCAGGTGCGCGCGGCGCTCGAGGATACGAACCACGCCATGCGCGTCGTTGTACGACACGACAGGGAGCGCGTCACGGACACCCAGTCGCGCATGACGCGGATCCCGCTGTCGACGTGCCCGGGTGCCGACCTGCCGCTGCGCGCGTTCATCGGGACGCCACTGGTGCGCTATCCCGTCCGTGCGAACGCGCACGTCAATCCGCGCGCCAACTGCACCCACCTGCACCACCTGACGATGCTGGCCATCGCACACGCCAGGCGCAGCGGGACCCGGCAGTACGACATCGAGGTTCCCGACGAGCATCCGGACCCGGTCTGGTCCACGCTCCGCCGCGACGGCATCGAGGTACACCGCTGGCAAACCTTCGGCGGACGGGTCGTCGGGCCCGAGGGCTTCGCCGGCCTGCCCCTCCTCCAGGGGTTCGCCCGCTGGGCGGCAGAGCGCTTCGAGGGCGAGGCCCTCGAGGCGGCGTTCGTGCTGCAGAACGGCTACTTCGTGAGCTTCTCCCGACGTTACGACACGGCGTCATGGATGGGGCAGTCGGCGACAAGCCACAGGCACATGATCGGCAAGTGCTACAGCTACCAGGCCGACGTCGCGCCGACAGGGGTCTACTACGGCGACAACACCCGCGACACGACCTCGCCCGATACGCCGCTTTTGGCCGACTTCGACTAGTGCCCGGTCGGCGTCCAACCGACTGAGGTAGACGTCGGTCGCTCACTACACGACGATTGGAGTCACGCGATGGAAAAGCTCATCTACGCATTCTGGCGCGGCAGCGAGCCCGCGGAACCGCTCCGCAACCGGTTCATCGGCGAAGCAGCGCCACGCATCAAGGATGCAGGCGCCGAGCGCCTGCAGATCAACGTCGCAGACTTCGCCGACATGACCGGCATGCTCTCGAACTTCTCGATCGCGAGCATGGACCCACGGCCAGACGGTATCGTCTCGTTCTGGCTGACCAGCGCATTGCGGCGCCAGCCAGTCGAGCGGATTGTCCGCGAGGCGTTCCCGCGCATCGCCGGCTACGTGGTTGCCGAATCGACGATCCTGCCCAACATCAAACATCCGAGCCGCGCGGGTGAACGCACGGCAGGCTTTAGCCAGGTCACCTTCCTGCAGGTCCCGCCGCGCCTGAGCCCAGCGGAGTGGCGCGGGCTCTGGTTCGAGCAGCACACGCAGGTCGCCATCGACACGCAGGCCAATTTCCGTTACGTGCAGAACGTAGTCGTGATGCCGCTCTCATCCGACGGCCCACCGTTCAGCGGCATCGTCGAGGAATGCTTCCCGATCGAGGCCATGCGGGACCCGCAGGTATTCTTCGACGCGGTCGGCGATCCGAAAGAATATCAGCGACGGGTGGGGCTCATGGTGCAGAGCTCGGGCAAGTTCATCGACTTTGACAGGCTCGATGTCATCGCCACGAGTGAGTACATGCTGCACTCGGCCGCCGAGCCAAAGCTCTGATTTGACACCCCCCTGCTGGCCAGACGCCGTGTCCCCGAGCGGAGCGGTGGTGAGGGCCCTTCAGCCGGTGCCGTGTAGCCGCGCGTTGCTGCAGCGGATGACTCCTCCGTTTGTGGGATGTGCGCTTGCCTTGCCGCCCGATCTAATGTTCTCGTACTTTGAAGACCGACCACCGACGCCCACGCGGGAGCTTCTACCGTGACGAACCCGACGAACTTTTCCCCCAGCTGTCCCGTCCCTCTGGACAAGGTCCAGAAGTGGGATATCGAGACGGATGTGGCCGTGGTCGGCTTCGGCGCGGCGGGGGCCTCCTCGGCGCTTGAGGCGGCACGCGGGGGGGCGCGCGTGATGCTGTTCGAAGTCGCCGCGGGCAACGGCGGCGCCTCGGCGCTGTCGGGCGGCGAGATCTACATGGGCGGCAGCGGTGGCACGCCCATCCAGCGGGCCTTCGGGTTCGAGGACTCGACCGAGGACATGTACCAGTACCTGCTCATGAGCACCGGACCCAACGCCGATGCCGCGAAGGTGCGCCTGTATGCGGACAACAGCCTCGAGCATTTTCACTGGCTGACGGCCCAAGGCGTCCAGTACAAGACTTCCTATATCGCCGAGCGCTGCATCGAGCCATTGACGGATGACTGCCTGATCTGGTCCGGCAGCGAGGAGGCTTGGCCGTTCGTGGAACGAGCGAAACCCGCGCCACGCGGACACTGCCCGAAGTTCGTTGGAATGGGCGGCGGCCGCCACGTCATGGACGCCCTGGCCAGCCGGGTCGTCGAGGCGGGCGTCGATGTCCGTTACAACGCGCGGGCGCTGGCGCTGGTCGCGGACCACAACCGCGAGGTGCACGGCCTAATCGCCCGCATCGACGGCGAGATTCGCTTTGTACGCGCCCGCCGCGGTGTCGTGCTCTGTGCCGGGGGCTTCATCATGAACCGCGAGATGCTCAAGCGTCATGCCCCGAACTTCCTCCGGCCCCTCTACCCGATCGGCACGGTGGATGACGGCTCCGGCATCCGGCTCGGCATGAGCGTCGGCGGGAGCACGATCAACATGTCGGAGTGCTTCGTCACGACCCCCTGGTATCCGCCCGGCTCGCTGGTCAAGGGCATCTTCGTCAACGGCCGCGGCCAGCGATTTATCAACGAGGACGGCTATCACGGCCGTGTGTCCAACTACGCCCTGCAGCAAGGGGGTGATCGCATCTGGCTGCTGCAGGATCAGGCGACCTACAGCGCCAGTCCCATGCAGACGGGGGCACGGATCGAGATCGGCGCTGCGGGCGATACCTGGGAGGAGGTGGAACGCGAGCTCAAGCTGCCGGACGGTTCGCTCGTCAACACAGTTTCCGTCTACAACCACCATGCCGCCCAGGGCACAGATCCCCTCTTCCACAAGGCCGCGAAGTGGCTGAAGCCGCTCAACGAGCCACCGTTCGTGGCCCTCGATTGCCGGATCGATTACTGCTACTACGCGACCTTCACGCTTGGCGGGCTCGATACGCTGCCGACGGGCGAGGTGAAGGACGAGGACGGCGCGATCATTCCTGGCCTGTTCGCGGCCGGTCGCACCGCCTGCGGACTGCCCCGTTACGGTGCCGGCTACAGCTCCGGGACGTCGCTCGGTGATGCCACGTTCTTCGGGCGCCAGGCCGGCAAGCGTCTCGCCAGCACCCTGAAGTAACGGATCGCCACAGAGAATCCACCGAACGGTCGGCCGGCTCGCACGGCCGGCTCGGTCTCGTGCGCCGTCAGGCGGTCAAGGCATCGCTTCCCCGCCATTCGCGTCCAACGTGGCACCGGTGATGGCCGAGGCGTAGTCCGAGACGAGGAACAGTGCTGCGCGAGCACACTCGTCGTCAGTCACGAGCCGTCGAAGTGGCACATTCGCGGCAATCGCGTCGTAGACCTGCTGCTCGGGCACACCCTGCTGCTTCGCCGCCTGCCGTATGTAGTACTTCACTGGCGCCCCGTACATCCAGCCCATGCGCACGACGTTGACGCGGATGTTGCTCGGGCCGAGTTCCGTGGCGAGGTACTTCGTGACGACGTTCAGCGCGCCCTTGGAGGCGGCGTAACCGGCCTCGCCCACGTGCGGCTTGAGCGTTGCCATGGTGCTGATGTTGACGATGGCTCCGCCGCCGCCCGCCTTCATGGCCGGCACGACCGCCTGCGTCAGCTGCATCGTGCCGATGAGGTTGGTGTCGTAGACGTCCTTCCAGCCCGAGAGATCCGCGGAATCCGCCGCCGCGGCGGAGCCCCAGAAGAAGGCGCTGTTCACGAGCCCGTCAATGCGTCCGAACTTCTCGTGGGCCGTCTCCGCCAGGCGCATGCACTGCGCGGCATCGCGGATATCCGTGGTCTGCTTGAGTACCCGGCAGTCCGGGTTCAACTCACGGATGCGGCGCTCCGCATCGTCCAGCTTATCGGCCGTACGGGCGCCGATTGCGAGAGCCGTGGCTCCTTCACGGGCCGCCTCGACCGCCAACTTCACGCCGAGTCCGGGGCCGATGCCCGAGACGATCAGGACCTTGTCCTTAAGCAGCATTTCACGTCCCCCCTCAACGCCTCGAACGATTGACGCCGACTCGTTCCGCGAAAAGACACTGGCCGGTCGAGCCCGCCCACGCAGGCGCGACCGACCAGTGCATTGCTCATCTCCCGACGGTCTAGATCACCAGGCCGACATCGGCGCCATGGCGGGTCGCCTCCGCCATGCGACGGGGCAGCCAGGCACCACCGGCGATGTACAACTGCTTGATGCCACCGTCCGCCTTGAGTTCGTCGTAGAGGCCCTGCTGAGGCACCGCACCGTACACCAGCACCACGCTGTCGAAGTCGTCGCGGCGATAGGTATGCCCGCCAAAAGAGGACACGAGTTCGATTCCCTTGGCGTCGACCTTCGTCAGCGTCACGTTCGGCACGGTGGTGACCCCCAAGGTCTCCATGCGGGCCAGCGTCATGCCGACCGAGTACCTGGCGATCTCCCAGCCAAGGTGGATGTTCTTGTGGAAGATGGTGACCTTCTTGCCTTTGCTGGCCAGGTAATCCGCCACGCTGGCCGTCTCGTAATAGTCTTCCTGCGAGACAATGGCCACCCGATCCCCGGTCGTGGCCTTGCCCTGCATGACCTCCCAACCCTGCACCACGTGCGGCAGGTCGAGGCCGACGACATCGTGCGGCACGCGAGGCAACGCGCCCGTGGCGATAACCACCGCGTCCGGCTTCAGCGCCTTGATCGCAGCGACATTCGCCTTGGTCTCGAGGCGTACCTCGACGCCGACGCGCTTCATCTCGTTTTCCTCGAAGTACACCTGGTCCTCGAAGGAGTCGCGACCGGGGGCCTTGGCGGCGATCAGCAACTGCCCGCCCAGGCGCTTGCCTTGCTCGAGCAGGGTCACCTTGTGGCCACGCAGGGCAGCGGTCCGCGCAGCCTCGCAGCCCGCAATGCCGCCACCGACCACGACGACGCGCTTCGCCTTCTCCGCGGGCTTGAACTGCTTCTCCCACTTCAACTCGCGGCCGATGACCGGGTTGATCGAGCACATCGGCGTGTAAGGGATGTACAGCGACTCGGAGGCCTCGTCGATGCAGCGCGTGCACGCGATGCAACGGCGGATCTCGCCGAGCCGCCCCTCCTTGGCCTTGTTGGCGAACTCGGGATCGGCAATTCCCGCGCGCACCATGCCCACGAGGTCGCAGTAGCCTTCCTTGATCAAATTCTCCGCCAGGACCGGGTCATTGATGCGCCCTGTGAACAGGACGGCGACCTTCTTGGGCAGGTCGGACAGGTCGGCCTTCGCCGCCTTGCCGACCTCGCGATACTCGGCATGCGGGTAGAAGGAATTCGGCACATAGGACGGCGCGCCCCAGCAATGGCCGGTATCGGTGTCGACAAAGTCGATCAGGCCGGTCTCGGCGATCGCGTAGAGCATCTCCCGCATTTCCATGTTGTCGTAGCCGCCCTGGCGAAACTCCAGTCCGCTGATGCGGATGCCCAAGGCAAGCGAATCGCCGATCCGCGCGCGGACGCGCTGCAGAATCTCGACGACGAAGCGGATGCGCTCGCGCGGGCTGCCGCCCCACTTGTCGGTGCGCTTGTTGGAGACCGGCGAGAGGAAGCTGTGCCCCATCGTCTCGTGGGCACAGTGAATCTCGATCCCGTCCGCCCCGACGGCCTTGGCGACCTCCGCTGCATCGGCATAGACATTGATGCAGAGCTCAATCTCTTCTTCGCCCAGCACGTGCGGCGTGTAGGACTGGGCGCCGACCATCGGCACGGGCGATGGTCCCCACGCGGAGGTGAGCTGCGTCAGCTGGACGATCGCCACAGAGCCAACCTTGTGCACCTCGTCGACGAACTTCTTCATGCCCTCGGCAAACGCCGGGTACTGATAGGCGGCGCCGTGCGGTGCGCAACCGATGGCCAGGCCGACCTCGTCCGGCGTCTCCGGCGGGAAAGGAACGTTGAGGAGCCACGTCTCACTGCCGATCCAGCCGGTGCCACCCTTGGCCTTGGCGAGGTGGTGAGCGATGAAGTTCTCGTCGATCATCCCCGGGACCATCGACGAGTTGATGGTGTTGGTCGTCTCGCAGATGCGGTTTGGTACCCGCATCGGCCCCACCTGCAGCGGAGTGAACAGGTGTTCGAAATTCACATTGCTCATTCTGCGTTCCTTTCCTGACTATTCTCGTGATGGCTCGGGTTAGGCCGGACCGGTCGGCGTGAGAACCTTGATCGCAAACGGACGCTCGGTCTGCTGTTGGAAGTAGCCCCAGGCCGGGAACACCTTGATCAAGTCGGGCCACAACGCCTTGCGCTCTTCGGGGGTGGCGTCCCGGGAAGTGGCCGTGTACTTGTCGAAGTCGAGTTGGACCGAGCAGGCCGGGTTGGCATTGAGGTTGCGAACCCATGCCGGGTGCTCGTCGTAACCGGCCAGCGATCCGACGACAATCAAGTCCTTGCCGTGGCGCATGAACACGGCGGGGGTCGTGCGCTTCTCGCCGGACTTGTGCCCGATCGTCGTCAGCAGCAGCGTCGGGAACCCGCCGCTGGCGGTCGCGCCGGAGGCCCGGCCGGCGGGCGAGGCCAGGTAGGCCTTAACGTCAGCCTGGGCATCGCTCACGATCAGGTCCACGGAGGAGGTGCGTGCCTTGAACCAGGCCCACTGCTCTTCCGTCATGAAGTCAGGCTTCGGCATCTTGTCGCGATCTTTCATGTTCAGCCCCTCAAGTGGTTCAGTTGCTGCGGCAGCTGCCTGCTCGCCGTGATTACTTGTCGTGCGAATCCCTCGGCCCGAGTTGCAAATAGGGACCGCAATCGAGGTTTCCGTCGCACGTCCGTGAAAGGAATTTCAGAGCGAAATCTTATAGTGCAATTTCCCCGAACGCCGTTTACCGCACTGCAAAATGTCGCTCTTTGAACACCGATGCGCGTTTTGCGGTTGCGGCCAAGTACCGTCAACCCTCATTTGAACTAGGGCCGCCCGGATCCGGATCGATCGGCTCAGGTTCGCGACGAGGCGCAGCCGGCGACCCGGCCGGACGCCGGGAGACCCCGGTGACGACTGCTTGCGCCCCAGCCTAGCCCTTCCCGCGGCCAAGGTAGTCCACGTGGCGACCCAAGGCTCGCGCCTGCGCATACCCCGGCGTGTGCGCGAGCAGTCCGCCGTCCACGCACAGCACCTGGGCGTTGATGAAGGCGGCGCTCTCGGAGGCGAGGAAGAGCACGGCACCGGCGATGTCCTCCGGCGTGCCCGAGCGTGGCACAAGCAGGTTGTCACGGTCGATCGCAATCTGCTCGGGCGGGAAGACCGCAGCCAGCGCCGCGTGCAGGATGAGCCCCGGCGCGATCGCGTTGCAACGGATCCCCTCCTTCCCGTGCAACGTGGCGACGTTGCGGGTCAGAGCGATGGTCGCGGCCTTTGCCGCGCTGTAGGCCATCTGGTTGAGCTGGCCGGTTAGCGCGGAACCCGAGACGATATTCACGATGGCACCGCCACCGCGCCGGCGCAACTCGGGGATCGCGTGCTTGCAGCCGAGCATCGGCCCACGCGCGTTGACGCGCATCGCGGCGTCCCAGACGGCGACCTCCATCGACACAATGTCCGCGTCCTCGCGCGAGGCCGCGGCCGCATTGTTCACGAGGATGTCGAGACCACCGAAGGTCGCCGTCGTCCGTGCCACGAGAACCTGCCAGTCGGCTTCCTCGGCGATGTCGGCCCCATGGGCGATGGCGCGGCCGCCAGCGTCGCGGATCGCGGTCGCAGTCTTCTCCGCGGCAGGCACGCGCTTGTCTGCGGCGACCACCGCCGCACCGGCGGCGGCTAGAACGCGGGCGGTGGTGCTGCCAATGGCGCCGCCGGCACCTGTGACGATGGCGACTTTGCCGTCGAGGCGCGTCACGGTGCCGGATCCTGCTGGTCGCGGCCACGCTCCATGACGCCGGCGCGGCGGGCCGCAATCATGGCGCTGCTCACCTGCTTCGCGGAGGCAATCCCGGCCGCAAGTTCGGCCTCAAGCGCAGCCGAGAACGGCATGTCGTACCCGCTGTCAATCAGCTTCTTGTAGCCCTTCAGCACATGTGGGACGCAGGTCGCCATTTGCGCGGCCAGCGCGCGGCAGGTCGGAAGCAGCGCTTCGGGCTCAACGACGCGATTGACCAGCCCCCACTCATAGGCCTGCTCCGCCGTCACCGTGTTGCCGGTGAAGCTGATCTCCTTGGCACGCGCGATGCCGATCAGCCGCGGCAGGCGCACGCTCAAGCCCCAGCCGGGCAGAATGCCAACCCGCGCATGGGTGTCGGCGAACCTGGCCTTGGTCGAGGCGACGATGAGGTCGCAGGCGAGCGCCAACTCGAAGCCGGCAGTGACGGCATGGCCGTTGACCGCCGCGATCACCGGCCCCTCAAAGGCTGCGATCGCCGCGGCCATGTCGTTTCCCTCAGCACTCCTGTCGAAGCCGGTGGTGCCCTCGCCGCCCGTCCCGAGTTCCTTGAGGTCCATGCCGGCGCAGAAGGCGCGGCCGGCGCCCGTGACGATTGCGACGCGCACCGCGGGATCCGCCTGCAACCCCCGAAAGGTCTGGGCGAGCGCAAGGCGCAGTTCGGCCGACAAGGCGTTCATTGCCTCCGGCCGGTTCAGAGTGACGGTCGCAACGCCTTCCTGCGTGTCCACCAGGATCAACTGCTGTGGCATGAGCGTTCCTATGGGTGCCGATTCAGGGAAAACGGATGCCGCGACGTTCGAAGAAACCGGGGGCACTGATCAGTGTGCCGGCGAGCTCCCGGGCCTCGGGCGCAGTCACGAGCCAAGCGACGACGTCGCCAGTGACGGACGGTTCGGACGCTTGGCGGTGGAACGCCGCGGCCGCATTCGTCCCGAACATGGCGACGGTGGCCTCAGTGACCGTGAATCCGGGTTCGACGTTGAAGGCGAGGATACCGTCCTTGGCATGCTCGACATGGATGAATTCGGCGATGCGGTGGAAGCCACTCTTCGCTGCCCCATAGACGAAGCCCCAGCCGCCCTTGTCGGGTGGGGCCGGCGGCGGATTGATTGCGGCGCGGGAACTCAGGCTGATGATGGCGCCGCCCCCCTGGGCGATCATCACCGGCAGGACGCGGCGTGCAAGATAGGCCTGGTTGACCAGATTGCCGAGGACGCTCTTCTCCAGCTGGTCGAAGCCGAAGTCCGCGAATGCGAACATCAGGCCTGGCCCCTGGTAGAGCGCGTTGTTCAGCAATACATCGACGCGCCCCCAGGCCTCGAGAGTGTTGTCGACGACGGCGTCGATGGAGGCGCGGTCCAGCACGTCCATTGCCATCGGCAGCACTTCGCGGCCCAGGGCACGGACCTCTGCCGCCGTCGTCTCAAGGCTGCCAGGGACCGGCACCTGCCCCCCCTCTGCAGAGAATGGCAGGGTCGCCTTGCCGTGACCCTCCTTGAGCGTGCGACCGGTGATGACCAGGTCGTAGCCTAGGCGCGCCAGGCTAAGCGCGCTTGCCTTGCCGATTCCGCGAGTGGCCCCCGTTACGATGGCGACCTTGCGCATGACGTCATCTCCCGGATGGGACCGCGGCGCTTGCGGTCGCACTCACCGGACGTGCCGAAATATGGTGCGACGGCGGCACCGATGGAAGCCTGCATCGCCTGCCGCGACGATGCCAGCCATGGCGCGCCATAGCCATGGTCTTGTGGCAGAACCCAGGGCTCCTCGGTCCCTCGGCGCTCGCCGCTCCCAGCACTGCCGGTGCTCGATAGCTTGGTAGAGCACCAACTCCGCCGCGTCGCACAACGTAGCAGAGAGTAAAGGAGAGCGCCCTCACCCGCGGCCGGCCCTGGGCATATCCAGACCGATTTGCGGCGCTACGTCGCGCAGCAGTCCATTCACGCCGCCGCCGAAGCGGGAGAGGTTACGCCCGGAGGTCCTCACTGCGGCGGCAGGGCGTAGCCGTCCACCACCGGCCGGTGCTCCGCCGTGAAGTACTGGGCGAGCGTGGCGTGCAGATCGTCGATCGCCCACTTCCCGCCCTTGGGGTTGTCATAGAACACATCCAGGCGCGGACGCTGCACGATCGTCACGCGTCCGCCCCAGACCACGAACACCTCGCCTGAAATGTGCCCGGCGTTCAGCGAGGCCAGATAGCCGACCATCGGCGCCACATTCGCCGGATTGAATACGTCGAAGCCATCTTTCGGCGCGGCGAAGAGATGCGCGTGAGGCATGTTTTCGGTCATCGCGGTTCGCCCGCGCGGCAGGATCACGTTGCTCGTGACGCCGAGCTTCTGCATCAGCGCCGCGGCGCCGATTGCCAGCGACACGATGCCAGCCTTCGCCGAGGCGTAGTTGGGCTGGCCCGGCGCCGCAAACAGCATGGCTTCCGAGGACGTGCTGATGAGGCGGCCGTAGACCGGGCCGGCCTTGGCCTTCTCGCGCCAGTACTGGGCGGCATTGCGCATGTTGACGAAGTGCCCGCGCAGGTGCACCCGCACCACGGAGTCGAATTCCTCGTCGCTCATGCCGTAGATGGTCTTGTCGCGCGTGAAGCCGGCATTGTTCACCATGATGTTCACGTCGCCGAACGCATCAAGCGCGGCCTTGAACACCTTGCCGGCATCGGCCGTGTCGGCGCAGTCGCCCAGGGCCGCAATGGCCTCGCCGCCCAGCGACTTGACGGCAGCGACGACTTCCTGCGCCTTCTCCTGCGCGGCAGGAATGTCGTTCACCACCACGCGTGCGCCCTGGCGTGCCAGTTGCAGCGCCTCCTCACGGCCCAGTCCGGCGCCCGCGCCGGTCACGATGGCCACCTTGCCGGTCAAATCACCCATGTCATTCTCCTGGCTGGAATCAGTAATCAGATGCGTTCGATGATGGTTCCCGTGCCGACGTTCGCCCCGCAGCACATGGTGACGAGCGCAGTGGCCTTGCCCTGCCGCTCGAGCTCGTGCAGGGCCGTGCAGATCAGGCGGGCGCCGGTCGAGCCGACCGGATGGCCGAGCGCCATGGCACCGCCATTGACGTTGACCTTGCTCATGTCGGCCTCGTACACCTGGGCCCAGGACAACACCACCGAAGCGAAAGCCTCGTTGATCTCGACCAGGTCGATGTCGCTCATCTTCATGCCGCTGCGCTTCAGCACGCGCGCCGTCGCATCGACCGGACCGTCGAGGCCGTAGAAGGGATCGGCGCCGACGACACAATCGGCGATGATGCGCGCCCGCGGCTTGAGTCCCCGCTTCTTGGCCTCTTCGGCACTCATCCACAGTACGGCCGCGGCGCCGTCCGATACCTGTGAGCTGCTGCCGGCAGTGATGATGCCGTCGGGCGTCATGGGCTTGAGCTGCGCCAGGCCTTCCATCGTGGTGTCGCGCAGCCCCTGGTCGCGGCTCACCAGCTTGGTCGCGCCGGTCGGCTTGCCGTCCTCACCGAGGACCGGCGCCTCGACCTTGACCACTTCACGGTCGAAGCGTCCCTCGGCCCAGGCGACCTTGGCGCGGCGTTGCGATTCGCAGGCCAGCGCGTCCGTCATCTGGCGCGTCAGACCGCGGTTCTTGACGATGCGCTCGGCCATCTCGAACTGGGTCTGGGCGGTATTCCACGGCCATCCCTGCGGGATGAAATAGCCGGGGCCGTGGATGACGTTGGAACCGAGCGGCACGTGGCTCATCATCTCCACGCCGCAGGCAATGCCGATGTCGATCGAGCCGGCGCCGACCAGGGCTGAGATCTGGTGGTTGCAAGCCTGGGCGGAGCCGCACTGGGCATCGACGGTGTAGCCGCCGGTGCTGTAGTTCTTTCCCATGGACAGCCAGGTATGGCGAACGATGTTGTTCGACTGTTCCCCGGCCTGGGTCACGCAGCCACCGGCCACCAGGTCGACGTCGGCATAGTCGATGCCGGTGCGGCGCACCAACTCCTCGAAGGTCACCGACAGCAGCTTGGTGACATGCAGGCCGGAGAGATCCCCGACGATTGGCTTGCCGCGGGCGATGGGGGTGCGGCAGGCTTCGACGATAACGGCTTCTCGCATGTCAATGACTCCTGGATAAGCGGGGCAAACATCAAAGGCGGCCGGTTGGCATCCAGCCCAGCTCGCGCCTCGTTACGAAATGTCTTCGTACCATTCGGTGTAAGGGGGCCTGTTCTCGTTCCGTTGGCTCAGGCACCGCACACCCGGTACTCGTAGCTATCGTGCGCAGTCAGGGAGCGCTGCACGCGGCGTTGCTTGAGCAGGTAGGCCAGATGAGCCATGGTCTCGCCGATCGCGAGGATGTTGTCCATCGCGCCGGGGCGCCCCGGGAATAAGCGCCGCGACAGCCCATAGACGCTGTCGGGCCGCTCCGCGCACAGGGCCAGTACCCGCTCGAGTACGGCGAGATGATGATGCTGCAATTCGCCGGCCCGCGTTCTCAGGCCGTAGAAAGGAAGATCGTGGGACGGCAGCACCAGGGTCTCTTCCGGCAACTCGCCGATGCGTTCGAGGGAGACGAACCAGTCCTTGAGCGGATTAGCCTCGGGCTCGAAAGGCAGCACGCCGACGTTGGGGCTGATGCGCCCCAGCAACTGGTCGCCACTGAGCAGCACGCCGAGTTCGCCGCAGTAGAGCGCAATATGCTCGGGTGAATGACCTTCCCCGCCGCGCATTTGCCATTGGTAGTCGCCGATGACGAGCGTCTCGCCCTCACGCAGGCGCTGGTAGGCACGCGCCGGGGGCGAGTGCACGTCGAATCGCCGCAAGGCCTCCGCCAGTTCCGCCACCTGCTCCTCGCTCAGGCCGGCGCGCCGGAAATAGGTCCGGTCCTCCCATGAATCGAGGGACGTGTCGTGCACCAGGCGCATGGCGAAGTACTCAGCGCGGCTCATGTAAAGCGGCACGCGCAGCTTCTCGGTGAGCCAGCCCGCCAGGCCGCAATGATCCCCGTGATGATGCGTGCAGACGATGCCGGTGATCGGAGCGCCGAGGCCGGGCAGGATCCGCTCCCACAGCTCGCGCGTCGTCGCGGTGTCGAAACCGGTGTCGATCATGCGCCAGCCGGCACCGTCCCGCACCAGATAGAGATTGATGTGGTTGAGGGCCATGGGCAACGGCATGCGCAGCCACCGGATGCAGCCCGGCACGACCTCCACCAGTTCGCCGTTGCAGGCGGGAGCTTTGAACGGATAGGAGAGCGCCGCCATCACCGGCTGGCTCTGGGCATGCCCAGGCCGAATTGCGACGCGATGTCGCGCAGCAGCTCGTTGACGCCACCGCCGAAGGTATTGATCAGCGCCAGGCGGTATTCCTCTTCGAGCTTGGCGCCCAGCACCGCAGCCGCGCTGTCACGCCGGTACAACCCACCCGAGCCAACCACTTCCAGCAGCTTGCGGAACACCGCAATGGGGGTCTCTGTGCCGAACACCTTGGACGCGTTGGCCAGGCCCACGTCCATCTTGCCGAGCGTCACGTCGGCGGCCATGCGGTAGTTGAGCAGGCGCATCGCCTCGAGCTTCTGGTAGCACTCGGCGAGCGCCGCCGCCACCCAGGGCCGGTCGATCGGCCGCGCGCCCGCCTCATCGGCCTGGCGCGCCCAGTCGAGCGTCTTGAAGAAGCAGCCACGCGACTTGATCCCGTAAGCGCCGAGACCGATGCGCTCGTGATTCAGCTGCGCGGTGATGAGCTTCCAGCCGCCATGCAGTTCGCCGACCAGCATGTCGGCCGGCACGTGCACGTCACTGTAGTAGCTGGCGAACGTCTGGTGGCCCACTGTGTAGATCGGCGTAAACGACACGCCCTTTGCCTTGGCGTCGACGATCAGCACGGAGATTCCCTTGTGGCGTGGCCGATCCGGATCGGTCCGGCAGGCCATCCAGACATAGTCCGCGGCATCGATGTCGGAGGTGAATACCTTCTGGCCGTTGACCAGGAAGCCATCGCCATCGGGCAATGCCGTCGTCTTGAGCGTGGCCAGGTCGGTGCCGGCAGAGGGCTCGGTGTAGCCGATGGCGAAATGGATCTCGCCTGCCGCGATGCCGGGCAGGAACTTCTTCCGGTGTGTCTCCGAACCATGCTCCATCAGTGCGGGCGCGACGGTGTTGATGGTCACGAAGGGCAGCAATACGCCGGCAAGATAGGCTTCCTCGAAGAAGATCAGCTGCTCGAGCGGCGTGTAACCCTTGCCGCCGAATTTCTTGGGCCAGCCCACGGCCAGCCAGCCGTCGCGGCCCATCGTGCGGACCAGGTCCTTGTAGGCGGCCAGCCGCTTCGGATTCTTATAGTCGTGCATCAACGCCCGATATTCCGGGGTCACGACGCTGGTGAAGTAAGCCCTGATTTCTTCCTTCAGGGCTTGCTGTTCAGGCGTGAGATTCACGTACATGTCATTTGTCCTCGGCTGCGCCCAGCTCAGCAATCCGCGTCCGTAAGCGCCGGGGTAGCAAGCCACTGGCCCAAGGCCTCGAGATTTGCGGAAACGCCGCCGGTGGCAATCTCGATGGCCCTGCTCCAGTAGGTATAACGGTGTATCGGGTAGCTGACGTCGACGCCCATGCCGCCGTGCATGTGCTGGGCCGCGTGCGTCACGCGATGGCCCGTATCGCAGGTCCATGCCTTGACGACACCCGCACTGCCGACGGCATCCAGGCCCGAGTCCAGCCGCCAGACCAGCTGCCAGAGCGCGGAGCGCAACGCTTCGACGTCGATCAGGCAGTCGGCGGTCCGCTGCGAGATCGCCTGGAATGCCGCGATCGGTTGCCCGAACTGCACGCGCTCGCTGGTGTAGGCCACGACACGCTTGAGCGCTTCGCCGGCAACGCCGAGCTGCAGGGCAGCCAGGCACGCGGCGACTCGGGGGCTGAGCCAACCTAGGGCCTCTTCGTCGAGCGCGGCTTCGGTCGGCAGGGACAGGTCGGCAATCACCAGATCGGCGGCCGGCTCGTGGTGGGTCAACCTGCCGCCGATCTTCTCGAGGCCGGGCTGCGCCAGGTCGACGGCGAACAGCCGCACGCCACCCGGCGTCTGTGCCGGCAACACCGCCACCGCCGCTTGCCCGGCCAGCGGCACGGCAACCGCACGACCGTGCAGGCGCCAGCCATCCGCCGTCATCTCGGCGTGCAGCGTCAAACCGCGACTGCTGTGCAATCCCTCAAGGCTCAGCGTCGCCAGTCGCGTCGCCTCCGCCAGCTCCGACCAGTCCGGGCGCTTGGGTGCGCCGGAAGCAAAGCGGGCCAGTGCGGCCACGGCGAGCTGGTGGGACCACAGCGGCACGGGGCCCAGGTGTCGCCCCTGGCACTCGAGCACGGCACACAGTTCGGTCATGCCGAGCGCACTCCCGCCCAGCTCCTCGGGCAGGATCAGCGCCGTCAGGCCGCCGTCGCGCAGGCTCTGCCACAGCGCCTGGTCATACGCTGCGGCGCCTGACCAGAATTGCTGGATCTTCTCGTCGGTGCAGAAATCGGCAAAGACTCTCGTCGCCATCTCGACGATCGCGCCTTGCTCCTCAGTCATCAGGAAGTTCATCGGCTGGCCTCTTCAGTCGGTGCGCGACAGCACCGCAGCCGCCGCACTCGAGGGGTCGCTTCTGGAATCGTGCAAGTCTTCGGCTCCCATGGCGCGCCTAGGCCATTCGACCGAGGATGGCGCCACCGGTCGGTACACCCACTCCCGAAGTCACCAGGGCGTGATTGACCGCCTTCTTCGGCTGATTGACGGAGGTGCCGCGCACGAGGCGGACCGCCTCAACGATGCCGTTCACGCCGTGGATGTAGGCCTCGGACAGCTGGCCGCCGTGCGTGTTGGTCGGCAGTCGCCCGCCCGGACGCAGGCTGCCCGCCTTGACGAACTCCGCCGCCTCGCCGTACTTGCAGAAGCCCCAGGACTCCAGCTGCCAGAGCACGATCGGCGTAAACGCGTCGTAAATCACCGCCGCGTCGATGTCCTTGGCGCTCAGGCCACACTGCGCATAGGCTTCGTCGGCCGCGAGGTCCATCTCCGGAATGCGGGCGATCTCGGGACGGTAGAAAGAGGTCATCTCCTCCTGGTCCTTGGCCAGGCAACTCGCCACACCTCGGATCGCGACGGCGGGCTGCTTGAGGTCCTTCGCGCGCTCGGGTGTCGTGACCACGACCGCGCAACCGCCGTCGCTCTCCTGGCAGCAGTCGAAGAGCTTGAGTGGGTCGCAGATCTTCTTACCGGCATCGTATTCCGCGCGCGTGAATGGGCGCTGGTAGAAAAACGCGGCGGGGTTGTTCACCGCGTACTGGCGCGTCGCGTGGGCCACCTCGTAAAGCGCATCATGCGTGCACCCCGTCAGGTGCATGTAGCGCCGGGTGAACATCGCGACCCAGGAGGCGGGCGTCAGCAACCCAAACGGCATGTAATAGCCGTAGTGGATGGCGCTGCCAGTGATCAGGTTGCCCGAAACGCCAGCCGAGTAACGCTGACCCGAGCGTCCGTTGAGCGCACGATAACAGACCACCGTCTCGGCCACTCCGGTGGCGACGGCCATCGCCGCCTGCAGCAGCGTTCCCGTGGCCGCCCCGCCGCCGTAGGGTACGCGGCTGTATAGGCTGATGTTGTCGCAGCCAACGGCGCGTGCGACATCGACCTCCTCGTTCTGGTCGATGGTGAAGGTCACCAGGCCATCGACATCCGAGGGCTTGAGACCCGCATCGTCGAGCGCCTTCTTGACGGCCTCGGCCGCCAGGGCGAGCTCGGAGCGACCCGAATCTTTGGAAAACTCCGTCGAGCCGATGCCGACGATGGCGGACTTGTCAGAGATTCTCGCAACCATGGCTCAAGACTCCTTCGGAAGTGCCACGCGCACCATGCCGGCCATGTGGTTTCCCCAGACGTTGTTGTCACCGCTCACGTTGATGTCCACGGTGCCGGCCGCATCGTCCTTGGCCGCCACCTCGCCGGTGATGGTCATGATCATGCCGGGCAGATTGGGGGCGCCCAGCTTCACGTCGATTCTCTTCAACGTCGCCTCGGGGCCGGTCCAGTCGGTCACGTAGCGGGCCATCAGGCCGTTGCTCGTGAGGATGTTCATGAAGATATCGGGCAGGCCGGCGACCTGCGCAGCTGCCTTCTCGTGATGGACGGGCGTGAAATCGCGCGATGCGATCGCGCCGCCGACGATGAGTCCGGCCGTGATGTCGATCTTGAGGGGCGGCAGCTTCTCGCCGATGGCGACGCTGCCGTAACGCCGTGTGGTCTTGCTCATGATGTCTTCTCGCTGTCCTGTCGTCAGGCGGGGTAGAAGTTCGGCAGCACGGTCTTCTCATCGACCCGTTCCACCTTGCCCTTGACCTTCATGCCGACGTGCACCTTCTCCGGGTCGCACCCCACGATGTTGGCCACGAGCCGCGTGCCCTCCTTCAGCTGGATGAGGCCACACACCAGCGGGTAGGGATAGCCGGGGAATTTCGGGTAGTTGACTTCGGTGTAGCTGAAGACCTCGCCCTCGAGCGAGGACTCGATGCTGTCCCACTCGACGGATTGGCAGTTGCCGCACATCGGACGAGGCGGATGGCGCAACGTGCCGCAGCTCTTACAGCGCTGGATCAGGAGCCTCCCCTGGTCGATCGCCTCCCACCACCAGGCGTTGTCGTGACCGCGCGGCGACTGGATGCGCGTCGGCGCCACGGGCTTGGCGTCGCCCGCGGCCTCGGCCTTGGCCGCCACAATCTCGGCGCTGGGGACGAACCTCAGCGTGCGGAACACCTGCCGGCCGACATCCTCGCCGTTCTGGTCGGTGAACCGTGCGACGGTCTCGATGAAATAGCCGTAGCCGCGCGCCGTCTTCTTGGGCCCAGTGATGCTGTCGATGACGGTGTACGAGGTCACCTGGTCGCCGGGCCGCAGGTCGCGGTAGAACTCGGTGATCGTGTTGGTGCCGAGCACCCCGGTGAAACCATGGGCCTCGAAGACATTGTGCAGCTCGCGCTGCACGTCGACGTTGTCGGTCCGCGGCTGGCACATCGGGTAGCCTTCCATGGCCCAGATCAGCAGCATCGTCGGCGGCGCGATGATCCCGCGTTTGCTCGAGGCGGCGGCGAATTCCGCATCCGTGTAGACCGGGTTCTCGTCCCCGGTCACCTCGGCCCAGTGGCGGATCATGGCGAGGTTGACGTCGTCGTTGCCGCGCTTCGGCGGCCCCATCTCGCGACCCACGTAGGCGCGAATCTTCGCTTCAAAGGCCTTGGTTTCTTCAGGCGTCATGCGTCGTTCTCCAATGATGCGGCTGCCGTCGATATCAGCCCCAGCAACAAAATCCTGAGCCGCTCGGGCTCGGGTCCCCGCGCACCTTCCGGCCCCGCGACGACCAGGGCTCGGCCCCGGGCAGTCCTCGCGCTCTTGCGCTTAGGATATTTGTAGTTGAATATAGATTCAACTATGCCGCGCATCCACCGTCACAAGCGCGCCCCCGTGCAGAGCGACCGGCTCGGCAGCCGGGGGCTGGCGACCCGCGAGCGCCTCAAGGCGGCGGCCCGCCGCGTCCTCGACCGCAAGGGCTACAGCCAGATGACGGTGGCGGACGTTACGGGGGAGGCCGGCGTCGCCACCGGGCTCTTCCATCGATACTTCCCGGACCTGCGGACGCTCACGGTCGAACTACTGAGCGAGGTCATTGACGAACTCGGCGACACGGCCAAGATCGAGCAGGGCATCACCCCGGGTGACTGGATGGGCCGGATCCGCTCCCACATCGTCCCGTCGGTCGCCAACCACGCGCTTCGGCCGGGGCTCGTGCGCGCAATGAACCAACTGGCGGACGAATACCCCCCGTTTCGCGCCCAGCTGCGCGGGTTCTACCAAGCCCAGCTCGAGTTACTGTCGGCGCAGATGCCCCGCCTGTTCCCGGAGGCGCACCTCACGTCGGAAGAATCGCTGCTGATCGCATACGCGCTGGCCGGCATCGGCGAGGCGGCACTGCGCGAGCGGTACATCGTACGCAATCCGGCGCTGCGGAGCCTGAAACTGTCGCCCGAGGAGCTCGCCGACTGGCTCTCGGTGTTGTTCTATCGCGCGCTGTTCGGCGCGAACCCGCCGCGCGGCGGCGCCCGCCAGACCGAGCGACTGCTGGCGGTCAAGGAACCGGACCGACCGCGCCGCCTCCGGTCCGGCCGAGTCTCGAGCCTACGCCGTGCGCAGCCGCCCGAGCGCTAGTCGCGCCGGGGTCGGACAACGACCCCAGAACCCGTCAGAGCAACTCGAACAGCGCCGCGGCCCCCATGCCGCCGCCGATGCACATGCTGACCACCACGTGACGGACGCCACGCCGGCGGCCCTCCAGCAAGGCGTGACCCACCAGCCGCGCACCCGACATGCCGAACGGGTGGCCAATCGCGATTGCGCCACCATTCACGTTCAAGCGATCGTCGGGGATGCCCAGCTGGTCCCGGCAGTAGATCACCTGGCAGGCGAAGGCTTCGTTGATCTCCCAGAGGCCCACGTCCGCGACCGCCAGCCCCGTCTGCTTGAGCAGTTTGGGCACCGCGAACACTGGGCCGATGCCCATCTCGTCCGCGCGGCAGCCCGCCACAGCCATGCCACGGTAGGCGCCGAGGGGGCGCAGGCCACGGCGCGCCGCTTCCTCACGGCTCATGACCACGCAGGCGCTCGCACCGTCTGAGAGCTGCGAGGCGTTGCCGGCGGTAATGTGGCGGCCCTCGGGCACCCACTTGCCGTTCTTCCACACGGGCTTGAGTGCGGCCAGGCTCTCGAGGGTCGTGTCCGGGCGGTTGCCTTCGTCACGGGTGAGCGTCACCGCCTCCGTGCCGCTCGGGTTGCCCTCCTTGTCGAAGAGCTGCTTCACGCTCGGCAACGGCACGATCTCGTCGTCGAACAACCCCTCGCGCTGCGCCCGCGCCGTGCGCTGCTGGCTCTGCAGCGAGTACTCGTCCTGCGCGGACCGCGCAACACCGTAGCGCTCGGCCACGAGCTCGGCGGTCTCGATCATCTGGATGTACGCCGTGGGTGCAGCCTCCAGCACGGCCTTGGACTGGGCGCGGTAGGCGTTCTTGTGCTTGTTCTGCGTGAGTGAGATCGACTCCAGGCCGCCCGCCACCGCATACCCCGATACCGCCGCGATCACGGGCTTGTTGAGCAGCATCCGCGACGGTCCCATCGGCCCATCGCCGTCGGGTTCGGTGCGGTTCTGCC